>JAEEGF011378210.1_pt1 | contig 32980 bp, 28 predicted proteins | sample 9134171 | NCBI WGS metagenome assembly JAEEGF01 (sample SAMN16246542, study PRJNA631951) | gut metagenome | biome: gut microbiome; feature: rumen; material: AP-attached | host: Bos | place: Iran: Karaj | collected 2018-10
CTTCAACGTGAGGATATATCCACCCACGTTTATTTAATCCCAATAGATCAAGTTCTTCCCAGAATACAGGGCGAGGCGACACATTGAGCGCATCACCTTTACTCGACATTGTCAGTCGCACACCATTATAAACTGGATCCCATATTACTTTAAACATTACTTCATTTACCTATAATTTGTTATTCACTATACGAGTAAATGAGGTTTGATGTAGGGGAAATGGAAAAGCGCACCCTCTTCCCTTGCATACTTACACTCCAGCCGTCGCCAAACAGGCCTGCTACGATACACAAGGAAAGGGTACGCCTATGAAGGCGTATCCCAATCCCGCGAGGTCGTAGCATCAGTTAGTTGGCGACTATTTGAGTGTAAACCTCATCAGAATTTTGAATACTCAATTTTCTGTCCCTCGATGTCCTGCATCGCAGCCCTCACTCCCAATGGAGGTCAGTTTTTACTCATCCAAGCGTCTCTGCAAGTCGAGTAATTGCCACAATGCAGGGGCAAATATACAAAATAATTTGCTTACTTCTTATATAATAAGGTGGAATTTAAGAAAAATTTAACAGTCTGGGGATTCTTGCTCAGGCAAGCGTCCCTGGGGGCCGAGCGGGGGAATGTGGAAATCTTTCGCAAGCTCTGCTTGCATTGTAGATAAAGGGAGATAGATGAAGATAGAAGGAGAAGAGGGAGATAGAGGACAAATGTGTCAGGACCTGGTACGTGACATTCTGAATTAATATTCGAGAAACCTCACGCTCGGCAAAATGAACGAGTTCTTTTTGCTCTCGCTTAATCGGTTTGTTCATAATAGTATGAATAGTCGATGCCCTTCATGAAGATTTCGCGATCGTCGATGCGGTCTGTCATGGCTCCTTGAAGCAACGACTTGATGGTACGGGCATCTGTCGTGCTTTGCTTCATGGCCGCTAAATACGATTTCTTGTCTATTTTACTCCAATCGACACAAAGCTTCAGGCGCGCCTTGAAGATGAGATCGAGCCAGATGCAGAACAGGGTACCATCTGCACGCACTCCGCATCGAGTGCATCAGCAAATCGCTGCTTGCCATCGGGTGCTTGGAATTTGAAGTGGTTAGTGACACTAACCAGTTGAATGCCGTTCTTCGCCATCTTGCCTTTCAGGTACTTCCAGTAGTTACGGCATTTTTTATAGTCATCTTCATCGTTAATGGCACGAACAATGTCTGTGGCGTTTCTTTTGGTCATGGTTCTTGTCATATTAAAATCCTTTTCATAGACCTATTCCCCTTCTTTCTTGGGGGCCGCTAATTCAAACTTCAGGTGGCCCAGACGGTGGAAGATGACAATCAGCACCGCCTCGATGGCGTAGGCGATCAGGAAGCTGTACCACAGCAGACTGGGGGCAAGATGCGACACTAACCACAACACGGGAATGACCGTCAGCGACAGGGCAAACGAGAGGAAGAGTGCCATCTTGTGGTAGCTGTAGAGCTTGTACACCACCATGAGCGTATAGATGTAGCAGAAGGGGATAAGGCTCAGCGCATAGATGCGCAGCGCCTTGCTGCCTTCGCTAATCAGGTCGTCTTCCTTGGCACCAAACAGTCGGGTAACGCTCTCGGGGTCGATCCAGATGAAGATACAGGTGATGATCATGGCCCAGGTGATGAAGACAAACGACTTGTGCAGCACCAGGCTGAAGGCCTCGTTGTCGCCCTTGCCCACCTGTACAGAGCCCAGCGACTGGATGGTGCGGCAGACGCCAGCCAGGAAGAGGTTGTAGATTTGCAGCAGGTTCATGCAGACGGCGAAGGCGAAGATACCCACGCGTCCCAGCGACGACAGCATGATGCTGTTGGAACTGAACAGCAGCAGGGTGAGGCAGATGGAGGCAATGGCCAGCGGGGCACCCTCGGAGAGGATGTCTTTGATGCCCTTCCAAAGGGGCGATGACGAATGGCCTAACCCTAAATGCAGGTGGTTGTCCTTATAATGGAAGTGCCAGCACATGATGGCAATGCCCACCAGGTGACCTACGACTGTTGCCAGCGAAGAACCTGCGATGCCCATATCCAAGAATTTGATGAAGATGATGTCGCACGACAGGTTGACGGCATTGTCGATGAGGATGGCAAACGACACCAGGCGCGGACTGCCATCGACACCAGCCATGGTGCAGAGCGCCCACATCAGCATAAACACGGGCGTGCCCAGCAGCGTGATGCGCAGATAAGTAAACGTCGGCTCGTAAAGGAAGGTGTGCGTCGGGTCGCAAAGTATGCCCGTGATGGCATCGGGAATGAATATGCCGCAGAGGGTCATCAGCAGTCCAAACGTCATGCACAACGCAATGGAGAGCGTGTAGATATAAGCTGCACGAGCGATGTCCTTCCTGCCCAGTTCCTTGCCTACCAGCATACCCGCACCCGTGGACAGGAGCATGCTCAGGGTGAAGATGAACTGCACGTAGGGTTTGCTCATATTGATGGCGCTGACGCCGTTTTCGTCAATGAGGTTGCCCACGATAATGGCGTCGACCACATTGCCCAGACAGCCCGACAGGGCTATCAGAATGGACGACCACAAGAAGCGCCAGTAAACTTTGTTGAAATCTTTTCTTTCCTCTGTATTCGTCATGTTGCTTTCTTTTCAGTTATTTGGCCACAAAAATACAAAAACTTTCTGAGATAATTCCTTTTTAAGGAAAAAAATGCAAATCTAATTTTTTTCCAAAGAATTCTTTGCGTTTTGCCAAATTATCCGTATTTTTGCGGTCAGTAAATGATGATGGAACAGAATAACGTGCTTCGCACCGCGTGGGACTTTGTGGAGAACACGGGGCGCAGTATTTTCCTGACAGGAAAGGCGGGAACGGGCAAGACGACGTTCCTGAAGGAGGTGATGGCTGGCTCGAGGAAGCGCTCCATCGTGGTGGCGCCAACGGGTGTGGCAGCCATCAATGCAGGTGGCGTGACCATCCACTCGTTCTTTCAGCTGCCCTTCTCGCCCTACGTGCCTGGTGCAAAGGTAGAGAGTCGCTCGACTTCTGGTCGCAAGACGTTCGACTTCAGTCGTGAGAAGCGCAAGATCATTGCCTCGATCGACCTGCTGATTATCGACGAGATATCGATGGTGCGTGCTGACCTGCTCGATGCCATCGACGCCGTGCTGAGGCGTTTCCGTGAGCATAACCAGCCCTTTGGCGGTGTGCAGCTGCTGATGATTGGCGACCTGGCACAGTTGACGCCAGTGGTAACGCCAGAAGACGAGCGCCTGCTGAGGCCCTACTACGACACCCCTTACTTCTTTGGGTCGAAGGCGCTGCAGCAGATAGACTACGTGACCATCCAGTTGGAGCACGTCTATCGTCAGCAGGATGCCTTGTTTATCAACATCCTGAACGAGGTGCGCAATGGGCATCCGTCGGAAGAGGTGTTGGAGAAGCTGAATAGCCGACTCTCTCCCCAGTCCCTCCCTATAAGGGATGGGATGGGGGGAGGGTCTCCTTTCATCCGCCTGACTACCCATAATAACCTTGCTAACTTCTACAATGACAGCGAGCTGCAGAAGCTGGCTGGGCCATCCTATACCTATCGCGCGAAGATCAAGGGCACGTTTCCTGAGTATTCCTATCCTACGGCTGAGGCGCTGGTGCTGAAGGTGGGTGCGCAGGTGATGTTCGTGAAGAACGACCCCTCGGGCAAACACCTCTATTATAATGGACGTATCGGGCGCGTGATGGAGGCCTCGGAGAAACACCTCACCGTGTATTGCGAGGGCGACAGCGAAGCCATCGAGGTGGAACCGCTGGAGTGGGAGAACACCCGCTATACGCTGAACGAGAAGACGCGCGAGATAGAGGCCGAGGTGCAGGGCACCTTCGTACAGCTGCCCCTGCGACTGGCGTGGGCTATCACCATCCACAAGAGTCAGGGCCTGACCTTCGACCACGCCATCATCGACGCCAACCAGAGCTTCGCCCCTGGTCAGGTGTATGTGGCCCTGAGCCGCTGTCGCACCCTCGAAGGGCTGGTGCTTGCCTCGCCCTTGGAGGCCCGTGCCATTATCAATGATGAACGCGTAGACTCGTATATTGCCCAACAGGAATACCAGGCAGAGCGCAGCATCCAGCAGTTGCCCATGCTCAAACAGGAGTACGAGCGCTACCTGTTGTTGCAGCTCTTCGATTTCCGTTCTATCTATAGCCTGCAAGAGACGATGGTGCGCATCTTTGCCGAGTTCTTCTACCACAGTCACGCCTCGCTGAAACAGCTGCACGACCAGGCACTCATCGACCTTCGCCAGCGCGTTGTTGACGTTGCGGGAAAGTGGCAGCAGATGATTCAGACGATGTCATACGAAGCCTTGCACGACACGGAATTCCTGAACCGCGTCATGCGTAGTGCAACCTATTTCGCTGACCAGTTGCGTGAAATACTCACCAAGCCCATCGAGCTTTCTGCAAAGGTGAAAACAAACAATAAGCAAGCCTCGCATCGACTCAACAACGCCTTGCCCGACCTCAAGCAGGCGTGGCTCAGTCGTCGCCACTTGCTCGTGAAGATAGCCAAAATGGGCTATACCGTCGACATCTACCTGCATGAGAAGCAGATGTCGACGCTCGATGCCCTTGAAAAGTAAAGAAACGGTTTATAGCAGGCTGTCAGCCAACTGCTGCAGCAGTGCCTCGTCAGCAGCCTTCATGCGCGAACGGATGGTGACCATAGGCTCTACGATTTCGCAGTCCTTCATGGCCTCAATCATGGTGCGCATCACCTTGCCTGCCGTGGGAGCCCAGCTGCCGTTCTCGATGATACCAAACTTACGCTTCTGGTAGTTCTTGATTTGCAGGTGATACAGGAAGTCGTGCATCACGGGGAACACGCCTGCATCGTAGCTGGAGGCAGCTACCACCACGGTAGGATAGCGGAAAGCATCCTCAATGACCTCAGCCATATCCTCACGACTCAGATCGCTTACCACTACCTTTTTGGCGCCCTTTTCGCGCAGAATCTCTCCTAAGCGCTCAGCAGCAGCGGCAGTTCCACCATGAATGCTGGCGTAGGCAATCAGGATGCCCTCGCTCTCGGGTTCGTACTTGCTCCAGGTGTCATACAGCTTTACGGCTGTGGCTAAAGGTTCTCCCTTCAGCACAGGACCATGCAGCGGACAGATAGCCTGCACATCGAGCGCAGCCATCTTTTTCACCACACCCTGCACCTGTGTGCCATACTTTCCGCAGATATTAAAGTAATAGCGACGTGCCTCGCAAGCCCAATCTTCCGTCTCATTGACTAAAGCACCAAACTTACCAAAGCCATCAGCGCTGAACAGCACCTTGTCTGTGACGTCGTAGCTCATGATGACCTCGGGCCAGTGAATCATGGCTGCACCAATAAACTGCAGGGTGTGCTTACCCAACGCGAGGGTATCACCCTCCTTGACAGTCAGCACACGACCAGTGAAATCGACGCCCTCGAAGAAGTTGGTCAGCATTTTAACTGCCTGAGCGCTGCAAACCAGCTGCACGCCAGGATACGTCTCCAGCATCCAGGCGATGAGAGCCGAGTGGTCGGGCTCCATGTGGTGAACCACCAGGTAGTCGGGCTGGCGTCCGTTCAGCGCAGCAGTAAGGTTGGCTTTCCACTCTTCACCCTTACGACGGTCGGCAGTATCCAGCACCGCAATCTTCTCATCGTCGATGAGATAGGAGTTATAACTCATGCCCTCGGGCACCACATACTGACTCTCGAAGAGATCGATGTCGAGGTCGTCAACACCGATATACTTAATGGTATCGCTAATCATATTCATAGTTCTTTGCTAAAATTACAATTTGCGGCAAAGGTACGAATAAGTGAGCGAAATACAAAATAAAATGGTGATTATTTGTACTTAGATGTAGAATTCCGATGAGTCGACGAGTCCTGCACGGAGGGCATACTTGATGACCTCATGGGCAGTATTGACACCCAACTTGCGGAAGATGTTCTTGCGGTGGGTAGTGATGGTATGGACGCTGGAGAAGCGTTCGGCAGCTATCTCCTTCGTCGACTTACCCTGGGCGATGGCCTTCACGATTTCTGTTTCGGTCTCCGTCAGGATGCTGGGTTGTTCTTCCTCCACCTGTTGCTGGTTGATGATGGCCTCGAGTGCCCGCTGACTGATGTAGCGCTGATGACGGGAGACGGTTTGCAGGGCCTCGCGCACCTCGCTAAGCGGGCCGTCCTTGAATACAATGCTGAACTGGTGGGAGGCATAGACAGCACGGCGCATGAAGGCAGGCGTCAGCTCGTCGCTGATGAGTATCCACTGCGACAGCGCAAAACGCTCTCCGATAATGAGCAACTGGTCAGCATCGGCAAAGTCGAACAGCGTGAAGTCGAGCAGTACCGTAGCATTTTCATGCTCCTTCAACAACTCTACGAGACCAGCCCTGTCGGTAGCCACGTAGAGCGTATTTGTTTCGTCCTGCTTGATCAGGCTGATCAGCGCCAGGCGCGTCAGTTCCTGATTGTCTGCTAAAATATATGTTCCCATTTGCGTGCAAAATTACAAAAAAAAATAGAAACAAAAGAAATTGACGTCAAATCATTAAAGAAATCGGAATTGAAGAACTAAAAGAAACTGGAATTGAAGACTTAAAAGAAATTGGAATAAAAAACTTAAAAGAAATCGGAATAAAAAACTTAAAAGAAATTGGAATAATGAGAATAATTATTTTGCAATCAAATCGTGGACAATATGGCGCAGCCAAATTATTCCAATTATTCTAATTTCTTTTAATCTTTCATTCTAATTTCATTCAATTTTTCATTCTAATTTCATTCAATTTTTCATTCTGACTTTCTTTCAATCTTTCATTCTGACTTTCTTTCAATTAAATCTTGTCGAAAGCCTGCGACAGATCGTCGATGATGTCGTCGATATGCTCGGTACCGATGGAGAGACGGATGGTTGCGGGCGTGATGTGCTGTTCAGCCAGTTCCTCGGGCGAGAGCTGTGAGTGAGTGGTGGTGTAGGGGTGGATCACCAGGCTCTTCACGTCAGCCACGTTGGCCAGCAGCGAGAAGATCTGCAGGGCGTCGATGAACTTCCAGGCCTCTTCCTGTCCGCCCTTTATCTCGAAGGTGAAGATACTGCCACCGCCATTGGGGAAGTACTTCTTGTAGAGCTTGTGGTCGTGGTGATTCTCAAGGGCAGGATGATGAACAGCAGCCACCTTCGGATGGTTAGCCAGGAAGTCGACCACCTTCAGGGCGTTCTCCACATGACGCTCTACGCGCAGGCTCAGCGTCTCGACACCCTGCAGCAGGATGAAGGCGTTGAAGGGCGAGATGGCAGCACCAGTATCGCGCAGGATGACGGCACGGATGCGGGTGACGTAAGCAGCAGCACCAACAGCGTCAGCAAAGACGATGCCATGATACGAGGGGTCGGGCTTTGAGAGGGTGGGGAACTTGTCGTTCTGCTTCCAGTCGAACTTGCCACCGTCGACGATGACACCACCGAGTGAAGAACCGTGACCACCCAGGAACTTCGTGGCGGAATGGACCACGACGTCAGCCCCATGCTCTAACGGACGAATCAGATAAGGTGTGCCAAACGTATTATCAACAATAAACGGGATGCCGTGCTTGTGGGCAACAGCAGCCACACCTTCGAGGTCGAGCACGTCGCTGTTGGGGTTGCCGAAGGTCTCGGCATATACTACTTTTGTGTTGGGTTGAATAGCAGCTTCAAGGGCATCGAGGTCGTTCACGTTAAGAATGGTGTTGGTGATGCCCTGCGTAGCCAGCGTGTGGGTAATCAGGTTGTATGAGCCACCATAGAGGTTGTCTGCAGCCACGATATGGTCGCCAGCCTGCACAATGTTCTGCAGGGCGTAGGTGATAGCAGCAGCACCGGAAGCCACTGCCAGTCCGGCAACACCACCCTCAAGGGCAGCCACGCGGTCCTCGAACACTCCCTGGGTAGAGTTGGTCAGGCGACCGTAGATATTACCTGCATCGCGAAGTCCGAAACGGTCGGCAGCGTGCTGAGAGTTGTGGAACACATAGCTCGTGGTCTGGTAGATGGGCACTGCGCGAGCGTCGGTTGCGGGGTCAGCCTGTTCTTGGCCTACATGGAGTTGCAAAGTCTCAAACTTGTAATTCTTCTTACTCATAATCTTATCCTTTCTTTTAATTGTTAATATTTTTGTTTTGTCGTTATTTCGATGTTTTGACGGTGCAAAGGTACTGCATTTAGAATTATCCACCAAATTTTCTTTCAAATACAGAAGATATGGCTAAAATCCGTAAATTTGCAGATATATTTTTCTTTTTCGCTCCTTCAAAAGTGCCTTTTATAGAATAATCCTCCAAAAAAACGGGATAAAATTTGGGAATAAAGGAAAAAAGCCATATCTTTGCAGCTGAAAATCAAGAATTTAAAGTCAAAAATAGCACCCTGAAGAAGATTATAGGCACAGATTACCGAGGTGCAGAACAGCGATAGACAACGAGAAGATATGACCTCAAAACTGGATGAAACCGACCTGCAGATCCTGAAGACGCTGCAGAAGAACGCGAAGCTGACGACGAAGGAACTTGCCGATGCCGTTCATCTCACCCCCACGCCCGTCTTCGAGCGCCAGAAGCGCCTGGAGCGGCAGGGGTATATCAAGAAGTATGTGGCGGTGCTCAATCCCGAGAAATTGGGACAGGGGCTGCAGGTGTACTGTAAGGTGAAGCTCAAGCAGATTAATCACGAGATAGCCGATGCCTTCGTGCGCCGCATCCAGCGCATTCCCGAGGTGACGGAGTGTTACAACACCTCGGGTGCCTACGATTATCTGTTAAAGGTTCGCGCACGCGATATGAAACAGTACCAGGAGTTTATCCTCAACAAGCTGGGCGAGATAGAGAGCCTTGCCTCTATCGAGAGTACCTTTGTTATGAGCGAGGTAAAACAAAGCTACGGCATCAACATCTGATGCCGTAGCCTTGTTTTTTGTTCTATTCTGCACGAGTAATCATGCGTGCAGATCCAGCACGAAGCGTGTTCCCTTGGTGAATTCGGGGTCGATGTCGAGGTCACCGTTCATCTTCAGCGCCATCTGCTTGCAGATAGGCAGCCCCAGTCCGTCGCCAGTGGTAAGGTCCTTGATCTCGCGGAAGGGCTTGAACACGTCGCTGCGATCTTCTAAGGCAATGCCCTCGCCGTTGTCGGTAACCAGGAACTGGAACTTGTGGGCGCCGCGCTTCTTGAATTCCAGCTTCACGTAGCCGTCCTCGGGGGCGTGTTCGGCAGCGTTCTCCAGCAGGTGCGACAGGATGTGTGACACGTATTCGCGGTTGATCTTGGCGCTCATCTTCGGGGCGTCTACGGTAAGCTTCACGCCCTTCTTCACCTTGTTCTCTATGGGCTTCATCAGTTCCTCGCAGAAGGGTGCCACCTGTGTCTCTTCCAGCTCCACCTCGTCGTTGCTGTTCTCCAGCTCCGAGAGTGTCTGTATGTGGTCGCTGAAGTCGAGCAGTGCCTTCACCTCAGGCTGCTTCTTGTCGAGCTTCTGCAGGGTGGGTTCCAGCTGTGCTGAGATGTTGCTGATGAACTTCGCCTTCAGGGCGTTGCTCTCGTTCGACAGGTCGAGGTTCTTCTTCAGCTTGCGGTTCTGCACGATGTAGCGCAGCATCACGATGGCGCCCAGCACCAGTGCGGCAGCCAGAGCGGCAGCCAGTATGGCCAGTCCGATGATGATAGCCTGACGCACGGTCAGCGAGCTGTCTTTCTCGGCAATCGATGCCTCGTTGTTGGCAATGTGCTGCTTCAGCGAGTCTATCTGGTCGGCCACTTTCAGGGCGCTCACCGAGTCTTTCCAAGCCATGTAGCTGCTGTACGACTGTGCCACCATGTTGGCGCTTCCCGAGCGGCGTCCGTTGTCGATGAGTGTGCGGTACACCTCGTCCACCTTGTCGTAGGCCTTCGAGCCCGTCAGCTTGCTGGCCATTTCCTTGAACACCGCGTTGCCCTGGGCGTTCATGCCGAAGGTGTAGTAGTAGATGGCCTTCGTGTAGAGCAGGTCGTTCTTCACCTCTTCGTCGCCCGACAGGTTGGCGTGGCTCTCCATATAGTTCAGCTGCTCCTTGGCGTTGGTGCCTTTCTTCAGCTTCATATACATCTGGTAGCGCTCCTTGGTGGTGATGTAGCGCAGGGCGGCCTGCTTGTCACTCTGCTTCTCCTTGGCAAGGATGGTCTGGTCGACGCTGCGCAGCAGGTCGAAGGCCTCCTTGTAGCTGTTCTCCTTGTAATACAGCTCGGTGGCTTTGGCGGCACAGGCTATGCCCTGCTTCATCTGCCCCTTGTTGACGTAGTCCTCGTAGGCGCGGATATACAGGTAGCGGGCGGTACCCATGTGCTTGTTCTGTATCTCCGACTCTGCACGCTGCTGCAGGTCGCTTTTCTGTGCTTCCTCTGCGTTGGCTATGCCGCAGACGAAGAGCAGGTTCATCAGTAAGATCAGTACGTTCTTTTTCATTGTATTCTGCTTGTGTTTCTTGTTTGCTACTGCAAAGTTACGAATTTTTTTTGAGACTCCCACTATTTTGGTCAAGTTTTTTTTCTTTGACCAGGAAAAGAAGATAAAAGAAGATAGAAGAAGATAAAGCTCCTTTTATCTCCTTCTATCTCCAAAATTGGCCACATAGCGCGATGTAACTCGCCAGCTCCACCATCAGGCACACGGCACCGCAGCAGTCGCCCGTGTATCCGCGCAGGCGCGTCCAGATAAAGCGGTAGAGGAAATACATCACCAGGCAGGGCACGAAGATGAGCGTCGACCACGCCACCGTCTCGCGCAGATACCACAGGAAGGCGGCCATAGGCAACAGTCCCTGGATGGCCAGTCCGATGCCTGCAGCCGTCGAGGGCTTGCGGTACACGGTGTGGCTCTTGGCGGTTTCCTCGGTGCGGGCGTAGGGCATCATGAGGATGAGCTGCGAGGTCACCATCTTGGCAAAGGGGTCGACGGCCAGTATGGCCAATACGGCCACTTGCCGCGGCAGCGACAGCAGGGTGACGGCCAGCAGGGCGAAGTAGAAGATGAGGCTCACCACGCCGTAGGTGCCTATGTGCGAGTCTTTCATGATGGTCAGTATGCGTTCGCGGTTGCTGCCTCCGCCGCCGAAGCCGTCAAAGAAGTCGGCCAGCCCGTCTTCGTGCAGCGCTCCCGTGGTCAACATGCGGGCGACGATGGCCAGCAGCACGGCAATGGGGTAGGGCAGTACCATACTCGTCAGGTAGAGTGTGGCGGCCATGATGGCAGCGGTGAGCCAACCCGTCAGCGGCCACCATTCCACCACAGCGGCATAGGCCTGCTTCGGGGGCTGGCGCAGGCGCCAGAAGGGCAGACGGGTAAAGAAGATGAGTGCCGCCCACAGGCGGTCGTACCATCGGGTATTGTCGATTGACTTCAACATATTTCCTTCGCTTACTTTTTACATGCTGCAAAAGTACATAAAATCGAAGAAGTTAACGAAGTTAAGAAGTTAAAGAAGTTAAAGTACACAAGATAATCGTGTAATTCGTTTCAGAATCGTCCGCCCGGGAATCCGCCTCCTCCGCCGAATCCTCCGCCTCCTCCGCCGAATCCTCCGCGTCCTCCGCGCCCTCCGCGCCCTCCGCGTCCTTCACCGAATCCGTCGCCGCCGCCGTTGCGTCCGCCGAAGAAACTGAGGCGGTAGCTGATGTGCAGCATAGCGTACGACGTGATGGCGTTCACCTCGCGGTCGGTCCATCCGTTGGCGTTGACGGTGCGGCTGAAGTTCGACTGCTGGTGCAGGATGTCATACCACTGCAGCATGACGGTGAGCTTGTTGCGCAGGAAGCTGTGCGAGAGCTGTGCGTTCCAGATAATCTCGTTGGTGTTGAGCGTCTCGTCGCTGTAGCCTCGTTTGCTGTACATGTGGATATCGGTCGACAGGTTGGTTTCCCAGGGGAAGGTAATCTTGGTGTTGCCGCCGTAGTTGAAGTTCCAGGTGGTGAGGTTGTTCGAGGCCTGCAGCCGGTTCTCGGTGCGGGCGTAGGTGGTGCTGCCGTTGATGGAGAAGTTGAGCCACTTGTTGCGGAAACTGAGCGACACCGTGGGGTTGACGTTATAGGTATGTGTGACGTTGCGGTCGGGAATGGCGGTACGGTTCAGGTTGACGTAGCCCACATGGTGGTTGTAGCTTCCGCGGACGGAGCCGCTGACGTCCCATCGGTTCAGCGTGTCGAGGCCCAGGTTGAAGCTGGCGTCGCCGTTGATGCTCCAGTTGCCGTTGATGTTCTCGGGGCGCGAGGTGCGTCCGCCGGTCTTCTCGTCGTAGGTCACCACGTTGCCTATCGAGTTGCTGGTGCGTTGCCACGTGGCGCGGGTGTTGAAGCTCCAGTGGCGCTGGTTCTTGGGCACCATGAATCCGAGGCTGTCCTCCACGAGGGTCTGCTGCCGCTGCATCTGGAAGTTGGCCGTCAGGTTGGTGGTGAACGAGGGTTTCAGTCCGGGGTTACCCACCGATATGTTCAGCGGGTTGGTGTCGTCGTAGATGGAGAGCAGCTGGGTGATGTTGGGCTGCTGCGTCTGTCCGCGGAACTGCACCTGCAGGTTGGTCTGCTGGTTGAAGCGGTAGCGCAGGTTCAGCGTGGGCGACACGTTGGTCACCGTGCGGACGGTGTCGACGGGCACGCCCAGGTACTGCTGGATATAGTGCGAGCGCTGGGGCTGTATGTTCACACCCACGTTCACATTGTATTTCTCGCGTACGAGCCTGATCTGCACGTCGGCATTGTGGCCCTGCTCGGTGCGCTCGGAGTAGCGGCTCAGGCTGGTGCTGAGGTACATGTCGAGCGGGTTTTCCAGGTAGCCGAACAGCCGCTGCCAGTCGCGGTACTCGTTGAGCAGGCTGCGGAAGGCGTCGTCGCTGAAGTCGGGGAAGTCGTAGGTAAACGGGTCGTTCTTCTGGTGACTGTAGCGGTAGCGGTAGTTCAGCTGCAGGAACACGCCCTGCAGTCCGCCGCCGCGGTTGCCGCCACGTCCGCCGCCGCCCCTGTTGCCGCCGCCAAAGGGCCCGCGCATGCGCTGCTGCGTCGAGTCGACGGGCTGCTGCACAATAGGAAAGAGGTAGAGGGGTTCGGTATAGCTGGCGCCCACCTCGATGCTGTAGTTGTCGTTGTTCGACGTGGTGTAGCGGTTGGTCTGATAGGTGGAGTCGTTGCCGAAGCGGTCGGGCTGCTGGTAGAGCCTTACTGCCGACAGGTTGGCGTTCTGACCCTTGCCGTCGCTGTAGTTGGCGTTCAGGTTGATGGTCATGTTCCTGCCGCGCCTGTTCAGCCTGCGGAACAGCTGCAGCTGCGAGCTCAGGTTCTTGTTGCTGTTGTAGCTCAGCGACTTGTTCTGCCGCCCGTTCACTATGAGGTTCTGCTCGTCCATCGACTCCAGTCCCTCCTCGCTCAGCGGGTCGCTCACGTAGAGGAAGGGGTCGACGTTGAACGACGCGTTGTTCGAGAAGCTGCGGCTGTCGCTGGTCGAGAAACTCAAGTTGGGACGGAACGACAGCGTGGTCAGCGTGTCGATGGTCCACTGCAGGTTCATGTTGCCCGTCCAGCTGTTGTTGCGCGAATAGCTCTGGCTAATGCTGTTCGAGAACGCACCGCCGCGGGTGTTGACAAAGTTCTCCGAACCCGTGCGGTTCCAGTTGTCGGCATCGCTGTGGTTCCACGTTACGCGCCCGCTCCACCGCAGCTGGTTGCCGCTGGGCTTGCGAATGCTCTCGTAGCTGGCGTCCAGTGCCGCCGTCTTCGTCTCGCGCTGACCGTTGTTGTTGCCGCGACCGCGTCCACCGCGACCCGAGAAGTTGCGGTCGTTCACGTTGTTCGCATTGCCCATAAACGTATAGCGCATCGCACCAATGGGCTTCATCGCCGTCAGACGGATACCGTAGCGGCCGTCGGTACCGTAGCCCACGTCGGGGTTGGCCAGCACACCGTTGCGCGCACTCCGCTTCGTGGTGAACTCCAGCACGAAGTCGTCGTTGCCGTCGTCAATGCCCGTCAGCCGCGACTGGTCGCTCTTCTCGTCGTAAGCCTTCACCTGGTCAATCACATACGACGGCAGGTTCTTCATCACCGCATCGTTGTTGCCCGTCATGAAGTCGCGACCGTCCATCTTGAAACGCCTCACCGACTTGCCGTTGATCGTAATGCCTCCGTTGTCGTCAATCTTCGCGCCCGGCAGCGCCTCAATCAGCGCCTCCACCACAGCACCCTCAGGCACACGGAACGCATCGGCATTATACACCACCGTGTCGTCCTTGATCACCATCTTCGGAACGTTAGCCGTCACCACCGCCTCCTTCAGCTGAACGGCATCGCTCTCCATCGACACCGTGCCTAAGTTCACTGCCTTGCCAGCTGTCTTCGTAATGCTGCGGCTCACAGGCTTGTAGCCCAGAAACGACAGCCGCAGCACATAGCTGCCCGCAGCCACACTCCCTATGCTGAACCGACCGTTGGCGTCGGAGAGCACACCAGCCGCAAATGTCGTGTCCCTACGGCTCGTCTTGTAAAGCTGTACGGTGGCCTTCACCAGCGGTTCGTTCGTCTCTTTGTCAATAATCCTGCCCGACAGCTGCTGTTGCGCCGCTGCCGTCAAGGCCGTTGTCAATAATAATAGGAATGCGAGGGTACGTCTAAGCATTGTTCTCCGACTATTTCGTTTCAGTTTCAGCATAGTTCTCTGGCTGGTTTATCATTTGCTTTTTTAGACGCGAACATTGAAAATAGTTTAATGTCCAAATCCCAAAATTAACTTTTCTTTTGATTCTTCGACCTGATTACCCCCATCAACAAAAAAGTTACGAAAGCTGGGATTTTGACTGCAAAATACCCCCAGTTTACTCCGACTAAACTCGCAGTTTACTCCGGGCAAACTCGCAGTTTACCCCGGGTAAACTCCCCCGTTTATCCTGGGTATCCCCCATGTCCCGTGAGGACCCCTGAAAATGTAACTTTCGTACCGTTTTGTAACTTTCTGTATGTTTTGTGAGCAAGTTCGGCGGTAAATTCCGCCTCTGATTCCTGACCTCGATTAACAGTCGTTTGAGGATTTTAACAAAGTTACTTTACCCCTGTAATTTTCTGAAATCCCACATATAAGGGGAAGAAGACGGGAAAGTTAAAAGTTAAAAGTTACATTTACCGTTTTCTTATATCTCCATAAATCAACTTATAAACTATATATTATATATATATTATTATAATAATATATATATAATATATAGTTTATAAAACTTAAATCGCATTTACCTTCAATTTAACACTTTCGATTTTCGCTTAATGTAACTTTTAACTTTTAACTTTCTAGGACTGTCCCAGTATGCGCACGTGTACCATATTAACACTCTTTTAGAAATCGGCTATTGCACACGTGCCGATTTTTCAGTAATTTTGCAGTGCTTTTGAGAGGCATTGCGAGTGTCTTAAGAGAGGTAAAGACAAGGCGCCTGTCGGAACCCTCAAACGAGACAAACGAACAACTGACCAGATTCATTTTTGTGTAGCACAAATATGTGGTATAAAACAAGTGATATCAGTTTTTTTTCGTAATTTTGCCGTCTGAATGTGTATAACCTAACAATAAGATAGGAGAAAAGAAAATGAAGAAATGGATGATGACAGTAATAGCCGGCTGTGCGATGATGGTGCAGACGGCTCAGGCACAGACAACGGTGAAAGGCAGTAAGACGCTGGACAACTGGTACTTAGGTATCGGCGGCGGAGCAAGTGCCAAGACCACCAAGGAGCCCATCATGAACAACCTCAACCCCCACGCCACGCTGCGCCTGGGACGCTACCTGACCCCCGTGTTCGGCTTTGTGGCTGAGGGAACGGCGTATTTCCGCGACAAGCAGATGTATCGCAGCAAGACGTTTGTGAAGAGCTCGAACGTGAGCCTGCTGGGAACCGTCAACCTGAATAACTGGCTGGGCGGCTATGCTGGACGGCCCCGCACCTTTGAAATGATAGCCTTAGCCGGTATAGGGTGGGGGCGCAGCTACGGTGAGAAAAACGATGTGCACAACGACTGCACGTCGAAACTGGCACTCGACCTTGCGCTGAACCTCGGGAAGAAACGCATGTTCCAGCTCTACCTGGAACCCTCGATAGTGTATAACCTGAACCGCGAGAACGGCGTTTACTACAATGTAAACCAGTCGGGACTGGGACTGTCGCTGGGACTCGACTACCATTTCCTCAACAGCAACGGCACCCATCATTTCCTGGCGGTGGAGCTGCGCGACCAGAACGAGATTGACCGGCTGAACCAGCAGATCAACGAAATGCGCTATGACCTGGGCGAGAAGGAAAAGATGATTGCCCGTAACGGTCGGCAGATTAGTGAGTTGAGAGACTCTCTTGAGGCTGCCCGGCAGATTAAGCCCGCCACGATTATCAATAAGGTGACGCAGGTGGTGAACAACAACGTGCTGCAGCCCACCGTGATCTTCGGACAGGGAAAGAGTGCCGTAGATGCCGCTCAGATGGCGTCGATAGCGATGATTGCCAAGTACATGAAGAACCACCCCACGTCGCATATCCTCATCAAGGGCTATGCCTCGCCCGAGGGTAATCCCGAGCTGAACCAGCGACTGTCGGAGGCTCGTGCCAATGCGGTGAAGGATGCCCTCGTCAACCGTTACGGCGTGAGTGCCAGCCGACTGAGCATCCAGGGAATGGGTGCTACCGACGAGCTGTTCGACGAGATAGACTTCAACCGCGTAGCCACCTTTACCGACACTACCAAGTAAGCCTATGTGGGGAATCATATTGTCTGTTGTTGTAGGCCTTGTCGTAGGCGTGGTGGTAGCCTATCTGGTGGCCAACCGCCGCTATACCGCCCTTCGGGTAAAGGCCGAGGCTACGGCCACCGAACTGCAGCTGAAGTCGGTTGACCTGGCGGGGAAGACGGAGCAGCTTAGCAGCATGCAGGCCGAGAACCGCCACCTGAACGCCACCTGTACCTCGCTGACCAACGAGATAGCGCTGCTGAAGGAGCAGAATGCTGCCGAGACACGACTGCGGCAAGAGCAGTTTCAGGAGCAGCTGAACGTAGTGAGGGAACAGTTCCAGAACCTGGCCACCACCGTGCTGACGAAAACCAGCGACCAGCTGAAAAATCAGAACCGCGAGGCGATGGAGCATATCACCAAGCCCATTGGCGACAGCTTTGCCGAGCTGCAGAAGGCTATCCAGGAGAGCGACCGTGAGGCGGCAAAGACGGCTGCCTCGCTGACGGAGAGACTGCGGCAGGTGGGCGAGCAGGCAGAGAAGATGGACCGTACGGCTACGCGGCTGACCAACGCCCTGAGGGGGGACTCGAAGCAGGCAGGCGACTGGGGCGAACTGGTGCTGCAGGAACTGCTCGACTCGCAGGGATTCAAACGCGGCTTCGACTATGACGTGCAGGACACCATTACCGACAGCGACGGCATGCTGGTGCGCAACGACGATACGGGCAGGGTGATGCGCCCCGATGTGGTGCTGCACTACCCCGGCAACCAGGACGTGGTCATCGACGCGAAGGTGAGCATCAAAGCCTACTACGACTATGTCAACGAAACGGCAGAGGCGGTAAGGCAGCAGATGCTCGACAGGCACGTGCAGAGCCTGCGCTCACACGTCAAGGAACTGGCTCAGAAGGACTACAGCCGCTATATCCAGCCGCCGCGTACGGCTATTGACTTTGTTATTATGTACGTGCCCAACGAGGCTGCCCTGCAGGTGGCGCTGGCACGCGACCCGAAGCTGTGGAACGAGGCGTTCGAGAAGAAGGTGTTTATCTCGAGCACGCAGAACCTCTTTGCCATCCTGCGCATGATTCAGATTGCCTGGCGACAGCACTCGCAGACTGAGAACCAGAAGAAGATTGTGGGACTGGCCGAGCAACTGGTATCGCGTATCGGACTCTTTGCCGAACGCGCGGCAAAGATGGGACGCGACATCGAGACACTCACTACCGATTTTGCCGATATGCAGAAGTCGGTGGACGGCACCCGCGGCATCCTGCAGAAGGCCAACGAGATGAAAAAGCTCGGCATCAAGGAGGATGTGAAACATCCCCTTCCGATGATGGAAGAAGAGGAATTATAAAGGAAGAGGGTGTTTTAAAATACAAGATTATTTATAAAACAACGGATTTCACGGATTTTACGGATTAAAGCCTGACTGATTCAGCAACTTAGAAATCCGTTTAATCCGTGAAATCCGTTGTGGTTAAAATATATCCGTGAAATCCGTTGCGGTTAACGGATGACACTATATTCTTTAGTTTCTCTCGTAGCACTCGAAGATGCTGTCGACCAGCTTCTTCGGCAGTTTCTTGCTGACGAGGCTCACGATCCACACAACGGGGAAGCCACCCACCATAGCGATGGCACCGCAGTTGATGGGGTTGATGGGATTACCCAGCAGCATGTTGATGACCGTCAGTCCGACACCCCAGATGAAGCAGGCCCAGACGCTGACGGTGGTGACACCGCGCCAGTAGAGACCCAGCATGAACGGAGCCAGGAAGGCACCTGCAAGGGCACCCCAAGAGATACCCATGAGCTGGGCGATGAACGTCGGGGGATTCAGGGCAATGAGCAGAGAGATGGCGATGAAGAACATGATCAGTACACGCATTACCACCACCTTGCGGCGCTCAATCTTCTCAGAGACGATATCGTCGATGGTGCCGTCCTCTACCTCACCCGGCAGCGACTTCTTGTCGCGATAGATAAGGTCGAGCGTCATCGTTGACGACGAGGTCAGCACTAGCGAAGCCAGTGTCGACATCGAGGCACTGAGCACCAGCAGCACCACCAGGGCGATGAGCACGTCGGGCAGGGTGACCAGCATGGCGGGAACGATGGAGTCGAAGGCAATCTTGCCTGTGGCAGGATTGATGACGGGGTCGTAGAGACGTCCGAAACCTCCGAGGAAGTAGCAGCCGCCGGCAACGATGAAGGCGAAGATGGTAGAGATGACGGTGCCGCGCTTGATGGCTGCCTCGTCGGTGATGGAGTAGAACTTACCCACCATCTGCGGCAGTCCCATCGTGCCGAGCGACGTCAGGATGATTACCCCGAGCAGTCCCCACGGGTCGGGGCCGAACCAGGTGGCAAACATACCGCTGCCAGGTTCTGTGGCTCCGTCGGCAGGCAGCTCGGCAAGCTTGTTGACAGCTTCGGTAAAGCCGCCCTGAGCAGAGAGCACGGCAGCGATAACAGCCACAATGCCGAAGAGCATGATGATACCCTGGATGAAGTCGTTCATGGCCGTAGCCTTATAGCCACCGAGGATGACATAGACGGCGGTGAGGATAGACATGATGACCACGCAGTACTCGTAGGGGATGTTGAAGCCCATCTCGAAGAGCCTGGAAATGCCGCTATAAACACCAGCGGTGTAGGGAATCAGAAACACAAAGGCGATGATGGAGGCTGCAACGCGCAGTCCCTGGTCGCTGAAACGGGTGCCGAAGAAGTCGGGCATCGTGCGGCTCTCGATGTGCTGCGTCATCAGCTTGGTACGTTTTCCCAAGATGACCCAGGCCAGCAACGAACCGATGACGGCGTTGCCGATACCGATCCACGCGCTGGAAAGACCGTATTTCCATCCGAACTGTCCAGCGTAGCCCACGAAGACTACGGCGGAGAAATAACTGGTTCCGAAGGCAAAGGCCGTCAGCCAGGGGCCTACGGCACGACCGCCCAATACAAAACCGTCGACACTGCTGGCCTGCTTGCGGGTGTAGAGACCCACGCCTATCATCACGGCCAGGAAGATGATGGTCAAAAGAACTTTAATTATCATAATAATAATGGATTTTTAAAAGGCAACTTGCACCTGTGCCTGCAGCCAGTTGTAATCATTGCCCAGCATGTCGCCGCACATACAGCGGGTGTACTGCAACTGCAGACGGCACTTCTTGTAGTACCAGTACTGCAGACCTACGGTCAGGTTGGTCTGGTCCCAGCCGTCAACGCCAGTATTGCGGTCGAAGGTCTCGCCAGAGGCAACCACGTCGAGGGCATCGACAACGGGAATACACAGCGTAGCATAGCCACCGCGGCTCTTCACGTCGCCGTCCTCACCACCGAGCCACTCAGCACGGATGCTGGCAGGACGAGCCTCTTTGTATTGTCCCTCGGAGTAGGGGCGAGTCTTGTATTCGGCACCCACAGAATAGCGGTTGCGCTTGTAGTTGTCGCCAACCTTGATGTCAGGATTCCAGGCAGCGGTGTTCACGGCATTGCCCGTGCCTAAGTAGCCCGAGCCGACGATGCGCAGACCGTCAACGGGACGCACCTCTAACTTCGCGATGAAATCCTTTTGGTTATTACGGTCCTTGCGGTTGATACCCTGACCGCTCATCAGCGCCAGCTCATAGTGGAACAGGTTGTTGGCAAGGTCGCCAAACACCATCAAGCCCTGGTCACGACCGTAGTTCACGCCGTTCAGCGGGTCGGGACCTTCGCCAGCCAGATAGAGCACAGCCTGCGAGTATACGTCGATGAGCTCCAACTGCGTGGGCGACATCGGGTTCTCCATCGTGTAGGAGTGCTTGAATTGTCCTAAGCGGACGGTCAACGAATTGTCTTTGGTAATACGGTAGTCGGTATAGAACTCTTGGACTACGCTGGAAAAATCGTGCATAAACAGAAACGACCAACGGTCTGTGATGCGGGCCTTTGCCCAGAGAAGCGTACGCTTAAGGTTGTAGGAGTTCGTCTTCTCGTCGTTCGGGTCTTGGTATGACCAACCTCCCTGTGCATAACCGTTCAATGTAATACGGCTGGTGAAGTCCTTCATCCATTCCGAATCCTTCTTCTTTTGCCCCATAGCAGCGGTGCTGCTGAACACTGCCAGCACTACTGCCAGCGTCAGGCTCTTCATTGCTTGTTTTTTCATTTTTGTTTACTCATTGGTTAAAGTTTTCAGTTTATGCGCTGCAAAATTACAACTTTTTCAGTAAATACAAGCAAAAATAAAGAAAAATAACCAAAAACTCACCATCAGAAGGGCACGTGGATACGCCACCAGGTTAGAATGGGGATAAAAAAATAAAGCGATGACCTTCACAGGCAGTCGCTTCAATCTTCAATAGGTATTAGTCTTTTAAGGTAAAAAGATTGTTTTCAGGATAACGATGCAAAGGTAGTGCAAATTTTCGTAAATGCCAAACAATTTTACTAAAAATATTGATGTATGTCTGTTGTGCGGGAACACAACAGACATAATTAATACTTTTTAAGATTTTTGGGTAATAAAAGAGTCTTACAGACTTAGAAGTAGACATCCTCGTACTGGGGTTGCGCTTTCTTCTTGGGCTCGGTGGCCTCGCCGTTATTTTCCTCATGGGAATTGGGCTTTTCGGGCTGTGCCTCCTGAGGCTCTCGTTCGCGAACCTTGACAACGGGGTTGCCGTTCTCGTCGATGATGATTTCCTCTTCCTCCAGCTGCATGCCGAGGCTGTCGGTGCTGATGGAGTCGGTGTCGCGCGGGGTGTAAACATAGCGGCAGTTCTCATACATGTCGGGAGTGATGCTGCTGTCCTTGGGCTTGTCGAACTTGCCGTGATACTGCTTGAAGGCGGGGTCGCCTAAGAGGGATTCAAGGAAATAGCCGCAGATGGGTAGTGCTGTGCGCGAACCCTGTCCGAGGGCTCCTGTGCGGAAGTGGATACTGCGGTATTCGCCGCCCACCCATGCGCCGCACACCATCTTGGGCGATACGCCTACGAACCAGGCATCGGAGTGGTTGTTGGAGGTGCCGGTCTTGCCGCCGAACTCAGTGTCGTTGTACTTGCCAACATAGCCCCAAAGGCTCATGGAGGTGCCTCCGCGCTCGCGCAGACCGCCCTGCAGCAGTTGTTGCATGAGGAAGGCGCTGCGGTAGGGGATGACCTGTTTCTGCTCGGTGGGGGCGGTGTAGATCTCATTGCCGTCGCGGTCAAGTATCTTGGTGACGAGAATGGCGGGGTGTGCCTTGCCGTCGTTGACTACGGTAGAGTAGCTGTTGACCAGTTCCAGCAGGTTGACGTCGCTGGAGCCGAGGGCCAGCGCTGGTGTCGGGTCAAGGTCGCTCTTGATGCCCATAGCGTGGGCGGTGTTGGCGATGTTCTTGATGCCCATCTCCTGTCCCAGCTTCACGGCTACGGAGTTGATGCTCTGTGCGAAGGCTGCGCGCAGGGGCATGGAGTCGCCGGTGAAGTAGCCGTTGGCGTTGGTGGGTGCCCAGGTTACCTCTTTCTTCTTGGCGGGGTCCCACACCTTCATGGAGAAGTAGGAGTCGCGCCGACGGTCACAGGGGGTGAGTCCCTGGTTCATGGCCTCGGTGTAGACGAAGAGTTTGAAGGTGGAGCCCGGCTGGCGCATGGCGGTTACCTTGTCGTATTTCCAGGAGTTGAAGTCAATGTCGCCCACCCAGGCCTTAACGTGGCCGGTGTTGGGCTCTATGGCCACGAATCCGCAATGCATAAAGCGAACCATGTAGCGTATGCTGTCCATAGTAGACATTTCGCGCTCGATGGTGCCCTTCTCATAGTCGAAGAGCTTCACGGTGTGAGGCTTGTTCAGGTAGTAGATGATGCTGTCGGGACTGTTGGGGAACCGCTTGCTGAGCTGCTTGTAGAAGGGCTGGCGCTTGGCAATGTCCTCGATGAATCCCTGAATCTCCTGATGGCGCTCGTCCTGCCAGGGGTTGGTGTTGCCCCAGTGGCTGTTGAAGTTCTTCTGCACCTGCTTCATCTGCTTGACGGCAGCGGCCTCGGCATACTTCTGCATGCGCGTGTCGAGGGTGGTGTATATCTTCAGACCGTCGGTATAGAGGTCGTATCCGTTGTCGCGGCACCACTCGCGCAGCTCGTTGGCCACAGCCTCGCGGAAGTAGTTAGCCTTGCTGTCGTAGGCGTTCTCCACGCTGAAGTCGAGTTCAATGTCGGTCACCTTCAGGGAGTCGAAGGCCTCCTGCGTGAGATGGCTGTGGCGGCGCATGTTGTCGAGCACCACGTTGCGGCGCTTCACGGCATTGTCGGGATGAATACGGGGGTTGTAGTAGGTAGTGGCCTTGAGCATGCCTACGAGGATGGCGGCCTGGTCGACGGTCAGTTCCTTGGGCGTGGTGCCGAAGTAGGTCTTGGCTGCCGTCTTGATGCCGAAGGCGTTGGAGCCGAAGTCGACAGTGTTGGCATACTGGGTAAGGATTTCCTCTTTGGTAAAGAAGTATTCCAGCTTGTAGGCCGTTATCCACTCCTTGCTCTTCATGATGAGCATCTTCAGGCCGGGAATGTTGCCCAAGAGTCCCGTACTATATTCGGTACGCACGCGAAAGAGATTCTTGGCCAACTGCTGGGTGATGGTCGAGGCTCCACGGGCATCGTGGTGCAGCAGGTAGTCCTTCAAGGCAGCGCCGAAGGCTGTGTAGTCGATGCCGTTGTGGGAGTAGAAACGCTCGTCCTCGGTGTCGATAAGGGCTTCCCAGAACACAGGATTCACGTCCTCATAGTTGACGGGAGTGCGGTTTTCGCTGAAGAATTTTCCTATCTGCTGTCCGTCGGCGCTATAAATCTCCGATGCCTGTGCCGGGCGCTTGTTCTTGATCATCTCCATCGACGGCGACTTGCCGAAGAGCCACAGAAAGTTGACGTCGACGGCAATCAGGTAGAGCACGAAAATAACGATGAGGGAAGCGATGGTAGAGACAATCTTGATGTACCAGGGGCGTCCCTTGAATATGCCGATATACCAGTTGACGATACCTTTCATACCCTGCCATATCCGGCTCAGTATGTTCTGTTTTCCTTCTTTACTCATATTGGGAAATGTATTTCTTTATTGTTTCTTGGTCGTCGGGGTGAAACCATTTAACCTGGTCGTCACGCTTGAACCATGTGAGTTGCTTACGGGCATATCGGCGGGTGTTCCCCTTGATGCGCTCTACGGCTTCTTCCAGGCTCCATATTCCGTCGAAGTAATTGAATAGTTCTTTGTAGCCTACTGTGTTCAATGCGTTTACTTCTCTGTGTGGAAGCATTTCTTCAGCTTCCTGGAGTAGTCCGTCTTCCATCATATGGTCTACCCGGAGGTTGATGCGCTTGTAGAGCTCCTCGCGTTCACGGTTCAGTCCTATCTTGATGATAGTGAAAGGCCGCTGCTGTCCCCCGTGGCCTATAGTGGCCTTCCGCTGGTCAGCTTTGCGGAACGAGGTATAGGTCTTGCCCGTCATGTGGCAGATTTCCAAGGCATGGACTACGCGTCGCGGATTGTTGCGGTCAACCACCTCATAGTGTTCGGGATCTAACTGCCTAAGTTCCTCCACCAGCGCCTCCAGCCCCTCTTCCTCCAGCCTGCTCTTCATAGTGCTGCGGGTCTTGTCGTCAACGGTGGGAATGTCGTCAATACCGTTGCATACAGCATCAATATACATCATCGAACCGCCGGAGAGCAAAGCGTAGTCGCTGGTTGTAAACAACTGCTCCAGCAGTTTCAGCACGTCCTGTTCATACATCGAGGCGCTGTAGTAGTCGTCAATGCCCAGCGTGCCTACGAAATAATGCCTAACCGCCTGCAGCTGCTGTGCCGTGGGCGAGGCTGTTCCAATCTTCAGTTCGCAGAACAGCTGCCGGGAGTCGGCATTGATAATAGGTATGTCAAGCCAGCGGGCCAGTTCCATACAGAGGTCGGTCTTACCAACGGCAGTAGGTCCCGTAATGACTATCAGTTTCTTACTCCTCAACTCCTTACTCCTCAGCTTCTTACCTCGCAGCTTGTTACTCCTTAGCTTCTTGCTCCACAGCTTCTTTACCGGATTACTCCACGCTTGGAGTTCTCGATGAATGAGCAGATATACTCTACCTCCTTGGAATCGGGATATTTGCTGCGGGCTTCTGCGATGCCGTCTTTCAGTACACCTTGTGAATATATAATACGGTACGCGTCGTGGATGGCTTCAATGGTTTCGTTGGGGAATCCGCGGCGACGCAGCCCTATCAGGTTCACTCCGGCATAGCGCACGGGTTCCTTGCCGGCTATGACATAGGGAGGAATGTCCTGACTAGTGCGGGTGCCACCCTGGAACATGATGTAGCCACCCACATGGAGGAACTGGTGGAACAGACAGGTAGCCGAGATGATAGCGTAGTCGTCGACCACTACCTCGCCAGCAAACTTGGTAGAGTTGCCGATGATGCAGCCGTTGCCGATAACGCAGTCGTGGCCGATGTGCATGTTCTCCATCAGCAGGTTGCCGGAACCTACTACGGTCTTGCCCTTGGAGGCTGTACCGCGACTAATGGTCACGTTCTCGCGGATGGAGTTGTTGTCGCCTATTTCACAGGTAGTCTCCTCGCCCTGGAACTTCAGATCCTGAGGCTTTGTCGAGATACTGGCTCCGGGGAAGAACTCATTGTTGTCGCCGATGCGGGCACCAAAGTGGATGGTAACATTGTTCAGGAACTTGTTGTTGTTGCCAATAACTACGTTCTTGTCAATGACGCAGAAGGGACCGATGATGTTGCCATCGCCGAGCTTTGCCTCGGGGTCAACCACTGCCAGGGGATGAATTTGATTTGCCATATTTCGTTGTTACGGTATTTCGTTATGACGTTATGACGAATTTACTTGTTCTTCACAATCTGTGCGGTAAAGGTAGCTTCGGCAACGATGTGGTCGCCAACGAAGATGTAGCCCTTCATGGACGAAACACCATGACGGACGGGAGCAAGCAGGTCGACCTTGAAGATAAGCGTGTCGCCTGGCACAACCTTCTGGCGGAACTTCACGCCGTCAATTTTCATGAAGTATGTTGACCAGCGTTCAGGCTCTTCCAGCGTGTTGAGCACCAGCAATCCGCCGCACTGAGCCATAGCCTCGATCATCAGCACGCCTGGCATGACGGGCTCCTGGGGGAAATGCCCCTCGAAGAAGGGCTCGTTGGAAGTAATGTTCTTGATACCGACAATGCTGGTGGCACCCAAGGCCACTACCTTGTCAACCAGCTGCATGGGATAACGGTGGGGCAGCAGTTCGCGGATACGGTTCACATCCATGACGGGTTCCTCGTTGGGGTCGTAGATAGGAGCCTGGATCTCGTGCTTACGAATCTCCTTCCTCATGAGACGGGCAAACTTGTTGTTGACGGTATGTCCGGGGCGCGTGGCAACGATGCGACCCTTGATGGGACGGCCTATCAGCGCCATGTCGCCAATGATGTCAAGCAGCTTGTGGCGCGTACACTCGTTGTCCCACATCAGCGGCTTGTGCTGGATGTAGCCCAAGTCGGTGGCATCGCGGTGCTCCACGTGCAGCATGTCGGCCAGCATGTCAAGACGCTCCTGAGTGGTCTGGCGCTCGTAGATGACGATAGCATTGTCCAAGTCGCCGCCCTTGATGAGGTTGGCCTGAAGCAGGGGCTCAATGTCACGCACAAAAACGAAGGTGCGGGCACGGGCTATCTCATCGGTATATTTCGTGGGACTGTCGAGCGTAGCAAACTGGCTGCTGATGAACTTCGATTCAAACGAGCACATGGCGGTAATAGAGAAGTCCTCGTCAGGGAGAATGGTAATGCAGGAGCCTGTTTGCTCGTCCTTCACCTCAATCTTCTTGCGGATGATGTAGTAGTCCTTAGGGGCATTCTGTTCCTCAATGCCTACTTCGTTGATTTTCTCTACATATTGGATGGCAGAGCCGTCGAGGATGGGGAACTCAGGACCGTTAACCTGAATCAGACAGTTGTCGATGCCCAAAGCATAGAGGGCCGACAAACCATGCTCAACCGTAGAGACACGGAAATCATCGCCCTTGCCCAGGACAGTGCCGCGCTGCGTGTCAACCACGTTTTCGGCAATGGCATCAATCGTAGGCATACCTTCCATGTCAATACGCTGGATCTTATATCCCGAGTTTTCTGGAGCGGGATTGAAGGTCACAGTCAGGCTCAAGCCAGTGTGCAGTCCTTTACCGCATAATGAGAAACTTCCTTTCAGTGTCTTTTGTTTCATATCTTGATGAATTTGAGTTTTCTGGTTTTATTTAAGATAGCTGCTTCTTCAACTCCTCTACTTCCCTGCGGAGCTGTGCCAGCTCGCGGTACATCTCAGGCAGCTTTGCATCGAGGGCCCTGGCCTTGAAGTACATCTTCGGATTTACGGCAGGCGCACCAATTAGCTGTTCGCCGTTGCCCTTGGTATTGCTGATAACACCACTCTGAGCACCAACAAACGTCTTGTCGGCAATGGTGATATGTCCGGAGAAACCAGCCTGTCCGCCAACCATACACCACGCACCAATCTTCGTGGAACCTGCCATGCCCGACTGTGCCGACATGACGGTGTTCTCGCCAATTTCACAGTTGTGAGCCACCTGAATCAGATTGTCGAGCTTCACACCACGGTGGATGATGGTCTGGCCCATTGTTGAACGGTCAATACAAGTGTTGGCACCTATCTCTACATCGTCCTCAATAATTACGATGCCAATCTGCGGAATCTTCGCATAGCCCTCCGTGTTGGGGGCAAAGCCGAAACCGTCGGCTCCGATGACGGCACCGGCATGGATGGTTACCCGCTGTCCAATGCGGCATCCCTCGTAGATAGTTACGTTCGGGAAGATGTGCGTGCCATCGCCAATTTCCACATTGTCGCCCACATAGGTAAACGGGGCAATGTAGACGTCCTTGCCGATCTTGGCTGTGGGAGAGACAAAAGCTAACGGGTCGATGCCTGACTTCTTGGGTTTCATGGAGTCGTAGAGCTGTAGCAGTCGGGCTACGCACTCATAGGCATTCTTTACTCGGATAAGAGTGGGGGAGACGGGCTTCTCAAGCTCAACGTCCTCGTTGATAAGTACTATCGTCGATTTTGTGTCATACAGATAGTGGGTGTATTTTGGGTTAGACAGGAACGAAATGGCTCCTTCATGACCTTCCTCTATCTTGGCGAAACTGTTGACAACGGCATTCTCATTGCCTTCAACTCTGCCTTGTACATACTCTGCAATCTGTTTTGCTGAAAACTCCATATCAAAGGTTGTTTTTAGAATTTGCTTGCAAAGGTACTAAAAATTATTCGAATCTTTGATAACAGAGGTAATATTTTCTTATTTTTTTAGAAAGTAATTGAACGTTTAGCAATTCAGAAGCCTCGGAAATATCTTTCGTTGAACCGTCTTTGTAAAGAATTGTGATACTGTCATCGTCCACGTTGTACATGTCTTTCTGGATAGTGTTGATGCTCATCATGTAGCGCCGTGCCTCTGAAGGGGTGATGCCCATTTTGTCAGCTATGTCTACTGCAAGATCGTTGATACGCTCTTCGCTGACAGGTGCCTCGTTTACCTCCACCTTGAAGATGTGCCTATCCAGCATGTCGGTGGCTAGCGTGGAGAGTATCTTGTCGTCGCTGTACTTCCATGCCTTCATGGCACTCCAGATGTCGTTGTCGTCCAAGTCCTCGTACATCAGCAGCGCCTCTTCGTGAGCATTGAACCAATAGGTATCAACTTCGTTCTGTAGAAAATACCTGAGCGATGGCGGGGCGAAAATGTTCCTTCTTTGGCGTGACAGATCCTTGGCTCGAAGCAGGGTGTTGACCAATACCTTCTCACAGGCTACAGCAGTCTTATGCAAGTAGACTTGCCAGTACATAAGTCTGCGAGTTGTCAGATAATTTTCAAGTGAGTATATGCCTTTGGACTCCACGACCAAAGAATCGTCGACAACGTTCAGCATTTTGATGATTCTTGCCGAGCCGATATTTCCTTCGGTCACGCCAGTATAGAAAGAGTCGCGTCGCAGATAGTCAAGACGGTCCATGTCCAATTGGCTCGAGATGAGCTGATGGAGGAAGTTCTTCGGGTACTCGCCCTTGAAGATGTTGATGGCCAGTTTTAGCTGACCGTCCAAGTCGCGGTTCACCTGTTCCATCATCAGCAGCGAGATGTCTTCATGGGAAATTCCGCTTATCAGCGTGTTCTCCAATACGTGAGAGAACGGGCCGTGACCTATGTCGTGCATCAAGATGGCCGCCTCTACGGCCTCTGCCTCGCTGTCGAAAATGAAATTTCCTTTCTGCTGCAGCGACATTATGGCTTCGCTCATCAGATGGAAGGCACCCAAAGAATGCTGGAAGCGCGTGTGGCGCGCCCCTGGATAAACTACTGAGGCCAGTCCTAACTGGTTGATGCGGTTCAGACGCTGCATGAGCGGGTGCTGCACAACATCGTAAAGCAGGCCCCGGGGAATCTTGATAAACCCGAATACCGGGTCGTTGATGATTTTGTGGTCGTTCATTGCGCCTGCAAAGGTATAAAAAATCCTGCTCATACAGCTATTGAAGGGGTGTTTTTTTACCGTTAACAGATTTTTACCAGTATCGGGTACGCGTTTTTTTGGTTGTTAGAGAGAATTGTCGTACCTTTGCACCCAAATTCATAGAACAATGGCAAAAAAGAGAAGATGGCACTGCCTGTCGGGACAAGAACCTACTGAACTTGACAAACAGGTGATGTACTGGGAGCAGAAAGGCAAGCTGGTACCCACCCGCGACTTGATAAAGACTCCCGAGCAGATAGAAGGTATCCGTCGGGCTGGGGTAGTGAATACTGGTGTGCTCGACGAGGTGGCCAAACATATATGTGCTGGCATGTCAACACTGGAGATTGACCAGATATGTCGTCGCTACTGCGAGGAACACAATGCTATTCCTGCATGCCTCAATTATGGTGGCGACGAAGAAACTCCTCCCTTTCCCATGTCTGTCTGTACGAGCATCAATGAAGTGGTTTGCCACGGAGTTCCTAAGGCGGAGGATGTGCTGGAAGAGGGTGATATTATTAATGTGGATTTTACGACTATTGTCGACGGCTACTATGCTGACGCCTCGCGTATGTTTATAATAGGTAAGACCACGCCCGAGAAGGAGCAGCTGGTGCGAGTGGCCAAGGAGTGTTTGGAGTTAGGAATGGAGGCAGCCAAGCCCTTTGGGTTTGTGGGCGACATCGGTCACGCCATTGAGAAGCACTGCAAGAAATATGGTTATGGTATTGTGCGTGACCTGGCTGGGCACGGCGTGGGAAACGCTTTCCATGAGGAACCCGATGTTGACCACTATGGGCATCGCGGAACAGGAATGCTCCTTGTGCCGGGTATGGTGTTTACTATCGAGCCGATGATCAACATGGGTACGTGGAAGGTCTTTATTGATGAAGACGATCCCTATGGATGGGAAGTCATTTCCGAGGATGAACAGCCTTCGGCACAATGGGAGCACACCCTCCTGATGACCGACCACGGTGTGGAGATCTTAAGTTACTAGTCTCACTAGCCCAACTAGTACCACTAGTATTACTAGAATATGACGAAGGATATATATATATTAGGTATAGAATCAAGTTGTGACGATACGTCGGCAGCCGTGCTGAAGAATGGTGTGCTGCTGTCGAATGTAACGGCATCGCAGGCTGTTCACGAGGCCTACGGCGGAGTGGTGCCTGAACTGGCCAGTCGTGCTCACCAGCAAAATGTGGTGCCAGTCGTTGACCAAGCATTGAAACGCGCAGGTGTGGAGAAGGAACAGTTGTCGGCGCTGGCATTTACCCGTGGTCCCGGACTGATGGGGTCGTTGTTGGTCGGCGTCAGTTTTGCCAAAGGCTTTGCCCGGGCGTTGGGTATTCCCCTAATTGATGTCAACCATCTGCAGGGTCATGTCATGGCGCACTTTATCGATGGTGGAGAGGGCGATTTTACACCACCTCCATATCCTTTCCTCTGTCTCTTGGTAAGCGGGGGCAACTCGCAGATAGTCAAGGTGAATGCCTATAACGACATGGAAGTCTTGGGGCAGACAATCGACGATGCTGCCGGTGAAGCTATCGACAAATGCTCAAAGGTGATGGGACTGGGATACCCCGGAGGCCCTATTATTGACCGACTGGCACGTCAGGGTAATCCGAAGGCTTATACTTTTGCGGAGCCGAGCATTCCGGGGCTGGACTATAGCTTCTCAGGATTGAAGACCTCATTCCTCTACTCGCTGCAGAAGTGGGTGGTGGAAGACCCTAACTTTGTGGAGGCTCATAAGGAAGATATTGCCGCTTCGCTGGAATGGACTATTGTGGATATCCTGATGAAGAAACTGAAGAAAGCTGTCAAGCAAACGGGTATTAAGCACGTGGCGGTCGCCGGCGGCGTTAGTGCTAACAACGGACTGCGTAATGCCTTTCATGATGCAGCCAAGCGCTATGGCTGGACAATCTACATACCTAAGTTCTCGTATACTACCGACAATGCTGCTATGATTGGTATTGTGGGATATTACAAATATCTCGACAAGGTGTTCTGTCCCATCGATGCTCCGGCATTCTCGAAAGTTACGTTTGAATAACGCCACAACGAAATGACATCACAACGTTATAACTAAATAACATCATAACAATAAAGGATTTTAAAAGATGGACTTTGAATCAAAAATAATTAGCAGAGAGGTAAGTGAACTGCTGTGGGATATGGAAAAAACAGTTGCAACGGCCGAGAGTTGTACGGGTGGTCGTATTGCCGAAGCTATCATTGCCGTGCCTGGTGCATCCAAGTATTTCAAGGGAGGTATCATTTCGTATGTCAATGAAGTCAAAGAATCACTACTTGGAGTTGACCCTCTGGTGCTTGAGGAAAAGACGGCCGTATGTGAGGAGGTGGCTATTCAGATGGTGAAAGGCGCCTGCCGTACGTTGAATACCGACTATGCCATTTCGGCTACAGGCGTCGCAGGTCCTTCTGGGGGATCCAAAGATATTCCCGTTGGCACCATTTGGCTGGCTTGTGGGAATGCCGACAGGGTGGTGACGTTGAAGGTGGAAGAAGATCATGGCCGTGATATCAATCTAGCCATTGCCACTAATAAAGCCATGCAGCTTTTTCTGGAATATCTGAAAGAAGAAAGTGTAGAAAAAAAGGATATCGAAGGTTAAAAAATACTAATTCGCGCCTATTTGTGAATTAGGTATTGTGAAATGTGGATTAAAATATGTACCTTTGCACCCTGTTTGGAATAAGTTACTAAAAAGTACACAAAAAAGGAGTAGATAGAAATGTCTAAGATTTGTCAAATTACAGGAAAGAAGGCACAGATTGGTTGTAATGTGTCTCACTCAAAGCACCACACGAAGAGAAGCTTTGATGTAAACCTTTTCAGCAAGAAGTTCTACTATGTAGAGGAGGATTGTTGGATTCAGTTGAAGATTAGTGCTGCTGGTCTTCGTATGATTAATAAAGTAGGTCTTGACGCTGCATTGAAGCAGGCTGTTGCCAAAGGCTATGTAGACTGGAAGGACATTAAAGTGATAGGAGATTAATAACCATGGCAAGCAAGAAAGCAAAAGGCAATCGCGTACAGGTTGTGCTGGAGTGCACTGAGCACAAGGCAAGTGGTATGCCCGGCACAAGCCGTTACATTACCACCAAGAATCGTAAGAATACGCCCGAGCGTATGGAGCTGATGAAGTATAACCCCATCCTGAAGAAGATGACTCTTCATAAGGAAATTAAATAACTAGGACTGATATATGGCAAAGAAAACCGTTGCTACCCTCCATGAAGGTTCAAAGGATGGTCGCGCTTATACAAAGGTTATCAAGATGGTAAAGAGCCCTAAGACGGGTGCTTATATCTTTGACGAGCAGATGGTTCCTAACGAAGCTGTTAAGGACTTCTTCAAGAACTGAAGGTGTCGCTTACTGTCATAGGGGCGAAAGAAATAAAATTTACATTCCCTATACGAATAAAGCCGTAATCTTTGATTGCGGCTTTATTTTATTTGAAAAACTGTGAAAGTTTATGTAATTAGGGAAAAAACAAACGGCCCTCTTTGGTGGTTTCCTGATTTTGCCGTATCTTTGCAGTTCGTAATGATATAGCTATATGGGAATTTTTGGATTATTTGG
>JAEEGF010430208.1_pt1 | contig 32972 bp, 30 predicted proteins | sample 9134171 | NCBI WGS metagenome assembly JAEEGF01 (sample SAMN16246542, study PRJNA631951) | gut metagenome | biome: gut microbiome; feature: rumen; material: AP-attached | host: Bos | place: Iran: Karaj | collected 2018-10
TCAAATTGTGGATAAAACTGCTTTTTGTTGACTCAGTAGCTCAGTAGGTAGAGCACAACACTTTTAATGTTGGGGTCCTGGGTTCGAGCCCCAGCTGGGTCACTGATATTGAGGTGAGTGACTGACTCAGTAGCTCAGCAGGTAGAGCACAACACTTTTAATGTTGGGGTCCTGGGTTCGAGCCCCAGCTGGGTCACCAACCTAACACAAGGACCGGAACATAGGTTTCCGGTTTTTTTGTATGAAACATGTATGTAACATATTGGTTTTGTGTTTTGTGATGGTGGTTGGGATGCCATCGCCCGCGACAGCACAGCAGTCACAGGAACAGATGGCAGCCTATTACTATGACAATGGTGAGTTCGAGCAGGCCGCACAGCTTTACGAATCATTATTAGGTAAATATCCAAACAAATATTATTACCAGCGCCTGTACAACGTCTATCTGAAGCTGGAGCAATACAAAGAGGCCCTCAAACTTGCAGAAAAAAGACGTAAGGCATATCCTAAAGAGCTTTCCCTCTTCGTTGATGAAGGGAATGTCTATCTCCTCCAGAAAAGTGAGAAAAAAGCCATAAAGAGTTTCGACAAGGCTATTGAATCTATCACATCCAATATCGCCCCTGTTCAGGATCTTGCTCTGGCTTTCATTAATATAGGACGTTATGATTATGCTGCAAAGACCTATCTGACTGCCAGAGAAAAAACTCGCAGTCCTCAACTGTTTTTCAACGAGTTGATAGGCGTTTACCAGACGATAGGTGATTATGCAGCCATGACACATGAATACTTCAACTTGCTTGATAACCAGCCTGGTATGAAGTCTTCTGTTCAGTTAAACATGCAAAAGACGATGCTTGAGGCTCCCGACGAACGCCTTGCTGAGGGAATACGGTATGCCTTGGTTGAACGTGTCAGGGAGCAGCCGAATAACCAAACCTATCTGGAAATGATGATATGGTTTTCTATTCAGCAGAAAGATTTTGCATTTGCCCTGGCACAGGCACGAGCCGTTGATGCCCGTTTCCCCGACAAGGGAACGGAACAGCTCTTCCAGGTCGCCCGGATCGCTTTTGATAATGAGGATTATGATGTGGCGGAAGAGGCCTATCGCCTCATTCGTCAGAAGGGGACAGATAATCCCTATTATTTCGATAGCCGTGTAGGTGAGTTGGAGGTTGATTTCGCCCGCATCAATCATAACTATTCTATGGATGATAACGAGCTTAAACTATTGAAACAGAAATATCTATCTACTTTTGACGAGCTTGGGAAGAACGAGCGCACGGTCCCTCTGATGCGCCATTATGCCAATCTCATGGCTTACTATGGAAACGAGGTCCAGGAGGCTGTCAGCATGCTGGACGATGTGCTGGAGATACCTCGTCTGAAGTCCACTGTCCGCGATGAGGTGAAACTGGAACTCGGCGATTTGCTTCTTTTTGCCGGCTCTACATGGGATGCCTCGTTGCTTTATATGCAGGTTGAAAAGGCCAATAAGAATGATCTACTGGGCGCCCAGGCTAAATTCAAAAATGCTAGGCTATCCTATTTTAATCATGATTTTGATTGGGCCAGTTCACAGTTGAAAGTGTTGCGCTCTTCTACCTCCAAACTGGTTGCCAACGATGCTATGGAACTTTCTCTCCTTATCTCTGATAATATGGAGGATGACAGTACCTATGCCATGCTGGAACTCTTCGCAGATGCAGACCTTATGCTTTACCGTAACCAGCTCGATTCCGCCTGGGAGGGCTTCGACCGGGTATCGCGGCAAAGACTATCACATCCGTTGTTCGACGAGGTGCTCATGCGCAAGGCGCAAATACGCATGAAACAAGCTCGTTACGCCGATGCTGACACTCTTCTACAACGGCTTGTTGATTTCTATCCCACCGACATCACAGCCGACGACGCCCTGTTCCTCATGGCACAACTTAATGAAGACCATCTCTCCAACCCGACAAAAGCTCTCGAATGTTACGAGAAGCTGCTCGTCGATTATCCCACATCCCTTTTTGTTGACCGAGCCCGTAAACGTTATAATGCATTGAAAGTAAAGCCATGAATGAAGTCAAAGCCAAGAAGTTCCTCGGGCAGCATTTCCTCACCGACGAGTCTGTCGCCCTGCACATCGTCGAGAGCCTCACGGGACGCACCCCCAATCTCATCGAAATAGGGCCGGGCATGGGAGTGCTTACCAAGTATCTGATACAGAAGCCAGAACTGAACTTCCATGTCATCGAGATTGACCGTGAGTCGGTAGCCTGGCTCCACGAGCACTACCCCACACTCAATGTCATCGAGGGCGACTTCCTCAAACTCGACCTAAATGACTTGTTCCATGATACTTTCGCCGTCATTGGCAATTTCCCCTACAATATCTCTTCGCAGATCCTTTTCCGGGTCTTCGAGTGCCGCAACCAGGCTGTCGAGGTGGTTGGAATGTTCCAGAAAGAGGTAGCCGAGCGTGTGGCGGCAGGGCCGGGAAGCAAGACCTACGGCATCCTATCTGTCTTGCTATCGGCATTTTACGATATAGAATACCTTTTTACTGTCTCTGAGCATGTCTTCAACCCCCCTCCCAAGGTCAAATCGGCCGTTATCCGCCTTATCCGTAACGACGTAACCTCTTTGGAATGTGATGAATCGCTCTTTGTCCGTGTGGTGAAGGCGGGTTTCAACCAGCGTCGGAAAACGCTCCGCAATGCCCTCCGGTCGGCGGGTCTGCCCATAGAACGGGTTGATGAAACACTCCTCTCAAAACGTGCCGAACAACTATGTGTAAGCGAGTTTGTTACTATAACTAAAATAATTCAGTCATGTATATAGTTTTGTTTATTGTCCTTTCTATGGCTCTTGGAATCAGCGCTATGCTTATGATGCGCCGTTGTGTTGAGGCTGTTCCTGTCCAATTGTCGTCCGGCATGCTCATCTCTTTCACTTTAGCGGTGGTACATGTCGCCCTGTTTTGTCTGGGAATATATTTGGGGAATAAACTCCATTTCGTTGCTCCAGGAGATCCTGCGGCCTATGCTACGCAGAATGCGTTGGCCTTTCTGGGTCTCGCTGTTGTGGTTGCTGTCAAGCAGCTTCTACCTTACATGGGTCGTCGCACGAAGCCTGCAGCCTATGATTTGAATGCGGGGACGACACAGGTGCTCCTTTTCACCGTTGCCACGGGTGTCAATGGATTCCTGGTGGGCTTTGGCGTGGGGTTTGTTGTGCGGCTTGGCGAGTATCTTCATGCGGCTCTCTGGCCATTGTTTTTATTGACTTTCCTGTTCTCTATGCTCGGCATCATGTTTGGCCGCCAGCAGGTGCCGTTGCGTTCACGCCGTTGGATGGGCCTCTCCAGCCTCATCATATTCATGACGGCCCTCTGCACGGTATTTTTTCTGTGATAGTGAGCAGCTACGGATACTTGCCTCATCAAGCTCGGCAGGCACACCACGGTGCCCGCTATTTGTAAAAATCGGGACGGTTACTGTTTGTAGATGCGCATCAGGCACTCTTTGCAGTCGAACTCCAGCCGGAAGCGGCGGTCGTTGTTGCGTAGGATCAGTTCGTCTGTCGGTTTGATGTCCACCTTCGGTGTGCCCTTGCTTTTGCCTTTCAGACAGCAGCCGAGTTCGTAGCGGAGGCAGTATTTGGTGGTCATGAGGGCTTTGCCGTCGTAGTCTTCGGTCTGTTCCAGCCCTCGTTCTATCTCGTTTACTCCATGACGTTTATAGAACGCTTCCGCTTTGTCGTTGATAACATTGGCACGGTAGTCGAGGGTGGAGGCGAGGTAGGGGGTTCCGCTGTCGGTACGAGGGCTGTCGGCAGGGTGGTGGTGACGAATGCGAAGGTCAATGAGCTGTTCCACCGCCTCACGGCGCAACTGGTTGAGGATGCCGGCCGGCAGGAAGTAACGGCCCTGGGTTTCGTCGATGACTTTTGTGGCGACGAAGGGGGTGTTGCCCAACTTGCTCAATTGTTTGACGATGGGATTCTCTCCGCCGCTATTTCGGGTCTCCTGGTGTTCGGCGGCTATGTGGTGGATCACGCAGAGGCTTTCTTCGTCGGTCACTGTCAGCGCAAAGCCCTCGGGAGTGGTGTCGAAGTGCATCTCCACGCTGATCTTTCGTTCGGCACTCTTGCTCTGTAGCGTCTTCTCAAACAGCTGGTCGTTATTGCGCCAGAGGTCGGTGCCTACTTCGATGTTGGGCATCTGGTTGGGGGTGATGGTGCGTCCCTGCACGCCGTTGACGAGGAATCCCTGCAGGCGCCCGTCGGCATCGCAGTAGCAGAGTCCGTCGCCATTGGTGAGGGGTTCTGTGCCGCTTACAACAAGTTGGTTACGTCCGGTGGAAGTCACTTTGCCTATATGTTTTCCGAGCGACTTCTGGGTGGCGAAATTGGCCATGGGCTGCCGCTCGCGGAGGAAGTAGTCGGTGTAGCCGCGGTTGAAGGTGCGTTCGAGGTCGGGGAGGAAGGTGTAGGAACAATGGCCCGAAGAGGCTTTTTCGTCTCCTTTCATCATGTTGTCAAGCAGTTGTCGGTAGTATGCCGTCACGTTTTTCACATAGGAGAGGTCTTTCAGGCGTCCTTCTATCTTGAACGATGAGATGCCGGCATCTATCATGGAACGAAGCTGTTGGCTGGCGTTGAAGTCGCGGAGCGAGAGGAGGTGTTTCTCCTTGATGAGCAGTCGGCCGTCGCCGTTGTAGAGGTCGTAGGTGCTGCGGCAGGGCTGCGAGCAGCAGCCACGGTTGCCGCTGCGGCCGTTAAGATACTGGCTCATATAACATTGTCCGCTATAGCTCACACAGAGGGCACCGTGGACGAAACCTTCGAGATCAAGTGTGGTGGCCTGCCGGATTTCTCGCATCTGTTCCAAGGAGGTCTCGCGGGCCAGCACCACGCGGCGGAATCCCACTTGTTCCAAGAACTTTATGCGTTCCACCGAGGCGTTGTGGCACTGGGTGCTGGCGTGCAGCTCGATGGGGGGTAGGTCGCATTCCAACAGCCCCATGTCCTGGATCAGCAGGGCGTCGACACCGATGTTGTAGAGCTGGTGTATCATCTTCACGGCCTCGTCAATCTCGTTGTCGAAAAGGAGTGTGTTGACGGTCACAAAGACTTTGGAACCATAGAGATGCGCGTATTTTACCAGGGATTCAATGTCCTCGAGGGTGTTGGTGGCGGCGGCTCGGGCACCGAAAGCCGGTGCTCCGATATAGAGTGCGTCGGCGCCATGGTTGATGGCCTCGCAGCCATATTCCAGATTCTTGGCAGGAGCCAGTAGTTCCAGTTTCATGCAATAAATAACGTGGGAGAGCGTTATTTATTGCATGAATGTGAAAACCAAAATAGTCTACGGCGGTCTACAGGAATTGGGTCGTGAGCTCACGAAAGAGGAGTGGCAGAAAGCCTCGTTCACCATCCTCCTGGATGAAAACACGTTCCGCCTGTGCTTGCCATTGCTGATTTCGCAGGTCGAGGCGCTGCAGGAAGCTGAGTTTATCGAGGTCCCTGTGGGTGAGGATTGCAAGTGCCTGGAGGTTGTGACGCAGGTGTGGCAGACATTGATGGACAATGATTCCGACCGCCAAAGTGTTATTCTCAATCTTGGTGGGGGGAGTGTCTGTGACTTGGGAGGGTTTGTCGCGGCAGGTTACAAAAGGGGCATACGGTATATCAATGTCCCAACGACCTTGTTATCAATGGTCGACGCATCCATTGGCGGCAAGACAGCCATTGACTTCGGTGGTGTGAAAAACAGCATAGGTCATTTTTGGCCATCAGTTTTAACTGTTATAGAACCAATGTTTTTAGACACCCTTCCACCGACGGAGTTCCTCTGCGGACAGATGGAGATGGTGAAGACTGCTGCCGTCACCGATGCGAATCTGTACTATTACCTGACATCGCCGTCGGCACGTTATTTGTCGCAGATAAAGCAAGTGGCGAGATTGAAGAACAGGGTGGTTAAATTCGATCCGTATGACCATGATATCAGGAAGATACTGAATTTTGGACATACCTTTGGACATGCCATGGAGATTTATTCTTCCTTACCTCATGGCATTGCTGTTGGGATTGGTATGAAGGTGGCCATGTATCTCTCTGTCAAGAAGCTTGGGTTAGAGGAAAATACATACAATTTATATGTCCAATGGATTGACCATCAGCTCTCGTCGTGTCATATCAAGATACCGTCGTATTGTTTAAAGGATATAGAGCAGATGCTTTCGCTGATGCGGCAGGACAAGAAGAACGAAGGAGACTTGCTGAGGTGTGTCTTGTTGCAGGAGGTGGGGGCTCCTGTCATCGACGTTTATGTGGACGATAATGAGGTGCGTGATGCATTCCTGAAAACATGTCGCTAACACAATAGAAATAAGGGATTATGAATGCTGTGGTTGTAGGAATCCTTTTGCCGTTGGTCGGTACTATGCTGGGCTCTTCTTTGGTGTTTTTCATGCGCAAGAATATCCCGGACCGTTTGCAAAAGACGCTACTGGGTTTTGCCAGCGGTGTGATGGTGGCGGCCAGTGTATGGTCATTGCTCATCCCTTCCATCGAGATGGCGCAGGAACAGGTGTTTCCTGCCGTCATCGGCTTCTTGGCCGGCATCGGGTTCTTACTGCTACTTGACGAATTGACGCCGCATCTGCATCTTGGATCGCAGAAGGCTGAAGGACCTCGTTCAAAGCTGTCGCGCACCGCCATGCTTGCGCTCGCCGTCACCATTCATAACCTGCCCGAAGGTATGGCTGTGGGAGTGGTTTTCGCCAGTGAGAACCATGGCTTGACACTCAGTGCCGCCTTAGCGGTATCCATAGGTATTGCCATACAGAATATTCCAGAAGGAGCCATCATCTCAATGCCCATGCATGCCGAGGGCAATTCGCGCTGGCGTTCGTTCCTTATTGGGTCGTTGAGTGGTGTGGTGGAGCCCATAGGATCGATAGCTATCCTTCTCCTGGCTTCGGTGCTGGGAGTGGCTCTACCGTATTTGTTGTCTTTTGCGGCCGGAGCTATGATGTATGTCGTTGTGGAGGAGCTTATCCCGGAGACCGCACAAGGTCGTCACACCAATCTCTCTACCATTGGTTTTGCCATCGGGTTCGTGCTGATGATGTGTATGGACGTTTTATTGGGATAGGCGCTATATTTCCGGAACGATAATCTGTTCCGTAGTGCGGCTTCGCTGTTCCAGGAGAATAGGTCGGCCAGCGACGATGCTATCAATGACCTGCTGGGTGTAGTAACGGATGGTGACGAGCTGTAGTTTGTCGTTGTAACGTACACGAAACATGCTCTTTAACGCATCGATAAGTGGTTTCACCAATAGGGGGTTGTTATCGATACAGATGGAGAAGCTCAAAGCAGAGTTTTGCATCAGGTTCACCTTGATACCAAGCTTATTAAGTAGACCGAAGATGACTTGTAGATTGTCTTCGGCAATAAATGAGTAGTCGCGGGGTAGGATGGAAAAGAGTATTTGATTATTTTTGAATATGTAGAGTGGTGTTTCTGGATTGATATTATGGTAGTTGCCAATGGATGAACCTTCATTGTCAGGGGTGATGAAGGAGCGTATGTAGAGAGGAATGTTCTTGTTCTGGATGGGCTTCACGGTCTTTGGATGGATCACCGAAGCGCCATAGTAGGCCAGCTCGATGGCTTCGTTATATGGTATTTGGTTGATTTTTACAGTATTTTTAAAGAATTTGGGGTCGGCATTCAAGAAGCCAGGAACATCCTTCCAAATGGTGACGCTCTCGGCATCCAGGCAGTAAGCCAGGATGGCTGCCGAATAGTCCGACCCTTCGCGTCCTAACGTTGTGGTTTGTATATCAGACTCTTTTACGCCTCCAATAAATCCTTGTATCAAAACAACATTGTACTCTTTGGCTGCTTCACGCATCAATCTACAGGTTCCCTTTGTGAAATCCCAGTCGACACGTCCTTCCCGGTAGTGATTATCGGTGATGATAATCTTCCGTGCGTCAGATAGCAGGGTCTTTACCCCTATTTGGTTAAGGTAGTAGGCAATGATGGTGGTAGAAAGGATTTCGCCAAAGGAGACTATTTGGTCATAATTGTAGTTGTAGTTGTCTTCAGTTTTCAGCAGGTGTCTTGTAACCAAGTCAAGTTGTGACAAGACAGAGGTGATGTCATTCTGAACATTCATATTGTCAGGCATCAAATCCGAGGCAATATTTCTATGATATTCCTCCAGCTGCTGTCGGAGTTGTACCCTTTCGTCTTCAGATGACACTCCCGGTACCAGTTTTTCCAGTAGGTTGGTGGTCTTGCCCATGGCTGAGACCACCACTACCAAAGGTGTTGATTCCAAATGTTTTTGAACAATCTGCGCCATGTTGCGCACCGCATCGGCACTGTTAACTGACGCTCCTCCGAACTTGAAGACTTTCATTTTCCTTAACTAACTACTTAACTACTGTCTACTTAACTACTGTCTACTGCCTATTGTCTACTTAATCATGCCAGCTCCCTTTCCATGTCGCGTCGCGAGTCCTTGGCTTTGATGCTCTCGCGTTTGTCATAGTGGTGTTTACCTTTGGCCAGGGCAATGGTGAGTTTTGCATAGCCTTGGGGATTGACGAAGAGGAGCTCCGGTACGATGGTGAAACCGCGTTCTTTGATTTTTGTTTGCAATTTCCTCAGTTCGCGGCGGGTGAGTAGCAGTTTGCGGTCGCGCTTGGCACGGTGACCCCAGTAAGAACCAAATTTATATTCCGAGATATGCATATCTCTTACAAATAATTCGTTTCCAACGAAGGTGCACCAGGCATCGTTGAGGTTGGCTTTGCCCTCGCGAATACTCTTTATCTCGCTGCCCATCAGCACGAGCCCCGCCTGGTATTCGTCCATCAGGAAATATTCGTATGCAGCCCGTTTGTTTTTGATCTCTATGAGGTTCTTCTCTTCCATAATTTTTCCAACAACGTCTTTTTCGCCAGATTATTGTATTGTGCTTTAAAGAAACACCGGCAGAAGGGCCTTCGTTGGAGAAAGCGCTATGAGTATTGTTCCTTGATACGGTCGAGGACGGCGAGGGTCTCTTCCAGATTGGGAGTGGCCACGAGGGCAAGACGGAAGGGTTTGAAGTTGAAAAGTCCCTTGAAATAGGCCCCGTAGTGCTTGCGCATCTCGAAGACGGCAGTGCGTTCCCCTTTGAATTCGGCAGCTGCCAGCAGGTGGCGGCGGCAGACCTCGACGCGCTCGGCGACGGTGATCTCTCTCTCGGCTTCGCCACGGAAAGCACGCCGGCACTGCTCGAATATCCAGGGGTTGCCGATGGCACCACGTCCGATGAGGATGCCGTCGACACCATAACGATTCTTGGCTTCAACGGCTTGCGTAGCCGAAATGATGTCACCGTTGCCGAAGATGGGGATGGTCATGCGGGGGTTGCTCTTCACGGCTCCAATCATGGTCCAGTCGGCAGTGCCACTATACATCTGGTTTTTAGTGCGTCCGTGGATGCTGAGGGCGGCGATGCCAGTGTCCTGCAGGGCCTCGCAGAAGTCTGTTATCATCATGGAATCAGCACTATATCCCAACCTTGTTTTCACCGTTACCGGTAGGTGGGAGTGATGAACCAGTGCCTTGGTGATTCTAAGCATCTTAGGAATGTCCTGCAGGATGCCGGAGCCGGCCCCTTTGCCCGCCACCTTGCGCACGGGGCATCCCCAGTTGATGTCGATGAAATCGGGATCGGCCTGTTCCACCACCTCGAGGCAGCGTAGCAATTCTTCCTCGTCGGCACCAAATATCTGTATGCCAATGGGATGCTGCTCGGCTGTGAAGCGCATCTTGCGTAGGCTTTTTTCGGCATCGCGATTCAAAGCCTCACTGGCGATGAATTCGGTTATGAGCAGGTCGGCCCCCATCTCCTTGCAGAGCTGGCGGAACGGCAGGTCGGTGATGTCGTCCATGGGCGAGAGGCCGATGAGGCAGTCTTTATTCTTCGTCAGCAGATTCATTGTAAAGGCTTTGTATCATTTCGTCGTCGAAATATATTTGCTCGTCGGGATGTTCGGCGGCACGGCGTATGGAAGCTTCAAGACCTGTCAGTGCGGAGAAGGGAGCGAACTGGGCGGCGCGTCCTTCCATGCTCATGCGCGGATAGTGACTCGACACATGATGTGGCAGATTGATAATATCCTCGTAGTCACCTGACTTATCCATCCCAATATTTTTTAATTGTTAATTATTAATTTTTAATTATTAATCGCTTACGCCTTATGTCCTCCTATCTGTGCGTTGCGGTCACGGGCGGTGGCACCCTCCTCGAGGTCCATGCCCTTGAAGATGGCGTTCTTGCTGAATTTGCGTTTAATGCTAAGTATGGCTTCCTGCATGCGACGTTCTTTGGCAAGGGCTGTCTGTTCGGCCTCGCGACGACGTGAAAGAGCCTCGTAGTCGGTGAACATATTGAGTTGTTCTGCCGGAGCGTTAGTGGTGGCTTCTTCGTCTACCACCTGGTTCACGACGATGGTAAGTCTGCGCACCAGTAGCTTGGGGTTCACGGCTTGGTCGAAGAGTTGCATGGCGGTCTCGGTAATGAGGCGTGCCGAAGAGGTGGGGTGGGGGAGAAGTGCTCCGCCATGGGCAGGCTTCGGAGCCGGGCGACCATAGTAGTCGCTCACTATTTCGCCACTATAACCATTTTGTTTCAAGCTTGTTGTGTCGTAATTCACGTAGATGCCCACCTGTGAGGCCACCATGTGGAGGCTCACCAGCTTGAGGGCCATGGCATCGGCCATCTCGCGCATCACAATGCGCGCTTTGTCAAACGGATAGGGCTCCGACAGCACTTGGCCGGAACTAAAGGAGTTGCTTTTCGGGCGGTAGCTTTTGATGGCTTTGATGGTGCAGGGCTCCCAGCCCCAGGCATGGTCGATGAGCAACTCGGCGTTGATGCCGAAGAGTTTGTACAGCACCCCTTCCTTCTCCAATGAGCACCGTGCCACGTCACCCATGGTCATCATGCCACAGGCTTCAAGCTTGTGGGCGATGCCGCGCCCCACACGCCAGAAATCGGTCAGGGGTCTGTGGTTCCACAGTTGGTGGCGGTAGCTCATCTCGTCCAGTTCGGCGATGCGCACGCCATCCTTGTCGGCAGGTATATGCTTGGCAACGATGTCCATAGCCACTTTGCAGAGGTATAGGTTGGGTCCGATGCCGGCGGTGGCGGTGATGCCCGTCTCTAGCAATACGTGGCCTATCATGCGGCGGGCCAATTCATGGGCACTTATCTTGTATGTTCCCAGATAGTTGGTGACATCCATGAATACCTCGTCGATGGAGTAGACATGTATGTCCTCCGGAGCCACATATTTCATATAGATGCTGAAGATTCGCGTACTATAGTCGATATAGTAGGCCATGCGTGGTGGTGCTATATGGTAGGTGACGGCAAGTGAGGGGTTGGCTTTCAGCTCGTTGTCGTCGGCCGACTCCCCTGTAAACTGCCAGTATGGGGCCTGGCGTCGCCGTTCGTTATTCACCTGTCGTACCCGTTGCACCACCTCGAATAGGCGGGAGCGACCCGAGAGCCCATATTGTTTCAGCGAAGGCGTCACGGCCAGACAGATGGTCTTCTCTGTGCGGCTGGCGTCGGCTACAACCAGGTTGGTAGTCAGCGGATCCAGCCCCCGTTCGACACATTCCACCGAGGCGTAGAACGACTTGAGGTCGATAGCGATATATGTCCGTTCCTTTGGCATCTGCTTACAACATTCTTAAACGTCAAAAACGTTCGAATATTGTACCCGTCGGGAAAGTGTATTTATGAGTCGGAATTTTTTTTTATTTTTGCAGGAGAAATAATTTTGAAGGATATGCATAAAGATCTTGTTATCAATTACGAAGAGCATGAGTCGATAACAAATTTGGATGAAAAAGACCGCGCATTGCTCCAGTGTGCCATCGAGGCGACGGAAGGCGCCTATGCCCCTTACTCTGGATTTCGCGTGGGTGCTGCGTTGCGGTTGAGGGATGGCTCTGTTGTCGTCGGCAGCAACCAGGAGAATGTCGCCTATCCGTCGGGACTGTGCGCCGAGCGCACAGCCATCTTCGCTGCCTCGGCACAGAGGGCCGATTGTCGTGAATATGAGGCTCTTGCTATTGTAGGACGTGACACGGAAGGACATCTCTGCGAGGCCTCGCCTTGCGGCGCCTGCCGTCAGGTGCTGTCGGAATACGAGCATCGGCAGGGATTCCCCATGAGGGTGGTCTGCCTCCTGGCGGGTGGTGGAGCACGGGTGTTCCCCAGCGTCGCGTCGCTACTCCCTTTTTCGTTTAATTTTTGAGTGTCGTTGCCTCCCAGGTGGTGCATTTTAACCTTTTGAAATGGGTGACAAGAAGAGAAAATGATATTTGTATAATGTCTGATTCTATGATTGTTATGTTGAAAAAGAGAATGAAAGGAGAAAAAAAATTTTTCCACACGCTTTTTTCTTCGTACTTTTGCACACTTAATTCTAATGAAAATAATATAATAATTTAATAACGAAAAAGCACTCTGTGCACTAAAAAAACAAACTAAACAAAATGGGAATTATTGGTAGTATCAGAAAACATTCGTGGATAGCTGTGGCTATCGTGGGTATCGCTATCATTGCCTTCATTGTTGGAGACTTTACGAAGAGGAACGGTGGGAACAACGAAGAGCTCGCCGAGGTCAACGGTGAGACTCTCAACCACATCCAGTTCAACAACATGATCCAGCAGGAGGAGAATGTCCGCTTGATGATTAAAGAGGCTATGGGCGATCCTAACCCGAAACTCACTCCCGACGAAGAAAAATACATCCGTGACTCTATCTGGGCCAACTATATGGATGATATCGTGATTGGTGAGCAGCTGAAGAAACTGGGTCTCGAGGTGTCGGAAGCCGAGGTGAACGACATGTACACCGGAACGTTCATCCATCCGATTTTTGCCCAGCAGTTCAGGGACGAAAACGGCCAATACGACATAGCTAGGGTGAGCAGCCTCATGAAGTCCTACAGCCAGATGGACACCGTCAACCGTTATTTCTGGAACAGCATGAAAGATCAGGCTGTCAAGCAGCGTCTGCGTCAAAAGTATGTCACCCTCATCAATTCAGGCTTTTATATGCCGACACCTATCGCCAAGCAGATTGCCGGCTATAGCGCCCAAGGAGCCGGTGTCAGTGTGGTGCGTATGTCGTATGCCGATGTGCCCGACAGTGAATTGATGCTCACCGATGCCGACTATCAGAACTATTACAACAGCCATAAGGAGAGATACCGTAACTTGAACGATGAGCGTAGAGTGCTCAAATATGTCACTTTCGACATCCTCCCCAGCGAGAAGGACTATCAGGCAGCGAAAGACAGCGCTATGGCTGCATGGGACAAACTGCTGGCTACCCCCGATTCCAACCCGAGAGCCCTTGGCAATCTGGTCAAGATGGAATCGAGGAACGTAAAGAGATATTCTTACGACAGCACCTACAATCGCTTTCTCCGTGCTTCGTATTTCCCCTCGCCCTTCAGCGAGATGGTGGCTGCTTCGGAGGTGGGTTCCGAACTTATTCCCACCCCGATTGCCAACAACTGGTTTATGGGTCGTGTGATGGAAATAGAGAATCGTCCCGACAGCATCCGCACCAGCATGATACTCATCCTCAGCGACAACTGGAACCCCAATGTCGGACGCGACACTGTCCGTGCTGAGTTCTTGACAGACAGCCTGCTGACTGAACTCAACGCCGGCCGCCTCGACTTCGACACCGCGGTGGCAAACTTCAGCGATGTCAAGCTGACGTTGAACCCTGAGAAGACAGGAGATGCCCAATGGCAGAATGAGGGCTCGCTCGACAGGGTCTACAACAGTTTCTTTGAGAGACCTGGTGAAAGGGCTACGATTTTCAACGGCCTTAATGAGCAGGTTGTCAAGGTAGCAGAAGGAAACCAGATCCGTTTCGACCTCCCCAACAAGATGGGATTTGCCATCGTGAAAGTAACGGGTAAGTCCGCCTTGGTCAAGAAATATCGTCTGGCCTGCATTGTCCAGGAAGTGAGACCGTCCAAACAGACGGAGATTGATATTCAGAACGATGCTTACAAGTTCCTTACCGACAGTCGCGGTGCCGCTGGCTTCGAGAAAACAGCCAATGAACAGAAAAAGCAGCCCTTCACCGTGGAGGTGTCCCGTATGGACGACCACATAAACTACCTCGACAACGCCCGCGATGTTGTGAAGTGGGCCTTTGCTGAGAACACCAAGATTGGCGATGTGAACGGTGACGTGGTGTCTCTCGGCAATGTCTATGCCGTGGTAATGCTGCAGGATGTGTACCAGAAAGGTTATTTCACCCTCGCTCAGGTACGTAGCATGACCAGATTCAACTTCGAACAGGATGTTCGCGCCGAGAAGAGGAAGGATATCCTAATGGCCCGTGCCGAGAAAGTGGCCAAGAGCTGCAAGAACATCGAGGACGTGGCTACCAGCTTGAACGCAACGGTGGAGGTTATTGACACCGTCAGCCTCCGCTTCTCGTCCAACAATATGTATGGCATCTACGACATAGAGCTCCAGGCCTTTGGCAACAATAACGGCGTGGAAGGAAAGATGGAGGCCATGGTGGTGGCTTCGAAGAGCAATGGCCTGATGGGTCCTGTCAAAGGTTCCAACGGTGTCTACTTCGTGCAGGTGAACAACAGGTTCAAAATGCCGCAGGCCGCCGATCCTGAGCAAATCCGCATAAGCCGTGAAAGATTCTCCCAGATCAGCACCGGCATGATGTGGGGAAGCAGATTCCTGCCCATGGATTGCCAGGCTTTCCTTTGGCTCAGGGCTAATGCCAATATTGAGGACCATCGTGACCGGGCATACTAACCGGTATATCGGGGAAAAAGACTCATGATAAGTGGAAAGTGGAGAAGGCTGCTGAGCAGGCAAGAGTCCCCACTTTCCACTTTCACTTATATATATGAAGATACGAGATTGGTGGAACAGGCTGCGCAGTAAGCCGATAAAGGATGTCATCAAGCACAAGCACCGTTTTGTGGTGATGGATACCGACACCTTCAAGGAGAAGTTCTCCTTCCAGCTGTCGGGAATCAATCTTTTTGTCACCATCGGCATCTCGGTCATTGTCTTGGTGTTGGTCACCACCATGCTTATTGCCTTCACCCCCTTGCGGGAATGGATCCCTGGATACACCAACACCCGGGTGGTGGAGCAGACCTATGAGAACGCCCGTCGTGTCGACTCGCTGGAGGCGGTGCTCATGCAGCAGGAGTGGATGATAGGAACACTACAGGCCGTGTTGCGAGGCGAAGACCCCGGGAATGGTTTCGAGGCCATGAGCCGCGATTCCAGCGTCACGCTGACACAACTGTCTAAAGTCTACCGCCACTCCGTAGAGGATAGCCTCCTTCGCGCGGAGGTGGAGAGAGAAGACAGCCGCTACCAGGTGAAAGGTTCTTCAGGGACGACGCCGACAGCTGCTAGCGAGAATGCCACAGCCGTTTCTCACCTCTTTTTCGCTCCCATGAAGGGCAAAGTGCAGCGGCCCTTTGAGAAAAAACACATGGGCATTGACATCTCGGGGACTCCAGGACAGCCTGTCTATGCTGCCTATAGTGGTACGGTGGTCTCTGCCAGCTTCACCGCCGAGGCAGGATATATCATCACTATCCAGCATCCCGGCAATGTCGTCACTGTCTACCGCAACAATGGAGTCGCCCTCAAGCATCAGGGCGACGTGGTGAGGGCTGGTGAACCCATTGCCTATGTGGCAAACCCCGACAAGGACGATGTGACGCCACACCTCCATTTTGAGTTGTGGGTCAATGGTGTACCGGTCAATCCGGAGGAGTATATGTCTTTTTAAAAGGAGAGTATGGTGAGCAGGAGTAAGCAGTCAGAGATGGAAAACACTACTAAGAGAATCGCTATATTAGGGTCGACAGGGTCAATAGGGACGCAGGCGCTGAATGTCATCCGCCGCCATCGCGACCTCTTCTCGGTCGAAGTGCTTTGTGCCGGCAGCAATGCCGACTTGCTGGTGCACCAGGCCTTGGAGTTTACTCCTAACGCCGTGGTCATCGCCGACGAGACAAAGTATCTTGCCGTCAAGGAAGCCCTTGAACCACACGACATCAAGGTCTTTGCCGGCGCCTCGTCAATGGTCGACCTCATGGAAATGGAGAGCATCGACATGGTGCTGGCAGCTATCGTGGGGTTCGCTGGCCTAAGGCCCACGTTGCGAGCCATTGAGAAAGGTAAACCTGTGGCTCTGGCCAACAAGGAGACCATGGTGGTGGCTGGCAGCATCGTCACTGCCGCCGCCGCGCGCCATCGTGTCCCCATCCTGCCGGTAGACAGTGAACATTCTGCTATCTTCCAGTGTCTGGTAGGCGAGGGTAGCAAGGTGGATAAGATCCTTCTTACTGCCAGTGGAGGCCCCTTCCGTGGCCGCTGTCGCGCCGACCTTGAAGGAGTCACACTCGAACAGGCTCTGAAGCATCCAAACTGGAGTATGGGCCGCAAGGTGACTATCGACAGTGCCACGTTGATGAACAAAGGCCTGGAAGTCATTGAAGCCAAGTGGCTCTTTGGTGTCGAAGCCTGCGACATCGAGGTGCTGGTGCATCCGCAGTCCGTGGTACATTCCATGGTGCAGTTCTCCGACGGAAGCATCAAAGCCCAACTCGGCATACCCACCATGGAAACCCCTATACAGTATGCCTTCTCTTTCCCTGAACGCATTGAGAGCCACCTCCCCAGGCTTGACTTCGCCCAGTATCCCACCCTCACCTTCGAGCGCCCCGACCGGGAGACCTTCCGCTGCCTCGATTTGGCTTATCATGCCATCCATCGCGGAGGCAACATGCCGTGTGTAATGAATGCCGCCAACGAGGTGGCGGTGCAGCGTTTCATCGACGGGAAGCTCCGCTTCCTCGACATCGCCGACTACGTCGAAGACGCTATGCAGTCCGCCCCCTTCATTCCCAACCCCACGTTGGAAGATTTATTGAAAACCGACAACCACATCAGAGAAACCTATAAAATCTCATAGCCCTGTAATTTCATTTTTCATTTTTCAACTTTCAATTTAGCAAATGAACTGGTTAGCTCTCCTTCTCAGCCTCACCCTTCTGGTGGCCACCCATGAACTGGGCCACCTAGCCTTCGCCAAGCTCTTTCACACTCGTGTGCGCAGGTACTACGTCTTTTTCAACTGGAAGTTCTCCATCCTTAAAGCCAAGAAGTTCGATGGCAAATGGCACTTCCTGTGGTTCAACGCCAAGACCCCCGACTCCTGGGACGAGAAGAACCTGCGTCCCGAGGATCAAGACAACACCCTATGGGGTCTTGGATGGATTCCCCTGGGCGGCTACTGCGACATCGCCGGCATGATCGACGAGACCAAGGACAAGAAAGACCTCGAGGCTGAGCCTCAGCCCTGGGAGTACCGCACCAAGCCCGCCTGGCAACGCCTCTGCATCATCAGCGGTGGCGTGTTGGTCAACTTCATCTCTGCCCTGCTAATCTACGCCATGATACTCTTCGCTTGGGGCAAGGACGAGGTGCCGATGAGTGCCGCCACCCTCGGCTACCAGTACGACAAAGTGATGCTCGACGAGGGATTCCAAAATGGCGACGTCATCTGTGCCATCAACGGCACCGCCGTCGACAATACCGGCGAGGCGTTGGAACTGCTGCTCCTCAAAGATGCCCGCGACGTCAAGGTGCGGCGCGGCGTCGACACCATATCGCTCACGCTGAGCAGCAACTTTGTGGAGAAAGCCACCTCCGTGAGGAAGAAATCGCTCATGGAGCTACGCTACCCCTTTCTGGTCAAGAGCTTTGTCGCAGGCTCTCCCGCCGAACGGGCGGGCATAAAAGTCGGCGACAGCATAGTGAGCATCAACGGACAGCCCACGCCTGCCTTCCAGGATGTTATAGAGGTTCTCGAAAAAAATGCAGGACGCGACGTCATGGTGGGATTCTACCGCCATGGGACGTTGGACTCGCTGCGCGTCACGGTCTCCGACCAGGGCAAGTTTGGTGTGCAGCGTGAGAACGAGCTGACCAGGCTCTTCCCAGGAGCCCGCCATATTGATTATGGCTTCTTCGAAGCCTTCCCCGCAGGCATCAGCGAAGGCTGGGAGACCCTCGTCACCTATGTCACCTCGCTCAAGCTGCTCTTCGCCCCGGGTGGCGTGCAGAAACTCGGCGGCTTTGGCTCCATGGCCAGCCTCTTCCCTGACCAGTGGAGCTGGAAGGCCTTCTGGGTGCTCACAGCCCTCCTGGCTCTCATCCTCGACTTCATGAACATCATCCCCATCCCGGGACTCGACGGCGGACATATCCTCTTCACCCTCTGGGAAATCATCACCCGTAAGAAACCCTCCGACAACTTCCTCAACATCGCCCAGAACATCGGCATGTTCCTCTTGCTGGCCTTGATGCTTTTGGCCAACGGCAACGACATCTGGCGGTGGCTCTCTGGGAAATTCTAGGTTCCTATGTCGACACGTTAAACTATCCTCACGTTGAAAAAAATAGATCGTCTCATACTTCGCTCTTTCGTCGGGCCGCTGCTGCTTACCTTCTCCCTGGCGGTGTTGGTGCTGCTGATGCAGTTCGTGTGGAAGTATGTCGACGACCTCGTTGGCAAGGGTCTCGAGTTCAGTGTCATCGCCGAGTTGCTGCTCTATGCCTCCGCCACCTTCGTCCCCATGGCACTCCCCATTGCCGTCCTTTTCGCTTCTATCATGACCATGGGCAACTTCGGCGAGAAGTATGAGCTGGTGGCTATGAAAGCCGGCGGCATCTCCGTCCGCCGCGCCATGATGCCCATGTTCCTCGTGGCCCTCCTGCTTACTGGCGTGGCCTTCTATTTCGGAAACAACGTCATGCCTACTGCCATGATGAAATACCGCATGACGCTCTACGACATCACTCGTAAAAAACCCGCCATCAATATACGCCCCGGGGAATACTACAAGGAACTTGAGGGCTATGTCATCCGCGTTGGCTCGAAAAGCCACGACGGACACGAATTGGGCGATGTCATCATCTACGACCACACCCACGGCAACACCCAGACCAACGTCATCGTGGCCAAACGCGGCACCATGCATGCCTCTTCCGACAACCACTTCCTGCGTTTCACCCTCTACGATGGCTACTCCTACTCCGAGCTCTCCGACGGCAGGAACTATCAACGTCGCCCCTTCACCACCATTAGCTTCCGCGAACAATCCATCAATATCGACATCTCTTCTTTCGCTTTCAACCGCACGGTGGAAGGTGAGTTCAAGGGCAGCTATCAGATGATGAACATCTACCAGCTTGATACCGTCGCCGAACGCCTCGAGCATGGTCTCGACGAGAAGATCCGTCGCTACCGCCGCGATATGGTGTCCACACTCCATGTGTGGCGCCATTATAGTGACACCTCCTTCCATTACACTCCCCTTACACAGTCTTCTGCCCTCACCCTCCTTTCACGTCTCGACGACAATAAACGCGCGCAGGTCCTCAACCATGCACGCACCATGGCCCTCAACGCCTCTCGCGACGCCAAGATGTATGCTGCCACCTTTGCTGGCGAACGCGAATACATCAACCGCCATCATATCGAATGGCACCGCAAGTTTACCCTCTCCGTGGCTTGTCTGTTGCTTTTCCTTATCGGCGCCCCCTTCGGATCCATCGTCCGCAAGGGCGGCTTGGGGCTACCTCTTGTGGCCTCCGTGGGTTTCTTCGTGCTTTATTATGTGGTGGGCATGATTGCCGAAAAAGCCGTCCGCGAATCGGCCCTCGGACCCGAGGGTATGTGGATCTCCTCCCTCGTCATGCTGCCCATAGGCATTCTCCTCACCCTCCAGGCCACCACCGACTCCTCCTTCTTCGACGGCTCCTCCTGGCGCAAATTCTTCTCCCGACTCTTCCGTCGTAATCAAGGCCAAGACAACCCCAAAGAGCGTTCGACCAGCTCGTCGGACGGCACAGAAAACTAATCATTTCTTTTATCTACCATTATCGGCTCACCACCAAGAAACTGCTACGTACCATCATCATACCAACACCGACTGGGGTTGGAGATGATAGGGTTGGGATAGGTTGTTGGAATGCCGATTTTCCATAAATGGAATTTTTTTTTGGAAAAGATTCGGAAGATAGTTGTATCTTTGCAGCGTAATTGTAGTACGACAGAGTATGAAAGAGATACACGATTTCAAGGTTTTAGAGCGTCGGCAGCTGGGCAGCCGCTTTTTCTCTTTGGTGCTGGAGCACGGGGGGCGGATGCAGGCGGTGGCGCCGGGACAGTTTGTGGAGGTGCTGGTGGAGGGCTCGCGCGAGGTGATGCTGCGGCGCCCCATCTCGGTACACGATGTCAGCGATAGTACGCTGAGCCTCCTCATCCAGATTGTCGGCAACGGCACCCGCCGTCTGGCCGAGCTTGCTGTGGGCGACCGCCTCAATGTCGTCTATCCCTTGGGCCACGGATTCACCACCACCCTGCCTGCCGCCAGCAAAGCCCTCCTCGTGGGAGGCGGCGCCGGCATCGCTCCCTTGCTGCACCTGAGCAAGGTGCTGAAAGGCAGGGGTGTGGACAGCACCGTCATCCTCGGTGGCCGCACCGCCGAGCTTATCCCTGTGCGCACAGAGTTCGAACCCTTTGGCCGCCTCTGCCTGGCTACCGACGACGGCTCTTTAGGACACAAAGGCCTTGTCATCCAGCATCCTGCTTTTGACGAGGGCTACGACATGATCTACACCTGCGGCCCCACGCCGATGATGAAAGCCGTGGCCCGCAGCGCCGCCGAACGGGGCATCCGCTGCGAGGTGAGCCTGGAGAACATGATGGCCTGTGGCGTCGGTGCCTGCCTCTGCTGCGTCACCGACACCGACGATGGACACCGTTGTGTCTGCAAGGACGGCCCGGTGTTCGATATTTCCACCCTTAAAAAATGGTACCAATGCTAAACGTCAACATACACAATCTCAAGCTGAAGAACCCTGTGATGACCGCCAGCGGCACCTTCGGCTATGGCGAGGAGTTCGCCGACTTTATCGACCTCAACCGCCTGGGTGGCTTCGTCGTCAAAGGGACCACAGGCACCCACCGCGAGGGCAACCCCTACCCGCGCATGGTGGAGACCCCCTCGGGCATGCTCAACTCCGTCGGCCTTCAGAACGGCGGCGTGGAGAAGTTCTGCTCCGAAGTGTATCATAGAATCAAGCACTTGGACACCAACATCATCGTCAATGTCAGCGGCTCCTCCATAGAGGAATATTGCTCCGTGGCCGAGCAGATCGACGCCCTGGAGCGTATCCCTGCCATCGAACTCAATATCAGCTGCCCTAATGTCAAATGCGGCGGTATGGGCTTCGGCACCAGCCCCGATATGGCAGCACAGGTGGTCAGCGCGGTGCGCAAGGTATATCATAAGACGCTGATAGTAAAGCTGTCGCCCAATGTTACCAGCATCGCCGAGATAGCCAAGGCTGTCGAGGGTGCGGGTGCCGACAGCGTCTCGCTCATCAACACCCTGCTGGGCATGGCCATCGACATCGAGAAGCGGCGGCCTTTCATGGCCAATGTCACCGGCGGCCTCAGTGGTCCGGCTGTGAAGCCCGTGGCTGTGCGCATGGTGTGGCAGGTGGCTCATGCCGTGAAGATTCCCGTGGTGGGTCTGGGCGGCATCTGCACCGCTGAAGATGCCATTGAATTCCTCATGGCTGGTGCCACGGCCATCGAGGTGGGCACCGCCAATTTCATCGATCCTGCCGTCACCATCAAGATTATCGACGGCATGGAGGAATGGTGTAAGAAACATAGAGTCAGCGATATCAACGAGATTATCGGTATAATATGACCCTGATAGCCGACAGCGGGAGCACCAAGACCACATGGATGGAGGTGGAGTCTGGTAACAAGGTGGTTACCGAAGGCCTCAACCCCCATTTCACCACCGACGATCAGTTCCTCGCCGTCTGCTCCGCTGTGCGCCAAGAGTTTTCAATTTTCAATTATCAATTTTCAATTTATTTCTACGGTGCCGGCTGTGGCCTCCCCACCCAGTGCCAGCGCGTGGACTCGCTGCTTTCTAAAGCCTTTGGAATAAGCGATGTACATGTCGATACCGACATGCTGGGAGCTTGCCGCGCGGTCTGTGGCGACAAGCCCGGCTTGGTAGGAATTCTCGGCACCGGCAGCAACGCCTGCTACTATGACGGCAAGGAGATTGTCAATCAAGCTGTCAGCACGGGTTATATCCTTGGCGACGAGGGCTCGGCGAACCATGTGGGGCGCCAGCTGCTCCGGGACTACCTCTCGGGTTGTATGCCGGAAGGGGTAAGCGACATGTTCCATGAGACTTACCCGCAGACTAAGGAGGAATTTCTCGAGGCGGTATACCACCAGCCCAATGCCAACCGTTTCCTGGCGTCGCTGGCGCAGTTCGTGGTGGAGCATCAAGACGACGACTATTGTTCCTTGTTGATAGAAGCCAGTCTCGAGGATTGGTATATCTATCAGCTTGAGGACTTGTGGTTGCAGTCGGGCTGTGACGACCTGTACCTCGTGGGCGGCTTTGCCGCACATATCGACAAAACGCTGCTCGACAACTTCGCAGAAGACCATGAACTCGTGATAAAAAATGTCGTGGCCGACCCCATCGACGGCCTCAGAAGGTACCATGGATTGAATGAAACGCCTGCGGCATATATTCCGTAGGTCTTATCTTTATTTTTATGGCAGGGTAACATAATAAAACCTTATATTATGCGTTATCCTTTTTCATTAACTACAAAAATCGAATACTGAAAAATGGATTTGACAAACATCTTAGTAATTGCCGGCAAGCCGGATTTGAGTGAATTGGTATCGCAGACCAAGGGTGGCGCCATCGTGAAGAACCTGGTGTCTGGTCAGAAATACCCTGTCTTTAAGAATGACCGCATCAGCTCGCTTGGCGAGATACGCATCTTCACCGACACCGACGAGCGCCCCTTGGAGGAGGTCATGCAGGCTATCTACAAGCACCTCGACGGCAAAGCCACAGCCTTCGACCCCAAGAAAGCCGAGAGCAAGGAGCTATTCGCCCTCCTCGAGGCCGTGCTGCCCGACTATGACCGCGACCGCGTCCACACCTCCGACGCCAAGAAGCTCTTCGCCTGGTACAATATCCTGCTTGGCGCTGACAAGATTACCTTCGACGAGCCGGAAGAAGAGAAGAAAGCAGAAGAGAATGCGTAAATGTGTGAGTGATGCTTCGCTCATCAAGCTCGCGAGGCATACCGGCGCAAGCCACTGACACATTAACGAATTAACACAATCAGACTAATGCAATAGCGCAATAACGCGTTAACGCAATAACACAATCAGTATGGTTTACACTGACAAAGACAAGAAATATCGCCGCTACACGGTGACGTCGGCGTTGCCTTATGCCAACGGCCCCGTGCATATCGGCCACCTGGCGGGGGTCTATGTGCCGGCCGATGTCTATGTGCGCTACCTCCGGGCCCAAGGCGAGGAGGTGATGTTCATCGGTGGCTCGGACGAGCATGGTGTGCCCATCACCATCAAGGCCCGCCGCGAGGGCGTCACGCCTCAGGATATCGTCGACCGCTACCATAAGATTATTAAAGATAGCTTCGCCGAGTTAGGCATCTCGTTCGACATCTACAGCCGCACCTCCAGCAAGGAACACCACGAGACCGCGGCGGCCTATTTCAAGAAGCTCTACGACGAAGGCAAGTTCGTCGAGAAGACCTCCATGCAGTATTATGACGAGGAGGCACAGCAGTTCCTGGCCGACCGCTACATCACCGGCACCTGCCCCCATTGTGGCAACGAGCACGCCTATGGAGACCAGTGCGAAGCCTGCGGCACCAGCCTCAACGCCACCGACCTCATCAACCCCAAGAGCGCTCTTAGCGGCTCCAAGCCCGTCCTCAAGGAGACCAAGCACTGGTTCCTCCCCCTCGACCAGGACGAGCCGTGGCTGCGCGACTGGATCCTCGAGGGCCATAAGGGCGACTGGAAGACCAACGTCTATGGACAGTGCAAGTCGTGGATCGACGCAGGCCTACAACCTCGCGCCGTCACGCGCGACCTCGACTGGGGTGTCAAGGTACCTCTCGAGGATGCCGACGGCAAGGTGCTCTATGTCTGGTTCGACGCCCCCATTGGCTATATCTCCTTCACCAAGCAACTGAAAGGCGACGGCTGGGAAAAGTGGTGGAAAGACCAGGACACCAAGCTGGTGCACTTCATCGGCAAGGACAATATCGTCTTCCACTGCATCATCTTCCCCTCGATGCTCCATGCCGACGGCAGCTATATCCTCCCCGCCAACGTGCCCGCCAATGAATTCCTCAACCTCGAGGGCGACAAGATCAGCACCTCGCGCAACTGGGCCGTCTGGCTGCATGAATACCTGCAGGAGTTCCCCGGCAAGCAGGATGTGCTGCGCTACACCCTCTGCTCCAACGCCCCCGAGACCAAGGACAACGACTTCACCTGGAAGGACTTCCAGCTGAAGAACAACTCAGAGCTGGTGGCCATCCTGGGCAACTTTGTGAACCGCACGCTGGTGCTGACGCATAAGTTCTACGGCGGCAAGGTGCCCGCCTGTGGGCCCCTCGGAGAGGCCGAGCAGGAGGTCGTCAAAGAGCTTGCCACCTTCCCCGAGCGCATAGGCCGCAGCATCGAGACCTACCGCTTCCGCGAAGCCCTCGCCGAGATGATGAACCTCGCCCGTCTGGGCAACAAGTACCTCACCGATACCGAGCCATGGAAGCTCATCAAGACGGACCCCGAACGCACTGCCACGGTGATGAACCTCTCGTTGCAGATCTGTGCCAACCTGGCCGTCCTCTGCGCACCTTTCCTGCCCTTCACGGCCGACAAGATGCACTGTATGCTTAACCTCCAGGCCCTCGGCTGGAAGGATGCCGGCCGCGCCGACCTCCTCATGGAAGGTCATCAGATTGCACAGCCCGAGCTCCTCTTCGAGCAGATCAGCGACGAGACCATCCAGGCCCAGGTCGACAAGCTGCAAGCCACCAAGGAGGCCAACGCCCTGAACGCCTGGCAGCCTGCGGCAGTGAAAGAGAACGTCACCATCGACGACTTCGGCCGCATGGACATCCGCGTGGCTACCATCTTGGAGTGCTGCAAGGTGCCCAAGGCCGACAAGTTGCTGCAGTTCAAGCTCGACGACGGCACCGGCACCCCCCGCACCATCGTCAGCGGCATTGCTAAATACTATACCGAGCCCGAGAAGCTGGTGGGCCGTCAGGTGTGTTTCATCGCCAACTTCCCCCCGCGCAAGCTGAAAGGTGTCGAGAGCCAAGGCATGATCCTCAGTGCTGAAGACAAGGACGGCCGCCTGGTGCTCCTCACCCCCAGCGACCTCGTCACCCCCGGCTGCAACGTCGGATAGTAAGTGAATAATGAACGACAATTTTGCCATACAACTCTTTGAGGGCAAGAAGGTTCGCATTGCGTGGGATGCGGAGCAGGAAAAATATTATTTCGCCGTTGCGGATATCGTGCAAGTATTGACTGACAGCACAGATCCGAAACAATACGTCAAACGAATGCGAGCCCGGGATGCTGAACTCAATTCCAAGTGGGGTACAATTTGTACCCCTGTTGAAATGCTGGCACCCGATGGCAAAAGGAGAAAGACGCAAGCGTCTGATTTAAAAGGTATTTTCCGTATTATCGAGTCTATCCCATCGAAAAAAGCAGAGCCTGTACGCCAATGGTTGGCCGAAGTGGGTAGCCAGCGTATCGACCAGATGATAGACCCCGAACTGACTTTCCAGATGGCTGTCGAAGACTACCGCCGTCAAGGGTACAGCGACCGCTGGATTAACGAACGTATGCGTTCCATTGAGATGAGGAAGGAATTGACTGACGAGTGGCACCGTTCGGGCATCCATGAATCGAAAGACTTTGCTATTCTCACCAATGTCCTCACCAAGGCCTGGAGCGGTATGACCACGGGCGAATACAAACAATATAAAGGGTTGACCAAAGAGAACCTGCGCGATAATATGACTAATATTGAGCTGGCTCTCAATACTCTTGCCGAAGTGGCCACTACTGAATACTCCCGCCAATCGAATCCCCAGACGATGGCCGAGAGCAAACGTATCGCACAAGAAGGTGGCGATGTGGCGCGTGAGGCTCGTCAGACGATGGAGCGACGTTTGGGACGTTCGGTAGTGTCATCGGAGAAGGCTTCCGATTATATAAATGCCCTTGAGGCTTCGGACGACAAATTGATTGACCACTAAATGGCGAAGTATTTTTTTCGGGAAAAATATGTGAACTCCGGGGAAATTTCCTCGGAGTTTCTTTCTATTTTTGCAGCAGAAAACGAATGCAACGAAAAACTAACAAGAAAGGAGTAAAGATATGAAAACCAGAAGTTTGATAGCAATTGCGATGGTGGGCCTGGCCCTGAGTTTCACGCCTGCCCTGGCCCAGCGCGGCGGCGGACGCAGCGGTGGCGGCGGCAGTCGTGGCGGCGGCAGCCACAGTTCTTCGATGAGCAGCAGTCGCAGTTCCTACAGCGGCAGTTCGTCGAGCCGCAGCAGCTACAGTGGGTCTTCCAGCAGCTCAAGCCGCTCGAGCTATTCCAGTCCCAGCAGTTCGAGCCGCAGCACCAGCAGCTACAGCACCCCGTCGACAAGTCGCAGCAACGCCTCTTCCCGCAGCAGCTACAATGGCGCCCCCGCCCGTGGCAGCTATACCGGCACCCCTGCCGGTAGCCGCAACTCGCATGCCGGCACCCCCGCTGCTACCCGCAGCACCTCTGCCGGCACTCCCGCCCGTGGCTCTTATAGCGGCTCCCGTGGCTCGCGCGGCACCGAAGCCAGCACCCGCGCCACGACCCGCAGCGGTGGCGGCGCCACGAGAGACATGGCACCTCCCACCTCCGGCGGACGCAGCTCGCACGGCGGCCCCGTCTATAACGACCCTGCCTCCAACCCCGGCCATCGTGGTGCTGGCTACGCACGCCCCGGCCATCCCGGTCCCCTGCCTCCCAGCCACCGTCCCATCCATCCCGCCCCCTACTTCTATCATCCCTGGCACGGCTATGTGGTCCACTGCCACCCCATCTTCTGGGACCCCATCCCCCCGCGTCCCTGGTACTGGCCCGGATTCTGGCACTACTGCCACAGCTACTGGTATGACTATCATGTGACCGATGTCGTTGTCGTGCGCGACTATGTGCGCTCCACTTATAAGGTCGATATCGTCACCTACGGCATCAGCGGCGACATCATGTACGCTATCGTCCGCGACGGCGGCGACACCTACCTCCAGGTTTATGACAACAACGACCACCTGCTGGCTGAACAGAAAATCAACAAGAAATACTGCAATATGATCATCGACCCCGAGAACGGCGGCTGCTGGATTTCCAAACCCGGCGACAAGGATCCCCTGCTCTTCATCTGGGCCGAAGGCCAGTTGCTCATCTACGAGGCCGACTAAAAGTGTATGAAAGAAATCGGCTGTGTGAGGTGCCTGCATACGTGGGCACCTCGCTTTTTTATACTATAATAAAAACGATATATCAACGATTCGGGAACCGTTGATATATCGTCTATAAAATATCTGGCTGTTTTTACTGTAGCTTGGCCAGGGCCTCTTTCATGCGACGGAGGGCTTCACGGAGGAGGTCCTCGGAGGTGGCATAGGAGAGGCGGATGCAGCTGTCGTCGCCGAAGGCGGAGCCCATGACGGTAGCCACGCCGGCTTCGTTGAGCAGGTAGAAGGCCATGTCGGTGGAGTTCTCAATCTTCGTGCCGTTGTAGCTCTTGCCATAGTAGGAGCTGCAGTCGGGGAAGAAGTAGAAGGCACCCTGCGGGAGACGGACTTTGAGGCCGGGGATGTCGCAGAGGAGCTTGTAGACCATGTCGCGGCGCTGCTGGAAGATGTTGCGCATGTCGATGATGTCCTTGCTGGTCTTGGGGTCCATGAGCATGGCGCAGACGGTGGCTTTCTGGGCAATGGAGCAGGTGGCGCTGGTCACCTGGCCCTGCAGCTTGTTGGCAGCCTTGGCGATGACGGTGGGGGCGGCGATGAAGCCGATACGCCAGCCGGTCATGGCAAAGCCTTTGGCGACACCGTTGACGGTGATGACGCGCTCCTTGACCTCGGGGAACTGGGCTATCGACTCGTGCTTGCCCACGAAGTTGATGTGCTCGTAGATTTCGTCGGCCATGACGAAGAGGTTCTCATGCTTGGCCACGACCTCGGCGATCCCTTTCAGCTCTTCCTTGGTGTAGAGCATGCCGGTGGGGTTGGAGGGCGAGGAGAACATGATGAGCTTGGTGCGGGGGGTGATGGCGGCTTCGAGCTGTTCGGGAGTGACTTTGAAGTCGTTCTCCAGCTTGGTCTTGACGAAGACACACTTGCCCTCGGCAAGACGTACGAACTCCTTATAGGAGACCCAGAAGGGGGTGGGGATGATGACCTCGTCGCCGGGGTTGATGAGGCACTGCACCACCTGGAAGAGGCTCTGCTTGGCTCCGGTAGAGACGACGATCTGCTCGGGTTTGTACTCCAGACCGTTGTCGCGGAGCAGCTTGGTGCAGATGGCCTCCTTCAAGTCGGCATAACCGGGCACAGGAGGATAATGAGTAAAATTGTCGTCGATGGCCTTCTTGGCGGCTTCCTTCACCACCTCGGGGGTGTTGAAGTCGGGCTCGCCGATGGAGAGGCTGATGACGTCTTTGCCCTGGGCTTTGAGCTCACGGGCTTTGGCGGTCATGGCGAGAGTCTCGCTCTCGGCCATATTGAGAATGCGGTTTGATAAAATTTCCATGGATTATTATTTTGGGATTTAGGGTCGTTTCTGTTTGAAGGTGAAGAGGAGGTTGCCGAAGAAGTTCCAGAGGGTGGTGATGGCGATGGCGAGGAGCTTGAAGAGATAGAAGCAGTCGATGCAGACGCCCAGGCAGAAGGTACCGCTCTCATAGGCCACAGGCCACAGGAGGTGGGAGAGCAGCAACACCCCGTTGTTGATGCCTAGACCGACGACAGAGACGAGGAAAAACTTCATATATTCCACGCCTACCTGCTTCTCATGGCTGCGGAAGGTCCAGATGCGGTTGAGGAAGTAGTTGCTGGTGGCGGCGCAAGTGAAGCTGATGGTGTTGGCCCATAGATCAGGCAATCCCACGATGTCGCGCATGAGGTAGAGGATGCCAAAATCGACCACCATACCGCTGGCACCGACGATGCCGAACTTCAGAAACTTGGTTATGAGAGGCCGTAGTTCCATTTAGTTGAACACTTTCTCTTCGGGAGAGTGGATGATGCCGGTCTTGCGTATTTTCGGGTTCTTGTCGCGGTGCTTGGGACGGCTGATGCGGGGTTGCGGTTTTTTCACGCGGGGAATGATTTGCACGTCGCCGCTCTCGTTGACTTCCAGGCCGTAGACCTTGCGGGTGGCGAGGTTGACCTTGAGGTGCCAGAAATGGCCGCATCCACCGCGGGTCAGGATGACGTCGGAGGCCAGCAGCTGGTCGCTCATGTTGTCGTCCCACAGGCCGTTGACCCACACGATGTGGTCACCGCGGTCGTTGGTGAAGCCCACGTACTGGCGGCGGTACATGCGCATGTGCTCGTCGATGATGGGGCACATGCCCTGCTGGTTATAGTGGTCGCGGTTGACGTAATCTATACGTTTCTGTAGAAGATATTCGGTCTCTGCTATCTCGGCATCGGTGGGGGTGAAGCGGCCGTCCTGGCCTTCGACGGTGAAGTCGACTTCCACATCCTGGTGGAAAGACCAGCCGTGGTAGTTGTTGCCCCAGATCTCCGACACTTTCCATTTCTCCACGGGCTCTACGTACTCCTGGGCATACAGGATGGTGCCGAAAAGCATGATAAAAATTCCCAAAATCAGTTTCTTCATTGCCTTTTTCTTGTTGGTTTTTCGGATGCAAAAGTACTCATATTTCGGCATTCATGCAAATTTTTTTTTCAAATTGCGAAAAATGTTGTATATTTGCACTTTGAATTTGATAACGCAACAATAAGTAAAATAGTATATATCATGAACAAATTTGTCACAGTAAAAGAGGCCGCCGACAAAATTCACGACGGCATGACCGTAATGGTCGGAGGTTTTTTGGGTGTGGGCAATCCCATCGCTCTCATTGACGAGCTCGTGGCCCGCAACGTGAAGGATCTCACCATCATCTGCAATGACACGGCCTATCCCGAGGTGGGTGTGGGCAAGCTCATCACCAACCATCAGGTGAAAGCCCTCATCGCCACCCACATAGGCACCAACAACAACACCATCGACCAGATGAATGCTGGCGAGCTGAAAGTGACCCTGCAGCCCCAGGGCACCCTGGCCGAGCAGATCCGCGCCGCCGGCGCCGGCCTCGGCGGTGTGCTGACCCAGACGGGCCTCGGCACCGTGGTGGAAAACGGCAAGCAGAAGGTAACCGTCGACGGCAAGGAATATCTCCTTGAGAAACCCGTCCATGCCGACGTCGCCATCATCGGCGCCAACATCAGCGACGAAGAGGGCAACCTCGTCTACAAGGGCACCAGCCAGAACTTCAGCCCCATGATGGCTACCGCCGCCGACACCGTCATCGTCGAGCCTCAGGAGATTGTCGCCACCGGCAGCATCGCCCCCGAGAATGTCAAGACCCCCGGCATCTTTGTCGACTTCATTATCAAGAAATAACAATACAACTATGGCAGTAACATCTATGCTTCGCGTTCGCATGAGCGCCAAGGACGCCCACTACGGCGGAAATCTCGTTGACGGAGCCCACATGGTTCACCTCTTCGGTGACGTGGCTACCGAACTTTTGATCAAACAAGATGGCGACGAAGGCCTCTTCTGCGCCTACGACATGGTCGAGTTCAAGGCCCCGGTCTATGCCGGCGACTATATCGAAGCCTACGGCGAAATCACCCACGTCGGCAACACCAGCCGCAAGATGAAGTTCGAGGCTTACAAGGTCATCCGCACCTTGCCGGAGATCAGCGCCAGCGCCGCCGAGGTGCTCGAGGAGCGCATCCTCGTCTGCCGCGCCACCGGCACCTGCGTCACCCCCAAGGAGTGCCAGCGCTATAATAAGTAGTCGGTAATCTGCTGACTGCAAAAAAAGACCAACAGAAGAGCCCTACCGCATGGTGGGGCTCTTCTGTCATTTGCTGTGCTCCTCGGCGAAGCGGCGGTTGGCGAGGGAAAGGGCGTCGTCGGCGTTGATGCCGTGGCGGCGACCCCAGTCGACGAGATCGAAAAGCCGCTGGCCGAACTCTTCTTCGCTCATCCCTGAAGGGGCGGCGGTGTTTTCCGTGCTCCCGTGGACCTTCTCCTGCATGCGGACGGTCTTCACGAGGGTGGGCAGCGTGGAGGGAACCCCTTCGAGGACGTTCTTGCGCCCTTCGCGCATCTTCAACTGCTCCCAGTTCTCGCCGTGGTAGTTCTCCTTGTCATAGATGAAGGGATGCCGTGCTATCAGCTTGTCGCAGATAGCATTATAGACGTCGGCAGTGGTGAAGAGGCCTTCGTCCTCGGCTATCTTGCAGTAAAAAAGGATGTGCATGGCGAGGTCGCCGAGCTCCTTCTTCAATTGGGAATTGAGAATGGGGAGTTGAGACTTCTCTTCTGCGTCAGCCGTTTTTTCAATTTTCAATTTTGAATTTTCAATTTGAATGATGGCCTCCGAGAGCTCGTGGACCTCCTCGATGGTGAGGTAGCGGAGGCTTTTCATGGTTTGCTGGCGGTCCCACGGGCATTCCTTGCGCAGGGTGTCCAATATACCAGAAAGCCTGTGAAAGGCTTCCAATTCTTCATTTTTCATTTTTCATTCTTCATTTATATCCTACGCACGTCTTCGATTCCATCGATGGCTTTGAGTTTGGCGATAAGGCTGTTGAGTTTCTCCACGTCGTTGACATAGAGCATGATGATGCCACGGACGACTCCTTCGGAGGTCTCGAGGGTAATGGCGCGCATGTTGAGGTCGAGTTCTTCGGAGATGGGGTGGGTGATCTCCTGCAGGAGTCCTTTGCGGTCGATGGCGGTGAGGGAGATACCGGTGAGCAGCGAGAGCTGCTCGCCGGGGCGCCATTTGGCGCGGATGACGTGGTTCTCGTGGTTGGCCATCTCGCGCATGGCCTCGCGGCAGTTGGTGCGGTGCACCATGATGCGGTCGTCCTGCACGATGCCCACCACCTGGTCGCCCTGCACGGGCTTGCAGCAGGGGGCTGTCTCGGTGGGCAGGTTCTCGTACTCCTTGTCGAGGAGGAAGGGGGTGGAGAGCTGCTTGTATTTGTCGAGGAAGATAAGGTTGGGCTCGGGACGTGCCTTGCCGAAGCATTCGGCCACCTGGTGTTCGGTGACGGTACCTGTGGAGAGGTCGTAGAGCACGTCGATGTCGGAGGGATTCCCCAGGAAACGCTTCAGCTGGCCGAAGTTCTGCGAGTTGTCCTTGATATTCAGCTTCTTGAAGTATTCTTTCAGCTTCCGCCGTCCCTCGGCGGAGTGCTCTTTCTTATGGGCACGCAGGAAGTCCTTGATGGCATCTTTGGCATGCGAGGTCTGGCATTCGGAGAGCCATTCGTCGGAGGGCAGGGTGTTGTTGGTGGTGAGCACCTGCACCTGGTCGCCGGTGTGGAGCCTCTCGTTGCGGCTGACGACACGGGCGTTGACCTTGGCGCCGATGCAGTGGTGCCCCAGTTCGGTGTGGATGGCGTAGGCGAAGTCGAGGACGGTGCTGCGCGAGGGGAGGGTGACGGTGCGGCCGCGCGGGGTGAAGATGTATATCTCCTTGGTGTACAGGGCTTCCTTGAACTCCTCGACGAGGTCGAGGGCGCTCTTGTCGCTCTGCTCCAGGGAGGTGCGTATCTGCTGCAGCCATTCCTCCATGGGGTTGTTGTCTAT
>JAEEGF010424211.1_pt1 | contig 32968 bp, 33 predicted proteins | sample 9134171 | NCBI WGS metagenome assembly JAEEGF01 (sample SAMN16246542, study PRJNA631951) | gut metagenome | biome: gut microbiome; feature: rumen; material: AP-attached | host: Bos | place: Iran: Karaj | collected 2018-10
TGCTGAGCGCCCTTGAACGTTTCGCGCCTCTGCCCTTGCAGGAAAGTTGGGATAATGCTGGCTTGCAACTGGGACTGACAGAGACGGAGGTTTCAGGGGCATTATTGTGTCTGGACGTGAACGAACGCATCGTTGACGAAGCCATCGCGAAGGGTTGCAATCTGATTGTGAGCCATCATCCGCTATTGTTTCGTGGACTGAAGACCATCAGCGACCTGACCGATGTGCAGCGCACGGTGATGCGCGCCATCAAGCAGGGGATAGCTGTGATATCCATGCATACGAATATGGATAACGCCCGTGGAGGGGTGAACTTCCGTATCGCACAGAAGCTGCAGCTGCAGAATGTCGCGTTTTTTGCACAGAAACAGGTGAACGGCATAGAGGCCGGCAGTGGGGTAGTGGGCGAGTGGCCTGAACCGCTGGCGGCTGATGATTTCATCATTGCCGTGAAGCGGGCCTTTGGTGTGGAGTGTGCGATGTGCAATGAGTTGCTGCGCCGTCCCATCAAGCGTGTGGCCATCTGTGGCGGCGCTGGCGATTTCCTGCTCGACGAAGCGGTTAAGTGTCAGGCAGATGCGTTTATCACCGGTGAGATGCACTACCACCAGTACTTTGGTTACGAACAGCAGATACAGATATGCGTGATCGGTCACTATCAGAGTGAGCAGTACACCGCAGAGATTTTTGAGGAGATTATCCGCGAGGCGTGTCCTGGCGTGAAGACCTGTATCGCTGAAACTTGTACGAATCCAATATTGTATATTTAAATAATTTTCAAAAAAGGAGTTATGGCAAAGAAAGATCCATCAGAGTTATCAGTAGAAGAGCGTTTGAAGACGCTGTATCAGCTGCAGACTGCCCTTTCTTCAATCGATGAAAAGCGCATGCTGCGTGGTGAGCTTCCTCTGGAAGTGCAGGACCTGGAAGACGAAATCGAGGGACTGACCACACGTGTAGAGAAAATAACAGGCGAGATTGCCGACTATCAGCGTGCCATTGCCCAGAAGAAAGGCGAGATTGCTGATGCCCAGGCTAGTGTAGAGCGCTACAAGGCTCAGCTGGACGAGGTGAAAAACAACCGTGAGTACGACACACTCTCAAAGGAGATTGAGTTCCAGACACTGGAGATTGAGCTCTGTAATAAGAAGATTCGCGAGGCTAACAACAAGATCGCAGACAAGGAGCAGGAGAAGGCCAACAGCGAGGCACTGATCGCTGAGCGTCAGGGCGACCTGGAGGTTAAGAAGAACGAGCTCGAGGAGATCATGGAGGAGACGCGTGTTGAGGAGGATAAGCTGAAGGAGCAGGTGAAGACCCTCGAGGCTAAGATCGAAGGCCGTTTGCTCACATCGTTCAAGCGCATCCGTAAGAATGCCCGTAACGGTCTGGGTATCGTGTACGTGCAGCGTGATGCCTGCGGTGGTTGCTTCAACAAGATTCCACCCCAGCGTCAGCTCGATATCAAGATGCACAAGAAGATCATCGTTTGCGAATACTGCGGTCGTATCATGATCGACCCAGAGCTGGCAGGCGTTAAGATCGATAAGGCCACAGGCGCTGCCGAGGAGAAGAAGACACGCGTTAAGCGCTCTATCCGCAAGTCGAGCGGTACAGCCACTTCATCGGCTAACTCAAAGAAAGCCGCTGATGCCAACGATATGGCATAATGTGCAGAAAATGTTATAAATTCTGATAGTCTGGGATGTCCTCCAGAAAGTAATATTTTTGGTGTTCGTAGTCCATCCGGCAGCAGATGTGCTGTAAGCCGTTGCTCACTATCAGATAATCCACCTTCAGCAGAAGATTGTAGGCCGTGATCTGGTCGAAGGTCTTCTGCTGAATTTTTATTTGTGGCGCCTTGTATTCGATGATCATCCGGGGGGCTGCCACCTTATTATATAATATAGAGTCGCAACGCAGGTGCTTGTTGCCTACCGACAGTTCCACTTCGTTGCCCAGCAGGCCTGCGGGATAGCCTTTGTGCTCCACCAGGTAGTGCACAAAGTGCTGGCGCACCCATTCCTCGGGGGTGAGCGCCACGTATTTACGACGTAAAAAGTCGAAAATTAACTGCTTATTGCCTTGTTGGGCGATTTTTATTTCGTATGTAGGGAGGTTTAATCGAAACATTTTTGTAAATTTGCAGGCAAAAATACAAATAATAATCGAGAAAGCAGTATGGCTGAGCCAAAAAATGTGAGTTTTGAAACGATAATGCGCGATTTGGAGGCAGGGAAGTATGCGCCCGTCTACTATCTGATGGGCGAGGAACCCTACTATATCGACAAGATTACCGACTATATTGCGGAGCATGCCCTCAAACCGGAGGAGCGTGATTTCAACCAGACGATTCTGTTCGGATCGGATGTCAATGCCTCGCAGATTGCTGACCTGGCGCGCCGCTATCCCATGATGTCGGAACGGCAGGTGGTGATTGTGAAAGAGGCCCAGAATATTAAGAATACCGAGCCGCTGGAGCGCTACTTTGCCAAGCCTATGGCATCGACCGTTCTGGTGATGTGCCACAAGAACGGAAAGGTGGATGGCAGAAAAACGGCTTATGTGAAAGCCATCAAAGCGGCAGGCGTTCTGTTTGAGAGTGCCAAACTCAAGGAGCGGGAACTGCCTTCGTTCATCGAAAGATATCTGCAGGCCCGTAGGGTGAAGATTGATTCGAAATCGGTACAGATGATTGCAGAGAATATCGGTGCCGATCTGAGTCGACTGGTGAGCGAGCTCGACAAGGTGATCATCTCGTTGCCGGAAAATGATAGGGTAGTGACCCCTCAGACGGTGGAGGACCAGATTGGCGTGAGCAAGGAGTTTAATGGATTCGAGCTGCGTGACGCCATCGTGAACCGCAATGTTTTTAAAGCAAATCAGATAATAAAATATTTTGACGAAAATCCAAAGGCCGGTTCCATCTACTCATTTCTCCCGTTGCTCTTTAATTACTTCCAAAATTTGATGATCGCGTTTTATGCGCCCAATAATAAGAGCCAGGAGGGTGTGGCCGACTGGTTGGAAATGAAAAGTCCGTGGGGTGCCAAGGACTATATGACGGGTATGAAAAACTACTCTGGTATGAAGGTGATGCAGATCATTTCAAAGATACGGGAGATTGACGCTAAAAGTAAGGGTCTGGATAACCCCAATACCCCTGCTGGCGAGCTGATGAAAGAACTGATTTTTTACATTTTGCACTAATTTCCGCCTTTTTTCAACTCTAGAATATTCAAAAAAAGCACTTCCCGTGAGTGCTTTTTTTGTGCCTAAATGCCTGTAAAATAGGGGAGTTACAGCCATTTTTACCCCTTCAAAACTCGCGTATTTCTGGCCGTTCGACCGTTGGCTCAGAATAATCCAGAAATGACGAAAAACGCCATTTTGCCTCTCGCCAAATTTGGTGTTCACAATCATTAAGGTTTTGTTTCTTTGATTTTGGTTTTTAAATCCGAATAATGATTTAGGGTTTAATAGGGTATTGGGTCCTGAATTTGGGATTTAAAACACTAAATCATGATTTTGAATTTAAATATCAATACCTAAAAACGTGAATTGTAATTTGTATATTCATATTTATGCAGCACCATACAGTATACTCTAATGTATTAAATATCAAACAATTACGTGTTTTGCCTATAATCTTATCAAAAATTCAGCCTACTATAGGCTTTAAAAACTGAATATCGGCTTTAAAAAGCCATATTTTAGCGTAAGTACCTCATTTATACCCAAATAGTTGAATAAATGCGCTCTAACAAAGCTTTGTGAAGTTTATTTATCTAAAATTTAGATTTATAATTTTAAAGCGCATTTTTACCAGGCGACCTCTATAGGTTTACAAATATAAAAACGCAAACTAAAATTATAAAATCTTAAATTCTATCTACATTTGTTGCAGGATTCAATTTTTTGTTTTATCTTTGTAAACCGAAAGAAATATGGGCCTCACGGCCCCTTAAACCACTAAGTGATAAGCAATGAAAGATAGAATTAGGCAAATCATGGAGTCGCAACACATGACTCAGCAGCTCTTCGCTGATTATATCGGTCAGAGTCCTGCTACCCTGAGTAGCATCTTTAACGGGCGTACACGTCCAACGCTGAACATCGTAGAAGCCATCAAAAAGAAAATTCCTAACATCAATACCGATTGGCTGATGTTCGGATCGGGCGACATGTATCTGGCCTCTACCACCCCTGATGATGATCAGTTTGCGGCTGGCGAGGACACCCCTGATGCCCACCCTATCGATCAAAATCCGATGTTGCTTTTTGATGAGACACCTGTACAGGCACCTCAAAATGCCGCTCAGGCACCCCAGATGAATAAGGGTGTACGAACTACACACCAAGAAATCGTCAGAACGGAAGTAAAAATTGCCGACAAACCGCAACGCAAGGTGATGGAGATCCGGGTGTTCTATGACGACCAGACCTGGGAGACATTTGTGCCACAGAAGAAATAATGTTTTGTGGTTTCAAAAAATAGTTGTATCTTTGTACCCGATTTAAAAAATTCGAAGTATGAAGAAGTATATACTTGACCTCAAGGTGAAGCAGGTAGAACAGATTCATCAGCGTTATGTGCTTATAAAACTGACTGACGACAAGCCCCTGCCTGATATGTTACCTGGTCAATTCGTAGAGGTGCGTGTAGATGGTTCCGTATCTACCTTTTTGCGCCGCCCCATCTCAATCAACTTTGTGGATCGCCAAGCCAATGAGCTGTGGTTGCTCGTGGCAACAGTAGGCGATGGTACCAAACAGCTGGCTAAACTTCAACCCGGCTCTACATTGAACTGTGTGCTGCCTCTGGGCAATGGGTTCACTGCTGCCAAGGCGGGCGAGAAGGTGTTGCTGGTTGGTGGCGGTGTGGGTGTGGCCCCACTGCTGTATATGGGTGCTGAGATGAAGCGTCAGGGCATCGAGCCCACCTTCCTGTTGGGTGCCCGAACGGCCAACGACCTGTTGATGCTCCCTATATTTGAAATGTACGGGCGCGTGTACGTAACGACCGAGGATGGCTCGATGGGCGAGAAGGGCTTTGTAACCAATCACTCGCTGTTGCAGCAGGAGCGTTTCGACCGCATCAGCACTTGCGGTCCCACGCCCATGATGAAGGCTGTGGCCCGCTATGCCCGTGAGAACGGGGTGGACTGTGAGGCCTCTCTCGAGAATCTGATGGCTTGCGGACTGGGTGCCTGTTTGTGCTGTGTAGAGAAGACGACCGAGGGTAATCTGTGTGTTTGCAAGGATGGTCCAGTGTTTAATATTAAGAAACTGTTATGGCAAGACTAAATGTAAAAATTGCTGATTTGGAGCTGAAGAACCCCGTGATGACTGCTTCGGGTACTTTTGGCTATGGCTTGGAGTTTGCCGACCTGATGCCCATCGATGGTATCGGAGGTATCATCGTGAAGGGCACCACGCTTCATCCCCGTCAGGGAAACGACTATCCCCGTATGGCCGAGACAGCCAGCGGTATGCTGAACTGCGTGGGCCTGCAGAACAAGGGTGTGGACTATTTCTGCGAGCATATCTACCCGCAGATCAAGGATATTGATACCAATATGATTGTTAACGTGAGTGGCTCGTCGCCTGAGGATTATGCCGAGTGTGCCGCCCGTATCGACGCCCTGGAGCATATCCCGGCCATCGAGCTCAATATCTCCTGTCCTAACGTGAAGGATGGCGGTATGGCCTTTGGCGTGACCTGTGCGGGCGCTGCCAGCGTGGTGAAGGCCGTGCGTAAGGCTTATCACAAGACACTGATCGTGAAACTCTCGCCTAACGTTACAGACATCGCAGAGATTGCCCGTGCCGTAGAGGCTGAGGGCGCTGATAGCGTGTCGCTGATCAATACGCTGATGGGTATGGCCATCGACATCGAGAAGCGTCGCACACTGCTTAGCATCAATACAGGCGGCCTTAGCGGCCCTTGTGTCAAGCCGGTGGCCCTGCGTATGGTATGGCAGGTGGCCAAGGCTGTCAAGATACCTGTGATAGGCCTGGGAGGCATCAGCTGCGCCAAGGATGCCATTGAGTTCCTGATGGCGGGTGCCACAGCGATTGAGATCGGTACGGCCAACTTCCTCGATCCGGCTGTCAGCATCAAGGTGCGGGACGGTATCAACGAGTGGCTCGACAGTCATGGGTGCCAGTCGGTATCAGAGATCATAGGGGTTATTTAAACCCCTTTTTTTGTGCCCTTATGCGAAGCCAAAAAAGGGGGCTACCAATCGGTAGCCCCCAACCAACACAAAAACTAAACTAGACTTAACTAAAGCAATCCTGGGGTTTTCACAAATCCCTGAATGCGACTGCAAATATACTGCGAAATTTTGAATCCTCAAAATATTTTTGCATTTTTTTGCAGTTTGGAAGTATTTTTCTATATGATAGCTGAATTTTGCTGTAAAATGTGGTCTAAAACGGTTATGGCAGCCATCGCTTCAACCACAGGCACAGCCCTAGGCAGCACACAGGGATCGTGGCGCCCTTTTGCCGTGAACGTGGTGGCGTTTCCCTCCAGGTCCACCGTGTTTTGCGGGGTGAGAATGGTGGCTACCGGCTTGAAGGCCACACGGAAGTAGATGTCCTGTCCGTTGCTGATACCGCCTTGTATGCCACCGCTATGGTTGGTGGTGGTGGTGATGCGGCCGTGGTCATTGCAGAACACGTCGTTCACATCCTTGCCTCGCATGGCCGCGCTGGCAAAGCCGTCGCCATACTCAAAGCCCTTGACGGCATTGATGCTCAGCATGGCCTGGCCCAGCACTGCATGCAGCTTGTCGAACTCCGGACCTCCGATGCCTGCCGGACAACCCTTAATCACGCAGGTGATCACGCCACCGATGGTGTCGCCTTCGGCCTTTACCTGTGTGATCAGCTCCTCCATCTGCGCAGCCTTCTCTGTGTCGGGACAGCGTACAGCATTGGTTTCTGTCAGACTCAGGTCGTACTGCTGGTAGTTCTTGTCGAGCGCAATAGGACCCACCTGTGAGGTGTAGGCCTGGATGCTGATACCCTGTTGGCGCAGCACGAGCTTGGCCAGCGCGCCTGCCACGCAACGGCTGATGGTGATGCGGGCTGATGAGCGGCCGCCGCCACGATGGTCGCGAATGCCGTACTTCTCATGGTAGGTGTAGTCGGCATGCGACGGACGGAACAGGCAGCGCATGTTCTCGTAGTCCTGTGAGTGCTGGTTGGTATTGCGTACCATGAATCCGATAGGGCAGCCTGTCGACTTGCCTTCGAATACACCACTCAGCAGTTCCACTTTGTCTGCCTCCTGGCGCGATGTGGTGATCTTGCTCTGACCAGGGCGACGACGGTTCAGCTCGCTTTGGATAAAGTCGATGTCGATGTCGATGCCTGCCGGCATGCCGTCAACAACGCCTCCAACGGCTTCACCGTGGCTCTCGCCAAAGGTCGTCAACCTGAATATTTGACCGAAACTATTCATAATTGTCAAGGATATGCTATCTACTGATTAATGGCAGTGACCGCATCCGCAGCCGCCATCATGATGGTGATGCTCGTGATGACCGCAGTCGCAGCCACCCTCATGCTCGCCACAGCCGTGATCGCCACAGCCGCTGCAACCACCGCTGCAACCACCTGTCATGTGCTTGATCAGGTGCTGAATCTCCTCCTCAGTGGCCTCGCGGTTCTCAATGACTCTGCCCTTGAAGTTCAGGGTCTTGCCTGCCAATGGGTGGTTGGTGTCGACGGTGACACCGTCTTCCTCAATCTTCACCACCTTGGCCATGAACTGGTGGTCCTCATTATCCATCAGGGTGATCACTGCACCCTCGAAGATATTATCGTGATCAAAGTGGCCGTTCACTGTAAATACCTCGCGGCCCACCTTGTGTACACCTTCTGCCACATACTCACCGAAAGCCTCTGATGGAGCCAACTCGAAATCGAAGTCGCTACCTTTCTCGAGACCCTTCACCTTCTCCTCGAAAGCGTCGAGGGCTACGCTGAACCCGGTGATGAACTCAAAGGGACGGTCGTCGCCAGTCTGCTCTTCAAGCTCACTCTTGCCATCCTTCAGGCTGTACAACTGGTATACAACCGACATAAATCTGTTTTTTGTTTCTTCCATTATACCTATTTATATATATTATTTAGTTTCAGTTTGCAAAGTTACGCATTTTCCACCAAATACACGAAAGTTTAATCCTAAAAAGTAAAAAAATACTTATTTGGGCCCTTTCGTTGATTTGTATCAATAAAAAGCCTGTGTTCGCACACAATTACACAAAAATGTTTTTTAAAACCAAAAAATCGTCGTACCTTTGCATCGTCAAAAAGAAACAAATAGTAGTTTTTATAAGGATAACATTATTAAATTAAAGAAAGGGTAAAAAGATGAAAAAGATGATTTTAACACTGGTTGCAATGATGAGCATGACTACTGTATTTGCAGAGGATGAGAATACAAACGCAGTAAAGAACGTTGAGGCCTACAAGATGGACGTAAACATGGACAAGCTCGCTGATGCCCTGCATCTGGATTGGAACCAGCGCGATGCTGTAGAGAACATTCACCACGTATTCAATACCGAGATGAAGTATGCTGCTCAGTATGGTAAGAACGATCGCGACGCTATGGTTAAGCGTGCTATCGACACCGATGTAAAGCGCATGCGTTACGTACTTAACGACAGCCAGATGCGTACATACCTGATGCTGTTGAACACCACTCTCAACAACCGTGGTCTGAACAAGTAAATTCATAGTTTTTTAGTTATTATTGGTCATTCTTATGGAGACATTCCCTTGGGGGATGTCTCTATTTTTTTGCATTTAATTTGCAAATGTCGATTTTTTTTGCTTACTTTGCACTCGGAAAATAGCAATTAAACCAATTTATAACAAAAGGTATGAAGAAAATTAAGTTTTTACTCATGTCGATGGTTGCCGCTGTGTTGGTAAGCTGCGGTACCACAAACACGGTGCCTATTACGGGACGTAAGCAGAATCTGATGGTGAGCGATGGGGAGGTGCTGAGCCTCTCAACCCAGCAGTATCAGGAGTTCATGAAGACCGCCAAACTCTCGACCGATGCCACCAAGACAGCGATGGTGAAGCGCGTAGGACAGAATCTGGCCAATGCCGTTGTCAGCTATCTGAAGGCTAACGGCATGGAGAACGAGGTGCAGAACTACAAGTGGACTTTTAACCTCGTGGCCGACAAGCAGGTAAATGCCTGGTGTATGCCTGGTGGCCTGATCGTGGTTTATGAGGGTATCCTGCCTGTCACCAAGGACGAAGCCTCACTGGCCATCGTGCTGGGGCATGAGATTGCGCATGCTGTGGCCCGTCACTCTGCCGAGCAGATGAGCAACCAGATCAAGCAGCAGTATGGTGTGCAGGGTGCAGGGGCGCTGGCCAGCATCCTGGGTGTAGGCAGCAATACAGTTGCCGTCGGTCAGGCTGTGGTCAACTCTGGTATCAAGTTGTTTAACCTTAAATACTCGCGTAACCACGAGAACGAGGCTGACCACATGGGACTGATCTTTGCCGCTATGGCAGGCTACGACCCCAGCGTGGCTGTCAGCTTCTGGCAGCGCATGGCATCGGCCAGCACGAATAACACGGCTGAGTTCCTGAGCGATCACCCCAGCGATGCCACCCGTATCAAGAATATCCAGGGATGGCTGCCCGAGGCTCAGAAGTATTACAAGCCCAAGACCACCACAACTAAAAAGACCACTACAAAGAAAACAACCACAACCAAAAAGAAGACTTCAACTACAAAAAAGAAATAAATGAATAAACTTACTATCACTTTGACGTTTGCGGCCTGTGCCATTGCTGCACAGGCGCAAACACAGGGTGGAGGAATCTCTGCCCAGATGCTACAGGAAATACAGAAGGAACAGAAACAGTGCGGCAAGGAACGCGTCATCGCTAATGCCATCTATGGCATGAACATCGATGCGCTGGCCAAGAACTATAAGGTGGCTGCCCAGCCACTCAACACCCGTTTCTCAGTCGAAACCCGCAAGCAGTCGATCACCGACCAGAAGTCATCTGGCCGTTGCTGGATGTTCAGCGGCCTCAATGTGCTGCGCTCAAACTATATGGCGCATGCCGACTCGGTTAGCATCGAGTTCTCGCAGGCCTATCTGTTCTTCTGGGATCAGCTCGAGAAGTCAAACCTCATGCTTCAGGGTGTGATTGATACCGCCAAGAAACCGCTCGACGATCAGCGCGTGCAGTTCTTCTTCCATGCACCCATCGGTGATGGCGGCACCTTCTGTGGTGTGGCCGACCTGGCACCAAAATACGGTCTGGTACCCTCAGAGATCATGCCCGAGACCTACACCAGCGAGAATACCTCGAAGGCACGCAGCCTGATCTCATCAAAACTGCGTGAGTTCGGACTCCAGCTGCGTGATATGGTGGCCAAGAAAAAGAGTGCCGCTGAGGTGCAGAAGGCCAAGACAGCCATGCTTGCTCAGATCTACCGTATGCTTAAGCTCACCCTGGGCGCGCCCGTCGAGAAGTTCACCTATGCTTTCCACGACAAGAACGGTCGTCAGCTGGGCGAACCCAAGGAGTACACCCCGCTCAGCTTCTATCAGGAAGTGGTGGGTGGTGACCTCAATGGCACCTTCATCATGGTGATGAACGACCCGCGTCGTGAGTATTACAAGACCTACGAGGTGGAGTACGACCGTCATACCTATGATGGTAGCAACTGGCGCTATCTCAACCTGCCTATGGACGAGATTGAGCAGCTGGCCATCGCCTCACTCAAGGATGGTCGTAAGATGTATAGCTCGTACGATGTGGCTAAGTTCCTGGATCGTAAGCGCGGCTATGCTTCGTTGGATAATTTCGACTATGGATCGGTGTTCGGTACCACCTTCAAGATGGACAAGGCACAGCGCATCTCTACCTTCGACAGTGGTTCTACACATGCCATGACCCTTACTGCGGTTGACCTTGATAAACAGGGCAAACCCATTAAGTGGAAGGTCGAGAACTCATGGGGCGCTACGAACGGACAGCAGGGCTGTCTCATCATGACGGCTGAGTGGTTCCGTGAGTATATGTTCCGTCTCGTTGTAAATAAAAAATACGTATCAGAGAAACTTCTGAAGGCATACAATACCAAACCGGTGATGGTGATGCCTGAGGACCCATTGTTTCTGCCCGATGAGTAAGAAAGCCGTTATCATAGGCGCCTCATCAGGTATCGGACTCGAAGTGGCCCGTCTATTCATCCAGCGCGGCTGGACGGTAGGCGTGGCCGCTCGTCGTTTAGACCTGTTGCGCAGCATTGGAGCTGCTGAGGTGGCGCAGATCGACGTCACACAGGCTGATGCCACCGACAGACTGCTGGAGCTCGTTGACCGCCTGGGGGGCATGGACCTCTTCTTCTATTCCTCAGGTATCGGTTTCCAGAACGGTCAGCTCACCCCCGACATCGAACTGGCTACTGTTGAGACCAATGGGGTGGGGTTCACCCGCATGATAGGGTGTGCCTATCGTTATTTTGCACAGCATGGTGGCGGACACATAGCGGCTATCTCGTCGATAGCAGGCACAAAGGGCTTAGGCCCGGCACCAGCCTATTCTGCTACCAAAGCCTATCAGGCTACCTATCTGCAAGCTTTGGAACAGCAGGCTAATGCCCGTAAGCTCAACATCCATGTCACCGACATCCGCCCGGGATTTGTTGACACCGCTCTGCTCAGCGGCATGCCCAATTATCCCATGCTGCTGAAGCCCGAAAAGGTGGCCCGTGACATTGTGCGTGCCATCGAGCATCACAAGCATATACGTATCATCGACTGGCGTTATCGCATCCTGACGGCTCTGTGGCGCAGGGTGCCACGTTTTATTTGGCGTAGATTAAAATTGGTAAAATATGAGTAAGATAGAGAAATACAAGTTGCTCTCTGAGCAGATCAAGAGTCTGGTAGAGGGCGAGACCGATGAGGTGGCAGTGATGGCCAATGTGGCCGCCGCCATCCATCTGGAGATGGGATTCTGGTGGACAGGCTTCTACCGGGTGGTGAATGAGGAGCTGGTGCTGGGACCGTTCCAGGGACCGGTGGCGTGCATGCATATTGCCTATGGCCGTGGTGTTTGTGGTACTGCCTGGAAACAGCAGGAAACTATCGTGGTGCCCGACGTGGAGCAGTTCCCCGGACACATCGCCTGCAGCAGTGAGTCGCGTTCTGAGATTGTGGTTCCTGTACGATCCGCTTCGGGCGACATCATCGCTGTGCTGGATATCGACAGCAAGGAGCTGGGCACCTTCGATCAGGTTGACAAGCAGTGGCTGGAAGAGATTGTCAAGGTGTTCGATAAAAAATAGAAAAAAACGCAGGGAATTTTTTGGCAGTGTGGGCAGAAATGTTTAATTTTGCACCCGATTCAAATAGTTAACGCCCAAGTCGTACCCTCGTGTAGGGTGTGAGCGGACTGACAAGACGACGGCTCTCGGGTAGGGCTGGCATAGAACGCAGGGTTATGTACAACAATTAAAACCAAAGCTATTATGGCACAAATGAATTTCGGTGGCGTTACAGAGACTGTAGTCACCAGCAAAGAGTTCTCACTCGAGAAAGCACGTGAAGTATTGAAAAACGAGACCATCGCTGTGATCGGTTATGGCGTTCAGGGACCAGGTCAGGCCTGCAACCTGCGTGATAACGGATTCAATGTGATTGTGGGTCAGCGTCCTGGCAAGACCTACGACAAGGCTGTGGCTGATGGTTGGGTTCCAGGCGAGACCTTGTTCTCTATTGAGGAGGCTGCTGAGAAAGGTACCATCCTCTGTATGTTGCTTTCTGATGCTGGTCAGATTCAGCAGTGGCCCACTATCAAACAGTACCTGAAACCTGGCAAGACCCTTTATTACAGTCACGGTTTCGCTATTAACTGGAGTGATCGTACCGGTGTTGTTCCACCAAAGGATGTTGATGTGATCATGGTTGCACCTAAGGGTAGTGGTACCAGCTTGCGTACCATGTTCTGCGAGGGTCGTGGCCTGAACTGCTCTTATGCTGTTTACCAGGATGCTACTGGTAAGGCTAAGGAGAAGACACTGGCATTCGGTATCGGTATCGGTGCAGGATATATGTTTGAGACCACCTTCGAGCGTGAGGCCACATCTGACCTTACCGGTGAGCGTGGTTCACTGATGGGTGCCATCCAGGGATTGCTGCTGGCTCAGTACGAGGTGCTGCGCGAGCATGGACACTCTCCCTCGGAAGCTTTCAATGAGACTGTTGAGGAGTTGACACAGAGCCTTGGCCCGCTCTTCGGTGCTAAGGGTATGGACTGGATGTATGCTAACTGCTCGACCACCGCTCAGCGTGGTGCGCTCGACTGGGCTCCACGATTCCATGATGCTATCAAGCCTGTGATGGAGTGGCTCTATTACTCGGTACAGACTGGTAATGAGGCGCAGATCACCATCGATGCTAACTCGAAGCCCGACTATCGTGCCGGTCTGGAGAAAGAGCTCGAGGCTATGCGTAATCAGGAGATGTGGCGTGCCGGTGAGACCGTGCGTAAGCTGCGTCCTGAGAACCAAGACGTATAACACAACAATCACGGGGGTGCACACGCATCCCCGTGATTCATTTAAAATATGATATGGGAAAATTAGTAATTAATTCGTACGATGAATTCGCAGCCCACCTGGGTGAGGAACTCGGTGCTTCCGACTGGCTGCAAGTAGACCAAGACCGCATTAATCTTTTTGCTGATGCGACACTGGACCACCAGTGGATTCATGTTGATGTAGCACGTGCGCAGCAGGAGAGCCAGTACAAGAGCACCATCGCTCATGGCTACCTGACCTTGTCGCTCCTGCCCTACATGTGGGACCAGATTATCGAAGTAAACAACATCAAGATGCTGGTAAACTACGGCATGGACAAAATGCGTTTTGGACAGCCCGTCATCACCGGCTCAAAGGTGCGCTTGGTCACCAAGTTGCACAACATTCAGAACCTGCGTGGTATCTGTAAGGCAGAGATTGAATTCAGGATTGAAATTGAGGGACAGCGCAAACCAGCTCTCGAGGGTATTGCTTCGTTCCTGTATTACTTTAATTAATAGGTATGGGAGGATTCTTTGGAACCATTTCCACAAAGTGCTGTGTGAACGACCTGTTCTATGGCACCGATTACAACTCACATCTGGGCACCAAGCGTGCCGGATTGGTTACTTACGATAAGGAGAAAGGTTTTAGTCGTAAAATTCACAACTTGGAGCGTGATTACTTCCGTTCTAAGTTTGAGGATGAGCTCGACTCGTTTTCAGGAAATCAGGGTGTAGGTGTGATCAGCGATACTGATCCACAGCCCATTCTCGTCAACTCGCACCTGGGGCGCTATGCCGTGGTGACAGTGGCGAAGATCAATAATCTGGAAGAGATCGCACAAGAATTGCTCGATCGTCGTATGCACTTCAGTGAGTACTCTGCCAACACCATCAACCAGACAGAGCTTGTGGCATTGCTCATCAATATGGGGCGCACCTTCGTTGAGGGTATCAACCTGGTATATAAAAAGATTGAGGGCTCGTGCTCCATGCTCATACTCACAGAGAAGGGAATCATCGCAGCACGCGACTTCCTGGGACGTACACCTATCGTCATTGGACAGAAGGATGGCGCCTTCGCTGTAAGTAGTGAGACCACCAGTTTCCCCAATCTCGATTATAAGCGTGTGAGAGACCTGGGACCAGGCGAGATCGTGCTGCTGACAGCTGACAAGATGGAGGTGCTTCAGGCCCCATTCAAGCGCGAGCAGATCTGTTCGTTCCTCTGGGTGTACTATGGCTTCCCCGCATCCGACTATAATGGTATCAACGTGGAAAACGTGCGTGAGACCAATGGAAAGATGATGGGTGAGAAGGATGATGCTGAGGTGGACTGCGTTTGCGGTGTGCCCGATTCGGGTGTAGGTATGGCACTTGGCTATGCAGAAGGCAAGGGCGTGCCCTACAAGCGTGCCGTCCTGAAATATACGCCTACCTGGCCACGTTCGTTCACCCCTGGCAATCAGGAGCGTCGCTCGCTGGTGGCTAAGATGAAACTGATACCAAACCCTGCGCTCTTGAAGGATCAGCGTGTGGTGTTCTGCGACGACTCTATCGTACGTGGCACCCAGCTCAAGGATAATGTGAAGACCTTCTTTGAGTATGGTGCCAAGGAGGTACACTGCCGTATCTCTTGTCCACCATTGGTCTATGGCTGTCCTTTCATCGGCTTTACCTCGTCGAAGAGCGATATGGAGCTTATCACCCGTCGTATCATCAAGGATTTCGAGGGCGACGATAAGAAGAACCTGGAGAAATATGCGCAGACCGACTCACCAGAGTACAAGCGTATGGTTGATGAGATTGCCAAGCGCCTGGGCTTGACCTCGTTGAAGTTTGCCAAGCTCGAGGATCTGGTGAAAAGCATCGGTATGGACAAGTGCCGCGTGTGCACACACTGTTTCGATGGCAGCAGCTACTGCCACGAGTTTGATAAGGAAGATGATCGCCAGCTGAAGCTGGACTTCTGAATCAAGAATCGTCAGACTAAATGGATGAAGCCGTCTTCCTGACGGATTTGCTCTTCATCAGTAAGATAACGTAATGCAGCATCGAGTTCGCTTTCTGGCAGCTCGATGCTTTTTATTTCAGTGATATGGTGGGCCTGCCTGTCTGCCAGCAGCTGGAGGATGCGCTGGGCGGCTGCCGTCAGGCGTAGCTCTGATACCAAGCCTTCAGCCCGGTGACTCAGACACACATCACACTGGCCGCAGTCGTGGTCGTTCTCCTCGCCAAAATAGCGCAGCAGCTGTCTGCTGCGACAGATCTCGTCACAAGAGGCATACTGTATCATGGCATGGATGCGCTGCTCAAACTGTTGTTTGCGCGCTTCGTAAACCTCGGGCATGATTTGGATATACTCCATATCCTCACGGCGCTGGGTGTAGCGTATGTAAGGCGTCTTCCTCTGGGGAATGAAGTGGAGGATGTGGCGTTGCGACAGGCTCTTCAGGGTGAGATACACCTGTTGTGGCTCCAGTTGTGTCACGCTGGCCAGATACGCCTCGTCGATATAGTTGTAATCGGTAAACAAACCACCGTAGTTTCGCAGCAGGGCAGTGATGACCTTCTCTTCGTTCTCGCTGTTGTTCTCCAGCCTGTACAGGTCGTTACGGCTCACGGTGAACATCACACGGGCCTGGTTGTCTTGTTCCTCCGTATATTCCAGATAGCCGGCTCGTTGCAGGATCTTGAGCGAAGCGTCGACCTGGATGGGGAAGTGGTGGAAGTTATGACAGAACTTATCGATATTAAACTCGAAGGTAAAGCCGTAGCCAGAGCCCACGCCAATCTGGTAATAGTAGGCCAGATGCTCATAGACCTGACGGATATAGTCTTTGTCGGGGAAGCTGTCGGTGATGCGCTTCTGCAGCTTCCGCTCATCAGCGCGGTTATACAGCAGCACGGCATAGGCTTTCTGGCCGTCACGGCCTGCCCGGCCCGCTTCCTGGAAATAGGCCTCTATGCTGTCGGGACAGTCCACATGCACCACCAGGCGCACGTCGGGCTTGTCGATACCCATGCCAAAGGCATTGGTGGCCACCATCACCCGTTGGGTGTTCTCTTGCCATGCACGCTGGCGCTGGTCTTTTGTGCTGGCATCGAGGCCGGCATGATAGAAGGTGGCTGTGATGCCTGCCTCGTTGATGATCTCGGCATATTCCTTGGTGCGTCGACGACTGCGGGCATAGACGATGGCTGAGCCTTTCATGCTTTTCAGAATATGGATGAGCTGCCCGATCTTATCATCAGCATGGCGCACCACATAAGCCAGGTTCTTACGCTCAAAACTCATCTTGAACACATTGAAGCCTGATGCGCTGGTGGCGCTGGCCTTACTCGACAGCTTCTGTTGGATATCGTCAACCACCTGTGGGGTGGCAGTGGCGGTGAGGGCCAATACGGGTACCTGAGGCAGCAGTTTACGTATCTGGGCTATCTGCAGATACGAAGGGCGGAAATCGTAGCCCCACTGTGAGATGCAATGGGCCTCGTCAACGGTGATGAAGCTCACCTTCATGTGGCGTAGCTTGGTTTGGAACAACTCGCTCGACAAGCGTTCCGGCGAGACGTAGAGCAGTTTGATGCCGCCAAAGATAGCGTTCTCCAGGGTGAGGATAATCTCCTCACGTGTCAGTCCGCTATAGATGGCTGCTGCCTTGATGCCACGGCGACGCAGGTGGTCAACCTGGTCCTTCATCAGGGCGATGAGGGGGGTGATAACAATACAGGTGCCCTCTTGTGCAAGAGCGGGCACCTGAAAGGTGATAGATTTGCCGCCACCGGTAGGCATGAGGCCCAGTGTGTCGTGGCCACTGCCTATTGACTCGATGATGTGGCGCTGAATGCCGCGGAAGTCATCGTAGCCCCAATAGCGTTTCAGAATATCTTGATAGTTCACTCTTCCGATGGCTGAATATCCTCTATCTGTAGCTGTACTTCAGTACGCTTGTAGATATTGTCCTCGATGGTGTAGACGATATCGAACGAGCGTTTCGACTTGATATAGCGTGCCGAGGCACTCTGTCCGAAGGCGATACCATTGAGCACGTTGCTCGATTTGGAGTCCACCAGTTCGAGTTTGATGTGCTCCTGCTGACGGCCCACCACCTTTGAGGTGCCATAGTCGAACACGTTACGTGTGCAGAACAAGGGCTTGGGGTTCTCGGGACCGTGAGGGGCAAACTTCTTCAGGTCGTTGTGCAAACGCTTGGTGATGTCCTTGAAGTCAATCATGGCGTCGATATCCAAGGTCGCCTCCGTTTGCTCGGGCTGGATATGCTCCATCACGTATTTCTGGAAACGGCTACGGAACTCGGGGATATTCTCGATCTTGAGCGACAGACCTACCGCATAGGTATGTCCGCCAAAGTTCTCGAGCAGGTCGCGACAGCTCTTGATGGCATCATACACATCATAGCCAGCCACACTGCGGGCAGAGCCGGTGGCAATGCCGTTAAACTTGGTGAGCACAACCGTGGGACGGTAGTAGAGTTCGGTGAGTCGGGAGGCCACGATACCTATCACACCTTTTTTCCAGTTCTCGTCGTAGAGCACGATACTGGCATGGTGCTTCTGGTTCTCCAGCTTGGCTACAATCTGGTTGGCCTCTTCGGTCATCTGTTTGTCTACATCCTTGCGTTGTTCGTTGTATTCATTGATATGATTGGCCTCTGCCAGCGCCTTCTGAAGGTCTTTCTCTACCAACAGGTCGACAGCCTCGGTACCGTTCTGCATGCGGCCAGAGGCGTTGATACGGGGGCCTATCTTGAATACAATATCACTCATAGTGATCTCGCGACCCGTGAGTCCGCAGATGTCGATAATGGCTTTCAGACCTACTGAGGGGCTCTGGTTGAGCTGTTTCAAACCGTGGTAGGCCAGAATGCGGTTCTCACCCATGATAGGCACGATATCTGCAGCGATGCTCACAGCACAGAAATCGAGTAGGGGGATGAGACGTGAGAATGGAATGCCGTTGTTCTTGGCAAAAGCCTGCATGAGCTTGAAGCCAACACCACATCCGCAGAGATCCTTATAGGGATAGGTGGAATCGGTGCGCTTGGGGTTCAGGATAGCCACGGCATTTGGCATTTCATCATCAGGCACATGATGATCGCAGATGATGAAGTCGATACCCAGACTCTTGGCATAGGCTATCTCGTCGATGGCCTTGATGCCGCAGTCGAGTACGATGATGAGTTTGATGCCCTTTTCAGCAGCATAGTCCAGGGCTTTCTTGCTGATACCATATCCCTCGTCGTAGCGGTCAGGGATATAATACTCGATATTTGAATAGAACTGCTGCAGGAATTTGTACACCAAAGCTACTGCCGTACACCCATCGACATCATAGTCGCCATAGACCATGATACGCTCTTTACGCCCCATGGCGTCGTTGAGCCTGTCTACAGCCACATCCATGTCGTTCATCAGGAACGGGTCGATCAACTCGTTCAGCATAGGACGGAAGAAGCGCTTGGCAGCGCTCTCCGTCTTGATACCACGCTGAATGAGGAGATTGGCGAGAATCGGACTCATGCCGATTTTCTCTCCAAGCTCCTTAGCAGCCTTCTCCTGCTCCGATGTGGGTGGTTGGTAATTCCATTTAAAATGCATCAGATACCAAGCTTTTTACGAATGTCAGCAGGAATAGCGTTCTTATTGATGAGGAAGTCCATCGTATTGGCAGCGATAAAGTTCTTGGTCATGTACCAGATACCTTTATACTTACCGGTCTCTCCCCATGAGTTCTTAACCATATAGTACTCCTTACCATTCTGGTCCTTAGCCACACCATAGATCAGCATGCCGTGGTCGTCGGTCAGCTCCCAGTTGTCGAAACGCTCCTGGCGCATCTCTTGGGTGGGCACCACCTCAGGCACCTTGCAACCCAGTGAGTCGATGATGCCGCGCTTCTTCTCAGGCGACAGGTTCAGCCACTTGGCCATATCGCTGCCACGCAGGCTCTGAGCGGCCTTGCCATCTACTGCATAAGCCAGACCGTTGCGGGTGAAGCCCTCTTCCGATACGTCGCCACCCCATGCGATGGTGTAGCCCTTCTCAACAGCGTTATCGATCACGCGCATCATCTCGTCCATAGGCAGGTTGTAGCTCTGTGGGTAGCGCCAGTTGTCCTGCACCTCTACAGCAAAGGTGGTGTAGAAGGGGTGGTGGGTATAGCTGGTGATAGAAACATAGTCATCGAGGTTGATACCCAGTGAAGCCATGAAGCTCTTTGGGGTATACTCCTTACCCTCGAAAGTGAACTTCTCAGGGCACTTGCCCAGGTAAGCGTCGAGGATACCCTGCAGACCAGCCTTCCACTGGTTAGAGATCTTGCGGGCGCTGCTCTTTGAGATAGCGGCTACGTAGGGCTCGAGCAGTGAGAAGAACTCATTGAAGTTGTTCAGAGAGTCACCATAGAGTGAGCCAGGGAAAGGCATGATGCCCTGTGGAATGATACCGTGGGTCTTCAGTGTGTGCAGCACGTCCTCTGCGCTACCACCCTGTGCAAACTGGCAGTCGCCATGGTAACGAACCACCTGGATGGCGCGCTCCATATAGGTCTTGTTGGCTACGAAGCTCTCGTCGAGGTCGAAGGTCTTACCAGTGGCCTTCAGGATCTCTGCCTCAAAGAAGGAGAGGGTAGAATAGTCCCAGCACGTACCAGAACGGCTCTGGTTCTTCACGCTGGTGATAGGATTCTCCTTGATGGTTGTGAATACAGGACTGTTAGCATCCTTTGCGGGCGCCTTTTTCTTGGCTGCCGAGGCGCTCAGAGCCATGATGGCTACGAGCGCGAGTGTCGTCATTTTCTTCATTTTGTTTTTGTTGTTATTATTAAGTTGTTATTTATTCTTCGCCATGAATGCTTCTACATCCTGTGGATGGTAGGGTATTCTGCTTTTGCCTAGGAACCGGCAGCCGTCCTTGGTAATCAGGATGTCGTCCTCGATGCGGATGCCACCAAAATCCTTGTAGGTCTCGAGCTTGTCAAAATTCAGGAATTCCTGGCAGTGACCGCTGGCCTTCCACTCGTCGATGAGCTGTGGAATGAAATAGATACCTGGCTCGTCGGTAATCACAAAACCTTCTTCGAGTTTGCGACCCATGCGCAGGCAGTTGGTACCAAACTGCTCGAGGTTGGGACGTGTCTCCTCATCGAATCCCACGTAGATCTGTCCCAGTCCTTCCATGTCGTGCACATCCATACCCATCATATGTCCCAGTCCGTGAGGCAGGAACATGGCATGGGCACCGGCACGGACGGCTTCGTCGGTGTCGCCCTTCATCAAACCGAGCTCCTTCAGGCGTTCGGTCATCATACGGCAAATGGCAAAGTGCACGTCCATGTACTTCACCCCGGGCTTGGCCACCTCGATGGCATAGTCGTGACAGGCCTCTACTATCGAATAGATCTCCAACTGTCGCTGGGTGAATTGGCCATTGACAGGCATGGTGCGGGTATGGTCAGAACAGTAGTCGTCGAGCTCACAGCCTGCATCGCAGAGGGCCAGTCGACCAGCCTCCAGCGGGGCATCCGATGGGTTGCCATGCATAATCTCACCATGCTGACTGAAGATGGTGGCGAAACTGTTGCCCTGAGCCAGACTACGGGCGATGCCGTCCACCTGTCCTCCGATATAGCGCTCTGTCACACCTGGGCGGATCAGGCGCTGGGCGGTGGTGTGCATCTGGTAGCCCACCTCGCAGGCACGCTCAATGGCCTCGATCTCCTGTGGCTCCTTGGTGGCGCGCATCTTGACAACGGCCTTGATGAGCTGCAGCGAGGCCTGCTCCTTCTGCTGGCTGGGGTGAATGCCCAACAGATCCATGATTTGGATCTTGGTATCGAAACGGTAGGGTGGGAGGAAGTGCTTCTCTGCCTTGGCCCAGGGACCTTTCACCATCTGTGCCAGCGCCTTCATGGGGGCTGTCTTCTTCACACCCACCTCTGCAGCCAGGTCAGCTACTGAGGGCGTGAAGCCCATCCATACGATATCCTCTACATCGATATCATCGCCAAAGAGCAGTTCTTCATCGTTATCAATATCGATAACGCCTACCAAACCATCGCGATGCTGTCCAAAGTAATACAGGAACGAAGAGTCCTGCCTCATAGGCGCATAGGCATTGGCCGGATAATTGGCCGGTGAGTCGTTGTTACCAAACAAGATGATTACTCCTTTGCCTACTAGTTTTTTCAGTTCCTGACGTCTTCTAATATAAGTATCTATGCTAAACATTTGTTGAAAACACGTTTTTATTTTGCAATTTGTCGGCAAAGATACATATTATTTATCAAAAAGCATTCTCTTTTAGTCTATTTTTTACAATAATTATGCACATTAGTAGAATTTATTTCGTACCTTTGCACACAAATTTCGAAATTTAGACTAAAAAACATATGGGAAAAGTAATTTTGACGGGAGACCGTCCTACTGGTAAGCTCCACTTGGGGCACTATGTTGGCTCATTGCGTCGACGTGTGCAGTTGCAGAATCAGGGTGATTTTGATCGCATGTTTGTTTTCATGGCTGATGTACAGGCTTTGACAGATAATGCGGATAATCCGGAGAAGATTCGTCAGAACATCATCGAGGTGGCCCTCGACTATCTGGCAGCAGGTCTTGATCCTGAGAAGTGCACACTCTTTATCCAGAGTCAGATCCCCGAATTGGCAGAGCTCACCACCTATCTCATGAACCTCGTGTCGGTGAGCCGTGTTCAGCGTAATCCAACCGTAAAGACCGAGGTGAAGATGCGTGGTTTCGAAGGCGAGAGTATTCCTCTCGGATTCTTCTGCTACCCCGTATCACAGGCTGCTGATATCACCCTGTTCAAGGCTACCACAGTGCCTGCCGGTGAGGACCAGGAGCCTATGCTGGAGGTAACCCGTGAGCTGGTGCGCCGTTTCAACCAGATCTATGCACCGGTATTGGTAGAGCCCAATATCATGCTGCCCGAGAACCTCACAGCGCGCCGTCTGCCAGGTACCGATGGTAAGGAGAAGATGTCGAAGTCGTTGGGTAACTGTATCTACCTCTCTGACACGGCTGATGATGTATGGCAGAAGGTACGTTCGATGTATACCGACCCAGAGCACATCAACCTGAACGATCCGGGCCATGTGGAGGGTAATGCAGTGTTCACCTATCTCGATGCGTTCTCTACCGATGAGGATTTTGCTAATTTCCTGCCCGAGTATCAGAATCTCGACGAGTTGAAGGATCACTATCGTCGTGGTGGCTTGGGCGATATGAAGTGCAAGAAGTTCCTGAATCAGGTTCTCAACCAGTTCCTGGAGCCCATGCGCTTGCGTCGTGCAGAGTTCGAGAAGGATATTCCTGAAATCTACAATATCCTGAAGAAGGGTACAGAGCAGGCTCGTGAGGTGGGCGCTCAGACCATGGATGAGGTTCGTAAGGCTATGCGTATCGACTATTTCAACGATACCGAGCTCATCCGTCAGCAGGCTGAGAAGTTCGCAAAATAAATAAAAAATGGTGCTCAGAGTTGAGCACCATTTTTTATTTCTCTTGTAGTAAATCAGGACGGAGACGTCGGGTGCGCTCCATGGCTTGTTCAAACTCCCATTCCCGGATCTTGGCCTCGTTGCCGCTCAGCAGGATCTCGGGCACTTTCCAACCCTTGTAGTCTGCAGGACGTGTGTAGATAGGGGCTGCCAGGATGTCGTCCTGGAAGCAGTCGGACAGGGCGCTCTGTTCATCGCCAATCACACCAGGCACCACACGCACGATGGCATCAGCAATCATGGCTGCCACCAGTTCACCGCCTGTGAGTACAAAGTCACCGATGGAGATCTCCTTGGTGATCAGGTGCTCGCGTATGCGCTGGTCGATACCTTTGTAGTGGCCGGCCAGGATAATCAGGTTGCCTTTCATCGACAGGTCGTTGGCCATGTGCTGGTCAAAGCGTTCGCCATCGGGCGATGTGAAGATCACCTCATCGTAGTCGCGTTCCGCTTTCAAGGCGGTGATACAGCGGTCAATAGGCTCACACTGCATCACCATACCGGCACTGCCGCCGTATGGATAGTCGTCCACTCTGCGCCACTTGTCGAGGGTGTAGTCGCGTAGATTGTGTAAACGTATTTCTGCAAGTCCTTTCTTTTCTGCTCTGGCCAGGATCGACTCGTGAACAAAACCCTCGAGCATCTCTGGCAGTACGGTTATAATATCTATTCTCATCTGAAAAATGCTTTAATTCTCTCTATGTATTTCATGCCTGTGGCACGGCCAATATCGTATACCCGCTGCATCTCTTCGGGATTGTGAGAGATGTGCCCTATGGGCAGGGGCGTTTCCGGACGGATGACCAGTGCACGTCCTGTCGACTCTGCCTGATACACGTACGACAGTTGCTGGTTGTACATGATGTGCCGTTGGTCCATGGCTTCAATCATGTTAGGATATTTCCTGAGTGCGATGCGCATCAGCGGCATCAGTTTGTTGTGCGCCTTCACGTAGCCGTCGGGTTGGGTGAGTATCACCATGTTTTTCTCATAACCGATGCTTTCGAAATAGGCCAGTGGGATAGAGTCTGCCACGCCACCGTCCAGCACTTTCTGACCTTCCAGCTCTACCACCTTCGACACCAGTGGCATCGAGGCAGAGGCGCGGATCCAGTCGTAGGTGGTGGGGGTCACCTTGGGCAGCGACTTGTAGATGGGCTTACCCGTTTCCACATCCGTGCATACTGCGATAAACGCCATGGGGTTGGCATCATAGGTGGCATTGTCGAACACATCATACTGGGTGGGTATCACGTGGTAACCGAACTCCGCATTATAGAGGTCGCCTGTCTTCAACAGCGACTGCCACGAACAGAATCGCTTGTCGTGTGCAAACGCCTTGTTGTAGCGGATGGCACGTCCTATCTGGCGCGACTTGTAGTTACAGCCAAAGGCGGCTCCGGCTGATACACCGATCAGACCGTCGGGTTCCACTCTGGCCTCCATCATCACGTCGATGATGCCTGCCGTGAAAAGCCCGCGCATAGCGCCTCCTTCAAGTACAAGTCCCTTTTTCATGGGTGCAAAGTTAATAAAAAAGATTGATATCTTGTTAAATTTCATGGATTATTTGGCGTTTTCGCTTTTTCTACTTATTTTTGCACGCGTAATGAAAAAGTTAGGATTACTTGTTTTACTATTATTCACCATAAGGGTGGCTTTTGCTCAAGCCATCTACGATCCTAAGTGTATCACAATCATGGATGCGCCGCTCGAGGGTACCGACACTGCTTTTGTTCCAGCACTCAAGAGTGTTGGCTTTCAGTTTGTTGGCAGCGATGATGAAGAGGGTACCTATCGTTTCAAAGGCGACTACTATGGCATCAAGGATGCCCGTCTGGAGGTGAGCATCAGCGATCGTACCAGGATGCTGAGCGAGGCCACTGTGACCTGTGGCCCTTATCGTACCCGTGAGCTCTATGAACGCAACCAGAAATACCTGTTAGGTAGGCTGCAGCGCGAGTGGGGGAACTTCAAGGCCAAAGGCGATGGTTCACTCTATGTGCTCACCGATTATGGTTATATCCGTCAAACGGTGACGCTCCACGAAGATGGCTCTCACTCCATCAGCTATTATTACCTCAGTATGTCGCCTTACTATAAGGATGTGTCTAACATGGGCATGAAAGGCTTTGTGCAGGAGGTGATCACGGAGAACCCGGTGGCGGAGAACCAGATTGAGCATTTCGACGAAAAGGGAAAAGTGGAATCGCCTGCTCTCACCGACCGCCATTATAACCAGGTGGGCTACCTTATCTCTGCCACACTCACCGAGGGCGGCGAGAAGAAACAGATAACCTACGACTATAATGATGATGGTAATCTGAGACGTACCATTCAGACCAATATGGTGTCGGGCTTGAAACTCGTTACCGACTACAAGTGGGACGACGATGGCGAGATGGTCCAGCAGAGTCAGAAAGCCTTCGATAAGGACAATGAGTGTATCATGAGCGTCACGATGAAATATAATATCGAAGAGCGCGACGACAACGACAACTGGACCAAGAACACACTCCATATCACCAACTGGCTGAAAGGACAACGTGCCCAGACTATCGAAGTAGTCCAGACACGTACCATTTCCTATTGGGATGAGGATTAATCCTACTCAATCATACCGAGGAATTCCTCTTCGCTTACAATCCTGATGCCCAGCTTCTCTGCCTTCTGCAGTTTGGATGGGCCCATGTTCTCACCTGCCAGGATAAACGAGGTCTTGCTGCTGATGCTACCCACATTCTTACCACCATGCTGTTCGATGAGGGTCTTGTATTCATCACGGCTGTGGTGCGCAAACACGCCACTGATCACGATGCTCTGTCCAGCCAGCTTATCCGACACGTTGGCCGTCTGAGCCTCCGACAGCTGCATCTGCAGACCATAGCCTCTCAATCGTTCAATAATCTCGATATTCTTCTCGTCGTGGAAGTAGGTGATGATGCTCTTGGCCATCACCTCACCGATACCCTCTATCTCCTGCAACTCCTCGATGCCTGCATGCATCAGCGCATCGATATTCTTGAAGTGGCGTGCCAACAGTTTGGCAGATGTCTCGCCCACGAAGCGGATGCCTAAGGCAAACACCACGCGCTCGAAAGGCACCTCCTTCGAGGCGGCGATACCGTTTACGATACGCTGTGCCGACTTGGTGCGACTGCCGTCGCCATTAATCTGCTGCACGTCGATATCATACAAGTCGGCTATGTTATGGATCAGGTGGTGACGATAATAGTCGTCGACCGTCTCTGGTCCCAGCGAGTCGATGTTCATCGCCTTTCGGGCAATGAAATGCTCAATGCGTCCTTTGATCTGTGGCGGACAACCCGTGTCGTTCGGACAGTACCATGCTGCCTCGCCCTCATAGCGCACCAGTGGTGTGCCGCATTCCGGACAGCGCTTGATAAACTCAACTGGCTGGGCGATGATGGGGCGCTGGTCGATGTCAACTCCCACAATCTTGGGGATAATCTCGCCGCCCTTCTCTACATACACGTAGTCGCCAATATGCAGGTCGAAACTCTTGATGAAATCCTCGTTGTTCAGCGTGGCACGTTTCACCGTGGTGCCTGCCAGTTGTACAGGGTCCATGTTGGCCACAGGGGTGATGGCGCCAGTGCGTCCCACCTGATAGGTCACCTCGTTGAGGCGGGTGCACACACGTTCTGCCTTGAATTTATAAGCGATGGCCCAGCGTGGACTCTTGGCTGTGAAGCCCAAAGCGCGCTGCTGGCGCAGAGAGTTTACTTTCAGCACGATACCATCGGTAGCCACAGGCAGTTTCTTGCGCTCGGTGTCCCAGTAGTTGATGAAGTCGTAGATCTCCTGCAGCGTCTTGACCTTCTTCATGCCCTCCGAGATCTTGAAGCCCCAGCCGCGGGCCACCTCCAGATTCTCGTAATGACCCTCTGCTGGCAGTTCCTCGCCTAGCAGATAATAGAGGTAGGCATCCAACTGTCGACTGGCCACTAGACTCGACTTCTGACTTTTAAGCGTGCCGCTGGCAGCATTTCGCGGGTTAGCGAACAGGGGCTCTTCTGCCTCTTCGCGCTCCTTGTTCAGACGCTCAAACACGCTCCATGGCATGAGAATCTCGCCTCGGATTTCAAACTCGTGCGGGTAGGCTGGGGTAGCAAACAGGTCGTCGCTGGCAGGAGGTGTCAGTACCAAAGGAATCGAACGTATCGTTTTAACATTCGCCGTCACATCGTCGCCATGCACACCATCGCCACGCGTCACTGCCTGTGTCAGTTTGCCGTCCACATAGGTGAGCGATATCGAGAGACCGTCGTATTTCATCTCGCAGCACACCTCAAAGTCCTCGCCAGCCAGTCCCTTCTTCACGCTCTCGTACCAGTCGGCCACATCCTGTTCGTTGTAGGTGTTAGCCAGCGACAGCATGGGGTATTTATGTTCCACCTGCTGGAACTCCGCGTTCAGGTCGCTCCCCACACGCTGTGTAGGCGAGTTGGGGTCGGCCATCTCGGGATGCTTTGCCTCCAGGTCCTGCAGTTCGTGCATCATAAAGTCGAACTCCTGGTCGCCAATAGTAGGCTGGTTCAGCACGTAGTACTTGTAGTTATGCTCATGCAGTTCCTTGCGCAACTGCTCAATACGCTTTATCTCGTCCATCTTTTCGTTTTTATCTGTTATTCGTTTTTTGTCCAGGTCATTTTGATATGCGGGATACCATCGAGCATGAAGGTGTCTGACGACTGCTTGAATCCCACACCTTCGTAGAACCCCTTGGCATATTCCTGTGCCTCGATATCAATCTGCGTGGCATTGAAATGGCTGATGGCTGCATCGATGGCATGCAGCATCATCTGTTTGCCATAGCCTTTGCCACGTTCGGTGGTGATCATGCGTCCGATAGAGATCTGCTGCATATGCGTGCCAGCAGGACATACACGAGCCAGCGCAACGGTCTTGGCGTTCACCGTTAGCCATAGGTGGATGGCAGACTGGTCGTCGCCGTCCAGGTCTTGGTATACGCAGTTCTGTTCTACCACAAACACCTCGCTACGCACTCTTAGCAGTTCGTATAGCTCGTCAACGGTCAGTTGCTGAAATGTCTTCTCGTGTAATGTTAACTGGCTGTTCATATTCTGTTGATGTCTTTTTTCAGCTTGCAAATATACGATAATTTTTTGTACGCGCCAAAAAATCCTTCGTAATTCTCGCTATAGCATCGGTGATGCCTCGGTGATGCCTCGGTGATGCCTCGGTGCAGCCTCGGTGATGCATCGGTGCAGCCTCGGTGCAGCATCGCTCAAAAGGGCCTTTCATCGATGCTTGACCGATGCTTGACCGATGCTTGACCGATGCTGCTACGATGCATCACCGATGCATGAGCGAGCCTGAGTGCCTTCTGTTCCATGTCGATCGAGGATGTTTGCGATTATTCGTCTCTATATTCGAGAATGTCACCTGGTTGGCAGTCCAACGCGCTCAGCCAGCCAAATAAAAATAACAAAAAATCATCGAAAAACGATAAAGTTAACTTTCTGTAATAAATAGCATTTGTATTGACCTCCAATTTTTTCCTCTCTAAAATTAGGAACTTTCGACTTTTTTACGTACTTTTGCCATCGAATAGATGATACATGCCTACTAATTTATAACATGAGAATAATAAGGATTATGAAAAAAAACATGCTGTTGATGGTTACTGCGTTGATGCTGTGTAATCATTTGGTTTATGCCCAGAAGACTGATAATCTGGTGTATCTTACTGCCGATGAGGTGCCCAATGCTGTTTATTGGTTGCCTGCGCCGCCAGCGCCTGGCTCTGCGCAGTTTATGAACGATATATCGCAATACTACTGGGGCAAACAGCAGCGTCTAGACTCTCTGCGTGCCCGTAAGGCTATTAATGAGGCTGCCTATGAGGTGAAAGATATGGCATCGCTGTTCAGCAATGCTTTTGGCATGGAGATCTCTGAGAAGAAGACGCCGGCCATCTTTCATGTTCTTAACCGTGGCGTTCTTACTATCCGTTTGAGTGCCACCAAGCCTAAGGCTACCTATATGCGCACACGTCCATATGTATATTTCAACGAACCAACACTTGTGCCTGCGGAAGAGGAGGAACTGCGTACAAACGGTTCCTATCCCTCTGGTCATACCGTTCGTGGTTGGGGCATGGCACTTTTGCTTTGTGAGATTAATCCAGCTGTCCAGGATGAGCTGTTTAAACTGGGGTATGAATGGGGACAGAGTCGTGTGATTGCCGGTTTCCACTGGCAGAGTGATGTTGATGCCTCGCGCATGTTGGCCGCAGCATGCTATGCCCGTCTGCATACCTGCAAGGCATTTCTCGATGATATGGCTGCTGCTAAAAAGGAATTTCAAAAGTTGAGAAAATGAGTAAATACTATCAAACAATCATAGCCTTACTATATGGTAAAGAATTCATGGGGCCAGAGTGGGGAGTACAAAGGTATTTGGTATATGTCGCGCGACTTTATCGCCCTGAATACCACCTACCTATTCCTTAACCAGCATGCGCTACCAAGTTATTTAAGATCTCAAGTATCTCATGGGGCTTTTTAGCGAGGCCTGTGACGTAGATGTCGTAGGGCTGGCCAGGGTGGAGGTTCTCAGGATAGCGGATGCGGAATATATGCCCGTTTTCTATCTCCAGGTCGCTGATGCCGGCCTCTACATCCTTCTTATAGCGGATGCAGATTAGCTCCTGATTCATGAAATGTGAGAGGTAGAAGGAGTCGACCTCTTCGAAAAACACCTCCCAAGGCTCATCGGCATTGATGGTTACAGAATAATCGGTGATGATGAGCTTGGGTTTACGAATGACGGATGCTATGATATAATTAGCTATGATGAAAGCAAAATATAGCTCCAGAAATAGTGGATTGAATCCGCTGCCTGAGTGATGAGCCGTTTTGATGCCTAATATCAGGAGTATCAATGTGAGAATAGCGAATGCGGGCAAGACAATGCGATTCCAATTCTTACTGTAGATTTTTATCTTTTTCATATTGGTCGGAGTTTTTTTTGAGGTAATTATTCGTCTCTATATTCAAGAATGTCGCCAGGTTGGCAACCCAACTCGCGGCAGATGGCCTCGAGTGTGCTGAAGCGGATGGCTTTGGCTTTACCAGTTTTCAGAATGGATAGATTGGCAAGGGTAAGGCCTACGCGCTCGGCCAGTTGACTAAGCGACATCTTGCGCTTGGCCATCTCTACATCAAGATTTACAATGATCTGTCCCATAAGCTGTTAAATGGTTAAATCCTGTTCTTCCTGTAATTTCAGTCCGATGGCGAATACCTCGGAGATAATCAGATTGAATGTACCAAAAAGAAAGGCATCGAAGAAATGATCGTAAACTTCGGTAAAGCTACACCCAGAATAGAGCTCGTCGCCAGCGGCTATCACACTGAGAGCTATCAGACCATAAGCGGTGAGGCGTAGCAGATTGACATTTTCCCAGACAAACACATGGTTGTGATTGACATTAAGGATAAATCGGATGAAGCTCATGAATGAGACCAAGGCAGCTACTAAAGCAACTAGCTCAGCGAAAAACCATAGTACCTGAGCCCATGTGTAAGTTGGATCAGCATGACTGCCTTTTTCCCAGCCTTCCATGAAAGCATCGGCACCGGTAACAAATGTCATCACAACTTCTGCTGCCATCAGTAGCAACATCAATACGCAGAATATATTCAGTCTTTTTTTCATATCAATAAATTTTGGAAGTTATACAGTTAGATCTTGTTCTTTCTTAAGTTTGATGGTGTCCTTGATGAGTTTAGGCATGAATATGAAACTAAACACAATAAAATAGAGTGGTGCGCCGTATAGCCTGCGGGCCATGGAAGGAAAACGGTCGAGGTGTTCAGCACCAATGTGGTTGAAAGCATAGTTGAGCGTACAGCCTGCGCATGTATAATAAATGATGAATACCACTACTGTGAGATAATACAGCCAGAGAATCCAACGGCTATATTGTTTATGCACATAAGTAAGATAGCACACAACGAAGTAGATACACCAAGTGATAGTCTTACCAATGAACTCATGCAGGTCGCAAAGGCTTTTGCAATAGTCGTAGTCAGTTGTAGCTTGACGCATGGCCTGAATGGGAGCTACAATAGAATAGCCTACATAGGCAAAGAATAACAATAATAGGATAGTGCTTACTGGGTTCTTTTTGGCACTTTGAAAAATACTTGTACTCATCGTTTTAATTATCGTTTTATTTTGATTATTTATCGTTTGTCGATATGCAAAAGTAGGAATAAAAAAGCTATCAACCAAATAAAAACAATAAAAACTTATCGAAAAACGATAAATTTAACTTTCTGTAACAAATAGTGCTTGTATTAACATTTATTTTTCCTCTCTAAAATTAGGTTTTCTCGAATTATTTGTGTATTTTTGCCTTCGAATAGATGATATGTGCCTACTAATTTATAACATGAGAATAAAAGATATGACAACAGACAAATCGTTTTTTACCAAGTGGTGCCAGATGAGCCTTGTGCTTCGCATACTCGGAGGACTCATTATCGGTGCCAGTCTCGGACTCTTAGTTCCCCAATGGAAATGGATAGGTGTCATGGGCATTGTGTTCGTCAGTGCTCTAAAAGCTATTGCCCCCGTTCTGGTAGCAGTGCTGGTGGCTGCCAGCATCGCTAAGGCTGGCAGTGGACTGGGACCCCGTTTCCGTGTGGTCATCTCACGTTATATGCTCAGCACGTTTATCGCAGGCGTGTGTGCCGTATTGGGCAGTTTCATGTTCCCCGTCACGCTGCAGTTGAGTGATGCCGCTGAACAGACTGCTCCCGGAGCCCTTTCCGATGTGTTCAGCAATCTTCTTTCCAATATGGTGACCAATCCACTGATGTCTGTTTCGCAGGCCAATTACATTGGCATTCTGTTCTGGTCGATTCTGATAGGTATTGCCCTGAAGATGAAAGCAAGCCAGCAGACTATCAGCGTGATACAAGATATCTCTGACGTGATTACGCAGACAGTGAGATGGGTCATCGAGTTTGCACCGTTCGGTGTCATGGGACTGGTGTTCACATCAGTGTCTGAGGGTGGCCTGAATGTTTTCGGTACCTATGGTCACTTGGTGCTGCTGCTCGTAGGCTGTATGTTTGCTAACACATTTATTTTCAATCCTCTCATCTCCTTTATGATGCTCCGCCGCAATCCCTATCCCCTGTTGTTCACCTGTCTGAAGGAGAGCGGACTCCAGGCATTCTTTACGCGTTCGTCGGCAGCTAACATCCCCATCAACATGAACTTGTGCAAGAAGCTGGGGCTCGATGAGGATTTCTATTCTGTGAGCATCCCACTGGGTGCGACGATTAATATGGATGGTGCAGCCGTGACCATTACGGTGATGACAATGGCTGTGGCCCATACCATGGGTATTGAAGTGTCGTTCGCATCGGCCCTGTTCCTGAGTGTCATCGCTACCTTGGCTGCCTGCGGCACGTCGGGTGTTGCCGGTGGCTCGCTGTTGCTCGTGCCTATGGCCTGCTCGTTCTTCAATATCAGCAACGATGTGGCCATGCAGGCTGTGGCCATCGGCTTTATTATCGGGGTTATTCAAGACAGTGTGGAGACCGCTCTTAACTCCAGCGGCGATGTTTTCTTCACCGCTACCGCAGAATATTACGACCGCATGAAAAAAGGCATTAAATCATAAATACATCAAAAAAGCCCCACCAGTGAAGTGAACCCCGAAAGTTAGACAAAATACTTTCGGGGTTTATTATGTTAGAAAGAAAGAAAAAGAAACATGGTTATGCAGAGCTTTTGAAATATATGCATCTGTTGGAATCTGGCAACTCCATC
>JAEEGF011722325.1_pt1 | contig 32966 bp, 26 predicted proteins | sample 9134171 | NCBI WGS metagenome assembly JAEEGF01 (sample SAMN16246542, study PRJNA631951) | gut metagenome | biome: gut microbiome; feature: rumen; material: AP-attached | host: Bos | place: Iran: Karaj | collected 2018-10
ATACTTCATCCGCGCTGTCCGCAGGTTCATGGAAATGGACACACTGACCGCTCCGCTTCTGAAAGAGCTTATCGACCGTATCGAGGTCTCCGAGGTTCAGGGCAAAGGCAAGAACCGCACCCAGCGGATCGTTATACACTATCGCTTCGCAGGGTACATCGATCTTGAAGAAAACTACGTCGAAAGCAATTTCAAGCAGGATACAAGACATGGAGTTGCCGTCGAATACGTCCCGCACGCGGCGGGAGAATAAGCATTTTAGGCAAAAGAAAAGCGAGTATTGACTTGAAATCCGTTGTCAATACTCGCTATGGAGCGGGTAAAGGGACTCGAACCCTCTATCTCAGCTTGGAAGGCTAATGTGTTACCATTACACTATACCCGCGTATTCGGTTTGAAATCGTTGAAACCGTCGACTGCTATGCGTTACTGACAAGTTTTCGGTTTCGCGGAGCGAAATTGCGGCGCTGTCTGCCGCAAAGGAAACTTGCTAAACGTTGAAACCGCAGGCCGCATTACGAATGCATACCCGACAAGTTTTCGGTTTCGCGGAGCGAAATTGCGGCGCTGTCTGCCGCAAAGGAAACTTGCTAAACGTTGAAACCGCAGGTTTCAACGTGAGTGGTGCGGGCGAAGAGACTCGAACTCACACACCCTTTGGGTATTGGAACCTAAATCCAACGCGTCTGCCAATTCCGCCACGCCCGCACATAATGTGAATGGTGACCCGTCCGGGATTCGAACCCGGGACACCTTGATTAAAAGTCAAGTGCTCTGCCGACTGAGCTAACGGGTCAGATGGCTGGGGTGGCAGGATTTGAACCTACGATGTGGGAGTCAAAGTCCCATGCCTTAACCGCTTGGCGACACCCCAACGATTCCGCTGCCTTTAAAATAAAGCCTTTGCCGAGTGCAAAAGCTTTATCAAAAATGGGGTGAGTGGTGGGGCTCGAACCCACGACCTCCAGAGCCACAATCTGGCATTCTAGCCAACTGAACTACACCCACCATAAGGCTGCCGCAGACGCCTTTGAAAATGGCGCGCCTGCAGGGACTCGAACCCCGGGCCCACGGTTTAGAAGACCGTTGCTCTATCCACCTGAGCTACAGGCGCACGCCGTCTAACCCTGCCGACGGGTAATTATTCTACCATCTATCAAGGCGATTGTCAACGGGTTTTTTCAAAAACGATCTTATATTATTTCGAAGGATCGAACTGCTCCCTTACCACTCGATAAGCGGGCGAATAAGCCTTGCGATACTCCTCCGAATGATGCACCGCGGGGCAGCCGAGCGTTAGGTAATACGCAATAAAAGCCTTTATCCCGGGAAGCAGCTCCTCCGCGCGCGGGTCGGAAGCGAGCTTTGAGAGCATTTCGGCAAACGCCGTCTTATCCCCCGCCGGCTCTGCGCTCTTTACAAACCATTCCGCCGCCTTTTCCGGAGCTATGCCGTTTGCATCGAGGCGCTTGAGATCGAGCCGCGCGTAGCCGTTCCCGATGCTCTCGAACGCCGGTCCCTCCTCCCGGACCGCGGAGGCGTATTCGCTCAGCAGCCGCTCGCGCGCCGCCCTGGGATCGGGTATCGCGTGCGCGGGACCGAACTCCCGCTGGTACAGGAGCTTTACGATATCCTGCGGCTTGGAGAGAGGGTAATATTTCAAATTATTGGCAATATAATCGATAATTATATCTGTCACGGCGCACCTCCCGACAGGTCAATTATACTCCTGCCAAGCGGCGCTGTCATCCCCTTGATTTACGATTGCGGATAAAATATAATAAAACCATCAAAAGAAAGGCAATAACGGTATGGAAAGCATCGAATTGCTCAAAGAAGGCAAGCCGCAGATCTGGCGGAATCCAAACATGAAGCCCGCCGCGGAGGCGCTTCATAAGCTCCCGTTCACCCTTCGCGATATCGAGGAGGCGGATGCGCGGCTCAGGCGGTTCGCGCCGCTGATCGCAAAGCTTTTTCCCGAGACGGAGGGGGCGGGCGGCGTTATAGAATCGCCCCTTGCCGAGCTCAAAAAACTGCGTGAGTTCGATGGGATAAAGGGCCGACTGTTCCTGAAGCAGGACAGCGAGCTTCCCATCGCGGGCTCCGTAAAAGCGCGCGGCGGCATTTACGAGGTGCTCAAGCATACGGAGGATATCCTCGGCGAGGCGGTGTTCTCCATGACCCCGAACGAGATACGCTCGAAGCTCGGGGGCTATACCGTGCAGGTCGGCTCGACAGGCAATCTGGGGCTTTCGATAGGCATTATGAGCGCGGCGCTCGGCTACCGTGCGGTCGTGCACATGTCCTCCGACGCGAAGGAGTGGAAGAAGAACATGCTCCGCGAAAAGGGCGTGACCGTGATAGAGTACGACGGGGATTATTCCTCCGCCGTGGCAAGGGGACGCGAGCTTTCGAACGAAGACCCGAAGAGCTATTTCGTGGACGACGAGAACTCCCTGCCGCTCTTTATGGGATATGCAGTCGCGGCGCTGAGGCTTAAAAAGCAGCTTGAAAAGGCGCGCGTCAAGGTCGACGCGGAGCATCCGCTCAACCTGTACCTTCCCTGCGGCGTGGGCGGCGCGCCGGGCGGGATAACCTTCGGCGCGAAGGTCGTCTTCGGCGACAGCGTGAACTGCTGGTTCGTCGAGCCGACCCAGGCGCCCTGTATGCTCGCGGCTTTTTTGACCGGCAGACCCACGCCCGTTACCGAGCTCGGGCTTTCCGGGAAGACCGAGGCGGACGGGCTTGCCGTCGGGACGGCGTCGAAGCTCGTTTACGATACGGTGAAGGAGCTCGTTTCGGGCGAGATAACGGTGATCGACGGGGCGCTGCAGCCATACCAGAACGAGCTTTACGACTGCGAGGGCATTTACGTTGAGCCCTCGAGCGCGGCGGCGTTAGAGGCGCTGAAGTATTTAGACGAAGGGATCCCGGACGGGGCGAACGTAACGCATATCGCATGGGCGACGGGAGGGCGGCTCGTGCCCGAAAGCGAACGCAAAAAGCAGCTTTACACACGCGTTTGCGCGGCGCTCATCTGGCGCGGCGGCAGGTTTTTAGCGTGCCGCAGGCCGCCTAACAAGGCGCGCGGCGGGCTGTGGGAGTTCGTAGGCGGCAAGGTCGAGCCCGGAGAAACGGGCGAGGCGGCGCTGATACGCGAGTGCCGCGAGGAGCTGGGGATCGGTATCGAGGTCAGGGGCGAATTCATGAGCCTACTCCACCGTTATCCGGACCTTACGGTATGGCTCACGCTGTATAACGCGCGGATATCGGAGGGCGAGCCTCAGCTTTTGGAGCATACTCAGCTTGCGTGGGTCGCACCTAACGAGTTTGGTGATTATGAATTCTGCCCCGCGGACGAGGGTATACTTGCCGTGCTGGGCAAAGGGAACGCGACCTTCGGCCGCCTGCTGGAGTTTGAGGACAGGGGTTACGGGGAGTTTCAAAGGAAGCTGGTGCCGAACGTCGATCCGCACCGTATCATAGGCGTACGCCTGCCGGATATCCGCGCCATCGCAAAAGAGATACGCGGCACCGAGGAGGCGGAAAGGTTCATGTTCGCCCTGCCGCATTTCTATTATGACGAGGACATGCTCCACGCCATGCTGATAAACGAGATAAAGGATATCGACAGGCTGTTTTATGAGATAGACGAATTCCTCCCTCTTGTCGATAACTGGGCGGTGTGCGATACGATAAAGCCGAAGGCGTTCAAAAAGCACAGGCAGGAGCTATGGGAAAAGATCCCCGAATACCTCGCCTCGCCGCACGGATACACCGTTCGTTTCGGCATCGGCATGCTCATGGCGCATTTCCTGGACGACGATTTCGTTCCCGAGGCGCTCGAGCTAGCCGACGGCGTGTACCGGGACGAGTACTACGTTAAAATGATGAAGGCGTGGTTCTTCGCGACGGCGCTTGCCAAGCAGTACGACGCGGCGATCCCCTACTACGAGCGCGGCTTCGGCGACGAGGAGGTCAAGCGCATGACCAAAAGAAAGTGCCTTGACAGCTTCCGAATCTCGGAAGAGAAAAAGAATTACATCAAAAATCATTGAAATTGCTAAAAATACTTGCAAATCAAACCGTTTTGCTGTAAAATAATTAACAGAATAATTACGGGGAGTACGGCAAGTGAACGAGATATCCGTTACCTGCCCGTTGTGCGGGCACAAAATGAATATCGAAAGCAGCATGAGAGAATGCTGGTGCGTTGCCTGCGGCACTAAACTCATCACCGCCGCGCTTAATAAGGAGCCCGTCGAGAACGGCGGCGCTGCGGACGCCGAGAAGCCCGCCGAAACCGATCCTCACGGCTTTATTGAAGCGCCCGAGACCGCGAACGAGATCAACGCGCCGGAGCTTTCACCCGAAGAGATCGCCGAGGAGCTCGACCGCAAAGCTAAATACAAGGCTGAGCTCAAGCATACCGTTAAGCGCATCGACGAGCTTCGCGCAAGAAGGCACGTTTTCCGCAAGCAGAAGGACGTCGCCCGGATCCTTATCTCGGCAGGCGCCGTATCGCTTGCCGCGGCAGGCGCCGTGATGCTCCTTTTCCGCGGTCCCGAGGGAGGCGTTCCGCTTTTAACGGCGCTCATAACAGCCGCTCTGGCGCTCGTCGGTCTGGTCATGGTGATCGTCGGCGCCGCCCGTATGGGGGACGCGAAAAAGCAGCAATCGCGGCTTGAGGAGTCCATCAAAGAGCATAAGTCGAAGCGCGACGTGCTGATAGGCAGGCTGAACAAGATAAATAAAAAGCTGCATATTCATCACGATCATCACGAGCACAAATAATATATTTATAAAACAGGGAACCCGCCGCGCAGTTCGTGCGTTATATAAGTGAAAGGCGGAAGAAATCCCCCCAAATTCCGACCTTTTAACTGCAATCAATCCCTCCAAAATTGCGAAAGACAAATGCCGGGCGAAAAGCCCGGTATTTGTTTTTTCGTTTTTTGGAATTTGAATAGGATCGTTCTTTTCCGGGAAGAATTCGATTATAAACTTCTGCGGGTCTTTTCCGCAGCAAAACGGAGGTCAATATGAACGGTTTTATAAAAAGAACGATTATCAAGGCTGCGGCGGCGCTTCTGATCGCCGCGTTCGCATGCTTTGCGGGGTGCGCGGGAAAGCTCTCCGCGCCGAACGAAAAGAATAAGGCTTCGGAAAGTCCGAAACCCGCGCCCACTCAGTCGGCGCTTCCTTCCGAGACCGCGCCGGGCGGGAGCACGCTCCCCTCGGATATGCCATCGGGCGAGCCCTCCTCCTCTCCCGGAGACGTAACGGGCATGATAGAGGGCTTCATGGAGGGCATGGTAGTGGATCCCGAGAGCGTGCCGAAGCTTATGGAGCTGCTTGCCGACAACTCGAATTACAAGGACATGAGCGTGCAGTCGATAACCTATAAGCTCTTCGAGGGGCGCCAGGCGTATTACGTCGTGCTCCAGGGTGAGGGCGACGCTTCCCATCCCGTTTACGTGTTCGGCGACGACACGATCGTGGACGAGTGAACCAAAATGAAAAGAGCCGGGGATTCTCCCGGCTCGAGTTTTCCTGTTCGGATCGGACGCCGCAGCGCGCAGCGCGCCTAATCAAAAGCTCTCCCCATGCAGGCGGCGGGTGTCTTTTATCATCATTCAGCCGAATATTTGTCAAAAAGCTTTTTGACCGTCGGACCCCATTTTTTGATCGATTCAAGCGAATAATCCGACGAGACCGGAATACCGATCGCAGAAAGTCCGGCAATCATGGACGAGCTGTAGCTTGCTTCCGTACACCCCCTTCTGTTGATCAATACCGCCCAATACGAAAGGAAGGTCCAGTCATTATCGGTGATCTCGAAAAACGGATCGATCCTCCCTTCAAAAAGTCTGCCGACGAACGGGCGCGTGCCGTCCTCCAACCCAAGCACATATAAATCGCCGTCCGCATACTCGACCTCGAGGACGGATCGGTTTTCGGAAACGAAGAGGGTCTCCTCTTCTGTAAGATTCGCTGCGCTATAGGCTTTGATCTCATATCTGCGCGGACCCTCGTGCATGGCGACGTTTATCAACCTATCGCCGCCGCCTGTAAAACAAAAGCCGTTATCCTGCGGCGCTGCTCCGAATCGGATCTTGCCGATCAGCTTCATATCCTCAAGAGAATATAATGCGAGAACACCGTCCGTCGTCTTTACCGCAAGACGTGCTCCGTCCGGAGAAAACGCCGCGTCATACGCGTATTTCAAATCGCGAAATACCGCGATCTCCTTGCCGCCTTTGTCAAAAACACAGACCTTACTGCCCGTCGTGCCGACGGCGAATCGATCGTTGGAAATATTAGTGACATACTTTTTCACCGTTGATCCCGCCTCCCTTTGTGGTATTCATTTTCGGTATAAATCGATCATTTCAGCGTCACCACCGTCACGCCGAAGTCGCCCTCGCCGTAATTGCCGTTGCGGAAGGACTTAACGCGCGGGTGCGTTTTAAGGTAAGCCTGTATGCCTGCGCGGAGTGCGCCCGTGCCCTTGCCGTGGATTATCGATACCTCGGAGAGCCCCTGGCGCTTGCAGTCGTAAAGATAGCGGTCGACCACGGGCTTTGCATCGTCCACCATCATGCCCCTGATGTCAAGCTCGAGACCGACGGTGTTCGCGGCGGAATACTCCACCTTTGTGCTCGCCGCCGCGGCGGGGGCTTCGGCTTCGCGCAGGTCGTTAAGGTTTACGTTGAGCTTGATTATGCCCACCTGCACGGCGACCTCGCCGTTCTTCGCCTTGCCTATCACCGTGCCCTCCTTATCGAGCGAGACGATCCTGACCGTCTGGCCGGGGGTGACGAATTTCGGCGCTGCGCCTTCAGCGAGCTTCTTCTCCTGCGGGGTCTCGTAGAGGGAGGCGTCCTTTTCGCGCATGGCGTCGCGCGCCTTCTGGATCGCCCTGTCGGCGGCGCGCTGGTCGAGCGTCTTTATCGAGCGAAGCTCCATTATGACCGCCTCCATCTCGCGCCTTGCGTCGGCGACGACCTTTCGCGCCTCCTCCTTCGCCTTAAGGCGAAGCTCCGCCTTTTCGGTCTCGAAGCGCTTCCTTTCGCTGCGCATATCGGCTCGGAGCGCGTCAAGCTCGCGGCGGGCGTTCTCCGCCTCCTCGCGCTCACGCTCCGCTTTGTGCTTTTCGCTCTCTGCGGTTGCGAGGACGTTCTCGAAATCGACGTCCTGCTTGGTGAGATACTCGCGCGCGTTCTCGATTATGTAATCGCTCATGCCGAGGCGCTTCGATATCTCGAAAGCGTTCGATTTGCCCGGTATGCCTATGAACAGGCGGTAGGTCGGGCAGAGGCGGTCTACGTCGAACTCCATCGAGGCGTTCTGCATGCCGTCGTGAGTCAGGGCGAACGCCTTTATCTCGGAATAATGCGTGGTCGCGGCAACGCGGCAGGAGCGCGAATGCAGCTCCTCCAGTATGCTCATGGCAAGCGCCGCGCCCTCCACGGGATCGGTGCCCGCGCCGAGCTCGTCGAGCAGCACGAGGGAGTCCTCATCCGCCTCGTTCAATATGCCGACAATGTTCTTCATGTGGGAGGAGAAGGTCGAAAGGCTCTGCTCGATCGACTGCTCGTCGCCTATATCGGCGAAGACCTCGCGGAATACGGCAAGCTCCGTGCCGACGTTCGCGGGGACGAAAAGCCCCGCCTGCGCCATCAGCGTGAACAGCCCGAGGGTCTTGAGCGTTACCGTTTTGCCGCCCGTGTTGGGACCGGTGACGATAAGCGTGTTGAAATCGCCGCCGAGCCAGATATCTATCGGCACGACCTTTTCGCGGTCTATGAGCGGGTGGCGCCCCTTCTTTATCGTGATGCGTCCCTCGCTGTTGAGCTTGGGGCACACGGCGCGCATATCCCGCGCGAGCTTCGCCTTGGCAAAGCAAAGATCGATCTCGCCCAGGGTCATAAGATCCTGGAATATGTCGTTCGCGGCGGGCTTTATCATCTCGGTCAGCTCGGTGAGGATCCTTTCGACCTCGGCGGCTTCCTCCATGACGAGCTTCTTGTACTCGTTGCCGAGCTCCACCACGGCGGAGGGCTCTATGAACAGCGTCGCGCCGGTGCCGGACTGATCGTGTATGAGCCCGGGGATGTTCTGACGGTACTCCTGTTTTACGGGTATTACGAAGCGCCCGTTCCTTATCGTTACGAGCGGATCCTGCAGATATTTCGAGTAGGTCGTCGAATGGATCATGTCGTTGAGCTTCTGCCGCACCTTCTCGTTCGCAAGCTTCATCTGCCTGCGTATGCGCGAAAGCGCGGGCGAAGCGCCGTCGAATACCTCGTCCTCGCTCAGTATGCAGCGATTTATCTCGTCCTCGATCGCGCGGTGCGTCATAAGCCCGCCCGCCATATTGCCAAGGCGCGTGACCTCGCTCTCGTCCGAGCCGTCGACGGGGCGCTTTGGCGCGGAGGCCGTCAGCATATCGCGGCAGAAGCGGATCGCCTTGAGGCATTTCGCTATGGATAAAAGCTCCTCGCAGTTAAGGTGCAGCACGGCGTTCACGCGCTTTAACGCGGAGCGCATGTCGGGGAAATCGTCCACGGGGGAATTCCCCGTGCGGATATAATAGCTTTCCGCTTCGCTCGTTAACTGAAGCTCCGCGTTTACGTCGTCGATCTCGTCAAAAGGCAGGAGCGAACCGGCGTTTTCACGGCTCACGCAGCAGCCGCATTTTAAGCGGAGCATCGCGAGTATCTTATCGTATTCAAGTGTTTTCAATGCTTTTGCGTTCATATTGTTCTCCGTATCTATTCAACGGGGCGAGCCCAATGTCCCCTCGTGACGGGGGCGTTTTCGTTTTCGTCCGGCGTCTCGGCGGCGCCGAAAACCGATATCCCGCTGTTTTTGAACTCCCCGCGGATATCGGTAACGGCGGAGTTCAGCATCCTGACAAGGCAGTACCCGTCCGGAAAACGGACGTTCTCGAGCGGGAAGCGCCTGCCTTCGCCGTCCGAAAGGAGCCCGGCAGAGCCCCTGCACGCGCGGCAGCCCTTGTACTCCTTGACGGGGCAGTGCATAAGCTGCATCACAGGCACGCGCCCGAACACGTTAACTATCATGCGGTCGCCGAAACGCTCTGCCAAGCCCATGAGCTGCGGACGGGTCAGCTCCGGCGAGGGCATGAAATGCGTGAAGCCCATGCCGATAAGCTCTGTCGCCGCGGCGGAATTAAATGCGTTCATGCCAATTCCCGCTATGCGGATGGGGAGGTCTTTGCCCATCTCCCATTCGCTTATATTGTTCGCCTCCACGCCCGAAAATACGCCGCTTGAAAGGAGCCTTTCGTAAGCCTCCCGCGAGCGATCGGTCATTATCACGTTCGGCAGTATCAAAACGAGCTTTTTGCCGGGCTTTTTAAGCTGCCCGGGATCGGTCTCCCCCGGGAATACGGGATCGAAGCCGATGATATCCGCGGGCTCGTTTGCGCGGCTCAAGTCCCTCACGCGGAGGTATCTGATCGGCTCCCCGGCAAACGCGCCGGCGGGGCGGATGTTCCTTTCGACCGTTTCAGCCGTTATCGCGGGCTTTTCATCGGGCGAGCCGATAATATTGCGGGAGAGCTTTTCCGCCGCCTCGCGCCGCATGGCGTTGATGGCGGAAACGGGTACGTAGCCCGATCCCGCGATCTCGCACTTTTCCAAATAAAACGGAGTGCCGCCGAGTTTTTTAAGCTGCTCGGCGAGCCTTCCTAAGTCGATCGGCTTGTTGGGCGCCTCGCAAACGGGGCCTGCGGCTTTTGCCGAAAACCCTTCGGAAACCAGCGTAAGCTCTGCGCTTCTGCCGACCTCGAGCGAAAGATACGCGCCAAGCGGGCGCGTTTGCCTGTCCTGCCGCACGCTCTCATGCGCTTCGGCGATCAGCGCCTTATCGGGCTTCGCGCGGCCGACGTGCCCCGTCGTGACGGAATCGCCGGTCAGGTGCGCGGTGGAGAATTCGCCGCGGTTGAAGATCTTAAAGAGCTTCCCCTTCGAGTCCGGCACGGGCTCGCCGTCGAGCGCGGCGCGGTAAATGCGCGTGACGGTCGCAACGTATTCGGGGCTCTTCATCCTGCCCTCTATCTTCAGGGAGCAGATCCCCGCGGCGGCAAGCTCGGGCAGCATATCGAGCATCATTATGTCGTTTGTCGAGAGCGCGAACTCATCCTGCCCGGCGCGCGCGGAAAGCACCGTCGCGTTTTTGCGGCAGGGCTGGGCGCAGGTGCCGCGGTTGCCGCTCCTCTCCCCCGCCATCGAGGAGTACAGGCAGCTCCCGGAGAAGCCCATGCAGAGCGCGCCGTGACAGAAAAACTCAAGCTCCACGGGGCTTGATTCGTGCATACGACGGATCTCGGAAAGCGGGACCTCCCTTGCGAGCACCGCGCGGGAGACGCCGCTTTTTTCGCAGTAACGGAGCCCGCCAATAGAGTGTATGCCCATCTGCGTGGAGGCGTGCACCGTAAGAAGCGGCAGCTCCTTCCTTATGAGCGCGGCAAGCCCTATATCCTGCACGATCACCGCGTCCGCCTTAAGCGAATAAAGCAGGGCGGCAAAATCGAGCGCGGCTTCAAGCTCCCTGTCAAGAAGGAGCGTATTGAGCGTGATATGCGTTTTTACTCCGCGCAGGCGGCAGAAATCGATCGCTTCGCGCAGGGCGTCGCCGGTGAAATTCGCCGCTCCCTTACGCGCGTTGAAAGCGCCGCCGCCGAAATAAACGGCGTCCGCTCCGTTCCTCACCGCTGCGATGAGGCATTCCATATTCCCCGCAGGGGCCAACAGTTCCGGTTTATTCATCATTCAAAAAAACAGGGGCGGAAATGATCCGCCCCGGGTGGTCTGATCGCGTGAAAGCCGAGCCTGATACCTTGTCAGACTCCGACGGGCTTTTTGCGTTCAAAGGGGCGCTTGACGGGCGGGGTAACGGTCTTCTCCTCGCCTGTGCGAAGACGCGTAAGCTCCGCTATCTTCTTGTCGACGTCGGCATGCGCGGCGTTAAGGGACCTGAGCTCGTCCGCCATTTCGAGCATGGCAAGGAGGGTGCAGCGGGAAGTGCTCTGCCAGGGGTAGCGCGCCTGCATCTTCCTGATCCTGTTATTGACGTCTTCCTCAAGAGCGCGCACTTCTTCCTCGCTCCCGGCGGTGATGCGGAATTCCTGCCCGGCGATATTCAATACCATCTTGTTCTTTTCCATAGCCTTACTCCCATTCTGCATATTTCTACATAAATATGATACCACGAAAACGAACGAAATGCAAGGGAATTCGGATCGATATCCCTCCTCTTGCGAGAAAAAAGGGAGTCCCGCGCAGGACTCCCTTTCAGATCGTTATTATCAATCGTCGTCGTCTTCATCTTCATCATCGTCATCATCGTCGTCATCGTCGTCGACGTATACGACGCCGTCCTCTATGCGGGCGGTCTCCTTACGCGGAGTGACGAGCTTGATGAACCAGCGCAGCACGGGGATCAGCAGGAACGCGACCCAGGTGGGATGCCAGATACCGAACATGATGCCCACGAAGAGGAACGCGCCCGCGATGAGCACCTCCCACGGGAAGCGGCGGAGCCATCTCGCGCCGACGCGCTTCTTTATGGAGGAGGCGACGGAGCTGAACATGGGCACAGTGAATAACAGGAGCCAGCCGGCCTGCCACGCCTTCGCGCCGAATATGAACCCGAGCGCAAGGTAAACGATCACCATTATCAGCGAGTAGACGCCTGTAGCAAGACCGACCTTGCCGACCTTGCCGTGCACGGCGGCGGATATCGCGAAATAGAGCGGTATCGCAAGGAGCATCAGCCACAGCGGATGCCAGAGCTTCATCGTTACGCCGAGCGCGATATAAACGCCTATCACGACGACGGGCACTATAAGATCGAGGGCGTTGAGCTTCTTGTTCTTTATCGCGTGTGCGATCGGATAGTAGATGGGTATCGTGAGGAAGAGCAGCCATGCGGGGTGCCACGCCTTGAGCAGGAAGCCGAGGAGCAGGAACGCGCCTGTAACGAGCGCGGCATAGGGGAAACCGCCGAGGTTCACGCCCTTATTGACGGCGCCGTGCTTATCGATCTTCGGCTCCTTCTTGGTCTCGATGGTGGTCTTTCTGCCTTTTTCGTCTATTATAGTGGTGTGCCAGAAGCCTTCCGCCTCGTCGTATGTCTTGTTGACGTAACGGCGCTTGCCGTGACCGTCCGTGCTGTTCCACTCCTCATGCACGGTCTCGCCGTTTTCGGTGAACGTGACGCCGTCGTCGTCCACGGTAACGCGGTCGTTGGGGTCCAGGTCGACGCGCTCGCCGTCCTTGCCGTCGTGCACGCGTATGCCGTCCCAGCCGACGTGCACGTGGGAGCCGTCGTCGTCCACTACGTTGATCCCGTCGCGGAAGCTGATGTTCACGCGCTGGCGGGCGTCGGTATTCGCGTCCTCCGCCTGCGCTTCATTATTATTATCGCCGCTGTCGGAAGCGGTCTCGCGCTCCGGCATGGGGATCTCCTCATCCGTGGCGAGGAGCTGATCGAGCGATACCCCGTAAAGGCGCGAGAGCATTATAAGGTTGTCCGTATCGGGAGAGGACTCCGCGCGCTCCCATTTGCTGACTGCCTGACGCGAGAGCCCGAGCTTTGCGGCAAGCTCCTCCTGGGAGAGGCCGTGCGCCTTGCGAAGCTGTACCAGCCTGTTTGCGATCTCAATGTTCATGGTTTTTTGTCCTTTCGTTTTGTTGACTGAATGATACCCTGTTTACGGTCGGTTGCGCAAGCAAATCTGCTTTTCAATTCGAGATACGGGGAAGGTTTTTTTGTCAACCTTTGGTTGCATTTGCTTATTTTGCGGGAAAAATCGCCTGCAAGGGAGTCAGATCCCGAGATAATCGAAGAACACCGGGATGCGTTCCTCCCAATACCTTTCGGAGTGCTCCGCCCCGGGCACTATGCGCGCAGCGGCGTACGCCCCGCTCTGTGAAAGCAGCTTCGCGGTGTTGAAAAGGCTTTTATACGCCTGCGTGTATTTGCCGACCTCCGCGCTGCCCAGATCCATATAGACGCTTGTGGGAGCGAGGAGCTTCTTTTTTCTTATCATCTCGTTCAATTTCTTCGGGCTTACCCAAAGGCTGGGCGAGAGCGCCGCCGCCTTTGAAAAGGTTTCGTTATACTCCACAGCGGCGTAAATGCTCATGAGCCCGCCCATGGAGCTGCCCGCTATGAAGGTATGCTCTCTGTCGGGGAGCGTGCGGTACTCCCCGTCGATCATCGGCTTCAGCTCGCCGGTGATCCAATCCATCGTGACCTTGCCGAGCCCCTCGATATCGCCGATGCGCGTCCCGTGAAAATCCCAGGGGGAATACTCGTTAAGGCGCCTCGTACCCTCGGGATTGCATTCCACGGCGACGAGTATCAGCTTCTTTTTGGTCCTTTCGAGATACTCCTTCATGCCCCAGCTTTTTCCGTACGTCGCGTGGCTGTCGTAAAACACGTTATGCCCGTCGAACATATAGAGTACGGGAAAGCGCTCCCCGCCGTCCCTGTACCCGCGGGGAGTATAAACGTAAAGCCGCCTCGGCTTTTCGGTCGGAAGCGGCGGGATGTTGATTTCCGTGACTCTGATCATGATCCGATCCCCCTTCGTTTCATGTTCAGATTTTACCACGGATCGCTCGTTTTTTCAAGCAAGCGGCGGTTCCTCATATCGGACGATGAAATACCTTTTTCCGTCTGCGGAGACGATCGGACGCGAGCGGAACGGGGGGCGGGCGTTCTTCTGCCCCGTCAGGGCGGGGAGCGCCGTCAGCCTGACCTCCCTGCCTGCCGTGACGACCGTGCCGTAAAGCCTTTCGTCGCCCGGGATCATACGCCATTCGGAGCGCGGGTAAGTCTTCGGGAACGGATTCTTTACGGGGACGGGCGCCGGTCCCGGATCCTCCTCTTCCGCGGATAGGGCGGCAAAGAGCCGCTCCGCCTGCTTAAGGATCCTTTCGGTCACCTCGGCTTTATTTGCCTGCGGGGCGTCTTTTGCCGATCCCGCGGTTTTTTCGGGCTTCGGAGGCTCGGCGGGAGGCGGCTCCCTGCCGGACTCCGGCGCCGACGTGCGTCGGGTCCTCTCTTCATATTCGCCCGCGGCGCGTATGCGAAGCTCGTCGAGGATACGGTTTTTCTCCGCGCGCGTGCCTCCCGAGAAGCCCGCGGAAACGAGTCTGCCGTCCTTCTCGACCGCAACGGCGTAAATGCCCGTCTGCCCGACGTCAAACCTTGCTGAGCTGAGCTCCGTTTTGATTATCGATCCCGCCGAAACGGTATAGACGTTCATGCCTTCCGAAAGCCCGGCAAGGTCGAGCTCGAGCACGGAGCCGCCCTTGCCCGAGCTTATACGCACTGCTCCGGCAAGGCTGCCGGAGAGCATTATCCTTTTATAAAGAGCGCCGATCATACTTTATTATATGATGGGGCTTTATTTTTGTGACGGATTCTGCTATACTTGTTTCATCAAATCAGGAGGATCGATTATGAAAGACGGCACCGCTGACAACATTATTTCGATCGCGGCAGAGCTTTTTTCAAGCCTCGGCGCTTTCGGCACGAGCCTGGGCGAGGTCGCCAAACGCGCGGGGATAAGCAAGGGCACCCTCTACTACTACTTCCCCACCAAGCAGGCGCTTTGCGAGGCGGTTTCCGATAAATGCCTTTCCATGATCAGCTCCCGCCTTTTCGCTTGGGTGGATACCGTCAAGGCTTCGGACGATCCCACGGAGGCGCTCGGCGCGCTCTGCGACGCGCTTCTCGGCGAGGATATGCCCCTGCGCGTGTTCATCGCCATAAACGATTTTTCGGAATCGGGGAGCGAGCTCGAGGCTTCGCTCGACAGGGCGATGAACGAATGGAACGTCATGATAGAGGTCGGCTCCATGCGCATGAAGCCGGTCTACGCCGCCAAGATGAAGCGGATGCTTGCCGCCGTACTGCCGTTCCTCTGCGGACTTGCGGCGCTCAACGCCGATCCCGATTACGCGAGGGAAGCGTTCACCGCTTTGATAATGGGCTGAACTTGAAATGGAAGATATGAATAAATACACCTGCGCCGTCGTTCCGTGCGAAAGCTACGAAAACGCCGGCGCCGCTATGGTTACGGCGCTTGACGCGATAGGCGGGCTCGATTTTGTAAAGCCCGGCATGAGGATCGTCATTAAGGCGAACCTCGTTGCGCCGATGGCGCCCTCCGCCTGCGCCACGACTCACCCCGCCATGGTGACCGCGCTGACGAAGCTCCTTATCGCGCGCGGCGCTTCGGTCGTCGTGGGCGACAGCCCCGGCGGCATATTCAACGCGTCGACGCTCGCCTCCAACTACCGCGCGACCGGTATGCACGAGGCGGAAAAAGCGGGAGCGGCGCTCAACAAAAACACCGCCAGCCATACGGTCGAGATACCCGGCAAGGCGATGCATCGTCTGACTTATACGGATTATCTTGACGACTGCGACGCGATAATCGACTTTGCAAAGCTCAAGGCGCACGGCATGGTGGGCATGAGCGGCGCCGTAAAGAACATGTACGGCGTCATTCCCGGTCTCGTCAAGCCCGAAACGCATTATCTTTACCCCGACGTAAACGATTTTGCGGATATGCTGATCGATATAAACGAGTATTTCAAGCCCCGCCTTGCGCTTATCGACGCCGTCGACGGCATGGAGGGCAACGGCCCCACCGCCGGCACGCCGAGGCATATCGGCGCCTTTATTGCCGCGCGCACCACCTATGAGGCGGACGCCGCCGCGGCAAGGCTGATCGGGCTGGACCCGAACGGGGTCCCCACGCTGCTTGCAGCCGAGAAGCGCGGATTATGTCCGCCGCTCGAAAAAATAAAGCTCTTCGGCGATCCGGACGCGCTCGCGGTAAAGGATTTCAAATCCGTGCCGAGAAGGAGCCTGTCGTTCATGAAGAGCTCCAAAGTCCCGCTCGTAGGCAAGGTCATTGAAAAGGCGCTCGTCCAGAAGCCGATGCCCGTAAAGAATAAATGTATCGCCTGTCAAAAGTGCATGCGGCTGTGCCCCGCAAAGGCGATAACGATGGTCAGCAGGGGCGGAAAGACCTATCCCCATATCGACCGCAAAAAGTGCATCCGCTGCTTCTGCTGTCAGGAGTTCTGCCCCAAGGCGGCGATGATCGTGCACAGGACGTGGATAGTAAGATTGCTGCAGAAATAAAGTGAAAGAGCCCTCATATGCAATGAGGGCTCTTTTGATCTGATTTGTTATTCGCCCGCTACGCTGACGCCCTTGAGCTTCATGGCATAGGGACCTTCGTACACGTCGCAGGTATAGCGGTCCGTCGAGAAGGCGAGATCGGATTCCGCCTCCAGTATGCTGCCGTTGACGGAACCGCCGGTGACGGGCGTCGCTTTACCGTCCTCGATGAGGTAGGCAAGACGGATCTCGCCGCCGAAATGCCCGGTGAAGGTATCCATCTGGAAATCGGAGAACGTGACCGCCCAGAGGCAGGGGGTCTTTTTCATATCCCCGAACGAGAGCGTGCCCGCGTTTTCGCAGGAGATCTTATCATAATCGCCGGTGGGCTCCACGCCGAGATAGCGGCAGAAGCGGTTGCCGCCGTGCGTGAGCTTGAGGAAGCCGTTTTCGACGAGCTTCCTGTCCTTCATGGGAATGCCCTCCGTAGAATACGGCGCGGTCGCCTTGAGCGAAAGCTCAAGCCTTTCGCCCTCAGTTTCGCCCTGCACGTCGTCGCCGACCTTCCAGGTGGAATAGCCGGGGAATACCATTGCCGCGGCGCTGCGGGAGGCATAGAAGCTCATGACCTCTGCGGCGTTCTTGCCGGTGAGGATCAGGTCGTATTTGCCGCTCTTAAGCACCCTTTCCGCCCTTGCGCGGTCCTTTACGAAGGAGAGCGCCCCGGCGATCTGCTTGGTGAGGGCTTCGGTCTCCAGCTCGTCAAAGCCGAACTGGTCGAACATCTCGACGTCCTCGGGCTCCTTCGCCTGCACGACGTACTCGCCCTTCGCCTTCGCCTCCGTCCACGACACGTCGGAGCCGTTGGACGAGATGAAGTGGATGCGCTTTTTGACGATGAATACCTCAGCGGAATTGATGAACGCGCCTTCGACGTTGTCCGCCTTGAAGAGCGCCTCCGCCATCTCGCCCGCGCACTCCTCGGGCAGCCTCTCGGCGAGCGCGCCCTTCTTCTCGATAATGGGCGCGGCGACGGGGTCGGGCAGATCGTAATAGGGGTTCATGGCGAACTGGGCGGCGAAATACGCGCCGCGCAGCGCCTCCAGGATCTCATCGTCCGTCATGGACGCGAGCACCATGCAGTTGGCGGACGCGCGCATACGCTTGCCTTCGGCTTCCGCCGTGCGGAAAACGTTAACATAGAACTTCTCCACGTCCTTTATGCGCCTTGTATCGAGCTGCTTTTTTACGAAGAACAGCTCCGCGGTGCGCTCGTTGACGCCGTAAACGGAATAATCCTCAACGCCAGCTTCCTTCAAGAGGGCTTTTATTCTTTCCATTGTTTCCATATCGATCCTCCTTATCAGCCCAAGCGGATCCTTGCCTTCATGTAGGCGCCGCCGTCGGATACCTTGACCCATTCCTTCCAGCCCTTGCCGCAGTAGCCGGAGCCGGAGAGCTCCACGCGGCTGCCCATCATGGAGACGGACTTCAACAGGTCGGGCACGTAGCCGGTCAATACTATCGGCGAGAACATCCTGCCTGTGAGCTTGCCGTCCTTTATCTCACGCGCGATGTTGACCATGCACTGGATGCCCCAATTCTTGGGATCCTCCATGCCGCTCGAGGGATTCTCGAGCAGGAAGCCGTATTTGACGGAAGCGATCATCTCCTCAAGAGTGGAGCTGCCGCCCTCGAAATAGGTGTTGGTCATGCGGGTGTACGCCTTGCGCTCATAGCTTTCGCGCCTGCCGTTGCCGGTGGGCTTTACTCCGAGGCGCGCGGCGGAAAGCGCGTCGCACATGCCGGTCTTCAATACGCCCTTGTCGATTATAACGGTGTCCCCCGTGAGGGTGCCTTCGTCGTCGAACGCCCAGGTCGCGGTCTGATCGACCAGCGCGCTGTCGTGCATGGTGACGAGCGGGCTTGCGACGTATTCGCCGATGAAGTTTTTGGCGAGCGCCCTGTCCTTGACGAACATATCCATTTCGACGCCGTGACCGAACGCCTCGTGCACGATCATGCCGGTGACGTCCGGATCGCAGATGCAGTCATATTCTCCGGGGATCATGGGCTCGCTCGCGAGGAGCTCCTTAACGGTCGCCGTGACGTCGCCGATATCCTTCTCGATCTCGTCCAGCATCTCCGCGCCGCCGAGCAGCGAGTACGGGCGGTAATAATTCTTTACCTCCTGTCCGCGGGCGGCAAGCGCGACGACCGCGCCGTTTATCCACATATGGCTTTCGTCAAGGTCGCGGTGCTCGCTTATGAAGAGCTTTCTCTGCGCGGAATAGGAGATATTGCACATAACGTCGAGGATGCCCTCCGTTTCAAGACCCTTCTCCCTTATACGGGAAAGGAGCTTCAGAATCGCCTCGTCGCCGAGCTCGGCGGGATCGACCTTGTACTTGGCTTCCTTTTTAATGGTCGCGGGGGAATCGTCCGGTATGACGGTGGGCATGGGGGTTATCCCCGCGGGCACGGCGGCGCTCGCCGCAGCGAGGCGCTTTTCCATTTCGCCGACTATTTCGGGGATCATACCCTCGTCGAACGCATTGAGGGAGTACTCGGCGCAGCCCGTTCCGTCGAACACGCGGATGACGAAGCCGCTGCCGCCGCCCATGCCGAGGGCGGAGATGGAAACGCCGCTCCTTCCGACGCGCCAGCCGCGGAATTTCTCCTCTGTGGCGAGCACGGAAGCGTAAGCGTATTTTTCGCGAAGCGCCGCGACGAGTTTTTTGAGCGCGGGCTTCATGGTCTCGAGATTATCAAACATTCCTTGATCGTCCTCCTTGTTTTTCGTTGGGTATATGATACAACATTCGCCCCCTTTACGCAAGCAATTCCGCTTTGCAAAGAGGGCGAAAATCCAATATTTTTTGTAAACTCCGGTTTGCTTTTATCCTATCAGCAGCATGAAAAGCACGAGCACGGCGAGGAAGCCGAAATTGAACGCGGAGAACACGCCGAAATAGTAGAGCTTCTTATCGGGATTATGATAGCAGTACTCGCGGAAGGTGATGAGCGAGGCGAGCGACGCGATCAGCGTGCCCGTGCCGCCGATGTTCACGCCGACGAGCAGCGCGGGATAATCGCTTGTGAACTGCGAGAGCAGTATCGCGGAGGGCACGTTCGATATGACCTGGCAGGAGAGTACGCTCACTATCAGCGTGTTCTTCTGAAGGAGCGACGAGAACAGCCGGCTGACGGCGGGTATCCTCGACATATTGCCCGCGAAGACGAAGAAGAACACGAACGTCAGAAGCAGCGGGTAATCGACCCCCGCGAGGGCGCGCCTGTCCATAACGAGGAGCAGTATCGGAATAACTATCAGCCCCACCCAATAGGGGATGCCGCGGAACACTATGACGATCGAGAGCGCGAAAGCGAGAAGGTAGATGACCGTCCTTGCCGGGGGGAGCCTGACCGGCTCGTCCGGGATCTCCATGGGCTCCGGCTTGACGAAAAGGCAGCAGACGGTGATAAGCCCTATCGCAACGGCGAAGGGCGGCGCCATTATGCGCATGAATTCGCCCGTCGGGATATCGAATTTGGAGTAGAGATAAAGGTTCTGCGGATTGCCGAAGGGGGTGAGCATCCCGCCGAGGTTGGCGGCGATGTTCTGCATGACGAAGGTGAACGCCATGTGCTTTTCCTTATGCGCGGCGGAAAGCACGAAATAGCCGAGCGGCAGGAACGTAAGGAGCGCCATGTCGTTCGCTATGAGCATCGAGCCTATGAAAGTAATGTAAACGAGGGCGAGCGTGCAGAGGCGAGCGTTTTTGAATACGTGCACTATGCGCCTTGCGAGTATGTAGAAGAAGCGGATATTGCGAAGCGCCCCGACTATCGCGAGCACGCAGAAAAGGCAGGTGAGCGTTTTGAAATCGAAATACTTTATGTATTCCTTATCCGGGGGAACGATAAAGGAGGTGATCGCCGCCGCGGCGAAAGCCGCCAGCATCACCGGATTCCCCTTTATGAACCGCCAGAGGGCGGAAACGGCCTTTTTGACGAACGACATCCTTCGTTTTCCCCCGTTTTTGCCGAAAAGTATTATACATTTAGGGGAGGGATTTGTCAAAGGGAAGATGTTTTTTATTTTTGTTTACAATTTGTTCATAATATGGTATAATGTATTCGCATGGATCCCTTGAATTATTCTAAGGAGGTTATTTAGCCGTGAACACAAAGAAAGTTTTATCCATAATATTCGTGTCTGTCCCGGTCGTCCTCGCATTCGCGGGGATGATCTGGTTCCTTTCCCTGCTCGGAAAGCACGAGGAAGGCGGCGAGATACTTATACTTATCTCCCATATCGTCCCGCTTGTTTCCGCTATGAGCTTTCCGTTCGCTGTCGCAGCGTTCATACTGAGCATAAAGCCCAAGCTTTGTCCCATCAGGATCGTCTCCATCATTGAGCTCGTGCTCTGTATCCCGGGACTCGTCTTTTTCATAGCGGCCACCGCCGATGGTTTCCGTTGGCTTGAGATGACAAAAAACATATAAACTTTTTCCCAAACAAACTATTTACAAAGCTTTTTCTTTGTGCTAAAATGATTATTTGTAGATGCTTTGATCGGGACAGGTGCTTTTCTGCACGGCGCAAAGCGAGCCGCAGGCGGTGTGAGTGCGGCGGTACGGCATTTCAGCATATCCCCCGGGAGCAGGCAGGGCGAAAGCAAGTAGCTCTGTCCGGTCCGTCCCACGTTACGGGAGCATGAGTGTGCGTCAGGCGAGCCTTTCGCAAACTCGGGTGGTACCGCGTTTTTTGGCGTCCCGGGGTCTTGCCCCGGGCGTTTTGTTTATAATAATAATTCGAAAGGAATTTCAATATGTACAGGAAAGTATCGGCTTCCATGGATTTCGTCCCGCGCGAGCAGGAGGTTTTGAAGTTCTGGAAGGAAAACAAAATATTCGAGAAGTCCGTCGAATTGAGGAAGGGCGCGCCCGCGTACACCTTCTACGACGGTCCGCCCACCGCGAACGGCAAGCCGCACATCGGTCACGTGCTGACCCGCTCCATGAAGGATATCATCCCCCGCTACCGCACCATGAAGGGCTACGACGTCCTGCGCAAGGCGGGCTGGGATACCCACGGTCTGCCCGTCGAGCTCGAGGTCGAAAAGCTGCTGGGTCTTGACGGTAAGGAGCAGATCGAGGGTTACGGCGTAATGCCCTTCATCGCCAAGTGCAAGGAATCCGTATGGAAGTACAAGGGCGAATGGGAGGAAATGTCGGACGCCGTCGGCTATTGGGCGGATATGGAAAACCCCTACGTCACCTATACGGACGATTATATCGAGTCCGTATGGTGGGCGCTCAAGACCATCGACGAAAAGGGCCTCCTTTACAAGGGTCACAAGATAGTCCCCTACTGCCCCCGCTGCGGGACCGCGCTCTCCTCTCACGAGGTGGCGCAGGGCTATAAGGACGTCAAGGAGACCTCCATATTCATCACCTTCCCCGTGAAGGGCATGGACGACGGCACCCAGTTCATCGCCTGGACGACCACGCCGTGGACGCTGCCCTCTAACGTCGGTCTCTGCGTCAACGCGGACGAGGATTACGTCAAGGTCGAGAAGGACGGCAAGCGCTACATAATGGCGGAGGCGCTGGTCGGAAGCGTGCTCGGCGAGGGCTGGAACACGGTCGAGCGCTATAAGGGCGCGGACCTTGAGAACATGGAGTACGAGCCCCTCTTCGACTTCCCCGTGAATCACGGAAACAAGAAGGGCTGGCGCGTCGTTTCGGACGGGTACGTCACTCTTACCGACGGTACCGGTATCGTTCACCTTGCTCCCGCATTCGGCGTGGACGACGGCAGGGTCGGGACCAAGTGGGGGCTCCCCTTCGTTCAGAACGTGAACGCAAAGGGCGAGCTCGCGGGCGGCACTCCCTGGGACGGCGTGAACGTCAAAAAGGCGGATAAGCTCATAATCGCCGACCTTAAGGAGCGCGGCAGGCTCTTTGCAGAGCTTCAATATGAGCACAGCTACCCCTTCTGCTGGCGCTGCGATACTCCGCTGATCTACTTTGCGCGCGGCGGCTGGTTCATCGAAATGACCAAGCTGCGCGACAAGCTGCTTGATTTCAACAAGCGCATCAACTGGATACCCGAGTCCATCGGCGAGGGACGTATGGGCAATTTCCTTGAGAACGTCATCGACTGGGCCGTCACGCGCGAGCGCTATTGGGGTACTCCGCTGCCCGTCTGGGTATGCGAGGACTGCGGGCATCACCACACCATCGGTTCGAGGGAGGAGCTTTTGAAGTGCTTCCCCGATGCGGCTCCCGATATAGAGCTCCACAAGCCGATGCTCGATCCTTTGACCATGAAGTGCCCCCACTGCGGCGGCGTCATGAAGCGTGAGCCCGTCGTTATCGACTGCTGGTTCGATTCCGGCTCCATGCCCTTTGCTCAGTGGCATTATCCCTTTGAGAATAAGGAAGAATTCGAGAGGCGCTATCCCGCGGACTATATCTCCGAGGCGGTCGATCAGACGCGCGGCTGGTTCTATACGCTGAACGCCATAGCCGCCTGCCTCTTCGACGAACCCGCGTTCAAGAACTGCATCGTATTGGGTCTTGTCTGCGATAAGGACGGCAAGAAGATGTCGAAGCACATCGGCAACGTCGTCGCCCCGGCGGACGTTCTCACAAAGCAGGGCGCGGACGCCGTGCGCTGGTATTTCTACACCGCTTCGAGCCCCTGGCTGCCGAGCAGATTCAGCGGCGAGGCCGTTTCCGAAACGCAGAGGAAGTACATGGGCACGCTGTGGAACACCTACGCGTTCTACATACTCTACGCCGATATCGACGAGTTCGATCCCACGAAGCATGAGCTCAGGCGCGAGAACCTCTCCGTTATGGACAGGTGGATACTCTCGAAGCTCAACACCCTCATAAAGAAGCAGGACGAGTATCTTTCCGACCTCCGCATAACGGAGGCGGGCAGGGAGCTCAACGCGTTCGTCGATGATCTTTCCAACTGGTACGTGCGCCGCGGGCGCGAGCGCTATTGGGGCAAGGAGATGACCGCCGACAAGGAGGCGGCATACATGACGCTCTACACCGTGCTTGAAACGATGTCGAAGCTGACCGCGCCGTTCACTCCGTTCATGGCGGAGCAGATGTATCAGAACATCGTCCGCACCTGCGATAAGAACGCCCCCGAAAGCGTGCACCTTTGCGATTATCCCGTCTGCGACGAGAGCTTTATCGACGAGGAGCTTGAAAAGGACATGGAGGCGGTCTACCGCATAGTCGTTCTCGGCCGCGCGGCAAGGGCGCAGTCCAATATCAAGAACCGTCAGCCCCTCTCCTGCCTCTACGTGCAGGGCACGGAAAAGCTGCCCGACATGTACTCCGAGATAATCGAGGGCGAGCTCAACGTAAAGGCGGTCGAGTTCGTACAGGACGCCTCGAAGTTCATCACCTACCGCGTAAAGCCGCAGCTCAAGCTTCTGGGGCCGCGTTACGGCAAGCTGCTCCCCAAGATAAACAATTACCTCCAGAATACCGAGGGCGTGGGCAACGCCTGCGTAGCCGCGCACGCCGCGGGCAGGCCGTTCGAGTTCGAGCTCGAGGGGCAGACGATAAGCCTTGAGCCCGACGACGTGCTCGTCGACACCGTCAAGCGCGAGGGCTTCAGCTCCGTTTCGGAGAGGGAGCTCACCGTCGTGCTCTCCACCGAGCTCACCGACGAGCTGATCGAGGAGGGCTACGTCAGGGAGCTCGTCTCCAAGGTGCAGACGATGCGAAAGGAAGCCGGTTATAACGTGACCGATCACATCAGGCTGTGGTTCGTCGCCGACAAGCAGCTCAGCGCAGTCATCTCCAAAAACATGGATTCGATAATGGCGGATACGCTTGCGGTCGGCATCACCTGCAGCGGCATAGACAATAACGACGACGTTCCCGAAACCATCGAGCACGGCAAGCCCGGCTGGTACGGTTTTGCCGGCGAAAGCGTCTACGTAAAGGGTTGGGATATAAACGGTAAAAACGTTGGAATAGCGATAGAGAAAAAATGAAAAAATAGGGGGCTAAAAAGCCCCCGATCTATAACGTATGAAAAGAACAGCCGTGATACTCCTCGTCCTCATCGCGCTTGCCGCATTCGGCGGGTGCGTTTCGGGCAGCGAGATAAAAAACTATAACGCCGGCGTCGCCGCGTATGAGGCGCACGATTTCCTTACCGCCAAGGCGTATTTCACCGCGGCGAACGGCTATGGCAACTCGCCCTCATACCTTTCCGCGATCGCGGAGTACGAGCGGCTTTATCTCGATGCGCTCGCAAAGTTCGACGCGCGTGATTACGACGGCGCAAGGGCGGGCTTTTCCGCCATATCGGAATTCGGCAATTCCGCCGAGTACGCCGCCTTTATCGATTCGCTCGCCGCGCGTTATAACGAGGGGATGACCGCCTTCAAGGCGGAGGATTACCCCCTTGCATACGAAAGGTTTGTTCAGTCCATGGGCTTTAAGGACGCGGACGAATACACCGAGCGCATTAAGAAGCTGGAGATCAACTATCTGACCGCGATGGAGTATTACGAAAACGGCGACCTTCTTGCCGCGCTCGAGGCGTTCGAGAGGATAGGCGTCAATTACCGCGATACGAACGCGAAGATAGCGGAGCTTACCGCGCTGATCGGAGAGAACGGCGTAATAATTAAGCAGCTTCTCTCACGCTTTACCGAAAGCTGCGACGGGACGAACGAAGCCCTGACCGTCACCGTTTCGGAGATGACCAAGGCGGGCTTCGTCGCAAGGGCGTCGAACGGGCTGCTGATCACCGGCGGCACGGACGAGGACGGTTATATCCGCCAGCTCTCCTTCCGCCAGGACAAGGACCTGCTCAGGATGCTCGGCGAGGAGGGCTCGATAAGGCTCTTCGCGCACTGCATACACGCGCTTGCCGACGAGGGCGAGACTTTCGACGATATCCTTAACGATATCGACCTCTATTTCGAGGGCTCGCGCACGATAGGCGGTTTCCGTATCATACTCGACGAAGACGGCTTCGGCGGCGAAACGCTGACCGCGGCGAAAAAATAAGCCGGGAACGGATAAAGGAATAAAAAAAGCAGGTATTGGGCCGAACCAATACCTGCTTTTGTTTTATCCGATCACAGCTCGTTCAGGCGGAACGGCGCGTCGATCCTTATTACGGAGCCGTTGAGCCGTTCAAGATATGAGCCCTTCGGGAATTCAAAGCCTATCTTTACCGCCGCCAGACAGAGCGGCGCGTTTTTTCTGTACTTTTTATACGCGCTGTCACGGTTGAAATCACGGTCGCCGTATTTGTCGTCGCCGAGTATGGGGCAGCCGATATGCGCGAAGCTCGCCCTTATCTGATGCGTGCGGCCTGTAACAAGCTCCGCCTCGACGATCGAAACGCCGTTATCCGTTTGGCATATGCGGTACTTCGTTTCCATTTCGGCGGCGCCGTTCACGGGGAAATCGAACACCTTGACCGACCCACGCGCGGGATCCTTGACAGCATAGAATTTAAGCGTGCCGAAGCGTTTTCCCTTCTCCGTTTCGGGAACGCCCCTGACTATCGCCCGGTAGGCTTTCTTTATCGTACGGAGGCGCATGGCTTCGTCGAGCGCGTCCCTCGCCTTTTTATTCCTTGCGAACATGACGAGCCCCGAGGTCTTCGCATCAAGCCTGTGCACGGGATATGCCTCTATCCCCGAGGACGCTATGCGGGATTCGAGGGTATCCTCTCCCCCGTCGGCGTTCGCCACGGTAACGCCCGCGGGCTTGTTGACAACCAACACGTCCTCATCGGAATACACGCAGCTCACGCCCGACGTCAAAAGGCGCATCTCGTCCCCAAAGCTCCGCCACGCGCCGCCCTCGGGAAGCGCGGTGAAGGTCATCCTTTCATGCGTGGTGGGGTGCTCGAACGACAGGGAATACGCGAACAGCGCTATCTGCTGACCGGGACGCGCATCTGGATTGTACTTCTGATCGCCCCAGATCGGATTGCCGCCGTGCGAAAGCTGCACGCGGATCTGATGATGCCGCCCGGTGTGGAGCTTAACGTCGACGAGCGAGAGCCCGCCTTTGACCGAAACGGTGCGGCATTCGAGCACGGCTTTCTTGGCGCCCTCGGTCCCCTCCGGCACGACGAACGACTTGCGCTCCGCCTCGTCCTTTTTTAGCCAGTTCGTGCAGTAAATATCCACATGGGGAAGCGGCTCCCCCTCGACTATCGCGGCGTAGCGCTTTTGGGCGCCGGCGTTGTATTTATCCGCAAACTGCGGCATGAGGCGGGACGCCGCCTTGCTCGTCCTGGCGAAAACCATGACGCCGCCGACGGGTCTGTCCAGCCTGTGGACGAGCCCCAAATAGACCTCGCCCGGCTTATCATATTTTTCCTTGACGTATGCCTTCAGCGAAGTCAGCAAGTCGATATCGCCCGTCTCATCCCTCTGAACGGGCATGTTGACGGGCTTGACGACGACGAGTATGTGATTGTCTTCGTAAAGGATGTGCATGGGAACAGGTTTATTTCTCCGGGATGGGACGCCCGCCCTCAAAACCGCCGCAGACCCATCTGCCCGTCGCGCCGCAGGGCAGAACGAGCTTATCCCGCGTGATGGGAAGCCCGACCTCCTGCGATTCGACGCTGCCGCCGCGGTCCTTCAATGCGACGGTGAGCACGTCTTTAAGCACCGTGGGAGCCAAGCCCGTGGTGTAGGAATTGATAAGGAAGAACGCGGCGTTTTCGGAGAGAAGCTTGACCGCCGCCTCCACAAGGGGATAGAGCCCCGTTTCGATGCGCCACATCTCGCCGTCAGGACCGCGCCCGTAGCTCGGCGGATCCATGAGTATGCCCTCATAGAAATGGCCGCGGCGCGCTTCCCTGAGAACGAATTTCATACAATCGTCCACTATGAAGCGGACGGGCTTATCCTGAAGCGAGCACTCGGCAAGGTTCTGCTTCGCCCATTGGACGATGCTCTTCGCCGCGTCGACGTGTACGACCTCCGCCCCTTCCGCCGCGAGCGCGCAGGTTGCGCCGCCGGTGTACGCGAACAGGTTGAGCACGCGGAAGGGCTCCCCGGGATGCTCCGCCTTGAAGCGGCGCACGACCGAGCGCATGAAATCCCAATTGACCGCCTGCTCCGGAAACAGACCCGTGTGCTTGAAGCCCGTGGGACGCACCACGAAGGTGAGATCGCGGTAACTCACGTTCCAGGATTCGGGAAGGTCCTTGTTGTACTCCCAATACCCGCCGCCCGTGGAAGAGCGGTTGTATTTCGCGTCCACCCTTCGGTTATCCCTCATGGGCCACACCGCCTGGGGATCGGGGCGAAGCAGCGTGACGGAGCCCCATCTCTCGAGCTTGTCTCCGCCGCCTGCGTCGATTATCTCATAGTCTTTCCAGCCTGATGCTATATACATGTTTCACCTTTTATACGCCCGGGATAAAGCCCAAAAGGAAATTCGAATAATAGAAGAATTTTGCCATTTTGCTGCCCTCGACAAGGTCTTTTACGACGTCGAACGGGAGCACGGTCAAAACGATCGGACAGATCATGAAGAACAGGAACACGGCAAGCACGCCCCTTATGAGTCCCGCGCCGATAGCGGCGGGGATCTCCACCTTTTTGAGGACGGGAAGCGGCTTTGCGTAATTGATCCAGCCGAGAATGAACCCCAGCACGATGCGAAGCGCCATGAACAGGACGAGGAACACGAGTATGTTGATCGTCACGAGTACCATCGTCTGGTTGAAGTAATCGCCGAGCGTGGTGACTCCCATGGACTCGAATGCGGCGTCCGTGACGTTGGCGCGGATGCGCTCGTTCATGGGGAATGCGACCTCCGACCGCTCGTAGATCTCCTCAAGCTCGGCGTTGGGGATCTCCGCAATATCCTTTTTTATGTATTCTACGTCGTAGATATTCTCGCTGCCCTCAGTATAATAGAGCATGGTGTTGAAGAGCTTTTCGTTCTGCTCCACCTGGAACGCCATGAGCGGAGTCATAAGGAAAGCGAATACGACGCACACGGCGTAAAGCAGTATGTCGATCGCCGTGTAGACGAAGCCCTTATATACGCCCGCAAGCATGAAGAGCGCGAGTATTGCCATTACGGCAAGATCGAGTATGTTCATTTGCCTACCGACAGGAGAACGTATTCCCCGCTCCTTTCCATAAGGATGTGATGCTCATCCAGCTTTTCGGAGGAGGCCGTAACGCCCACGGGCAGCGGGGCGGATTCCAGGGGCTTCCCCTTGTTGGAGATGAGCTTTAAGCCGTTGCCCGTTACGATAACGAGCGAGCCGTTTACAAGATGACAGCCGACGGCGCCCTCCGGCACCGACACGGAGACCGCGGTCTCCCCCGCGACGTCCTTCTGCGATACGGTCAGTATGCGAAGGGACGGCGCGCCTGCTATATCCGATGCGCTCCTCGGCATGAGGAGGAGCACCGGCGAATCGCCCGTGAGCGACTTATCTATCATGCGGTAGCCGTAAAGCTGCACGCGGTAAACCTCGCGGTTGGCGGCGGCGGAATAGCGTATCAGCGAATCCGTGCCTACAATGTAAACGCTGGAGCCGGTGAAGAACACGTCCTCCACAAGCTGATCCGATACGGTGATAACGCCGGTCGAGCTCATTCTGTCGAGATCGAAGGTCGTTATGGTGGTCCTCGGCGAGCCGCTGTCGGTATCGAGCTCCATAAGCCAGAGCGTGGAACCCGAAGCCTCGCTGAAGCCGAAGTTCACGAGCCTGCCAGCGCTGAACGGGAACTCGTATATCTGCTGCCCGTTAAGACCGTAGACCGTGACCGTTTCGTCCCCGTTGGGGCGCTTCGTGCAGACGGCGGCGTGCGCCCTGCCGCAGCGGAGCGCGATGACCTCCCCCTCCGGTTCGATATCGAAGGGTGCGTCTATGATCTGCACCGCATTCTTCGAATAGACCGCCTTTATTCCGGCGGAACCCGCTATGCCGGTCGGCGCAGCCGTGAGCGGACGGGTGAAATTGTTGTCCTCGTCCTTAAAGCTGTAAAAGTTCAGCGCGCCGCCGCGAACGTACATTATGCCGTCGCCCGTGCCGCAGACAAGCTCCGAAGAGGTGAGCGGAAGCGTCCTCGTTATGAGCTGGGTGCCGCAGTTCTTCGCAGTGAGCGCAGCGAGCACGGCGACGCCGGCAAGCGCTATGAGGCTTATGACGACTATCGCTATCCTTAACGCCGTTTTTTTGCGGTCTCTTACGACCAGTCTCCGCCTTTTGCGGGGCATATTATCACTTTACCTTTCCCGGCGACAAGTTCGCCGAAAGAATCTCAAACAGATCATCCTTTAAGCGGAAGCATCAGGCGCAGCGCTCCCGGAAGCAGTTTGAACGTTGTCGGCGCGGATTCTCCGAGCTCGCCGTCAAGCTGCATGGGCGCTTTTTCGCACTCGATCGAAACTTCCTTTGCCTTGAAATAGAGCACGGGTTTTTTGCCGAGGTGCCTGCCCTTCACATAGAGGGGGAACAGCGTAAGGAATCTGAACAGACTGACTTTTCTTACAACGCATACGTCGAAGTATCCGTCGAACGGATCGGCCTCGGGACAGACGGCTATGCCGCCGCCGAAATGAGAGCCGTTCCCAACTGACAGTAAAAGCACCGTTTCATCTATGACTTTGCCGTCCGCAACGAGCCTGACGGGCACCTTGTTCAGCGGGAACAACGACTTAACAATGCCTATCAGATAGGGCAGCATGCCGCGAAAGCGGCCCTTGTACTTTTCGGTATTGATCACCACGTCGACGTCAAAGCCGAGACCGCCCACATTTATGAAGGGCTTATCCCCGGCCATGCCGATATCGACGGGGCGCGGGGCGCCGCCGATCATTACCTCCGCCGCCTTGACGGGATCCGTCGGCATGGAGACTGCCCTTGCAAAATCGTTGCCGGTGCCGAACGGGCAAAGACCCATCACGGCGTCGTCATATTTATACAGCGCCGACGCGATCTCGCTCAACGTGCCGTCGCCTCCGACGGAAACGATGAACCTTTCGCCGTTGGCATAGGCCTCTTCTGCAAGCTCGGTGGACTGATTTGCCCTTTCTGTGAAGACGCAGCCGAATTCAACGCCTTTGTCATTTAGAAACTGCTTTACGATCTTGAATTTATCCATAGCCGCGCCGCCGCCGGCGACGGGATTGACTATAAAATACGGTCTCATAAGAGAGTATTGACCCCCATAATATTCAAATCCAACTTATATTGTACTACAAATTACTCCAAAAGTACAGAGGCAGTTTTGTTTGCCGCGGGGACTTGAAAAAGAGCTTTGAAAAGGGTATAATAAAAATTGCGGCGTGTATGTGCCGCGCCTTGAATAAAACTATTATTATCGGAGGTTTTCGTTATGGATCCCAAGTATCAGAATAACGCCGGTCTCGCGGTTCCCGAGATCATGTTCCCCGCAAAGGGCGTCGACCTTTCCAAGTGGGCGTGCGTAGCGTGCGATCAGTACACCTCTCAGCCCGATTACTGGGAGGGCTGCGAGAAGGTCGTCGGCGACGCTCCTTCCACGCTTCGCATAATGCTGCCGGAGATCTATCTTGACAAGCCCGGCGAGGCGGAGCGTATCGCCGCCATAAGGAAGACCATGGACGAATACATGGCAAACGGCACCCTGCAGAATCTCGGTCAGGGCTTCATGCTCACCCGCCGCACCGTCGACGGCAAAACGAGGACGGGTCTCGTCGTGGCTCTCGATCTTGAGTGCTATGATTACAACAAGGGTTCCACCACTCTCATAAGGGCTACCGAGGGCACCATCGTCGAGCGCATCCCCCCGCGTCTTCGCATCCGCGACGGCGCTCCCCTGGAGCTGCCGCACATCCTCGTGCTCATCGACGACGAGAAGAAGAGCGTTATCGAGCCCATCTACGAGGCGGTAAAGAACAACGAAAAGTTCTATGATTTCGAGCTCATGCAGAAGGGCGGTCATATCGAGGGCTGGTTCATAAACGACGAGGAGACCATCAAGAACGCCATCGCCGCAGTCGAAGGGCTTATCGATCCCATGAAGTACGGCCGTGAAATGGCGCCCCTGCTCTTCGCCATGGGCGACGGCAACCACTCCTTCGCCACCGCGAAGGCGAATTGGGAGAAGCTCAAGGCGACCCTGCCCGAGGATCAGCGTGAGGATCATCCCGCAAGGTACGCGCTCGTCGAGCTGGAGAACGTCCATGACGAGGGCATCGTGTTCGAGCCCATCCACCGCGTCGTGTTCAACGTGAGCGTTAAGAAGTTCCTGAACGATCTCGCCGCGAAGCTCAAGGAGCAGAACCCCGGCGGCATCGTCGATATCGAGCTCTTCGAGTCCGAGCGCAGGTTCAACAGGAATTATGAGCGCGCGGTCGCCGACGGCGGTCACGTGATCCCCATCGTCATCCAGGGCAAGCGCGGCTTCATCGCCGTAAAGCGTCCCGCCGCTCAGCTCGAGGTCGGCACCCTGCAGGCGGCGCTTGACGTCGTCCTCAAGGCGACCAAGGGCGCGACGATCGACTACATCCACGGCGCAGACGTCGTAAACGACCTGGGCTCCAAGGTGCATAACATCGGCTTCCTGCTTCCCGCTATGGACAAGTCCGCCTTCTTCAAGACCGTCGTGTTCGACGGCGCTCTCCCCCGCAAGACCTTCTCCATGGGCGAAGCGCACGAGAAGAGGTATTACCTCGAGTGCAGGAAAATAATGAAATAAGCTGGTTAAGCAAAAGGGATCCTTCGGTGAAGGATCCCTTTTTTGTTATTATTCCCCTTACCCGCCCTCGCCCCTGCGGTCAGCCTCGCGGTAATGCGCTGTGTTTATCCGAACGGAAATAACAATGCGTTTATGCAGTGTCGGGGCATAACGATGAAAAAACACGCCGCCCTGAGCGCCCAATATCGAGTCCGTTTATCCTCAGTCTCATGGAGTTTGAGACTCGCCCCGCAGGGGTTAACAACTTATCATTATTTAAGATCGACCGTCCAGTTCGCCTGCTGGAGCATATTGTCGGTCTGCCGCAGCTCCTTGCTCATATCGTCGAGCTGTTTCTGGAGCTTTCGCACGTTGACGGTGCTTAGTATCTTTATCTCGCTCCTTGACGCGCGCCCGGAGAGATTCGACGCCTCGTTGAGGAAATTCCTGTAAGCGGAGGTCTTGACCGAAAGCGCGTCGCGCTTGGCGATTAGCTCGGTCAGAGTTCTGCCCTCTATGACCGTCGCGGCGTTGGTAAGATTGATGCGCGCCATAAGCTCCTCAAGACGGGCGACGCACGCGTCCAGCTCCTCAATGAGCTCCGAAGGATCCTCCGCCGGCTTTTCACCCTCCTGCACGGTGGCGTTCCGCGAAAGACGGAACCTCAACTGATCGATGCGCCTCGCGATATCCGCGCGCTCCTGTAATGCTTCTGCAAGTTTCATTTTCCGTTCCTTTGCCGCCTAATGGCGTCCTTTCTTTTGAATTTCGACGGTTCGGCAAAACTGCCGCCGTCCTGCGGCAAGGTCAAGCCTTCAAGCCTTTTTCGATAATAAGATTATAGCATCCGCAAAGCATTTTTTCAACGTCCCGCAGGCTCTCAAATATACTTTATTAAACGCTTGACAATTCCGGCATACTGCACTATAATATTTGAGCATTGAAAAGCGCCCTTGGCTCAGCTGGATAGAGCGTTTGGCTACGGACCAGAAGGTCGGGGGTTCGAATCCCTCAGGGCGCGCCAAGCACATACGGCCTTTCCTTCTTTCTGAAGGAAAGGCTCTTTTTTTATCC
>JAEEGF010728125.1_pt1 | contig 32958 bp, 20 predicted proteins | sample 9134171 | NCBI WGS metagenome assembly JAEEGF01 (sample SAMN16246542, study PRJNA631951) | gut metagenome | biome: gut microbiome; feature: rumen; material: AP-attached | host: Bos | place: Iran: Karaj | collected 2018-10
TAAGAAAGTGCATGCAAAGTGGCGTTTTGACTTTCAAGTCAAAGCCTGCGGGTTATGATTACTCCTTAGCAGTTTAAGATAAGATCAACACTTTTCTTGAACATAGCCTTGCGTAATATTCCGGATACGACTGAATCTGTTTTTTCTCCTTCAGAACCGTGCTACAGAGACTATTCAAGAGATGAGTTTTTCAGACTTTCTGAAGACACATCTGAGAAAGATTCATGATTATCGTTTCTGCATGGTAGGAATCTTTTTCATGCTGAACTGTGCTTCTACAGTGTAATCTGCCATTTTTCCACTGACACCTTTCGGATGTTCCTTCCATGTGCACTGATGTTTATTCGAAAGAACTCCGACAGTAACGGGCATAATAAACATGGCTGTTATACAAACTGAGCGAATAACGTCTCCATAGGTTGTTTCCCCATTCATAATCAGTCAAAATTACGGAGTTCAGTCCGCTGGCAGTTTTATCAGATCATTGCTCTTCTTAACTCAAAAACTGAGTTCCAGCAGAGGTTCCCAGCTGAGTTTAACCGTTTTTTCTCTTCCAAGTTTTTTTATAAACTCATCAGCCTTTTCGGCGCTTATTTCTCTGTATCCATCTGATGCTGTGAGACTGTATGTGCTCTCTGCTTTTCCGTCAGGTGCAGTATGGGTAACAACATTCAGCAGTCCATCAACTCTGCTTTCTGAAATCAGAACATAGTGACTGCTGGAGCATCCGGATCCGCAGCTGCCGGAGGCAGATAATCCGTTTTCATAGAATTTGAATTCAGATCTGTCGTCTTTGGTCAGAAAGATCTGTTCGTTTTTCTCATATGCACGGATCGATACGGCTGTTTCCATGCTGTGACCAGCATTGCTGAGAAAAAGCTCTGAATTGCCGTCGCCGTCAATATCGCAGAAAGCAAAAAAAGCAATATCTCCAGGTTCTGTACCTCCTGAAAGAATTTTTTGTTTCGGCAGATTTATTCTGCTTCCTCTGTAGGTATGCTTAAGACCATCCCATGCAAAAATGCTGGAAAAATTAAGAAACAGTCCGTCTGTGATTTCATACCCCTTGATTATGTTGTCGTGTTCATCAGCAAAATAATGCTCCGTTACAGTGCCGAATGACTGAAACGGAGTCCTGTACGCAGCAGGCTGATAGCCGGGCAGTGGAGATATGACTCCGCTGTTCCAGTTTACATCGAAAAATATCGCCTCATCAGAATAGAGACCGCCCATCTCCATTGTTGCCGTAAGCATATAAAGATATCTGCCGCTGTCAGCCTTTATCAGATTGGCAGCAAGGGACGGACCTTCTTCATTATTCGGATCATAACCGCTGATGGAGTTTGTCTGGGTATCGAAGGAAACTCCCTCCACTTCATTTCCTGTGGCAACTGACTTATCTGCATTGCTGATTATCAGCGTAAACAGATCAGTGGTATATTTGCGGTTGAATTCTCTTGATACATCAAGAACTGTTGGTTCACCGGCCCTGGTTTCAATCTTAAAACTCTGTGACATGCTTTCAGTAAGCATGTCAGCAAAACCCATTGCCATAACTGCTCCCGAGACTGTAAGAGCAAGCGTGATTTCTGCTGAAAGTAAAAATTTATTCATATGCAAATTCCGATTTATTTAGACTGATTTCCTGCAGCAGTATTTTGGATTAAGAGATCTTTAATCGCAGCCATACTGCAGAATTGAATTTGATTTTTTACCTGATTTTAACAAAAGTGTTATCAAAAATATCTTTTAACAGTTGTGAGGCCTGGTTCAATGTTTAAATCTGAGTTTGTAATTCCAGGTATCAAATACCTCATTTCTGGTGTCCGGTAATGTAATTAGACTTGGTTCACGCATGAGAACATCGAAAAGAGAAAGGCTTTCACCCTGACCCTTGCCAACGAATCATTGATGAAGGAAATTGACTACCTGGGCGCGGTCTCAGATGTCTTTAAACCATCTTTACTGACGTGAAAATCTCCCGGATTCTCCGGATCGAGAGACAGAATCACAGAAGTGAGGACATGTTGAGAGTCTTTCCAAACCGTCCTGGTCTGGTAATAAGCATCACATCAGACTGGTTTTCTTCAAAAACTGTCTTTACAGAGGGAGTTTTCCCTTTTCAAAAAAGGTGTTGTTGCTTTTCTGCCAATTCAACTGATTAGATAAAACCAGTCTGGATTCAGACATGAGGATCTGTATCAGCCTGATCGTTTCCATCTTCAATGAGCTTTTTCATTATCAGGCCGTTGCTTGCCCTCCATGCGTCGAAGCCGCTGCGGTTGCTTCCCGAAATTACGGAAGCCGCAAGACTCGGACTGTTGTAAGGTACGCTGCTGTTGTAGCACAGACTTAATTCATCCTCTGTTTCAGTAACAATACCTTCATTAATCAGTCTTGTGCGCTCCTCCTTGACTGTATTTCTCACTGAATCAGCACAGTTTTTGCTTATAATCGAACCCTTCATTACCACAAAACATTTTTTTGAGTTTATGAATGTGAAATATCCATAGGATTCATAGTTGTTCTTTGTTCCCGGTTTGGTAGATGCATACTTGAACTTGATGTGGGGCACATCGTTCACTATGACAGACTCCAGATTGAATTTTTTGATTAATTTCATTTCATCCATAAGTCTGATGGTTTCTTCAGGATATGATGAAGAGAATGTTATTTCAGATGAACTGGCTCGTGTCTTTGCTCTGCGTGCTGAACTGTCTGAACTGCCGCCGTTTTTTTTCGCCTTCTGCTTTTTATCCGCTGTTGCGGCAGATGATTTTTCTTCTGAATCCGAAGCTGACTTGCCGGAATCTGGCGTACCGTTCTTTCTGGCTTTTTCTGATTTTCTGGTCTTTTCGGACGTTACGGCAGTCTCTGAAGGAACTTTTTCTGTTTCTTTAACAGTTTCAGCTGTATCTGTCTGTCGGGAGTAATCGTCTTTTCCGGCATCAGGTTCTGAATTTATCCTGTTCGGATTGCCTGCAGATAAATCCGTATGTCCGCCCTGTCGCAGATCTGCTGACTGTTCTGTCGTTCCGCTGTCTGAGCCGGCTGCCCCTTTGTCAGGAAGAGTCTCCGGAACGCTGTCGGAGCTGACCAAAAATGAATCCTTATTATCCGCATTAACTTCTGGGGTATGAGCCAGACTTCCCTCAGAGTCTTTCTGCATATTGTCTGTCTCTTTTTCTTTGCTTCGATCTGGTTTTCCGTTCTGATCATTATTATCAGAGGCAGACACAGACTCTGAAACAGAAACTGAAGAATCAGAACTGCTGTCGGTCATTATGAAGAGCTCGCTGGTTTCATTGTCAGCTGTTCTGGTAACATGTTTGCCGCTATCAGTTTTTGCCGCTGCATGTTCAGGATCGCAGACACTGCTGGTTCCGCTGACCTCATTGTAGATGTGCTTTACTATGCGTTCAAATTCCAGGAGCTTTTCGTATCGTTCCGTACTGAGTACCACCCCAATTTTTTTCCCTTCGTTGTCACATACGTAGGTGACATTCATGTCTTCGGTCAATGCCAATTAACACCTCTGTTATATTCTGGAACAGGTCTGCTCAAGGATATCCGGCAGCTTGCAGAACTGTTATCACTATTCATCAAATTTCCGGGAACAATTATAACCTATTGCGTTTAAGAAAACTCGGGGTTTGAGACGCGATCCATGCGCAGCCGGAAAACGGATGCCGTTTTCTGAAGTAAATGCTGCAGCGTGTCGTAATTTATCGCTGAAATCTGCACCTCAGAGCAGCACCGGGATTTCATTTTCCGCTATTTTATGCTGATCATGCCGGTTGTGTCGGCTTCTTCGTCAATCTTCCATAAACCGATGGACTGAGTGAAGGCCCTGGCACCGGCAAACATGTCTCTGAAGGATCTTACCTTTGATACATCCCAGTTCTTCAGATCATGATTGAAAGACAGGGCTTTTTTAAACATGCCGCTCATGTCCGTAACCGATGATGTATCCCATCCGCCTATGGGCTGGTTGAAGCATGACGCATCACTGAACATCCAGCTCATGTCAGTCACTGCGGATGTAACCCATTTTTCCAGCGGTGAATTGAATTTTGCCGCTCCAAGAAACATTCCCCTCATGTCAGTGACAGACTGGGTGTCCCAGTCACCGATATACCTGTTGAAGCTGACAGCATTCCAGAACATTGCGTTCATCGTCCTTACTTTCCCCGTGTTCCATTTACCGATGTCACCGTTGAAAGATGTCGCACCGGAAAACATGCCGTCCATTTCCGTTACTGCTGACGTATCCCATGATTCAATATCACCGTTAAACTTTACGGCACAGCAGAACATTTCACTCATGCTGGATACTCCCGAAGTGTCGCGAATATTCACGGATTCCAGCATTTCAAAACCCAGAAATGCCGAAGCCAGAGATGTAACCTTCGATGTCAGAATTATCGGAAAGTCTATCCTTGTGAGGGGAGAAATTCTGTCGGCACGGCAGAATGGACTGAAGAGGTTTCTGTACTGTTCGTACTCCTCATCTGATTCGTTATCCCAGTCCCGGGATCTTGTAAATTCGTAATCGACTGTAAGGGACTGAAGCCGGTTTTCGATTATTCCGGCCGTGATTTCAGTTGTGATATCATCCGCAGAGTGAAGAACGGGATTGAGGGCGGGCTGTTTTACTGTTCTTTTCAAATTTCCCGTTTTCCACAGATTTTGTTCGTGACTGATTACAAATTCATGCCATTCACTGTAGGTTCTTTTCATAAAGGCCGATATCTCAGAATTAAGGCATCGGCTGTAGCGAAGAACACATTCAGCATTTTCATTTATGAACATGCAGAACAGGGCATCGTCTTTCCTGAGGCACTCGATGCTTCGGGCAAATTCCTGAATATCTGAGAATCTCTGCTTCCGAAGTATGATTGGAAGAGCAGGATCTGCAAAGGAAGCCAGAGCCAGGATCATTGTTTTTGCATCATATCTGCTGTAATCAGCAGTATGAAGAAATTCTTTAAGAATTTCTGCTTCGTCCTTTCGTTTAAAAATTTCAAGATAGGCGATGACTGCATTGAAGAGATCTCTGATATATTTTTTTTCACTGATGTTTTTATTTTCTGCTGATTTTACCGTGGCGGAAAATCCTTCTGCTGCCGGAAAGAATTTTTCAGTCAGATCTGCTGACAGGCCGTAAAGCGTGGAGGGGTATCTCCGGCCTTTCCAGAAAAAATCAGAACCGCCGTAAAACAGCTGCAGAGCAGTCAGCAGTGCTGAATAATTTTCATCATCAACCTGCATATTTTCAAAGTTGACCACCAGTCCCGCTGCAGCAAGGCAGTTGTTGTTCCGCAGGTGCTCCGATAAGATTTTTCCTTCCACAATTTTTTTTCCGGCTTCCCATTCCGATACCAGCAGATTCACAAGAGCTTTCAGATCTGCAGCCTGGTGCTGATTTCCGTCTGCTCCCATTATTACTACCGGCATTCTGAATGCTCCGGTTTCCGGAAGAGAGATCTCCCGACTGGTGTCAGCATCTTTAACAGAAGCAGAATTTTGCAGACCTGAAGCGCTGACATGGATCCGGGAGCCTGCATTTTCACCAGGAATCGGCAGATACTCGTTTCTGCACCATCTTTTCAGTTCAGTCCAGGACCAGCGCCGGTTTGGATTGTCCGGGCTGTTTCTGTAGGTGAGATCCTTGTAGGTCAGACCTTTGATCAGAGTTTCAAGATCTGAAGGAAAATCTTCAGGAAACGGAATGCTTCCGATAGACGCCATGGAAACAAGTTCCTGTTCGGAAAATTCTCCTGATGAAAATGGTGTATGCCCGGTATAGAGTTCATACAGCGTAATGCCGAGTGAGTAATAGTCTGACTCCTTCAGAAATATGCTGCTGAAGGTTTCCGGAGCTGCGTATTCAGGGGAGAGTCCGGTGGATGTGACTATCACAGACTGGTTCTGCCGAGTCAGTGAACTGATGCCGAAATCGGTAATCAGCACACGGGATCTGTCGTCTGAAAACATGAGATTTGAGGGTTTCAGATCCCGGTGGAAGATCCCAGATTTATGGAGATAGTGAAGACCGTTGCCCACGCAGGGAATAACCATTCTTTTCAGAGTTTCTGAATCGAATCTGTGTCCCTTAAGGCTGCCGTTTTTAAAATAGGGCATAACGGTGACGGTGCATCCCTCGTATTCGCCGCAGGCGAGAACCGGGGCTATGAATTGCGATTTCAATGAGAGCAGAGTTCTGAGAACATCCTGCTTGATTGAGTTTCTGCGTTTGTATATTTTTGCAACAGCAGGATCGTCAGATCCTTCGCAGTTGCAGAGGTAGAGATTCGCTTCACCCGACTGGACGTCAAGTTTGTGAAGAACCTTGTATTTCTCTAAAAGTGTTCTGCCTGTCGGATCATGCATGTACTGCGGCGAGGGCAGAGACTGATTGATGAGAGTGGCGGAGGAGCTGCCGCATCTGTTGATTTTTGTTGCCAATTGTATTCCTGCCGGTTTAAGTTATGAACCCTGCTTTCAGGAACATAATGCCGTCAGCTGAAGTTTACTTCAATATCTTTCTGTTTCCGCGATCCTGAAAATACGGCGGATGTGGCATAATTTTCAGAGGGGCAGTCAGACGATGCGGATCAGACAGTGATTCTGCCGCATCGAAGTGAGATAATATGCGCAGGGCGGCGGCTCAGTCTGACTGATGTCCGCAGTCACGAAGAAGCTGAATCTATAAAGAATAAGACCGGGAACTTTCGTTATTTGATGAATTTATGATGTAGCATATACTTTGAATGCCTATTATTTGCTAACCTTTTAACTGCGCTGAATACTTCTCAGTTTTTTCTGATCAGCTTCTCATATGCCTTTTGATTATGGAACTGGCAGGAAAAAATCTGGTCTGATTTTGTTTTTTTTGCATATTAAGTATTTTTATCAGTTTCAGAGCATTCTGTTCTGTCCTGTTCTGATTTTCTGCTCCTTTGCGGGATCTGAGCAGAAAATGAATCCGGATGCCGGGGAATGTATGTAAAAATAGCAGCGGCTGGAAAAATTTTCAGACAGCAATGATATTTTCAGACAGCAATGATTTTATACGTACAGCAGTTTCTGATGCTTCATCATGTATCCGGGAAAGATTTCCTTTATGATTCTGCTGTTTTTTCGGAATTTGTGTTTGGGTGCGATAATTAACCGGGATTTCAAATATGTTTAAGAAAACTTACCTTTCTCTTCTGATTTCTGTTCTGCTTCCTGCCAGTGCCATGGCTGTCAGCGTTGATGTTCCCGCCTCAGGAAAAACAGAGGATATTGCAATACAGAAGGCGAATATCAATGCCGTGAGAATGGCAATGATTGAAATCAAGGGAGAGAAATTCCTGCAGGAGCATACGAAGGAGATCAGAAATCTTGTTATTCTGAAAATTGATGACTATGTTTCCGGAACACAGGTCGTATCTTCTCAGACTAATGAAAAGGGAAACATTGACATATACGCAAGAGTTGAAGTTGACAAGGATAAACTGGCTGCCGTCCTTAACGGAGTTGGAGGCGGTTCAAATACCCAGACTTCAGCCGAACCAAATGTTACGACTCCATCCGGAACTGAAACTGCTTTAAACCAGGGAGGAGAGCAGCAGAATACATCCCAGGGAACAGGAGAAATACAGCCGGACAAACTTGAATCTGCCGGAGCGGCTGCTGCTGCAAGAGAAAAACTTGTTACTGATGATGAGCTTGCGTATCTCGCCAGTGTAAACCCGGCGGAAGTCAACTCCCTGGACGCCACAAAGCGGTACTATCATGCTCTGCGCAATAAAATGCTCGCTGCCACGCAGGAGAATCTGGCCAGTCTGGGTTCGACCCTTACTCTGAAATCCTATGATGATGAAAACGTTAATGATACTACTGATGTGTTCAAATATTCCGCATTTGAAGAAGATGATGAGGAATTCTACACCGTCACCATGACTAACAGTTATGAGATTGGAAAGGTTAACTCTTCCTTTTCCATAAATGACGTATTCTTTGAGGAGCTGGGGCTGGGTGAGTCCTTCACTCCTCTTGCAAAGGAGTTTCTTAACACATCAAAGCACAGCGTTAATATTGCCTCTGATACTGCTGAATCAGTATTTTCGGTGAAGGAGGGAGAACTAAGCGGGTTTAAGTGGAAGCCGGTGCAGTTTGATTATAAGCTTTCCAATGTTTCAAAAACATTAAATGATTTTGAGGTAAGTTTCAAACTGCCGGAACTGGCAAATCCTGAAGCCAAGTTTCTTCTGTCTGACGCGTCTGCATTTGTGGAAAAGCGTCCGCAGAATTTCGCCTTCAATTTCAATATAAAGAATTTCAGACTTGCTCACGAAGAAGGTTCTCTTGAGCTTGACAACTACTTTCATAAAATCGGTTCCGTGCCGTCGGCAGATATGAAGCCGGCAAACTACGATATCGGCTTCAGGATCGGTATAGACAGGTATTCCGATGTCGAATCAGGAAAAGCCTGGGGAATTAACGGTACCCAGTTCGCATTCAATATTAAGAATATTGATCTGTCCCATGCCGCTGCAAAATGTGGTCAGGATTCTGCCGGCTTCGGCTTTACAGATTTTTTCAAGTGTCTGAGTTCTGACAGTGACAGCGAGAACTATGATCCGCTTTCAGACAATCCTGTCATGGCTGCCTTCAGACAGAGTGCGGATCTTGGCTATGAGCTGTCTCTGCAGTCCGAGTATGTCAATCTGGCAAGAATTATGGACACTGATGTCTTTGATATCAAAGGACTGAAGTTTGCCTCGGAGACATCGAAGGAAAAATTCGGCTTAACCGCCCACCTTGATAAATTTGAAGTAACAGAGCGCAAGGATAAACTGAATATTGAGGGACTTAACATTGATTACGGATTTGTTTCCAATGCGTCCGGCAGAAAGGATAACCTGGATATGTCTCTCAGAGCCTCTCTTGACAGGTTCTATCTTTTCGACAGGGCTGAATTTGATGTAACAGGCAACAGTATTGAATTTGGCTTCAAAAATCTCAATACTGTCGGACTGTCAAAATTCTGCAATGTCGCAGAAGATGATCATCTCAGCATCATTCCTTCCATGATGTGCATTGCCGGAAATAAAGCAGACGCTTTGATGCAGCCTTCAATATCAGCTGTTCAGAAGGATACCAATGCTTTTCTGAATATTAATACAACGCTGAACGGTGCAGCCGTCAGTTTCAACAGTGTACTGACAGTTAATCCTGATTTTGACGGATCTGACATGAACAAGGCCATGGCAGGAATAACAGTCACGGCAGATTTGAAACTGGACAAGTCGATTTTCTCCAAGGAGCAGTATGCTCTGGGTGAGGTGCCAGAAAAGATCAAGGACTATATACTGAATCCTGAAGCTCAGGTTTATGAATTTCATATGGTGTTCAAAAACGGAACCTTTACTGTCAATGACAGGGAAGTAAAATAATCTGCATTCTGTTTTTTTTGATCCCCGCTTTTTTCGGATACAGAATTCGGAAAGAATGTTTACGGAAAGATTTGAAAAGTGCCCTTCAAGGGCATTTTTTTTGTGTGTGACATCTGCCGAAGCAGACACAGGGCATGAAGAAAGCCGGCATTTTACTGTCATTAACATCGAAGGGATGCAGGTTTCTGCTTTGTAATTTTCGCCCCGGTATTAAAAGCAATTCAAATTTTGATTTTAGTCACAATATTTATTGATTTTGAATTACGTTTTTTTTACACTTTGCTTGAAACAACGAAGAGGCTGTTTACCTCAGACGTGATGGTGTCGGCAAGCTGTAAAAATTGCTGACTTTTATCTTCTCTGCCGGTTTGCGGTTTTTATTTTTAAGGACAGAAATGGCTCGACAACTTGATGAATCACTGATAAGTGCAATTCGCCACAGTACTCCGTATGTGAATATGCATGCAGGGAGAACATTTGTTATTCTTCTTGGAGGTGATACTCTTCTCGATTCCCATGTGGAGGGGGTTATCAGCGATATTGCCATCCTTCAGAGTCTTGGAATTAAACTTGTGCTTGTTTTCGGTGCCAAGGCGCAGATAGACACAGCCCTTCAGGATGCCTGCATTGAAAGCAGATTCCACAGACATATTCGCATTGCAGATGATAAATCCTTCAAAATCATCAAACAGGTCTGCGGCATGATGCAGCTGGATCTCACCGGCCGTCTATCAATGGGACTTACCAATACTCCGATGCAGGGATCGAAAATCAACGTAATCAGCGGTAATTTTGTTACAGCCAAGCCAATAGGCGTGGTTGACGGTATTGACTACTGCCATTCTGGAAGTGTCCGCCGTGTCAACAAGCGTGAAATCAAGGATGAACTGGACAGAGGAAACATGGTTCTGATTTCTCCTGTCTGCGTATCTGTTACCGGTGAAAACTTTACTGTAAACGCAGAGGATCTGGCCAGCCGCATTGCAATTGAGCTGAAGGCTGATAAATTCATTACCTTCAGTTCCTTCAGAGGTGTTCTTGATGATAATGAAACTGTCATTCCTGAACTTTTCCTTGAGGAGGCCGAGGCTTATCTGCTGAAACTGGGAGAGGACAATTTCTCAGGAACTGCACGTTATCTGAGAGCCGCCATAGCATCATGCAAGGCCGGAGTGCCCCGTTCTCATCTTGTCAGTCATGTGGATGATGGTGCCCTCATTCAGGAGCTTTTCACCCGTGACGGTATCGGAACCCAGATCGTTCAGGAAAGTGCGGAGCAGTGCGTACCAGCCACCATTAATGATATCGGATCTCTTATGGATCTTATCAGACCGCTTGAGCAGGCCGGAATTCTTGTTCATCGTCCGCGCGAACAGCTGGAACTTGAAATCGAGCATTACATGATTATCAAGCGTGACGGCATGGTTATCGGAAGCATAGCTCTCTACTGTTTTGACAATCAGATGGCTGAGCTTGCATGTCTTGCCATACATCCGAACTACCGCAATTCGAACCGTGCCGACATTCTGATGGAAAAGGCTACGGAAGAGGCAAGGCGTCGCGGGATCCGGAGATTGTTTGTTCTTACTACCAGCACCGCCCATTTCTTCCTGGAAAGAGGATTTGTTGAAGGTTCGGTGGATGATCTGCCGGAAAAGAAGGCAAGCAAGTATAACTACAACCGGAATTCCAAGATCTTCATCAAGGATATCGACGAATAGCAGTCGGAACCATTCTGATGATTCTGAAATGATCCTCTGCAGATGCAGGGGATTTTTTGTTGCCACAGGGATACACATGGTTATGTACGGGCAGACACTGGGAGACTGAACCACCCGTTGCAGTGCGGTGACCGCTGAAGCCCGAATACCGCGGTTTCAAAGCTGATTGTCATGTCGTGTGCAGTCAACTGACAAAAATGACAGACGGCAGGCCGGATTTTTTTTCTGTGAAAGTTCGCCGTTGCTGCTCTGATTATTATTTCTTTGATCTTTTGTTGTTATACATATTCTGATCGGCATCAGCGAACAGATCTCTCAGTTTCCTTCCTCCGGATATAGTTTCATGTGAATATCCAACTGAATATTCGACCAGGCCGTCATTTCTGTTCAGTGAAATGCGGGGACGTTTTTTCAGCATTTCTTCAACCATTTCACGACATCTGCTTTCCGGAACATCTGCCATGATAACAATAAATTCATCGCCCCCGTAGCGGTAGCAGTGGCTGCGGCCGAATGTTTCGATAAGAATGGTTCCTGTTTCCCTGAGAACCCGATCGCCTTCCTTATGTCCCAGGGTATCATTGATGGTTTTGAAGTCATCTAGATCAATCATTATTACCGTAACTTCTCTGTTGTCAAAGGTATCGTAGTCACGTCTCAGCGCCATGCGGTTCATGATTCCGGTCAGGGCATCTGAAAAAGAAAGACTCTGAAGCTGCTGATTTTCCTGATGAAGCATTGACGTGAGATTGCTGATTTCTCTGAAAGCACGGATTTCTGCCAGCTTGAGACTGCTGACAAGAAGCATATTTGTTATGATGCCGAACAGCACTACTAGAATTTTTGCCGTGTTCTCTTCAGTAAATTCATGAAAGTTGTGATCTGTGGAGAAAAAATACAGAGAGTAGACGAACATGATAACTGCTGAAACAGCACCTCCGCCGAATCCGAATAAGGCGGAGCAAAGCACAAGACCGGTAATCAGAATCATATTCGGGTTCGGGACGTGCAGCCAGGAAATTACAGCAATCAGAATTCCCATGATTGCAGTCGAAATCAGAATTCGCTTGTAGAGCTTGACCTCAAGCTGCATGAAAGTTGATTTGAGACCTAAAATCGACACCTTGTTTCGTCCTGTCTGTATTGATATCACCAAAAGACAATCTGCAAATTATCAAATTCTGATTCCTGAACGGCACAATTGCACTTTTGGTGTATCAGGTTTAAGTAATGTTTCTTTTATAAGTTAAGACACTATTTCGCGTTCTTTTGCGGATTTTAAAAGCTTTGGAAAAAATGATCCCTAAATTGCGATGATTTACTGCAGCATGAGACTTACGTGCTGCAGTTACGAAATCAGATTCGGAATTCATCCGTAATTATCACTTGTCAGAATTGCTGAGAAAAATTATGGAATCCTCCTCACCTTCTCCATAGTGATTTTCGATTTCTTTTAAATTGGTACTTATCATAAATTCATGAGAGCCAGGATATGCTTCGGAGTAATTTTGTTCCGCATCATTCTTATCACGAGGGACAGCAATAGCATAATTAGGTGTTTCATCAGAAAGATCGACTTTTTTCAGAAAGTCTTCCAGAAAATCAAAATAGCCGTTATATCCACCCATTTTGTTTCGTGTGTTTACGGATTTGTAAAGTTTAATCAGATTAGCAATATGATATGTGAAGATAATATGAATATTGGAATATGTTGAATAATCAAAGTTAATATCATTATAGCGTTTTTCTATGTCTTTATTGGTAAAAGGATCCATTGCATTTAGCAGGGCTTCCATGAGTTTTTTATTATCATCATTTTCAAAAGCTTCAGTTCCGGGATCCTTACCGGTCAGATAACCGTTTATTTTATGGAGTGTCAGAAGTATGGCTTCAGGAACACGGCCGGAATTAATTTCCGGATTGGCATAGTGAACCTTGAGAATATTTTTTTCGTAAACGTATATTACGTAATCCATTTCCATTGAATTTAAATTAGAAATTTTCTGTGATTTAAGTATTTTTTTTGTAATGCTTTCAAACTGATATAGATTCATTTGATTTTTTCCTTATGTAAATATGGAAATCCAAATAAAGATTTTTCAGAATTTTCAATTTTTATGGAGAGCAGACTTTTGCACAGTCACACATCTGCCAAACTCGAACTGAAAAGACTCTAAGAAATTGTTAAAAAAATAAACTTTAATTCTCTTGCTTCACGGGAGCTATGATATAGTTCCACTCACCGAGCCAGTCATCCATGGTGATATTAATCCCGCCAGGTTCTTCATCGGACACCACTTTCCCTTTCTCATAGACGTTTTCATCCAACTTGCACGTAACCTTTAATCCAGATGAGGTTGTCGTAGCATCGATTAGACTAATGATGATCTCCACTGTTTCCAATGGTCTGCCACGCCAGATCTTGCTGATAGAGGCAAACAACCGGTGCTCAATTTTGTTCCACTTGCTGGTTCCAGGCGGGAAGTGGGATACATGGATATTCAAACCGGTTTCATTTGCAAAACTCTGAAGACTTGTCTTCCATAGTTTATTGCGTCTGCCGTTACTTCCGCTTCCATCAGCAGTGATATACAGACTTGTAGCTTCAGGATATTTTTCAGCTCCCATTGTTCGCCACCATTCCCGAATGCTGTTGACGGCAAACTCTGCTGTATCGGCGCTTAAACCGACATTGACAAACCCTTCATTGAAGTTCAAATCATAAATGCCGTAAGGGCAGGCTTTCCCGCCCGGACATTCAAAGTCATGATCATTTACCTTCACCGGATTGCCTTTCGGGCATACTCTTTTCCCTGATTCTTGTAATTGCCAATCAGTTCTTTTTTCCTGGCATCAACAGATATCACCGGGTTTTTATCGTTCATGAACTCTTTGGCTTTATCGTTGATGTACTGAAACTGAGCATCCCGATCAGGTCCTGCATTTCCGCTCTCCGTGTATTTCCGGTTATGCTGTAAACTGTATCCCATCTCCTCCAGAATGTTGCCAATGGTTACATAACTGACTGATATTCCTTTTCCCTTGAGTGAAGCTTCAAGATTACGCAGACTTTTGGTGGTCCAGCATAATGGATTTTCAGGATTTCCTACTGTACAGGTTTCAAGTAAACGGTTTATCTCATCTACAACCTGAGGATACTTGTCACGGATTGATTTCCTTCCACCTCCTTCTGCTCTTAGTCTGTCACCGCCTGAGCACCTGTTTTTACCGGTTAGTTTGAACGTAGGATTAGGCTCTATATTTTCACACTCCTTTTTACCCTCAATGATTGTAACCTGAGAGATCTGAGTTAGTTCATGGAGATCCTTGACACTTCCTCGACCCAGCATTTCAGACAGGGCTCCAAGAAAAATTCTTCTTTGTTTTTCATCCAACTGAGGGAGTACTTTCCCCACAAAAATTTTAGTGGTTTCCGGAATCATTCTACCCTCCAATTACTATCACTATGATAGCATACTGAGGTGGGTAAAAAAGGATAGAAAATTAAACATTATTTCTTAACGGTTACTGAATTTGTTATATTCTCTCCTTATGTGCCGCTTTCGACAAGTGTCGGTATCCACATCATGCAGGACCTGATTCAGTGCTATAAGCAGCATGAAGATCCTGTAACAACAGCAATGTCAGCAGGATCCTGATTCGATTTTTCTGATATTTTCTGCAGCCGGTATGCTTCAATTTTTTATGCCTGACATCACCGGACTGCAGCTCATACCTCATTCCAGAATCATGCGGAAATTAATTCTGCAGCACCGGCTCTCCCCACAGATCATACTCTTCGGCTCCGGTGATCCGGACCCTGAAGATATCGCCCGGTAAAAGTTCATCTGTGATCTCTGATTTTTCAACAAATACATTGCCGTCAATTTCCGGAGAATCGTATTTACTGCGGCAGATCAGAACAGAGTCATCCGATTCTACATCATCAATTATAACATCCATCTCCTGACTGATTTTGGAAGCCATCAGTTCATCAGAAATATTTTTCTGAACCTGCATGAATCGATCCCATCGCTCCTCTTTTACCTCCTCCGGGATCTGATCTTCAAAACTGTTGGCTGCAACGCCGTATACATCACTGTACCTGAAGCAGCCGACACGCTGAAGCTTTGCTTCCCGGATAAAATCCAGAAGATTCTCAAAATCCTTTTCCGTTTCACCAGGGAAACCGACGATAAAACTGGATCTGATGCATAGGTCAGGTACTTCCTCCTTCCAGCTGTTGATTTCATCGGCAATTCTTAAAATGTTGCCCGGTCTTCTCATTCTTTTAAGAACATTCGGTGAGGAATGCTGGAGCGGTATATCCAGATACGGAACGATTGCGCTGTCCTTCAGGTATGGAATAATTTTTTTCAGCAGAGGATAAGGATAGAGATAGTGCAGTCTTACCCATATATCCTTTTGGGAAAGAAACTCAAGCAGAGACAGAAAGTCTGACCTGTATTCCCTTCCGTTGTATATTCCGGTTTCATAGGCGAGATCTCTTCCGTAATCCAGAGTATCCTGGGCAACTACCATGATTTCCTGGACTCCGTTTTCTATCAGGCGATCTGTTTCACCCATGATATCCTCGATTTTTCTTGATATCATCGGACCTCTGAGAAATGGTATGGCACAGAAGGAACATTTGTTTGAGCAGCCTTCTGAAATTTTAAGGTAGGCGTAGTGGGAAGGAGTCAGCTTGATCCCCGGATTCGGTACGTCAGCCGCATATAAAATGTTTTTTCTTCTGAGAGGAAGCGTATTTCTTACCAGTTCAAAAACTTCATCATATGAGTGGGGACCTGTTATGCCGACAATCTGATCTGAAGAGAAGTTTTCCCTTATGAATTCAGCTCTTTTGCCAAGACATCCGGTAATTATTATTTTTTTACCTGTTTCCAGAGCTTCGGATATGCTTTCGAATGATTCGTCTATTGACGGATTGATGAATCCGCAGGTATTGATGATGATGAGATCCGATTTCTCATAGTTTGGAACGATTTTATAACCGTTACATTCCAGAACTGTCATTATTCTCTCTGCATCCACCAGATTTTTGCAGCATCCGAGAGAAATGAAGCCGATTTTATTCTTCATAGTAATATCCGATAATTTTTCTGCTGTTAATTTGCCAAATTGCCGCATCAGGTTCTCTGATATCTGACGGCAGGATTATTTTCTGTTAATGTTGATTACGGTGTATTCTGAAAAGGTTCCTGTTTTGAATTTAAGCGCCCAGTCTGAAATTCCTGATGTTACAATGAAGTCAGTTGTTCCTCTTCGCTCATATCCGTAAACAAGATCCAGTACACCGGTTAATTTTCCTATGCTGTTTAAAGGGAACATCTGACCTCCGTGAGTATGTCCGCCGAGGACAAGATCAAACCTGCTGTCAGCAAGTCTGTTGAAATCGGATGGCTGGTGATCGATAACAATGGCATACCTGTCTTCAGGAACGAGAGCTCTGAGCTGAGCGGCTGAATATCTGCTGCCCTGCAGTTCTCTTTCAACAGACAGGTCTTTTCTTCCTATTACAGTAATGTTGGCTGGAAGATCTGATATTTCGTCAGTAAGAACGGTAATTCCGTTTCTTCTCATTTCGTCCGTCATTTCTGCCAGACTGTATCCTCTTCTCAGATCACCGTAATAACCCTTGTCATGATTTCCCATCGCAAAGTAAATTCCGTATTTTGTTCTGATTTTGCCAAAAGCACGGACAGATCCCAGCATATCGTCCTTTGTAGTGGAATCGTCAACAAAATCGCCGGCTATGATAATAAGGTCCGGCCTGTCCTTTTCCATATTCTTAAGATGCTTTTCAAAGCCCGCCGCATTAAATGTTGTGCCGATATGAGAATCGGCAAACATGACAATTCGAAGAGGCTCAATTTCTTTTGATGTTGTGAGACTGTATTCTGTTCTCCAGACATTATGGTTGAGATACCATCCTGCAGACAGAGCGCAAAGCGTTGCGGCACATGCGGCAATTGCACTGAGTCTTTTTACATATCCTGAAGGAAGATTCCGTCGGAAAATGTAAAAGATGAGATCTGAAAGAATGAGAAAAACAGCAAGATGAAGAAATACAACTACTGCATTGATAATGTGCAGGCAGAGAGAAAGAAGTGAGAAAACGGCAAGCACGGCAAGGATTGAGAGACCACGCCAGCTTCTGCTGTATTTTCCTGTCTGAAAAAAAATTCCGGCATTGCTTCTGATTTCTGCCGCAATTGAATAGACACTCTTTGAAACGTAGAGAATCGCTGCACTGGTCAGACTTATCAGTGCAATCAGTATAGTAATCAATAAAATCATTGAGATGTCCTGTAAAATTGAAGATCCGGAATTGTGCTTAATTATACCATGGCGTGCAGGAAAACCCGCTCTTTCAGCAGTCGTTTCCTGTTGATGGCTCCTGATATTCCTATGTCGTACTGTATTTTAACCGTCAAATAGACTATAATTACGAAAATTTATGATCATGACGCAGATCCTTTTTTGACCTTTTCATGATCATCATCTAATGGTTTGGTATTTTCGAACAAAACAGAAGGTTCGGTCAGGTTTATCCATAAGGTAGAAAAATGAGTTTTACTTCAGACAAGCACTTTAATAACTATCAGAAATTTCCACGGGGATTAAGAAGAAGCGGCTATTTTACCATTAAGGAATCAACGGTTCTTGAAGAATGCGGTCAGGCGATGTCTGAGCTTTACGAAGGCAAAAGAAAGCCTAAGACTCCTGAAGAGAAAACCTTTGTTACACAGATAGCACTCATCAGAAAACAGATTGAGGACAGGGTAGAGACGATCAATGTTGATGTCGTTGAAGATTTCAATACCAGGTGCTGGGCGAAATATCTCAAGGTAATGATCCCTAACCGGGTTCATCACCTTGGTCCTCAGACAACTGGTCAGGATGACAGTTCTTCTGAAGGTGCTGAAGAATAAAATAAGATTATCCGGAAGAAAGAGTTGCAGAAAATGCAACTCTTTTTTGTGTCCGGCATTAGCATTTTCACAGGGTGAAGGTCCGAACCCGGATCTGTAGGCAATAGTTGTCGAAAACAGCACCCAGAAATTGATACCTGGCATTGTGGTACCTGTGTTCCGTAGCCAAGCGTTCAAAAAATTACGAAAACCCTGACGAGCCGGGAGTTTGGATCACATTGTGAAATTAACCCGGAGCGGTCTGAATTTTCCTCAGGAACACCACGTTTTCTTGCCTTTCTACCTCTCTACAGCATCTTTGTACATCCCCCACAAGCGGTTAGATTCTGAAGAACCCCGAGATTGTTCCAGGTAAAAGACATGTTTTCCTTTCATCTTGGGTTCTAAATCATGGTACACGAGTTGAAAATACGACGCTATTTTGTGCTTTTCTGAATAGAATTATAAGGTCGAGTATTTTTTTGAAGCGGAAGTGGGAGGAGCATAACCAATGACACCACGTTTTCTGTTAGAGACCAGTATTGGGTTACAGAGGTACTACACCTTTATTGAACACGGCTTTTTTGTGCCATGGTAACTTATGTCTTGTTCATCAAAGAGCAGAAATGATCAGGATCGCTAATTGTCCGCTACTGTCGATTTCTCTTTCAAAATGTCTGTGCATATCCTTAACATTTAAAGATGCCGAATGTTCAGAAATTCATTTAATTTCAAATAATTAAGTACTTACTATTTTTAGAAAAACCTTGTAATATGAACCTGATATTCAATAATTTTCCTCAGGTTGCTCATTATGGATCTTTTCGCCCGCTTCAAAATTTCTCACAAACTTCTGTTTCTTCTGCTTGCTGTTACAGTTGTTCTGATTGTAAATTTCTGTATGGCCGTATCAAAAATGAATGTTCTGTCAGGCAGTCTTAATCAGCTGGCAGACGGCAAATCTGGTCTTATCAGTCTGGTGGACAGTTCCAGACATCTGGAGGCTATCTTTAAAGAGCTGAGGATCAGTGCCATCAAATATCCCATGACTGTTTCCCAGGAGGAACGTGACGGACAGCGCAGAGCCTTCACGGCAAATAAGAAGAATTTCCTTTCAGTTCTTGAAAGGGTCACAGATCAGTGTCAGAGTCAGAAGGAATGTCTTGATTCAGTTTCTTATATGAAAAATCAGCTTGATGAATACGAAAAGGCTGCCTATGGTGAAGTTATGAGACTTACTGAACTCAATCAGAACCGTGATGCATATCTTGCCATTCAGAAATATCTGGTCCCAATTGGTGCCAATATCGATTCCAGGGTGGAATTTCTGATCAAACTCTCTGAGGAACGAAGCAGATCTATACAGAAGACTGTGGAGCATGAAACCAAGCTTATTACTTTTATTGCTGTGTCAGCTGTCGGGATCCTGCTTTGCATATTTATTACCAGGATGATTTCAAACTCAATTATGTCTCCAATCAACCGTCTCAGTCAGGAGACAGAAGCAATTGCCGGTGGTGATCTTTCAATTGCAATCAGTCATGATGATGAAATCGGTAACTCTCTGAAAGGTATGCTTGGCAGTCTTCGCAATGTTGTTTCCGGTTTGGGAGAGGATGCCGGAAGACTGAGGCTTGACTTTGAGAATCTGGCCAGATCAAACAGCAATGTGGCGTCAAGTTCGGAAAAAATTCTGTCCCAGTCCATGACTGTAGCCTCTGCCAGCGAGGAAATGGCTGATACTTCCAGGCAGATTGCTAAAAGCTGCTCCGAGGCGTCGGAATATTCGGCCGAGGTTCAGAGAATAGTCCGTGAGGGTGGTGAGAAGGTTCGCTTAACTGTTGAGAAGATCCGTGAACATACAGAACAGACAAATGAAAGTGCCAAAATGATAGATCTCCTCGGCTGCCAGACTCAGAAGATAAGCGGTATCGTGGGCACAATCCAGGATATTGCGGATCAGACAAATCTGCTGGCTCTGAATGCTGCTATTGAGGCGGCACGTGCGGGTGAACATGGAAGGGGCTTTGCCGTGGTAGCTGATGAGGTTCGTACACTTGCCGGAAAGACTTCCGGTTCCACCAGGGAAATAAGCTCCATGATTGCAGACATTCAGAAAATGGTGGGGAACGCGACCTCTACCATGGCAATTAATGTAAAAAACATGAACGAGATTGCTGAACACACTGTAGCTCTGGAGGAAAGCCTCAACAGCATCAACACCTCTGTGGAAACAGTTCACGGTCAGCTGATCCAGATAGCTTCCGCCACCGAGGAGCAGACGGCAACGAGTCTGGAAATATCCTCAAACATGCAGAGCATTTCTGACTCCACATCCGGCACTGCTGCCGAGACAAAGACCGCTCTTGGTATCTCTGAAGAAATCAGACAGGTTACTGATTCTCTGGATGAGAAGGTCAAACTGTTCAGACTGTAGAGATAAGGCAATTCCGAGACTGCTGTTTTTCTGTGGTGTATGGAGAGCGAAGAAAAATTAAGAATGTAACCTGGCTGTGTTCAGTACAACGTAATATTTCTTAAACCTTTTGGGGTGGACTTTTTATGTTACGGTGTTCCTGGAACACTTTTAGTGATTGATCTCAGTGCATTCTTTGAGATCGGCATTTTTTCTGAACAGAGCGGGAGTGTTTTTCCTACTGATTTTCAACGGTGAAATTTTCTAATTCTCTGCAGCTGCCGTCATTGCCGTAGCTGCATGCGAGTTCAAAATAATACCTTGCCTTCCGGTAGTCATGGGGAAAATAAGTATCGTCAACACACATATAGGCAAGATATTCGCATCCCCTGTCGTTTTCCATGCTGCATGCTTTTGTGAACAGCATTTCGGCAAGTCTGAAATCGGGTTCCGAGAGTTTCCCGTCTCTGGCAATAATTCCAAGATTTATGCAGGCGACGGGATCTGACATACTGCATGATTTTTCAAGTACTGTCTTTGCCTTGCTGAAATTCTGTTTTATTCCGAATCCGTTCATGTAAATGTAACCGAGTTCCCTGCAACCTGCTGCATGATCAAGAAAACAGGCCTTTTCCTGGGCGTCAAACGCCTTTGCATAATCTCTGGCAACAGCTTCACCATTAAGATATATCAGTCCAAGACTGTAGCACGCCTATGCAAAATTACGGTCGCAGGACTGATTATATGTTTCCAGTGCTTTTGCATAATTATTTTCAATTTCCGTATGAGAGAAATAGTTCCCGGCAAGACTAAGACATCCGTACTCAAAGTTTAACCGGCATGCCTTTCCGTAGTATTCCATAATTCTGGCGGAATCAGACTGAGACGAGGCGAGCAGTCCCGCATATGTATAACATCCCTCTCCAAGACCGAGATCGCAGCTTTTCCTGACAAGATCAGCGGAAAACTCGGGAGATTTTTGTTTAGCAGGAGAAGATATATATAACTTTCCTAAATTCAGAGTTGAAAGCGGATCGCCGTACTTCATGCCCATTTCCAGATATTTTTCCGCCTGTCGATAATCAGCTTCGCTGTAGTACTGCATTCCTAATTTGCCGCATGCTGCACCGTTTTCCAGCTCACATGCTTTTTTTATGAATTCAGCAGCTTTTGATGCGTCAGCCTTTACCAGTGAACCGGCTTCATATATCAGTCCCAGATTCAGACACCCGTTGGAATTATTCAGACGGCAGCCCTTTTCACTGTACTGAACAGCCTTTGCCGCCTCCTGCTTTACTCCATGTCCGTTCATGTAGACTGCGCCAAGATTGGTGCAGCTGTTTCCGTCATCGGCATCACAGGCGGCTGAAAAAAGTCTGATGGCATCGGGAAAATTAATCGGAAAGAATTCATCGTGGGAATGATTGCCCAGATAAAAATTGCCTAAATTGTAGCATCCGACAGGATTGCCCAGACTGCAAGCCTTTTCATAGTATTTCGCTGCTTCGCTGATGCTCCGCTTTACGCCCTTGCCGTAGTCATATATCAGACCGAGACCCGTACATCCCATGCTGTTATCCATTTCGCATGCCTTTTCAAAGTATTGTCGGGCATTATCCGGATTTTTCTCTGTATTTTCACCGTTGTCATACAGTCGGCCGAGCTCAAAGCAGCTGTCACTGTTCAGTCTGCTGCATTCTTTTTTCAGTTTTTCAAGCTTCAGATCATCAATGCTGAAGCTTTCAGAACCGGATTCAGATGCAGTGGCAGCGACGGACAGAGTTGCGACAAGCAATGTAAAAATTCTTAAAAACATTTTCAGTAACCTTAATCAGCACAATGACTAGACTACCAGTTTTGCACTGCTATTTCCATATGACGCGACTGGGTTCATTGAAATTTTTAACAGCAAATTATCCTGCCTAAATCACATTATTTTTATCGCGGCTATATGAAGTATGAACAGGATGAACTAATCTTTTCGTAAAAGGTTTATGCCGTGATTTTTTACACTCCTGACCGTGTGTGCTGTATGTAGCGGATGCTGCAATGTACTTTACGTGCAGTTAAACAACAGCGGATTCATTCTGCTTGTTTTTCCGGGAATATTTCCTGATCCTTGCTGATAAAACTGTTCAGCAGTGAACCAACCGCATAGAGATCCTTATGAAATTCATAGGGTACGTTCGTAGTTGAAATGCGAATGATCATGCCGTCATGCATAAATTTGCAGACGTATTCGCCCCCGGTCATCGCTGCTCCGCTTATATCTCTGTATTTGTAAAGTTCAACTCTGTCAATCATGGCCATAACCTGATCATATGTACCCTTATCAGTTCTGAAACCTCTGTGACGTTCTCTGGTGCTGCCGAAATCCTGGTAATAGGTATGGATCTGATATTCTCCGGTTTTTTCATCAAGGTAAAGAACCGTCTCTTCATGACTGTCTCCCGCGCCGGTGGCAACTGTCTTTCTGCAGCAGTCAACAAGCAGTTTGAGATCCCGGTCATCCGGTCCCGGAGCAATGTAGTTACCGGACGGAGCCGGCGTTGCTGCCAGAATATGCACCGGGGCATCAGATACAGTGCCTGAATGTACTTCCGGACTGTTCCGGCTTGAAGGTTTTAAAGTTTTATTGAGATTTACATCTTTGTGGATAACAGCTCCGCATTCAGGGCAGAATCTGGAGCCGGACGGAATTTCTGATCCGCAGGAAGGGCAGAGCACTTCGATATTTTCATTGGACATTAGGGCTTCCTCCATCTGATCTGACTCAGCAAAAAATTTTTTTCCGTTTATGTCTGCAGAGACGCTTTTCGTATCTTCTGCCTGGACCATGCATACAGATGAGAGCAGAAATATAAATCCCGCCATCTCGCTAATAAAATTCTTCATGTCTCAACCCGCTATGTATTTCAAAAAACGCCCCAGTCCGGTCTTGCGATCCGGAAAAATTTATCATTGTTAAGATCAGCGGCAGGCTGGTCTCAGTGTGCGCCTCAGACAGAAATGAATGTTTGATTATGTTCTCTGAACCGGCTCTACTGCTCATCCCCCGTCAGCGTAACTCTGAAAGAGACTGTATCGGAATGCCCCTCAAGATCCATGACGGTAACCTCATAATAGCCGCTGTGATCCGGAGTAAATGAGCTGCCCTCCGTCTGAGTCCCGCCTGTCACAAGGTAGACAGTTCCCTTTCCTCCTGTATATTTGATATGAATTACGCCGTTGAAATCCGGAAGAACGGTGGTGTTGTTCTCCGGAAAAACAATATTTATCTGATCTCTGTCGATATATTTTTTTTCGTCAATATGCTCTCTTAATAAATCGGGAATATGTCTGCTCAAAAGCTCGCTTTCTATTTCCGGTTTCAATACGGTTTTTATTCTGAGACGGCTCATGATCCCGAAAAGATGAGGCGAGGCATCCTTGTTGCCCGAGTACTTGTAGAGAAGCTCTCTGTTGTCGGGTATTCTTACGGCAACAGCAACGGTATAGTTTCCAAGAGAGCCGATTGAAAGAGCGTCTGTATAATGGCTGGAGGTACCGGTTTTGTACGAAATCGCAGTATTGACATCTGTACCAGCCGGCTGTGAAGATTTCTGCAGAATTTTAAAAACGGTTCTCGCAGTGTCCGCATAAAAAAACTTTCCAGCAGAGGAAATATCGCTGCAGGCTGATGAAGTCTCCCGTATCACATTATTGCTGACCTGATCTGCATCTTTACTGATCGTGCTGAAAGGGTAGTTCCTGTAAATCTCTGAAATAATTTTTTTATCAGCACCTGTCATGACGGCGGGATCCGCTGAAGCAGCGCTGCTCATGTCAGGATTTCCACAGGATTTTTCTTTTCCTGCTTTTACCGTTTCATGATCGTTTTTTCTCTCTTCGGTCTCCATTCTGCAGTCTCTGCCTTCGTAAACAGGATCGCATGTATGGATATAGCTGTACAGGGCTGAGTCGGAAACATGGCCGTTACTGTTATGTGCTTCCCGGCTGTCCTCTTCTGACATGCTGTAGCTGAAAAGAAGACCGTCCTCATTAAGCATGCCGTAAAGTCCCGCCAGATCCATCAGATTTATGTTGACGCTTCCCAGGATCACGGAATAATCAGGCTGATTGTTTCGAACGAAGACCTTCTGTCCGAACCGGTTCAGAAAATTAATGAATCTTGAAGGTCCAATCATTTCAAGAACCTCAATGGCGGGAAGGTTAAGCGATCTTACAAGTGCCGATTCAGCTTTGATTTTTCCTGCAAAGGTGCGGGTGAAATTCATGGGATTCCAGGTGCCGAACAGTCTGCTGCTGTCATGAAGCGTAGTGCTGGGATGAAGTTTGCGCTCCTCGAAGGCCATGCCGTAGACAAAAGGTTTAAGGGCGGAACCCGGGGATCTTTCGGCAAAAGGCAGACACATCTGGGATACGCCTAAATCGGAGGATCCAAGAATTCCGGTAACTCTGTGATCTGCTCCGTCAAGCACAACTGCCGAAAGAACTGCACCGTCGTTATGGAGCTGATGAAACTGATCAGCCTGCTGAAGAAGAATATTCTGGATGTACGGATCAAGATATGAATGTATTTCCATAATCCTGTCACTGAGAGGTTCCGGATCCCTCTTTTCTGCGAAGGTTTCCTTATTAGGGGAAGGTGCTTCAGTTTCCCTGTTCTGCCTTGCTGAAACATTGTTTTTCTGATCTACGGAAGATTCAGAAGCAGAATTAACTTCAGCTGCTGCAGATGTATCCGCGCTGCCGCCCGGATTGAGATCAGCAGTCTGCATATCGTAATTTTCGGGTACGTCCGAAGCTGATCCTTCGTCGCCGGAACCGGACTGAACTGTCTGGATTTTCTTTTCATCTGAGATCATGTCATCCGAAGCATGTATTCCGGATGACCTTGTGCCGCGGTAATTTTTCCCGCTTTCAGTTTCCTCAGCGTTTTTCTCCGTGCCCTGTTCAGCCCTGGAAATATGTTCGAAATAGCTGTTCATGCAGCTGATGGCAGTCTGTCTTATTTTAAAGGTCTGATGGGGCAGATCATCCTTCAGCGATGATTCCCAGACATCCCTGGAAATGACATTTTTTTCATAGGAAAGTCTTAGAACATCGTTTTTGTAAAAAACTGTCGATTTGACATTTCTGTCCGGACGTATGTGTTCAGGAGCGCGGGGAAGTGCGGTGAGGAGAGCAGCTTCTGATGGTGACAGTCTTTTCGGCAGATGGTTGAACCACTTAAGTGAGGCCGCATTTACTCCTTCAATGTTGCCGCCGAACGGCGCAAGAGTAAGATACCATTCCAGGATCTGTCTGCGTCCGTACTTCTGCGTAAGATAAACAGCCTGGATCATCTCCTTCAGTTTATTAAAATATGTACGTTCATGGCCTGTCAGTCTTTTGGCTACCTGCATGGCAATAGTTGAGGCGCCGGAGGTGACATGCCCGTTTCTGATATTGGTAACAGCCGCTCTGACAACAGAGACGGGATCTACCCCGGGATGACTGAAGAAGTTCCGATCTTCGCTGGCTAAAAGCATGCGGAGATAAAGGGGGCTGACATCATCAACTCTGGTGTAGAAACGATAGGATTCGGTGTCTGAGGAAAGGGTATATGCAGCGACAGATCCGTCTGCCGCATACAATACCCTGGAACGATGATTAAGCAGTGAAAAGTCCAGTTCTCTGATACTGCTGTAACAAAAGATGATCACGGCCACTGCAGTCGTGATCATCAGAACTGGTAAAAGATACCTGAGAAAACGCATTACTTCACTTGAATAACATTCGCTGCATCAAAGAAGTTGAACATCTTGCTCTGTACCTTGTTGATATGTACGCTGCTCATTACAGGCATTGAAGAACCTACATACGCACCCTTGATTACATAAGCAAAGGATCTGAATTTGGCATTACTTACATATTCCTTGAGCACCACTGCGGTATCACCCTTTGTTACGGATGGTGAGCCGAAGCTGTCATTGTAGATCTTCGGATACTGCTTCTTGAGGTCATATCCTGAAATTTCCTTTACAAACAGTGTGTTTGAAGGGATCTTGGTCTCAAAGGCGAGATTGCCGCTGTATGGAGAACCGAACTCAAAGGTGTTGACTACAATCAGATCATCGTTGAGATTCACCTTGTAAGGAGGCTTCAGCAGCTGACCGTTCTTTGTATAGATGGTCTGGGTCATGTTCACGAAGCCGTCGTAGGTGGTCTTGCCGGTGACATTTCCGTTAACAGCCACAGTGGCAACCATAATCTCGTCGGTTGGATTGGTTACAGTAACACTGTTTCCTGCAGTTTTGTAGTCAGCCTTGCTCTGCTTTCCTCTGAAGTTTACCGCCATATTGTTCAGCAGATATTTGCTGCTGCGTGACAGGTATGCATCGGCGTTCAGGTAGGAGTAAAGCTTCTCCGCAATTTCCGGTACCTCGGCATACATGGCTGCTCTGATCAGTGAAACTGAGTCGTGAGTTGCCGTATTAACGTCGGTCGGATAATACTTCAGAAGAGTCTGAAGCTTCGCTGCAATCTGGCTGTAGGTTGTATTGGTGAAGTTGATCCTGGTATCTTCCTCAGAAGCCTTAAGCAGGTACACGCCATACTTGAGAGCCTCCTTCTGCCTCCTGGTATCACCGTACAGTCCGAAGAGCTGTGCAAAATAGCTCATGGATTCCACGGCGATATTTCTGTTCTGACCCATCTTGTTGATGATATCGTCATAATAGTAGACAGCTTCGGTGTGAACGTTCATACCGGTTTTTGCCAGAGTGTAGAGAGATACTGCTGCAGTCATCGGTTCGGACGAGTTTTTGTTTTCAACAACCCGTGCCTTCAGAACATTAAGTCCGTCGCGGCTTACATTGAAACCGGCACGATCTGCCTGATAAAGGAAGTTCAGCGCATATGCAGTGGCATAACTTGATGATGCACTGTCCATATATCCGCTGTTGGTTATGTAGCCGTAGGAGAATCTGTTTTCAACAGCACTGACAAGCGTACCAAGCTTCTTGGTGACCTTCTGCAGCATTGCCCTGTCGGTATTCGGATCCTTCTCCACAGCCTTGAGAGTGTCAAGGAGAATAAAGCCGGAGGATATTTCATCGAACACGCCGTAAGTGCCGTTTTCAAGAACATCCTTTACAGTGGCATCCACATCAGTCATAGGCACCATACCGAATTTGGCGCTGACTTTTGAACTGTCCTCGAAGGTGTTAAGGAAGGAAACCTTCTTTGATTCATGCGGCTTCAGAAGAACAATCTTGCTTTCAGTCATGCGGGAGTAGCGGTTTACAGATGCAATTTCCCTGGTGGTGGTGTAACTGTAGTTCTTGCCCTTCACATCAATATCAACAAAACCGTCACCGAGACCTGATGCGCTGAGTGTTACAGGTTCTGAGAGATTTTCGCCTGAGTTCACATCAATCTTGCCGCTCTTGCTGCATTTGAGCACGCCGCGGCAGGTGATCTTGTAGCTGTAGCTGTCTGCGGATCCGCTCAGGTTGTTGATACTGAATCCGGCAGTAATCTGATCTCCGCTTCTGATGTAGTTAGGGACATTGAGACGTGCTACGGCTATATCTTTCACCGGAACCTCACCGCTGTAGGATCCAAGTCTGTCGGCAGACCAGCCGGTAACCATAAGCCTTGCCGTGGTGCTTACATCATTGAGATCGAAATGCAGTTTGGCAACGCCGTTTTCAACCTTTGTGGCCGGTACATAATAGGTGAACAGGTTCCTGGTAATGTTGTTGAGAGTAGGTCCTGCACCGGCACCGTCTTCGTCGTCGCCGCCATAACCCTGGGATTTAGGATCTGCAATCTTCATCAGATATGAATATGCATCATAAATCGTGGTATTAAATCCGTACTGACCGAACAAGGCGGCATCAGGAGACGGAGATTTCTGCTTGTTAATGGAAAGAATGCCTTCATCCACGAGAGCAGCGGAAACATAGGTGGATGCGTCCGCATTGTCAACCTTGAGGCTGATGTCAAGACCGGTGTTTGGTTTGGCATTGCCGGAAAGCTGAGGTGTAATTCCCAGAGTTTTGTCAGACTGATCCCGATCAAGATAGGTTATGCCAATGGCACGCTGTGCTCCGAGAGGACCGTCTGCCTTTGAATAGAGTGAAACAATGGCATAGGATCCGCGGGAGAAATTGTCACCGATTTTAACGTCTATGCTGTTATGACCCTTTGTTACCCTGTGATGGGAAAGAAGATTTTCAGATACGCCGTCAAGCATGAGATCCGCATAGCCGTCAAAGTAGCTGTCGAATTCCAGACGTGCCGTGTCTCCAGGCCTGTACAGTTTTTTGTCGGCAAACAGACTGAAGCGATCAGGTCGGGTCGGATCCACATCGGAGGCAGAACCGACATAGAAATTTGAGGATGTTTCAAAATTGCCGTACTGAAGTTTGATCAGATAACTGCCGTTGTCGAAAGCCTGTTTGATGCTGGCCGGACTGTCGGTTTTAACGTTCAGTGTTCCTGCGGTAACCGGTGTGAAGTATTCATTATGAACATATTCCCAGCTGCCGTTGCGGTAAACATACTGATAGGAGGAATGGCGCTTGAAAATTCCGTAGCTTACATCGCCCTGGTAAAGCTTTCCGTCTTGATCGGCAAGAATAACCTTCATATCAGATTCACGCGGATTTGTCTTTGAAAAATCGGTTTTGACGCCAACCATCGGACCGTTCACCGCAAGTTTGAAGGTTTTGGAGTAATTGAGGATCTTTGAGTTCGGATCTACAACCTCGGCATTTATCTCAAGTGATCTTGGAATATTGCTTGGCTCAATTGACGACAGATCAATTCTTGCATTACCCGAGCGGTCGGTGAGAATTGTGTCAAAGGATTCATAGCTGTAGGCATTGTCGCTGGAAGAAGGACCGAAGAAGAAATCGGAATACTTCTCCACCGGGTGATTGTCCAGTTTTGTTGAGTAGTTGCCGGACACCGCCACGTTAGGGGCAGGGGCGTCATAGATGAATCTGGTATTGACTGTTACCGCATCGCTGCCGGTAAGATAGGTGCTTCCGGTCTGGAATTTGGTCTTAATGCTGGACGGAATGAAGTTGTCTACCCTGACTGATGTGGTGGACACTATTTTCTTTTTGTCAAAGCCCAGCTTAAACTGCCAGTTTCCGGTAAGGGCAGACTCGTCAAATTCAAACTCGTATTCAAAAGCTCCGCTCTTAGGATCCTTCAGAGTAACCTCGCGATAAATCTGATCATCAGGACGTACTATCATAAGTTTCATTGCCTTAAGATCAGAAGCCTTCATTTTGCCGTCGCGTACTATTGCCTCATAGAGAACCTTTTCACCCGGACGTACAAGAGTACGGTTGGTGTAAGAATAGACATTAAGCTCGTCAGAGGATGCGAGTGCAGGATCTGATGTAAAGTTGTCATCGATGCTCAGGGAGGAGGATCTCAGATCATGAATATATGTATCCTTTCCGCTGGTGACGGATATCAGTGCAGGTTTCTGGGAATGTGTTCCTGATATGTCAGCTTTGGTGAAATGAGCATAGCCGTCTTTGTCTGCCGTAACAGTTCTGATGACATCATTGGTCTCATTTATAAGAGAGATCTTTGCTCCGGCTACAGGCTCGGCAGAAGTCAGGGATCTTACTGCTACATCGATGCCTCTGTCTCTTTTGTAGGTGGTAACACCGAGATCAGTGACAACAATGGACTTGGCCAGCATCAGGGATTCATAATTCTCAGAAAGCTTGTCTATGCAGTCGAGGGTAGCATCGCATTCCTCAAAATCAGGTTCTGTAAGAACAAGCATGTAAAGACCGGAGGTGAGATCATCTGTCAGATCACTGAGGTTGATCATTGTAATGTTTTTCTGGTTTTTAACGCCATTAATACTGACTTCCTTTGAACCGAGAAATTTGCCGTGCTCGGTGATTTTTGATGTTGCCGACCAGCGGTACTGCGCTTCAGTAAGCGGATTGGCTGAATATGATGCCAGGTCGCTGCTGGAAATCTTAAACAGAGAGATTCTGAACTTGTTCATGTTGACTGTCTGAAGAGCAACCTTCTTGTCCTTTGAGGCTGCGGAAATCACGTTTCCGTTGAGGAACTGTACAACACCCTGGTGATCCACAGTTGTAAAATCCACTGTGCGATCTTTGGACAGCATGCCGTTTTCAGCTGAAATAAGTCCCTTCTTAAGAGTTACCCTGTACTTTGATCCGAAATCCAGACCGCCGAGACAGATGGCTCTGTTCTGAACGAGCAGAGACGGCTCGATTTTTTTCCCGGATGAAAGATTTTCAACTGTTACATACGATGACAGCATCTGGGGAGTGTTTTTCTGACTCTCCATTTTCTGAGACATGATAAGACAGGAGGTGGCGGCACCGACAGTATTCTCCTCAGTAACACGACTTACATCCAGAGCGCCTGAACCGGATGCTGCCGTTGCTGAATTACCAGCGAAAACCGCTGCAGCTACTACAATTGACAGTTTTGATAATTTCATAGAACCCTCAAACAATTATTTATAACCGTGCTTATACAACTAATTTCAATCAGTTTCGTTAATTTTAACCTACTTTAGATCCTCATGAGGGTTATATTTCTCTGATTGACTGTCTAACTTGATCTGATTCACATTATTCAGCGGTTCAACTTTCCGACCCGGTTCAAAAAAGGTACAAGGTCTTAAATCACGATTTTTTAGACTGTTACGAGTGGCATTGTAACATCTAAAAGAAACTCAATTTCACTCAATTCTTACCTGTAACTTTTACGAGATGCACATAACATTTCAGTATAAAAATATTTTTTTGAAGGTATGCAGTAAAATGCCTCTATTACACGTTCTGCTGCGATGTTTTACTTTTAACGGCAGTTTTGTCTTTTTTTTCTCGTCATCGATCCCTATGACCCTTCTACGTGCTTATATGGCTCTTTTAGCGAGTCAGTGTTTGTAAAAAACAGGAGTTAAAAGCCCTAAAAACGTGTTTGGTATAATACTTACATAGCATAATATCTGCAATATCAAGGGTTGACGAGTGATGTCAAAGGAAGAGATTACAGTTCAGTTTGATTCTGCAGTAGAGCAGTTAAAGAGACAATTATCCACACTGCCAGAATCGATATCTGTTCTTGTTAATTTTCTTATAGCGTCATTCAATATGCTGTTTGAACTTACAGCAAACCAAAACGATAGCATGAAAGCATCTATCGACTCGCTGCAACAGACGATAGACAGTCAAACAAATAAGATTCAGGAACTTGCAGACAAACTGGGATTAAAGAATCAGGAGATCTTAAAATTCCATGAGTTGATAAAGTCTTTAAAGACTCTTCTTAAATCGAAGGCTGTAGACATAGATGCATTGATACAGCTTCTGTTTCAGGGAGGAAGTGAACAGAAGGAGCAGCCGGCACCACAGGAAAAAGCTGAAAAACCGCAGAGTAAAAAGCAAAACCCGAGAAAGACAGGGCAATAACAGAAAACTGGAATGTTGCGGTATAGAACAGGCAAGTTTTTATGATGAAAATGGAAAAGTTTTAGGAGTTTCAACCAGAGAGGAAGCTTCAGCAGAAGTGCCTCAGCAGATTGAAAGAGACGGTAAAAGTATGCATTCAAAGACAGGAAAGAATGTCCCGACAACAGAGTAAAGACCTATACAACAAAGGTTAAAACTGTAAAATACGTTCCTGTTTAGGAAGAAATCCAGGAACATGAATCTGCAAATAGAAAAACTCCTGTTGCAACAATTATCGGTTTAGATCCGGAAAAAGATTTTCTTCCAAAGACTGTTGTCGGTTTCGATTTCATGTCAGAAATGATTGAATCAAGGATGATGAATCGAATACCAATGAACAACGAAAATAAGGAAAGAGGGAGAGGTAAGAGAATAATTCAACGAAATTAAGAAGCTGGTTGATGAATGCTACAGGAAGATGCAGGAATGTAAAAATCCCTTGGAGGTATATACAGCCAAGTTTTTAAAAGCGGTTAAGTACCCATATAACCAGTGGGAAAAATTCACCAGACTCATGGAGGATGGAAATGCTCCTCTGGATAACTCTGAAGCAGAGAGGGCTATACGTGACTTAGCAGTATTAAGGCATTCTACCGCCAGCGGATTTGCTTCAGTTGAAGGAGCAAAGTCTTTAACCATATTCTCAACATTTCATGAAACCTGTAAAAAGCACGGAGTGCATCTGAGAGAATACATTGCATACTTGTTCAGGTATATCGGAATGCACCGAAAAGAACTGAACGATCCTGGTATTCAACCTGAAGAGAAAAACGCGATTCTTGAAAAGGCTATGCCATGGAATTTTAAAACCGACATTGGACAGTAAAATTTCTTAATTATTTCTTCCCTGTAAATCTCTGTGTTTGTTCTTTTTTAACCTGCTTCGCTTTCATTATAATAGGCATTGTAGAAGGTTTCGTAGGT
>JAEEGF010984230.1_pt1 | contig 32958 bp, 25 predicted proteins | sample 9134171 | NCBI WGS metagenome assembly JAEEGF01 (sample SAMN16246542, study PRJNA631951) | gut metagenome | biome: gut microbiome; feature: rumen; material: AP-attached | host: Bos | place: Iran: Karaj | collected 2018-10
GTCGGGCTCGCGAACATAATCGCGGAGAAGTCGGGCGCGGAGTGTCCGATGCCCGAGCTTCTCCAGGAGGACTTCACCGCGGAGGCGACGCGTTCGTGGCTCGAGAAATGGCTGCGCGACCCGGCGGAGCGCCGGAAGGCGTCCGACGCGCTCGCGAAGGCCGTCGCGCTGCTTTCCGCGGACGGGGACGCGTATGCGAAGATAGCCACCGAGATCGCTCCGTGCGCTCGTCGCAGCGAAACTTTGGTATAATTTCCGACTATGAAAAAGAACATACTCGTGTCCGCCGCGGCGCTAGTGGCTCTCCCGGCGCTCGCTTTCCTTCAGAACGTCACCCCTGAGTCGCAGGGCATCCCCTCGTCCGCAATCGCCGACTTCATCGACGCGTGCGAACGCGAACTGGACGGCGTCCACTCGTTCGTCCTGGTGCGGCACGGCGAGATCGTGGCCGAGGGCTACTGGTCTCCGTTCTCCGCGGACCGCACGCATCTCCTCTACTCCCACTCGAAGAGCTTCACCTCGACAGCGGCCGGATTTCTCGTCGACGACGGGAAGCTCGACCTCGACGAGCGAGTGGTGGACATCTTCCCGGAGCACGTAACCGAGAAGACGTCCGAGAACATCAGGCAGATCCGCGTGCGCGACCTGCTGACGATGAACGCCGGCCAGGACCAGGAGGCGGCGCGCAGCAATGTGTCCGGAGACTGGGTGCGCGCCTTCATCTCGAACGACACTCCGCGCGTCCCCGGGAAGGGCTTCAGGTACGACTCATGCGCGACGCACATTGTCGCCGCGATAGTGGAGCGCAAGACAGGCAAGAAGCTGATGGACTTCCTTGAGGAGCGGCTTTTCAGCAAAATCGGCATAACCGGCGCGTGGTCCAACACGAGTCCGAGCGGAGTCGCCTGCGGCGGATGGGGAATGAACATGAAGACGCGCGACCTCGCGCGGTTCGGACTCCTCTACCTGAACGAGGGGCGCTGGCAGGACGAGCAGATCCTCTCGCGCGACTGGGTGCGGCTCGCGACCTCGCTCCAGACGCGCACGGACCGTTCGGGAGACGGCGACTGGAGCCAGGGGTACGGATTCCAGTTCTGGCGCTGCCGGCACAACTGCTACCGCGCGGACGGCGCCTTCGGACAGTACACGATCGTTATGCCCGACCAGGACGCGCTCATCTCAATGACCGCAGGACTCTCGGACATGGGCAAGGAGCAGGAGCTCGTCTGGCGCTATCTCCTCCCCGCGATGAAGGATGCGCCGCTTCCAGAGGACAAGGCCGCGTCCGACGCTCTCGCCGCGCGCTGCCGTGCGCTTGCCTTCCCGACCGTGAAGGGCGAGAAGAAGGGGACGGCGTGCGGACTCGGCAAGTCCTTCGCCCTCGAGGGCGAGCAGAAGCGCTTCTTCTTCAGAAAGACGGCGCTTGCTGAGAAGGGTGACGGATGGGAGATTGCGCTTGAGGGCGAGTGCGGTCCACAGCGCTTCGACGTCGGCTTCGGCAAGTGGGCCTACGGCGAGATTAAGCTCGAGCTCCAGGAGTTCGAGTCGCTCGGCACGCTTGTCGGCGTGCAGCATACAGCGGCATCTGGTGCCTGGACCGCTCCCGACACCTTTGTTGCGAAGGTCTATCTCGTCGACACGCCGGCGTGGATGCAGTTCACGTTCAAGTTCAGCGAGGACGGAACTCTTGCGTTCACCTCCAAGTTCTGGGGCTGGGGTGGCGGCGATACAAAGCTGTCCGGCAAGGCCGAATGAACCGATTTTCATGGCGCGTCTCGCCGCGCCAGCATGGCGGAGATGGAGGTTCGTGACGCGGCAAGATGCCGCGTCTCCTTGGGTCGAGTTCGCGGTTCGGTGCCGGATTGCAAATTCGCCCCCCACAGCGCGGCGAATTTGTGGTAAAATATACATTTCAAGGAAAAAATAGCCATGAAGAACCTGACTGCGGACGAACTCCGCGAAGAATACCTTAAGTTTTTTGAATCCAAGGGGCACAAGATCATCCCCGGCGCGTCGGTCATACCCGAAAACGATCCGACGGTCCTCTTCACCACCGCGGGGATGCATCCGCTGGTGCCGTATCTGATGGGCGCGATGGAGCATCCGGCTGGAAAGCGCCTTACCGACGTGCAGAAGTGCGTCAGGACCGGCGACATCGACGAAGTCGGCGATGCAGCGCACCTCACCTTCTTCGAGATGCTCGGCAACTGGTCGCTCAACGACTACTTCAAGAAGGAGGCGATCTCCTGGTCGTTCGAGTTCCTCACCCAGCACCTCGGCTTCAAGCCCGAGCAGCTCAACGTCACGGTGTTCCGCGGCGAGGGCAAGGAAGGCGAAGACGGCTACATCCCCGCCGATGAAGAGGCGGTCGCGATATGGAAGTCTCTCGGAATCCCCGAGGAGCGCATCTTCCGCCTGCCGCGCGAGGACAACTGGTGGGGTCCTGCGGGCACGACTGGCCCCTGCGGTCCCGACACTGAGATGTTCATCGACACCGGCAAGGAGAAGTGCGGTGAGGGCTGCCGCCCCGGCTGCCACTGCGGGAAGTACATAGAGATCTGGAACGACGTCTTCATGCAGTACAACAAGAACGAGGAGGGCAAGTTCGTCCCCCTCGGCCGCCACAACGTCGACACCGGAATGGGCGTCGAGCGCACAATCTGCATGATGAGCGGCGCGCCTACCGTCTACGACACCGAGATCTTCGCGCCGATCATGGCGAAGATAGATGAACTTAGGTCCTTGGGCAAGGGTGCGGGAGCGCAAGAGCTCCCGTCCATTCCTGCGGAAGATGTCCTCCGCGCCCGCCGCATCATCGCCGACCACATGCGCACGGCGACGTTCATCCTCTGCGACCCGAAGGGCGGCGTTAAGCCGGGCAACGTCGGCGCAAACTACGTGCTCAGGCGTCTCATCCGCCGCGCCGTCCGCTATGCGCGCCAGCTCGGCATCGCCGAGGGCTTCACCGTGAAGCTCGCGGAGGTGATCTGCGACAAGTACAGCCACGTCTACCCCGAGCTCAAGGTGAACCTCGACCAGTGCAGGCTTGACCTCGAGGCGGAGGAGAAGCGCTTCAACGCGACCCTGGACAAGGGCGAGGCGATGTACAAGAAGGTCGCCGAGCAGCTCAAGCTCCACGGCCAGTCACAGATCAGCGGCAAGACGGCCTTCAAGCTCTACGACACGTTCGGCTTCCCGTTCGAGATGACCGTCGAGATGGCGACGAAGGACGGACTCACCGTCGACAAGGAGGGCTTCGAGGAGGCGAACCGCAAGCACCAGGAGCTATCCCGCACGACGAGCGCGGGCTCGTTCAAGGCGGGACTCCAGGACAACAGCGTCGTCGTCACGCGCATGCACACGGCGACGCACCTCCTGCACGCCGCGCTCCACAAGGTGCTTGGTCCGACAGCGAACCAGAAGGGCTCCAACATCACTGCGGAGCGCCTGCGCTTCGACTTCACGTGGCCCGAGAAGATGACGGACGAGCAGATCGCAGAAGTTGAGAAGCTCGTCAACGGATGGATCGCCGACGCGATTCCCGTCACCAAGAAGACCACTACCGTCGAAGAGGCGAAGAACGAGGGCGCGATGGCGCTCTTCGGATCCAAGTACGGCGACCAGGTGACGCTCTACTCCATCGGGGACGTCTCGAAGGAGATCTGCTGCGGACCCCACGTCGAGAACACCAGCGAGCTCGGCAGCTTCAAGATACAGAAGGAGCAGTCGTCCTCCGCCGGCGTCCGCCGAATCAAGGCCGTAATCGGCAACATGCAGGCTTGACGGCCGCATATAACTCAACAACCAACTTATATCCGATATGAAGACAATTGGTGATCCTATTTTTGCGAAGGATGCGGGAGGAGCTCTCCTCAGCCGCATCGGCACGATCTTCTTCAGGACGCCTGGCCTCGTGACGAAGAGGGGGGTCCACGCGATGCAGCGCATGTGGTGGATCGACAGCCTCAACGCGACACGCGAGGCCGAGGGGCTCCCTCCGCTCACGGAGGCCGAGGAGAACGAGGAGCTCGCGCAGTCCGCAGACCTCATCTTCACGGACGAGTACGTTCTCATCCGTCCCGATCCCGACCGCATGGACCTTGCGTTCAAGGCGGACGAGGAGCTGCAGAAGATGGTCAACAAGCGCAAGATCCGCTTCCTCAACACCCACGCCGCGAAAGTGCGCAACGCGCTCCGCGCGCGCGGCGAGAACTGGCGCATGGCGCGCGCGCCGATCTCGCAGGACGACATGAAGCGCATCGTCGAGGACTCCCGCGTCGCCATCGACCAGAAGAACATCTACTTCTACAACCAGGCAGTCGGAACGCGCTACATCACGGCCGGCGGATACGACACCGTCTCGAAGCTCCCCGCAGACGAGTTCCGCGCCCAGATTAAGGAGACCGTTTCGCTTCTCAAGAAGCGCAACCGCATGGGACACCCCGAGGTCGACCTCTTCCCGACGACGACGCCAATCGACATCAAGAACGCGCTGAAGGCGCTTGACGTCGACGCGCTCGGAGACGCCGAGCTCAAGGCGGCGACGGACAAGATATCCCTCGACTGGCGCATGTCGCTCCCCGCGGAGCTCCGCGAGGAGTCCGTCGAGAACTTCGACTGGCGCAACGCCATGTGCGCTCTCGTTACGGCTGGGCCCAACGAGACGAACGCCTCCGACCAGGAGCTCATCCAGGGCATCTCGCCGGAGTTCTACCGCCAGATCGAGTGGCTCCCCGGCGCGCGCGTCGACCGCGGAGAGGTGATCTTCGATCCGCTGTGGGACGAGTTCAACCGCACGCACGATCCGGAGCTCGCCGCGCTTTGCGACTTCCGCGTGCGCAACATCATCTTCGGACTGATGCGCCTCTTCAGCGACGTCGAGTTCATCAACGTGGGCCGCATCGCCCGCTCGCTCGCGCGCCGCCCGATCGAGGGCTCTCGCCACGGCAACGTCTACGTCGTCCAGTGCAAGACCGCTGTCTCCGACGAGGTGAGGCTTTTCCTGCTTCGCTTCCAGAAGTGGGGTGTCGCCGAGCATCTCGACGAGGGCAAGGACCTCACCCAGGCGATGATCGAGGCGAACGAGTATTCGGACTACATCCTCGACCGCCGCCTCATGTGCAGGCAGCTCGGAATGAACCTCCCCTCGCGCGTCGGCATCGCGACGTTCCCCGAGACGTACCACGGGCACAACGAGTACAACGGCACGACGGTCCGCGCCTTTGCATACGCCCGCCACTACATCCCCGGGACAGCCTCCGACAAGATCCCGCCCGCGCGCTTCAGGAACCCCGCCTTCGCGCTCGCGTTCGCGTGGCTTATGGGACAGGCCGCCGCCTACGACCTCATCGTCGGCAGGCGCTCTACCGAGACGAAGGAGAACCTGTTCGACAAGAACTACGAGGTGGTGCAGTTCGGGGACGACGGACTTCCCGTGCGCGTCGTAGTCACGGACCATGCAGGCAGCTTCGTCAACTACCTCCACTCGTTCGAGGATTCCGTCATCCCGTATGCGAACGTCATCAGGAGGCGCGAGAAGTTCGTGACGGACAAGACAGCCTTCGCCAACGCCTACATAACCGCCTTCGAGCGCACGCTCGCAGACGCGCAGGCGAAGTACCGCGAGCGCCGCCGCGCTTTCGAGGACCTCTTCGTGCACCGTCCGTTCGACGCCGCCGGCTCTGGCGCGTACCGCTGGGCGAAGACCCTCGAGCGCCTCGACCGGTGCGACCCCAAGGCCGTCGCGGCAGTCCTCAAGGCCGCCATCGAACTGGTCTGATGCTCCGCTACGCGCTGAGGAGGATCGCCGAGGTGATTCCGACCACGGTCGGAATCCTCCTCCTCACTTTCGCGCTCTTCAACGTCGTCGGAGGCTCCCCGGCGGAGGCGATTCTCGGCAAGAACGCCTCCGCGGAGTCCATCGCGGCGTTCAACAGGAAGTACGGATACGACAGGCCGCTCGTCTTCGCCCGCGACAGCCAGTTCGTCCGCTTCGTCACCAGCTTCGCGAAGGGCGACTTCGGCTACTCCGTGGAGATGAAGGAGCCTGTCGCTGACGTTCTCGCGCGGGGCGTCGGACCCAGCCTTTCGCTCACAGTGCCGATTCTCGTCGGCGGCACTCTACTCGGGCTTCTGCTCGCGATGCTCGCGGCCGCGTGGCGAGGGCGAATCGTCGACAAGGCGATACTCTTCGGCTCGACGATACTCATGAGCGTCAACTACGTCGTGTGGGTTCTCGCGGGGCAGTTCCTGCTCTCGTACAAGGCGGGGCTCTTTCCCATATGGGGCTACCGCGGCTGGTTCTACCTCGCGCTTCCCGTGATGATCGGCATCGTCTCCTCGCTTGGCGTCGACGTCAGGTTCTTCCGCACCGCGATCCTCGACGAGATATACAGACCCTACGTCCTCACCGCGCGCGCGAAGGGGCTGCCGCGTTGGACTATTCTCACGCGCCATGTTCTCCGCAACGCGCTTGTTCCGATCGTCACCTACGTCTCGCTTTCCATCCCCTATCTCTTCACGGGCTCGCTTCTCCTCGAGTCCTTCTTCGGCATCCCCGGACTCGGGTCGGTGTCGCTTAACGCCATACATTCCGCCGACATGGCGGTGGTGCGCACGATGGTCGTCCTAGGAGCGCTTCTGTACCAGTTCGTAAACCTCGTCACGGACCTCGCATATGCGGCGCTCGACCCTCGGGTGCGCATGCGCGGATAGTCCGTGGCGTCAAAGCGCAGTAAAAACGATATGAAGAAGTCACTCGTCGCATCCGTCGCCGCTGTCGCGTCCGTGGCAGCCGCATTTGCCGCCGCTCCCCGAGCCGAGCGCGCCGCGCTCGCCCGTGAACTCGCCGCCTCCGGCATCGTCCTCCTCGAGAACAGGGACTGCATCCTCCCCCTCGAAAAGAACGAGGAGATCGCGCTCGTCGGAATAACCGGATACTGCTGCCACCGCATGGGCTGGGGCTCGGGCGACATGCTCGCGCACGAGCCTGTGCAGATCGACGCTGGACTCTCCAAGGCGGGCGTCAGGCTTGACGCGGGCTTCGCCAAGCTATACAGGGACGAGGTCGCGAAGCGCGACCTTTCACGCGTCAACCGCGACTGGTTCAAGTGGACCCGCCGCTTCGACGAGCCGAAGATACCCTCCGCCGACTTCGCGAAGCTCTCCGTCGGGAAGCGCGCCGAGAAGTGCGTCGTCGTCATCGGACGCTGCACCGGCGAGTCCGAGGACATTCCCGAGGCCCCGGGCGGATGGCGACTCCACCAGGAGGAGGAGCGCCTGCTCGCCGACGCATGCGCCGCGTTCGAGAACGTCGTCGTTCTGCTCAATGCGCCGGGCGTGCTTGACACTTCGTTCATGGACCGCTATCCTGTCAAGTCCCTCGTCTTCGTCCCGTTCCTCGGCGAGACGACGGGAGACGCCGTTGCCGATGTTCTCACGGGGAAGGTCAATCCTTCCGGAAAGACGGTCGACACGTGGGCGAAGGCCTACAGGTTCTATCCGTCCACGGACTGCTGGCAGTCGAGCGAGATCGCGTACGAGGAAGGACAGTTCGTCGGTTACCGCTACTTCGACCTTGCGGAGATGGACGCGGATGCGTTCAAGGGCCTCAAGGACGCGGTGAGGTATCCGTTCGGCTACGGACTGTCCTACACGACGTTCGAAGTGACGAGCTCGAACTCCGTCCGCCGCCTTGACGACTCGCGTTCGTCGGTGTCCGTGACTGTCCGCAACACCGGACGCGTCCCGGGCGCGGATGTCGTCCAGTGCTATGTCTCTTTCATCCCCGCCCAGCCGAAAGTCTTCACGCGTTTCGTAAAGCGCCTCTGCGCCTTCGCGAAGACGCCCGTAATCGCGCCCGGCGCGTCCGAAGAGGTGACGCTGTACTTCGACGCCTCGGACATCGCGCGCTACAACCGCGAGACCGCGACATGGGAGATCCCGTCCGGAGAGTACACGCTTCTCGTCGGCGATTCGCCGTCCTCCCTCGCAGTCGTCTCGAAGCAGACGCTTGACGCGTCCGTCGTGGTGCAGAAGGTGAAGGGGCGCTTCCGCGGCAAATGCGCCGCGGGCGCGCGCGAGGAGTTCGCAAAGCCGGCGTCTCCGGTGAAGATGGCGGACGTCGTCTCGGGCAAGGCGAAGGTCGAGGATCTCGTCGCGCAGTTCACGGACGAGGAGCTGGCTGCCGTTGTGATCGGGAGGATCTTCGACGGACAGGGCTACAACGTCGAGGGCGGAACAGGAGTAGGCGGAGTCAAGAAGGGACGCGTCGACTGCGAGGCCGGCGAGACATGGAGCTCCGAGAAGTACGGCTTCGGCGCGATTACGACGTCCGACGGACCTTCCGGGGTGCGTCTCTCCAACTTCAACGAGCCTGCCGAGAAGTACAATCCGCTTTGCTCCGCCGTCGTCTCCTGGCCGTGCGCGACCGCGCTCGCCCAGAGCTGGGACGTCGCCGCTGCGGAGCGCTTCGGACGTGCCATCGCATCCGAGATGGCGCTCACGGACATCGACTGCTGGCTCGCGCCGGGAGTTAACATCCACCGCAATCCGCTCTGCGGACGCAACTTCGAGTACTTCTCGGAGGATCCGCTCATCGCAGGGCTCATGGGCGCGGCTGTCGTGAAGGGCGTGCAGACGAACGAGGACGGCACGCCGTCCGGACGCTCCGCAACGGTGAAGCACTTCTGCGTCAACAACCAGGAGTTCGAGCGCGCGACAGAGAACAACATCGTCGACGAGGTTACGCTGCGCGAGATATACCTCAAGCCGTTCGAGATCGTCGTCAGGCGAGCGCGTCCGAACATGGTCATGTCGAGCTACAACAAGCTCAACGGAGATTTCTGCGCGACGACGTACGATCTCATGACGGGAGTGCTGCGCGAGGAGTGGGGCTTCGACGGGTTTGTGATGACCGACTGGTGGAACTCGGCCGACAAGCTGCGCCATCCCGCCGCCGGAAACGACCTCGTGATGCCCGGCTCGCGCGGCGAATACGACGCGCTCGTTGCGGCGATGAAGGATGGACGCGTCCGCCGCGCCGACGTGCAGCGCGCCGCGGCGAACATCCTCGGCGTCTACGCACGCATCACCGCCGCTAAGGGTAAGTGAGATATGCACAGACTGCTCGTAGATTCCGCTCTCCTTGAATCGGACGCGCCGGCGCTTCCAAAGGACGCCGCTCGCCACCTGAAGGTGCTGCGTCCGGAGGAGGGCGAGAAGTTCGAGCTCTTCGACGGGAAGGGCGCATGGCGCGTCTATGAGCATTCCGGCGGAGCGCTCCGCGCGTCCGGCGCGCTGTCCCGCGAGGAGCGCCCGGCGCTTCCTCCGCTCACCTTGTTCGCCTGCGTCACGAAGGGTTCGCGCTGGGACTGGACGATAGAGAAGGCGACGGAGCTCGGCGTGTCGCGCATTGTGCCGGTGATTTCAGAGCGCACTATAGTTCGCGTACGGGCGGACGAGCGCGAGGCGAAGCGCGAGCGCTGGACTCGCATCGCGGAGGATGCGGCTCGGCAATCGGACGCGCGCTGGGTGCCGGAGGTGCTTGCGCCCGTGGATTTCACCGATTCCCTCGCGATGGTTGCCCAGACTGCTTGTTTCGTCGGAGCCCTCACGACGCCTCCGCCGCGTCCGGTTCTCGCCGAGTTCGCCGCGTGGCGCGGCGAATGCGCCGCGCCGAAGGGCGGAGTGTCGGTGTATGTCGGACCCGAGGGCGACTTCACTCCAGACGAGCTTTCGCGCCTCCTCGCGGTGGCGCGTCCGGTTAGCCTCGGCCCCACCGTGCTCCGCGCGGAGACGGCCGCCATATTCGCCGTCGGCGCAATTGCCGCGGCGCTGCAGACATGACCGAACTTTTCGACACGCACGCGCACTTCGAGGGGACGCGTGAGGAGACGGACGCCGCTGTGGCACGCGCGAAGGCATCCGGCGTCACGCGCATAATGGCCGTCGGCGGAAGCGAGAGCCTCAATGCCGGCACGGAGGGCTTCGCGTACCGCGCGATAGGATGGGACCGCGACCAGGCGGGAAGGGAGCTCCCCGAGCTCGACTACGCCGGCGTCGCCGCCGTTGGCGAGATTGGGCTCGACTACCACTATTCGCCCGAGACGCGTGCGGCGCAGATGGACCTCTTCGCTCGGCAGCTGGAGCTTGCGCGCAGTCTCGACCTGCCCGTCGTCATACATACGAGAGACGCGGACGACGATACGCTCGGGCTTCTCCGCGAGATTCCGTCGAAGGGGATAATCCACTGCTTCACCGGGAACCCTGGGTTCTGCCGCGCGCTTCTCGACCTCGGCTTCCACATCTCGATTTCCGGCATCGTCACGTTCAGGGCGGCGGACAACGTCCGCGAGTCCGCGCTCGTGGTTCCAGACGACCGCATTCTCGTCGAGACCGACTCGCCGTTCCTCGCGCCCGTGCCGATGCGGGGGAATGCGAACGAGCCGGCGTTTGTGGTCCATACGGCGAAATTCCTCGCCGGACTGCGCGGGACGACCTTTGAGGAATTCGCCGCGCTAACGACGCGCAACGCGCTTGCGCTGCTCGGCGAAGGTTGTCGATAGTGCAATCAAAAGTTGTTAACATTATAACAATTCCCCATTGATTGCCACGCGTTCATATGGTATCATTTTAGCATGGACGAGGTGCTGTCTCCGGTGAGGCGGCGCTTGCATGTTCAGAAACAAGGAGAAACAAATGGCCGTACTTGACTGGATAATGATTCTCGCCTACTTCGGCGTCCTCGGTGGCGTCGTGTGGTGGAGCATGAGGCGCAACAAGATTGAATCCGAGGAGGATCTGTTCCTCGGCGGCAGGTCGGTCGGCTGGCTTGCGATCGGCGCGTCGATCTTCGCGGCCAACATCGGTTCCGAGCACTTGATCGGCCTTGCGGGTTCCGGCGCGGTCGCGGGCCTTTCGCAGTCCCACTGGGAGTTCCACGCGTGGGTGCTCGTGATGATGAGCTGGGTGTTCCTTCCGTTCTACTACAACTCGGGCGTCTCGACGATGCCGGAGTTCCTCGAGCGGCGCTTCGGCGCGCGGGCGCGGTGGATCCTCTCCCTTGTCTCGCTCGCGGCGTACGTCCTCACGAAGATTTCCGTTACGGTGTTCGCCGGCGCGCTCTTCTTCGAGGTGATGATGCCCGAGGTGCAGCTCACCATCGGCGGCACGGTCATCAGCTCGTTCTGGATCGGCGCTGTGACGACGGTGATTCTCGCGGGCCTCTACTCGTCGATCGGCGGACTCTCCGCCGTCGTCTACACTGACCTCGTGCAGACGGGCATCATCCTCGCGGGCACGCTCTCGGTGACCGGCTTCGCGCTCTACCACCTCGGCCATTCCGGCGCGGTTCTTCCCGACGGGCAGACGGCGCAGGGAATCGCGGACGGCTGGCAGGTCCTCAAGGCGACGATCAAGTCGACCGGCAACGTCGAGCAGTTCGGCCTCTGGCACTCGCTCTCGCACAAGGCGTTCCCGTGGCTCGGCGTCGTAGTCGCGTCCGCCACGATCGGCGTCTGGTACTGGTGCACGGACCAGTTCATCATTCAGCGCACGCTCGCTGCTAAGAACATGACGAACGCCCGCCGCGGCGCAATCTGGGGCGGCTTCCTCAAGCTCGCGCCGGTGTTCCTCTTCCTCGTTCCTGGCATGCTCGGCTTCGCGCTGCACCACAACCACGTGCAGATCGGCGGCACGGTCTTTGCGATTCCGATGAAGACGCTCGCGGACGGAACCCAGGCGCTCAACGGCGACACGGTGTTCCCGACGCTCGTGCAGACGCTTCTGCCCGTCGGCTTCCGCGGACTCGTCGTCGCCGGCATGATCGCGGCGCTCATGAGCTCGCTCGCTTCGCTCTTCAACTCGGTGTCGACGCTCTTCACCGTCGACGTCTACCAGAAGCTCAAGCCCGACACCCCGCAGAAGAAGCTCGTCGTCATCGGACGCACCACGACCGTCGTGATGACCGCGCTCGGCCTCCTGTGGCTCCCGATCATGAAGGCTATCTCCGGCGGCGGACTCTACCAGTACATCCAGTCCGTCCAGTCGTTCCTCGCGCCGCCGATCGTCGCGGTGTTCCTGACTGGCCTTCTCTGGAAGCGCATGAACCTGCGCGGCGCGTGCTGGGGCCTCGGGCTCGGCTTCCTGCTCGGCATGGTCAAGCTGACGCTCAACGCCACGATGCCCGGTCCGGACGGATACGCGTTCATCCAGGACTTCTACTTCTCGGGAATCCTGCTTGTCACTTCGTTCATCATCGTCATCGTCTCGTCGCTCACCGCGCCCCCTCCGGACCATGCGCATCTCGACGGACTCAACTTCAGCTGCCTGTCGCCCGAGTACAAGAAGACGAACCGCGAGTCCTGGAACTGGATCGACGTCGTCGCCTCGATCATTGTCGTCGGCTGCGTCATCGCCGCGTACGCGTACTTCTGGACCTGGCTCGACTAACAGGCAAAATTCACTCGCGATCGGGGGCCTTTATGCCCCCGTGCGACGCAACCCTCCCATGGCGCGCATCGAAGCGCAGGGAGGGTTTCCTGTAAAATTGCGTCGCGTCACGATAGTTCATTGCGGAATATGGTATAATATCCGCTAAAGCGGCGGATGTGCCGCGGACCGAAAAGCAAGGAAGGAAAAACAGAGAATGACGAAGATGATGAAGTTCTCGGCCGTTGCGGCCGCAGCGGCGATGGTCGCCGGATGCCAGCAGGCCTCTGAAGACGAGACAGACCTCGCGCCATACGCGCTCGCTGCGGCGGACGCGAGCGGCTACACGCTTCCCGAAAGCGGCAAGGACGGCGGCGAACTGCACATCTACACATGGTCCGACTATCTCTCCCCTGACGTGCAGGCGGGCTTTGAGAAGGCTCTCGGCGTTAAGGTAGTCATCGACACTTTCGAGTCCAACGAGGCCATGTACGCGAAGCTCAAGGCGGGCGGCACGGGCTACGACATCATCACGCCCAGCTCCTACCAGGTCGCGCTCATGGCGAAGGAGGGGATGATCGAGAAGATCGACCACGCGAAGTGCCCGAACGTTAAGGCGAACTTCGACAAGTCCTTCGCCTCGCAGATCATCGACCCCGAGTTCGCGTACAGCGTGCCGTACACCGTCACTTACACCGGCTTCATGTACGCCAAGGACAAGATTCCGGAAGGTGCGGACGTCGAGTCCTGGAAGATTCTCGAGAATCCTGCGCTCAAGGGACGCATCACGCTCCTCGACGACATCCGCGAGGTGATCGGCGCCGGACTCATGTCCCTCGGCCATTCCATCAACTCCACCGACCCCGCCGATATCGACGCCGCCGTCGCGCAGGTCCTCAAGTGGAAGTCCAACTCCCGCAAGTTCGACGCCGAGAGCTACAAGACCGAGGTCGCTGGCGGCTCGACGTGGATCGGCCACGGCTACTCGACCGACGCGACGCAGGTCATCGTCGGCGACGAAGACGAAGGCATGGCCCCGCGCGACGACATCGGCTTCGCGCTCCCGAAGGAGGGCTTCACCATCGCGTTCGACGAGATGGTCGTCGCGAAGGACTCCCGCCGCAAGGACCTCGCCTACGCGTTCATCAACTACATCTACTCCGGCGAAGTCGCGAAGGTCAACATGGAGTACCTCTGCGGACCCAACCCGGTCCGTCCCGGAATCGAGCTCCTCGACGAGGACTACCGCAACCTCATCGTCCTTTCCCCCGAGAAGCTCTCGAACGGACAGGTCCTGAAGGGCTTCGAAGACCCCGCGGTCAACGAGCTCTACAACAAGGCGTGGGACAAGATCAAGGCAACGGAAGCTAAGCTCAAGTGACACTGGACAACATCCGCAACTTCTGCATCATAGCGCACGTCGACCACGGCAAGACGACGCTATCCGACCGCATCCTCGAGCTCACGCACGCGATTTCAGCGCGCGAGCTCAAGGAACAGACCCTCGACGCGATGGACCTCGAGCGCGAAAGGGGAATCACGATCAAGTCGCACCCCGTGTCGATGCACTACACGGCGAAGGACGGCAAGACCTACCTCTTCAACCTCCTCGACACCCCTGGGCACGTCGACTTCGCGTACGAAGTGTCGCGCTCCATGGGCGCGTGCGAAGGCGCGCTTCTCGTCGTGGACGCCGCGCAGGGCGTGGAGGCGCAGACTGTCGCCAACACCTACTTCGCGCAGGACGCGCAGTTGGAGATCGTTCCGGTCCTGAACAAGGTCGACCTCCCTGGCGCGGACGTTAAGGAGGTTTCGCGCGAGATCGAGGACATCCTCGCGATTCCGATGGACGATCCGCTCCTCGTCTCCGCGAAGACCGGCGTCGGCTGCCCCGATGTCCTGGAGGCGATCGTAAAGCGCATCCCGCCGCCGACGAGCGCAGGCGTGGACGCTCCATTGAGGGCTCTCGTGTTCGACTCGGTGTTCGACGAATTCAGGGGCGTGATTACGTATGTGCGCGTGGTCGACGGATCCCTGAAGGCCGGTGAGAGCGTGAAGTTCATGGGTTCGGGAGTTGCGACGACAGTCCACGAAGTCGGCATCTTCTCCCCGACGAAGAAGCCCGTTGAAAGGCTCGCCGCCGGCGAGGTGGGATACATCGTCGGCACGGTGAAGGATCCGAGCGAGATCAAGATCGGCGACACGGTGACGACCTCGCGCCTCGGTGCGACGGAGCCGCTTCCCGGCTTTCAGGACATCCACCCGACCGTCTTCTGCGGAATCTATCCGATGTCGACGGACGAGTTCCCGAAGGTCGCGGCGGGACTCGAGAAGCTGCACCTGAACGACGCGGCGTTCACTTTCCACCACGAAAGCTCACTCGCGCTTGGATTCGGCTTCAGGTGCGGATTCCTCGGACTCCTCCACATGGAGATCGTGCAGGAGCGCCTAAGGCGCGAGTTCGGCCTCGACATCATCTCGACATCGCCCGGCGTAGTCTACAAGCTCAAGCTCAAGAGCGGAGAGGAGAAGGACCTCGACAATCCGCTCCAGATGCCCGATCCCTCGGCGCTCGAGACGATTTCCGAGCCGATCCTCAAGGCGCGCATAATCACCCCGTCCGAATCGATCGGCGATGTGATGCGCATCGTGATGGACCGCCGCGGACAGGTCGAGGGAACGGAGACGATCGACGCGAAGCGCGTGATGCTGCACTGCATGCTCCCGCTCAACGAGATCCTCATCGACTTCCATGACACGCTCAAGTCCGTGAGCCACGGCTACGCGTCGATGGACTACGAGCCCGCGGGCTACCAGGTCTCGGACATCGTGAGGATGGACATCCTCCTCAACGGCGAGACGGTCGACGCTTTCGCGACGATGGTGCACCGCGCGAAGGCGCGCAACCGCGGAATCCAGATGTGCAAGGCGCTTGCGGATACGATCCCGCCGCACCAGTTCAAGATTCCGGTGCAGGCCGCGATCGGACGCGAGATCATCGCGCGAGAGGACATCCGTCCGTTCCGCAAGGACGTCCTTGCGAAGCTCTACGGCGGCGACGTCACGCGCAAGATGAAGGTCCTCGAGAAGCAGAAGCGCGGCAAGGCGAGGATGAAGGAGTTCGGACACGTCAACGTGCCTCAGAGCGCCTTCATCGCCGTCCTCAAGGGGACGATCAAGGAGAAGTAGTTCAGTTCATCCGATCGAGGGCGTCGAGGAGCTTCTTCATCTCCTCGTCCGTCCCGATCGTGATCCTGAGCCTGTCGCCGGTGAGAGGCCCCGGGAAATAGCGGACGAACACGTTCTGCGACTTCAGGTACGCGAACACGTCCGACGCTTTGGTTCCCTCCGGCGGCTTCGCGAAGACGAAGTTCGCCTCGCTCGGGATGACGTCCCATCCACGCTTCAGCAGAGCTTTGGCGAACGCCTTGCGCGTCTTCACTACCGTTGCGACAGTCTTCCTGTGGTAGACGCGGTCCTTGAAGGCCGCGAGGGCGACGCGCTGAGCGACGGCGTCGACGTTGTATGAGTCCTTGATCTTGTAGAGCGCCTCGATGAGGTCGCGAGGTCCGACGCAGAACCCTACGCGCAGTCCCGCGAGCGAGTAGCTCTTCGAGAAGGTGCGCATCACGAGCACGTTCCTGTTCGTCGGCGCGGTGGCGAGGCTCATGCAGTTCCCGCGCGCGAAGTCAGCGTACGCTTCGTCGACAAGCACAACGCCCTTGAACCTGCGCGCGAAGGCGGCGATGTCCTCGATTTCGCGGAACTCTCCCGTCGGCGCGTTGGGGTTCGTAAGCAGGAAAAGCGACGTCCTGGCGTCGATTATGGGCCGCCTGATGTCGGTCTCGGCGTCGCAGGCCCTGCCGGAGCGCATGCCCATCCACTTGACGTCCCTGATAGCGGCGAGGGTCTTGTAGAGCGAGTAGCTCGGATCGAGCGAGCCAATCGACTCGTCGTTCTCGACGAAGGCGCGCGCGCACAGCGACAGGACCTCGTCCGATCCGTTGCCGACGAAGACGCGGTCCGGAGTCGTGCCGAAGCGCTTTGCGATCTCGAGCGCGAGTTCGGAGTAGTTGGGGTCCGGATAGCGCCTCAGGTTGTCGAGGTCGAAAGACTTGAGGACTTCCGCGCACTTCGGGGAGGGCGGATAGGGGTTCTCGTTCGTGTTGAGCTTTACAACCGACTTTGACTTCGGCTGTTCTCCGGGGACGTATCCCTCAAGGCTCTGTATATGGCGTGCTATTCTCATCTTCGGAACTCGACTTCTTTTTGTTGATCACCTTGGTCGCGCCTGACGCGCTGGACTTTTCCATGTCTTCTTCCTTCAGCAGCTGCGCGCTTGTGTGGTAGGCATGGCGCTTCAGGAGTATCAGAAGGATGTGTTCGTCTATGGTGAAGCTTGTGAGGTCGCGAATCGCGACCGCCTCTTCGTCCTCTATGACCTTGTCGAGCATCTTGATGTTGTTCTCGAGCGTGACGGTCTTGCTGAACAGGCGCGTGGAGAATCCGTTGGGATTCGCCGGATTGCCCGACGCGAGCGGAATGAAGTTGAGGAGGTACCATCCGGAGTTCTCGATGTTGACCATCGTGGGGCCGTTGCGGCTGACGGTCACCGTGGAGCATCCCGCTAGAATGGCGGCCGCGAGGGCGAGAAGGGCGGCGCGCTTCATTTAAGCACCCCCGAGAGCTGGATTTCCTTGTAGGTGAGGAGATAGGGCACGGGCACCGGGAAGTCGGTTCCCGGAATCTCGAAGAGCACCGACTCCTGCGTGTAGTACGACATGTCGCCCGTCTGCTTGCCGTAGAATTTCGCGTAGTCCATGAAGCGCCGCTGTATCTTGTCCATCGTCACGTCGTTGCGGAAGAACACCCAGGGCATGAACGGATCCTCCGACGCGTTGCCGCACGCGAGCGGGATGATGTTGAAGAGGTACCATCCCCTGTTGCCCACGCAGACGTGTTCTTCGCCCGTCGCGCGGAGATCCGCCGAGTCGAGCGTGAAGCATCCGGCGAGAAGCATCGCCGAGCCCATGGCCAGGACTGTATTTAGTAGTTTCATGTCTTGAAGGTGCAAATATGGGTGATAGTATATTATAAAGGCCGATTGGACGCAAGGGGGAAGTTTGCGCCTGCAGGGATCCTTTAGCCTTGCGGAGGCAAATTGGCGAGAGCACAGGCGGCGGATTTATGATATACTATTCGCCGTTATTTGATTTCTCCGCCACAGGCAAGACTGTGCGGAGTGTAGATAAAAACAAAAGGGGAAAGTAAAGACACATGAAAAAGACGACACTGGCCGTAATGGCCGCCGCCACGGTTTCGGCGTGTTTTGGCGCTGACGCGTCGGATTCCGAAGCGAAGATCGAGGCACTCCGCTCGCGTGCGAGGGAGATAGTATCCAAGATGACGCTCGACGAGAAGCTCCCGGAGCTGCTCAGCTCGGCGCCGGGAGTCCCGCGTCTGGGGATTGCGCACTACGACTGGTGGAGCGAAGGCCTGCACGGCGTCGCGCGCAACGGCAAGGCGACGGTTTTCCCAGAGCCGATCGGAATGGCCGCGTCCTTTGATCCGGAGCTCGTGAAGGAGATTGCGTCTGCCATCGGCGACGAAGGGCGCATCAAGTACGAGGCGGCTAAGGCGAAGGACAGGCACGGGACGTGCATCGGCCTCACATTCTGGAGCCCCAACATCAACATCTTCCGCGATCCTCGCTGGGGGCGCGGCATGGAGACCTGGGGCGAGGATCCCTACCTGACCTCGAGAATGGGCGTTGCGTTTGTGCGCGGAATCCAAGGGGACGATCCAGTCTACCTCAAGGCGGCCGCGTGCGCTAAGCACTTCGCGGTCCATTCTGGTCCGGAAGGCCAGCGCCACACCTTCGACGCGCATCCCTCTAAGCGCGACCTCTGGGAGACGTATCTCCCGGCGTTCCGTGCGCTCGTGCAGGAAGGCAAGGTCGAGTCCGTGATGGGCGCGTACAACCGCGTGTACGGCGAGAGCGCCTCCTCTAGCGAGTTCCTGCTCCGCGACGTGCTGAGGAACCAGTTCGGCTTCAAGGGCCACATCGTGTCCGACTGCGGCGCTGTAACCGACATCCACAACGGACACGCCCTCGAGAAGTCGGCGGAGGCGGCGAGCGCGCGCGCTCTCAACCATGGTCTCGACCTCGAGTGCGGAAACTCGTTCAGCTCGCTCAAGAAGGCGATTGCCGAGGGCCTTGTCGACGAGAAGACGATTGACGAGGCGCTCATCCACGCATACACGACCCGCCTCAGGCTCGGCATCCTCGAGGAGGACTCCCGCTGTCCGTACGCGAAGACCGACCCCTCGCTCCTCTGCTCGCCGAAGCACGTTGCGCTCGCGCACAAGATGGCCGCCGAGTCGATGGTCCTCATGAAGAACGACGGCGTCCTGCCGCTCGACGAGTCAAAGACGACCTCCTACTCCCTCTCCGGCGCGCTTGCGACGGACGCGTTCGCCCTCATGGGCAACTACTACGGAATGTCCCCGAAGCTCGTCACCTACCTCTCCGGTTTTGCGGAGTACGTGGAGCCCGGCACTGGAATGCACTACTGGCCGGGGTACTACTATGGCATGCCCGTGTCCGAGGCTACCGGCGCCTGGGTCGAGGATGACGTCGTTATCGTTTTCATCGGCAACACCGGAATCTTCGAGGGCGAAGAGGGCGATGCCGTTGCCGCGGCCGCCACTCAGGGCGACCGCTCGTCGCTCAAGCTCCCGGCCGGACAGCTCGCGTTCCTGCGCAACGTCCGCCGCGCCGCAGACACCCGCGGCAAGGAGCATCCCACGAAGCTCGTGACGGTGATCACCGGCGGCAGCCCCGTCGAACTTGACGAGGTCATGGAGATGTCCGATGCAGTCGTGCTCGTCTGGTACGCCGGCGAGGAGGGTGGTCGCGCGCTTCCCGAGCTTCTCTTCGGAAAGCTGAACTTCTGCGGACGCCTCCCGATCACGTTCCCGACTTCGGCGGATGTGCTGCCTGCGTTCACGAACTACTCCATGGACGGACGCACCTACCGCTACCAGAAGGACGGCATTGCGTATCCGTTCGGCTATGGACTCACCTACTCGAAGGTCTCCTACGAGTCCGTCGAGGTGCTGCCTGGCGGCCGCAAGGCGAAGGTCGTCCTTTCCAACGACTCCGACCGCGATGCCGTCGAGGTTGCGCAGATCTACGTCGAGACGCCGAACTCCGGCAAGGGTTCGCCGCTCGTGTCGCTGCGCGGATTCTCGCGCGTCGCCGTCCCGGCGCACTCGAAGGCCACGGCCGAGATCGACCTTGACGAGTACGCGTTCACCGAGATCGCCGAGGACGGATCCGTCCGCAAGGTTGACGGCGAATGCCGCGTCTGGGCCGCCGCCGCCGCGCCGTGCGCGCGCAGCCGCGAACTCGGCGTGTCGATGTGCTCGACCACGTTTGCGAAGAAGTAACATTCTGAGAATAACCTCGTTCGGCCCCGGAGTTACAGGGGCTGGACGAGGGATGCGGCGGCGAGGGATGCGATGCGTTCTGGGCGCGGCGCATCCGCCGCGAGATCGACGAACGTAACGCCGAGGCGGTGCGCTGCGGCGATCCAGCGCGCGGTGTGCGCGTCGAGCGCCGCGCGGTACTGCGCGATCGTAGCGGCGTCGAGTATCGTCTCGCGCCGCTCTCCCGTCTCTACGTCTACAAGCTCGTACGCCCCGCCTTGCTGCGGGGCGGTCTCGTCGCGCGAGAGCACCCTCACAACGGTGAGCGCGGCGGAGCCGTGCGAGAGGCGGGTGAGGACAGCGTCGGGATTCTCGGGGAGAAGGGTGTCGGTGATGAAGATGCGGACGGCGCGCGGAGTCGTCGGACGCTCCCTGTAGACAACGCGGCATCCATCCGCCGATGCGCTGAAAAGTCCGAACAGCCAGTCTGCGCAGTCCGACTTCGCCCTCGGGACGTCCATCGACGCCGAGCGGTCGCGGAACACCTCGATGACGGGCGCGACTTCCTCGCGGCGGACGCGCACGACCTCGCGTCCCGTCCTCGCGAGGACCGTCCAGTCGAGGTTCCTTAGGTCGTCTCCCGGCGCGTAGTCGCGGTAGTCCTGGAACTCCAGGGACTCGCCGGCGCGCGAGCCGAGGCGCGGACCTATCGCGCCCCTCAGCGCCAGGCGAGGCAGGAGGAACCTGAGTCCCCGCCCGTCTTCGCGTCCATTCTGTTCGGCTTCCGTCATTTCGGCCTGCGGTATGTTCTGAATGCCCTTACGGACGAAATGACGATCACGCAGAGGGAGAACAGGAGCAGCAGTCCGTAGCTCATGAGGTGCGCCGCCGGCTTTTCCGCTACGCCCGCGAAGTTGCACGGAAGCATCGCCACGAGGTCTTCCTCGATTGCGTCGATTTCCGCCATGAACGAGAGGATGGAGACGGCGATGATGTAGGCGATGAAGAGGGCGGCGACGAGGCGGAATCGCCTGTCGTCGCATTTCCTGTAGCGCAGTACTGCGCCTGCGATCACCGGAATGCATAACAGCTCCGCGAGGTCGGCCCAGAGGATCAGGATGTGGTCGTTCCCCGTCTCGAGCGCGGAGTACGTTCCGCCTGCGACGGCGATTATGATCGCGGCGAAGAGCATCCCCGGCACGGCGCCTGTCGCGAACGGGAACGAGACGAGGCGGCCGAATAAGTTGCGCGGAACATTCGACTTCGCGGCTCTCGGGATTTCGCGGGAGGTAAGCGACGAGGTGAGCATAAGCATGCCGCCGATCACGACCCATGCTATGCACCACGCCCTATAGCTCCAGATGGCGGCCGGCGCGGAGACGACGAACAGCGCGAATACCACGCGTCTGAACGGACGGTCTGCGTCCACGTACCGCGGTGCGAGCTGGGAGGCGCAGAACGCGCGCACGAAAAGGATCAGCGCGGAGAGGGCCGCGGCATAGCCCAAGACGTATGCAATGTGCGAAGTCTCCTCGACGGGCGCGGCGGCTCCAAGGTGGCTGTGCGAGACGGACACTGCCGACACAATGCCAGGCACGATGAATGTCGTAGTGAAGAAGAGCACGATCGTCAGTATAACGCGCAGCGGAACGGCGACCGGCCTGCATGCGACGACGAGCGAGAGCGAGAAAACCGCGACGGCGTAGCCGAACAGGGCGAGAGGCGTCAGGAACACCTGCTCGAGCGTGATGCCGCGCAGGAGGTACGCGAAGATGAAGAACGGCATTGCCGTGGCAACGGCGGACGCAATCAGTATCGTAGTCGAGACGAGCCTCCCGCTGACGATGTTCGCGGGCGTAAGCGCCGTCGTGAACTCAAGGCCGGGTCCGTTTCTGTTCGTGTCGAGGATCGCCTTCACCGCGGCGTAGAACGGTATGCCGATGCATGCGACGATTCCCGTGATCACGGCGACCATCGTGAACGGCCCCTCGCCGATTCCGCTTCCGAACGCGATGTCCTCGGCGGAGCGCTTGCCCATGGCAGTCGCGACCGCAAGCATGGTGAATCCGAAGAGAATGGCGGGATAGAGTGCGAAGCTCCAGGTGATCACGCGCGAGCGGACGAGCTGGCGAAGTTCGCGGAGCGCGACGGGGTTCAGCGAGAATGGGTTTTTCATGCGAGTGCTCCTTTCGTCACGTGCATGAACACGTCTTCGAGGCGTCCCGCCTCGGATGTAAAGTGTATCGGGACAAGGTCCCTCGAGAACAGCTCCTTCGCGAGACTCTCCGCCGCGTCGTCGCCTGCGGCTATGCGCACGCGGAAACCCGCGCCGGAGAGCTCCGCCTCCTTGACCGACGGCATTTCGAGGAGCTTCGCGAGGATCGCCTCGCCGCCCTCGGAGTTGAACTTGAGGCGAATCCACGCGGTCTCGTCCTTGAAGTCGGTGGAAAGCCTTCTGCCGCGCTCGATTATGACGGAGGTCGTGCACATCTCCTCGAGCTCGCTCAGGATGTGCGACGAGATGAGTATCGCCTTGCCACGCTCTGCGAGTGCGCGGACAAGCTCCCTCAGCTCGATTCGGGCGCGCGGGTCGAGTCCGTTGGCGGGTTCGTCCATGACGATAACCTGCGGATCGTGCACAAGCGCGCGGGCGAGCGAGACGCGCTGCTTCATTCCCTTCGAAAGCTCGCGCAGCGTCTTGTCGCGGAAGCTTGCGAGTCCCGTGAATTCCTCAACTGCCGCGAGCGCGTCCGCGAGCTCCTTGCCTCGGAGGCCGTAGGCGCGTCCGAAGAAGTCGAGGTATTCGTCTACCGTGGTGTCCGAGCGGTTCGGGAGGTCGTCGGGCATGAAGCCAACCGCGCGGTGCGCGAGGGCCGGATCGTCGAGGATGGACTTTCCGTCGATCAGGATGTCGCCGGAATCGGGGACGTCCAGCGTCGCGAGCATGCGCATCGTGGTCGTCTTTCCGGCGCCGTTGGGTCCCACGAAACCGACGACCTCGCCGGAGGTGAAGGAGAACGAGAGGTCGTCCACCGCCTTGAATCCGCGCTGGAAGACGCGCGTGAGGTGAAGTAGCTCGACTTTCATTTCTCCTCCTTTCCGCCGTCGTCGGCAATGCGTCCCGCGACGACCGACTCCGCAGTCTCGTATGTCTCGCGCGATGCGAGCGGAGATGGGAAGAACGGCGAGCCCGCGAGACGGACGACGTAAGTCCTGTCGGGCAGAGGCAGCTTGTCCTTCTCGATAAGTTCCGTGATGTCCTTCCAGTTGCGTCCGTACGACGTTCCCTTTTCGAAAAGTGTCTCGTGAGGAAGGGGCGCATTTGCCGCGGCATTGTCCGAAAGCGGCTCGCCCTTGACCGTCGCCTGCTCGCCGGGAGCGAGAGGCGGGACTTTGTAGCGGATGTTGCCGAACCTGGCGGTTCCTCCCGTGACCGGTACGCCGAGGAGATTGGCGAAGACGAGATCGCCGTCCTGCGTCGGCTTGACGTCGAGCCTTTCCGACCTGCGCTCCGCGCGCTCGAAGTCGAAGAACGTTGCGGTAAGCGGCTTTACCCAGTCGCCGGAGAGTCGGCAGCTCTCGCCGAAGGACGCGGTGAACCTTTCGTCTCCGCGTCCGCGCAGACGGAAGGACACGTCTGGAGGAATCGACATCTCCTCGGTCACATTCCCCGGTGCGAACACGGCGAACTGCCCGCGCGTCACGGCAAGGCGGCTTTCGGGGTCAAGAATCGTGACGGACTGAATCCGCACTGTCGGCGTCGTGCCGTATGCGATGAGCGCTATCGCCGCCACGACGAGCGTCAGGGCGAAGGCCGTCCCCGGAAGTGCTGCAAGTATCAGAAGACGCCTGTTGCGTCTTGCGCACACGAAGACGATCCCCGGCATCACGATGAACGCTACGAGAAGAAGCAGAAAGACGAGAAGACCCACTGGTAGCGATTTTCCTACGTTTATCGGAACACATGTGTGGTTCACGGCAAAATGGAAGTCGGAGGTCTTGCCATAGTAGTAACGCCTTGTGCTGAGGTCGCCGATGCGCCGCCTCTGCGCGGTCTCCGCCGTTGACTGAAGGTTGGACGGAACAGACTTGCCGTCTGCGAATGTGATCACCGCGCCGCCGAGGATCTCGAATGCTCGCAGCGCCGCTCGCGTCTCTGCGGGGAGTGCGTCCGCGACTTCCTTCGTCATGCAAACGGCGTCGAAGGGCAGGTATGCGCGGAAGTCGCGCGGCCAGTCCGCCGCGTCTCGGCGCAGCTCGACGGAGTTGAAGTCGTGTTTGAACGCGGGCAGCACGGCGTCGCGGACTATTCCTGCTGAGAGCAGGAGGTTCACGGCGTTCTCGGTGTGTCCGTATGAGGCATAGTGATAATCCGAGACTCTGCTTGACAGCTGGAGGGACTCGCTTTGGGGTCCGTTGCTGTTTGGGGGCTTCGCCTCAAACAATGTGATGTCGCTTTCGCCGTAGCCGTAGCCGTCTTCAACTGTGAACACGCCCGGCAGCGTAATGGTGGCGGAAGCTCCCGGGCCGAGGGCGACGGTTCTTGTGGACAGCGCGGAGTGCGGGGCTTGGACGCTTACTTGTATAGTGCGCGGGAAGGGGAGGGTGTTTCGCAGCGCAATGCGACTGAGCTGCGTGTCGTGAGTTATTTCCGAGCCGACGACAGTCTCGTCGCGGTATTCGAGCGCGTCTATCCGCGAGCATCTATTCCATGAGGCCGGGCTGAGGACTGCGGTGGAGCCGCCGATCTCCTTCTCTTCCGTTTTCGGTCCTGGCGTAAGCGGTGGGTTGTTTGCCGGAACCGCCAGCGGGAATGCGGCGAGCGCAGCTGCGAAAATAAGAACGAATTTTCTGTGTGTTGTCATGGCTTTCAAAACTTCTCTGTGCCTTTGTGCCTCTGTGTTAAACGATTACTCCGCAACAGGAACTGATTCGATGATGCCGCGCGCTATGTCGTCCGGTGTGACGCCGTCCAAAGATGCGCGGTAGTCGAGAACGAGACGGTGGTTGAGGACTGGAATCGCGACTGCACGCACGTCGTCGAATCCGACCGAGGGACGTCCGTCGAGAAGCGCGAAGGCGCGTGCGGATTCCGCAAGCGCGATCGCCGCGCGAGGCGACGCGCCGTACTTGACGCTCTCGGCTCCGTGCGTCGCGGCGACGAGGCGTCCTATCCACGACGCGACCGCCTCTGGCAACACGACCTTCGCGGCCGTGTCGAACGCGCGTGCGAGCGCGTCCTTCGAGAGCGTGAACTTGGGGTCGGGCATCTTCCCCTGCGCGCGAGAAGAGATGATTGCAGTCAGCGTTGCTGCGTCTGGACTGCCGACGTGGAGCCGGAAGAGGAACCGGTCGGTCTGCGCCTCGGGGAGCGGATAGGTTCCCTCGAGCTCGATCGGATTCTGGCTCGCGAGGACGAAGAAGGGGTCGGGGAGCGGACGCGTCACGCCCATCAGTGTGACGGACCTCTCCTGCATCGTCTCGAGAAGGGCGGACTGCGTCTTCGGCGAGGCGCGGTTGATCTCGTCCGCGAGAAGAAGGTTGCAGAACACTGGCCCCGGACGAAACGCCATGTCGCGCGAGCCGTCGGCCTTCGTCTCGAGGATGTGCGAGCCGACGATGTCGGACGGCATAAGGTCGGGGGTGAACTGTATGCGCTTTGCGTCGAGCTCGAGAATCTTCGCAAGCGCCGTCACTAGGGCTGTCTTGCCGAGCCCGGGAAGTCCCTCAAGCAGGATGTGTCCGCGCGCGAGTATTCCCGCGAGGACGAGCCTGTGGAGCGCGGGGCGTCCGAGAAGCATCGCGTCGAGCGCCGCAAGCGCGCTGTCTAGGTCTGCCTTCACCGGTGCGATTTCCTCTGGCGTGAGTAGTGTCATTGGCTGTTCCTTTCTGTCTCGAAAAATCTCTTTACCGTGCCGCGGTGGCGCGGCGCGACGGATCTGTTGACTGAAGTACCGGTGGAGCGTCCGCCGATCTGCGCGGCGCCGCGCTTCGCCGACGCGCCGTGCGCGGTCGGGTCCTCCTCCGAAATCGACTCGCCGATCTTTCCCTCCTCGGCGTTCTCGCCCGGACGAACCTCCGTCGCGCGGTCGTCAAGGCTCGAGTCACCGAGTTCGGAGGGATTCGTCCACGACATCTCCGCGTCTCCGCGTCCGCGCTCGGGCGCGCCCGCTCCAGGGCCGTATTCGCATCCCTCGCCCTCGCATGGTTCGCCCGGACGCTCCTCGCCGTTTGGACACGATCCGGCGCACGATTCGTCGAGCATCTTCTGGAACTCCTTCGCCGCGTCGCCGTCTATCGCAAGACGCGCGAGAGCATCCGGATTCTGCGCCAGCCGCTTTACGGTCTCGCTGTTCAGGTCAAGTAGCGAGGCGATCTTTTCGCGCAGACGCTCAGCGGAGTCGAGCGCCGCGCCGGGGTCTGTTGGGTCTGCCGATTCCTCGATTCTCTTTAGCTCCTCCGCTAGTTCCTCCACGGTCTCTGGTTCGAGCGTCTCCTCCTCGCGCAGGTCTTCGATCTCGTTGCGTATGTCGGCCGTGATGTCCGGGAAGACCTTCGGCGCAGGAGACTCCGCGGCGGCGAACCATCCTTTCGGAACCATGAACGCAGCGACAAGAGCGGCGAGGGCCGGGATTAGCGCGAAGAGGCGCGGACGCAGGGAGACGCTGACCTTTGCTGCGACTGGTTCTGGACGCTTCCACGCGTCCGCGCCCGGCATTCCCTCGACGAGGAGAAGTCCGCCCGCGTGTGTTGCGTCCTCAGTGAGCGCGGCACATGCGCCGCGCGAGGGGAGGCGTCGCAGGGCCAGGAGCGCGCCAGCGAGGGACGCGATTGGAATTGCGGCGAGCACGGCCGGCGTCCATCCCGGTGCGTGTAGGGAGAGCGCCCTCAGCGCGAGGACTGCGAACGCGGACGCGGCGCATCCCCACAGCAGACCTGAGAGGGCGCCTTCGGCTGCGAGCGCGCGAATGAACGCGCGCCGAGTGGGATCCGAATGGACAGACATGCGGTCACTCTGCGCACGGCGGGTTGACGAATCACCATTCGGCGGGACGGTGGACCTTGAAGCCGGAATTTACCGCCTTGTGCTTCTTTAGGATCTTCTTTCCGCTCCCCGGGTCGATCTGGATCTGCGGCTCGCGCTTCTTGTGCTTGCGCCCGGTGAACAGGTGCATCACACGCTGCTTGGGCTGCGGGACGGAGGACTTCTCTCCCTGCGCGGGCTTGCCGTCGCTCTTTTGGTTCGCGGCAGCGACCGGGGCCGGAATGTCCACAACGGCTGAGGCGGGCTTCTGGGTCGGGGGGAGAAGCTCCATGGAGGAGTTCGTGCCCTGGCGCGGCTTGAAGGCGACTCCCTGCTCGATGGCGAGGCACATCGTGCAGACGTCCTTCCACGACGAGAGCCTGTAGTCGCGGTTCTTGACTAGCATCGCCTCGAGGAGCTGGCAGAAGCCTTCGGAGAGGTCGGGGCGGTACACGCGCGGATCCGGCGCCTGGAACAGCTCGCTGCAGTGGGCGCGCATCATGTCCTCGGAAGTCATCCCGGGGAACAGCATGCGTCCAGTCGCGAGGTGGTAGAGCGACGCGGCGAGCGAGTAGATGTCGACGCGGCAGTCGGGCTCGACGTCTCCGTAGACCTGCTCGGGCGAGATGTACGCCGGAGTGCCCATGACGTGCTCGGGAATGTCGCGCATTCCGTCCTTGATGTACTGGAACGTATGGCAGAGCCCGAGGTCCGTGAGCTTGACGACTCCGTCCGTGTTGATCATGATGTTGTCGGGCTTGATGTCGCAGTGAACAACGCCGAAGTCGTTCCACGCGTAGTCAAGCGCGACGGCGATCGACTCGCATATGAGCAGGCAGTCCGCCTCGCAGAGGTGCTGCTTGCGGTCGAGGAGGGCGCTGAAGTTGTAGCCGTCGACGTACTCCATGGTGTAGTACCAGTAGCCGTCGTGGCAGTTGAGCTCGTAGCTCCTCACGATGCCGATGTGGTGGATGTCGCTCATCGTGCGCGCCTCGGCGCGGAAGAGCTCGATGTCCTCCTCGTTCGCCGTGAGGTCGCGGTTCATGATCTTGACGGCGACGATCTCGTCGCGCCTTGTGTCATGGGCTTTCCAGACTGAGGACATGCCGCCCTCGCCGAGCTTGCCTATGAATTCAAGAAATGGTAGCGGTGGAGGCGTGTTCACAGCGATCCTTTCGTCTTGATTCCGAGTCCGCTGCACTTGGAGCAGGGATGTGCGCGGCGTCCGCCGCAGTCTGGGCACGGGAGGAACTTCGCTCCGCCGCAGACGGGGCAGGGCGATACGTTCACCTTCGTTTCCTTACGGGTGGTGCGGCGCGAGCCGCCGCTGGAGCGGAAGCCGCCCGACGAGCGGATTCCGCTGGATGAAGAGCCTGACTTCGAGACGGACGATTCGGTCGTCGTCTTCACGACCTGCCATCCGCCCTTGCAGTCGGTGTTGGTGCAGCGCACCGTTCCGCTGCCGTGGCACTTGGTGCACGCCTCTACGCCGGTCCAGTTGCATTTCTTGCACGGATGCCCGAACGCCTCCTCGACGAGCTTGCGTTGCTCCTTGCTCAGCTCCTTGTACGTCGCGTTGGGAACGAACGCCTCGCCGACGGCGATTTCGCCCTTGCCCTGGTGCTCCGCGGCGAACTCCGCGCGGTCTGCGGCAACTTGGCGCGAAAGCTCGGCGGGGTTCATATACGCCTGCAGCTTGCCTTTGCCGTCGCAGAGCGGACACTGCTTCTTCACTTTGCGGGCCGGGCCGATGCGGCCCTTGGCCTGTCCGTAGTCCGGCTCCTCCAGAACGAGGTTTCCCTTTCCTTCGCATCCAGGGCACTGGTCTCGCACTACGAGGTCCGGAAGCTCGGGCTTCACGCTCGTCCCCTCAGGAGGCGGCGATATGACGAAGTTGGCGACCTGGTTCCTCGCTTCGAAGAACTGCAGGAACGACACGGCAAGGACTGCTGCTAGAATGCTCATTTCATCCCCCATTCATTGAGTTTTCTGTGAAGTGTTCTGCGTGAAATCCCAAGGGTCTCGGCGGCCTTTGTCTTGTTCCCGCCGCTTGCCTCGAGAACCGAAAGTATCTTCGCCTTCTCCGTCTCCTCGAGCGTGCGGGCTGTGGAGGCCGCCGCAGGCGAGGCAGGCGGCTCAAGGATCTCGGGGGGAACGTCGGCGCGCGTGAGCTTTCCGCCGGACGACAGGACGCACATCTTCTCCACGACGTTCCTCAGCTGGCGGACGTTGCCGGGCCACGGATATTCTTCCAGCGCCTTTACCGCGTCGGCGTCGATTCCGGTAACTTCGCTTCCGTTCTTTTCCGCAAACTCCTTCATGAACCTGTCGACGAGAAGGGGAATGTCCTCCTTGTGGTCCTTCAGCGCCGGAGTCTTGAGGTCGATTACGTTGAGCCGGTAGAAGAGGTCCTCCCTGAACGACCCCTCGGCGACCATCTTCGCGAGATTGCGGTTGGTAGCCGCGACGAGGCGGAAGTCCACCGGACGCTCCACGGCGTCTCCGAGGCGGCGCACCTTGCGCGACTCGAGAGTGCGCAGAAGGGCGATCTGCGTCGCCATGTCGATTTCGCCGATCTCGTCGAGGAAGAGCGTTCCGCCGTTCGCAGCCTCGAAGCATCCGGCCTTGCCTTCCCTCAGCGCGCCGGTGAATGTTCCGGCGACATAGCCGAACAGCTCGGACTTCAGCAGCTCGCCTTCGAAGGCGGAGCACTCCAGCGCGATGAATGGACCAGCCGCTCGCTTTGAAAGATTGTGAATCGCCCGCGCGGCGAGCTCCTTGCCGGATCCGCTCGGACCCTCGATCAGCACCGTCGCGTTCGTCGGCGCGACCTTGCGGATCATCTCGTAGACCTTCTGCATCGCGGGCGAGGAGCCCGTGAAGCTCTCGAGCTCGCCCTTGAAATCTGCGCCAGACGGGGCTGCGGCCGGAGCCGGTCCGGCGGACTTGATCGCGTTCGCCACGCGCTGCTCGAGCTGGGCGAGGTCCGTGATCGGCTTCGTCATGAAGTCGTCCGCCCCGTCCTTCATCGCCTCCACGGCGAGATCGACGGTTCCGTATGCGGTGAGCAGCATGCACGCAAGCGACGGATTGACCTTCTTCGCCTTCTTCACGAGCTCAACTCCGCTTTCGCCCGGCATGCGCACGTCGGATATCAGCAGCGCGAGCTCGGGCGTCGCCTCGATGACGGCGAGAGCCTGCTCTGCGTCCGGCGCCGTCATGCAGTCGTACGTCGCGCCCAGGGCGCGCGCCATGACGTCGCGCGTCGGCTTCTCGTCGTCGACTATGAGTATCTTGCGCTTCGTCATTTTAAGGTCCTTATTCTCCGCTCCAGTCGCGGAATCCTCACCGTGAACGTCGTTCCCTCGCCGGGAGCGGACTCCGCGGCGATAGTGCCGCCGTGCGCGCGCACGATGCGGTCCGTCACCATAAGCCCCAGCCCCGTTCCCTTCGCCTTCGTCGTCCGATATGGTTCGAAGAGGTGGGCGAGCTGTTCGGAATTCATTCCGGCGCCGTTGTCGCAGAACGCCACAGTAACGTCGTCGTCGTCCGAACCAATCGCGATCTCGATGCGTCCGCCGTCCTTCATCGCCTCGAGCGCGTTCTTGAGGAGGTTGAAGTAGACCTGCTCCATCTGGTCCGGATCGAGCGCCACGGCCGGAAGGGCGGAAGGCATGTCGAGCGTGACCGTGATGCGGCGCTCCTCGAACTGGTGCTTAAGCGTCGCGAGGCAGGATTTAAGCGGATCCGCCACCGAGCCCGGCCTCAGGTTCGGCTTCTGCGGCCTCAGGGCCTGCAGAAAGCCGCGGATGATTCCGTCCAGCCTCGCCACCTGGGCAAGGCATTCCGCTATCGACGGATCGTCCTTGTAGGAGCGCTGGAGGAGCTGGAGGTTCAGCGAAAGGGCGTTCAGCGGATTGCCGATCTCGTGCGCAACGCCGGCCGCTAGGTCCATTACGGCGCGCGACGCGCCCGCGCGAAGCTCCTCCTCGGTGCGGGCCTTCTCCGCCGTGATGTCGCGGACGTAGACAATCGTCTCGTCCTCGAAGGGGATGGTCTGGATTTCAAGTGACCGCTTTTCTGGATACGTCACCGTGATTTCGCGCTTCGACGACTTGCCGAGCGGAAGCCCGAGAGTCGGCAGCATCTCCTCCGGCGCAAGCCCAAGAAGTTCACGCGCCGCCGGATTGCTCTGCACGACCTGTCCGTCCTGGTCGATTCTTATGAGTCCCTCCTTGAGCGCGCTGAATAGAGTTTCGGAGCGTTCGAGCGCATCGGCAACATGTCCGAACTGCTCCCTGAGCCGTTCGGCGTCCATCTTGCCGATGTGCTTTCGCACGCCTTTGAAGAACTCCTTCATTTCCTCCTGTTGTCGACTACGCGCTTGATCTTGCCCTCGCTGCGCGGAAGCGTCCCGGGAGCGACGAGCGTGATTTTCGGGCTGAGTCCGACGATTTCCTTGATCGACGCGGCGACGCGCTTCCTGATCGCCTCCATTGCGGAGATCGTGTCGGAGAACGCCTCGGCCGTGACCTCGACCTTGATCTCGAAGCGGTCCATCGTGTCGGTGGACGAAAGCTCGATCATGTAGTGCGGCGCGACCTCGGGCACCTTCATGAGGCACGCCTCGATCTGGCTCGGGAACACGTTGACGCCGTGGATGATGAGCATGTCGTCGCTTCTCGCGTGGACGCGGTCCATGACGCGCATGGTGCGTCCGCACTTGCACGTCCCGGTCTGCAGACGGGAAAGGTCGCGCGTCCTGTAGCGCACCATCGGCGTTCCGCGGCGGTCGAGCGTCGTGAAGACGAGCTCGCCTTCCTCGCCGTCGGGCAGGACCTCGAGAGTGTCGGGGTCGATGATCTCCGGATAGAAGTGGTCCTCCCAGACGTGGAGTCCGTGGCAGTAGGGGCAGTTGCCGGCGACGCCAGGTCCGGCAATCTCGGTGAGCCCGTAGATGTCGTGAGCGGTGATGCCGGAGATCTCCTCGATCCTCTGGCGTATCTCGTCCGTCCATGGTTCAGCGCCGAAGACGCCGTGCTTGAGCTTCGTGTCGCGGCGGAAGTCGACGCCCATCTTCTCCGCGACGGTCGCGAGGTGGAGGAAGTAGCTCGGGGTGCAGCAGATTACCGTCACGCCGAGGTCGCGCATGAGCATGATCTGCTTCTCGGTGTTGCCGGCGCTCGTCGGAAGCACCGCGCACCCGAGACCCTCGGCGCCGTAGTGCGCGCCAAGTCCGCCGGTGAAGAGTCCGTAGCCGTACGAGACCTGCACGACGTCGTCCTTGGTGATGCCGTACATCGCCATGCAGCGCATCACGCCGTCCGTCCAGATCTTCACGTCCTCGGCCGTCTGCGGAATGCAGATCGGCTTGCCGGTCGTGCCGGAAGAGCAGTGGAAGCGGTTGATCTCCGACATCGGCGCGGCGGTAAGGCCGAGCGGATATTCGTCGCGGAGATCGGTCTTCTTCATGAAGGGGAACTTGCCGAGGTCGGCTAGGGTGACGAGGTCGCGCGGCTTGACGCCTTTTTCGTCGCAGCGGCGGCGGAAAAGGGCCACGTGCTCGTATTCGTACGGAATCAGCTCCTGCAGCTTCGAAAGCTGCAGTTTTCTGAGTTCCTCGACCGGCATGAAGTCTGGCTTTGAAATCGGATTCATTGACATATCCCGTTTGTGGATGCTTTTAAACACATATTATACCAAATAAATTGCCACTGTGGGGGGTGCAGTGGGTGCAACGGGCGATTTATGCAAGGATGCAGCAAATCCAAGCCATTGCTTTCGCTGCTGGGAGTTTTGGAGTTTTGGAGAACTTGAGATTCAGACGCGTTCTCCCAAACTCCGAGACTCCAAATAGCGAAAGCAATCAAATGCTGCGTCGACGCAACCCCTGCCAAGCGATCCGTTCACTACAGGGCCACTCTACAGGGGGTCCGTCGCTCCGCGACGGACATTCGCAGCTATCGCACAGACGCGGCTTCCAGCCGCGTTGCCCCCTAAACATTCTTGCCTGTAACTTAACTATAATTCCAAGCCATTGCTTTCGCTGCTGGGAGTTTTGGAGTTTTGGAGAA
>JAEEGF011236648.1_pt1 | contig 32941 bp, 28 predicted proteins | sample 9134171 | NCBI WGS metagenome assembly JAEEGF01 (sample SAMN16246542, study PRJNA631951) | gut metagenome | biome: gut microbiome; feature: rumen; material: AP-attached | host: Bos | place: Iran: Karaj | collected 2018-10
TCGAACGCTTCCTTACCTCTAACTTCCCCAACGATTATTCTATCTGGTCTCATTCTAAGTGAATTTCTAACCAAATCACGGATCGTTATTTCTCCTTCACCTTCATAGTTTATCATCCTAGTTTCTAGTGATATTACATGTGACTGATGTAGTCTAAGTTCAGCTGCATCCTCAATTGTAATAATTCTCTCTTCATCATCAATAAAACTAGATAAGATATTTAATAACGTTGTTTTACCAGTACCAGTACCTCCGGAAATAATAATGTTTAATTTTGCTTTAACACATGCTTCCAAAAACATTGCCATATGTGTCGTCATAGTACCCATTCTAAGAAGATCATCGACGCTTTCCATTCTCTTAGAGAACTTTCTAATAGTTACAACCGGTCCTTTTAAAGACAAAGGAGGAATTACGGCATTAAGTCTAGATCCATCCCTAAGTCTAGCATCAACCATCGGATTTACTGCATCAATCGTTCTACCTAATGGCTGAACTATTCTTTGTACTGTTCTAATAATATGACTATCATTAATAAATGATACTGATTCATCTTTAACTATCTTACCATCTACTTCAACATATATATCATTTATTCCATTGACCATTATTTCAGTAACTGAGTCATTGTTAAGCAAATCCGTAAGTGGTCCATAACCATTAATTTCATTTTGAATCAAATTGAATATATGACTTCTCTGCGTAGCATCCAAATCATAATCTTCAAGTGTAGCATCAATTTCATCATTGATATATTGTTCCAAAGTAACATTGCTTGGTATTTGATTATTTATAAGATTTTGTACAATCTTTGATCTGAGAACATCTAACTTACTTTTATCTGGAAAAACATCATAATCTTTTACATCTGCTTGAACTAATTCCTTTTTCTTAACATTAAATTCATTAAGTAATGTTTTATTACTCATTATTAGCACCTTCTTCCCTTGGACTAATAAGAGCAAGTGCTAACTTATTCATATTCTCGATATCTGCACCATTGAATCTTCTTACTGTTTTATTAAGTGTTAGTATTTCTCCACCAAGCACATATTTATCAATGTTCTTAATATAGAAATTCTTAGATACTGTATAATCGACATTAGCTTTAATCATATTTCTAATATCAAATAAACTAATATAATCTCTTCCCGTATCTCTAGCATTATTTAAAACTATTAAATAATTTGTTCTACCAATTTCCTTAAAGATACTAACTAAACTCTTCATATTCTTTAAATCCACTAAATCATTTGTAATAATAAATGCATTTCCATAAGAAGCATCCATTGCTAAAAGTGATGTTTCATCAAGTAAATGATTCGTATCAACAACCACAACATCATAGTCATGTTTAGCCATTTCAAATATTTTACTAATGTATTTACTTTCTATCTTAGATACATCACGTGGATCCTTAGGACAAGCTAAAACATCGATACCATTATTATAATTTGTAACATATTCAGCAAGTTCTGCTTGTTTATTATTACTAAGAGCATCTACCAACATATAAATATCTTTTTTTACATTAACACCTAAACAAGTAGCTACTCCACCAGCAAACAAATCCAAATCTATTATTAATACTTTCTTTTTCATAAGATAGTATAATCCAGCTAAATTAAGAACCATCGTTGTCTTACCAACGCCACCTTTAACTGATGAAATAGTAACAATTTTACCATTGTTCATAAAACCACCTATTTATTCCTTTCGATTATTTTTTCCCCATTATCTATATATCCGACATAAGAAGATTTAATTTTAAATATCTTAATATTATTAATTGCTGTCATATTGACACTATCTTCCAAAGTAACGTATACTTTATCATCTTCAAAAGTAATCTCAATATTATCTATATCATTTTTATTTTTATTAATTAATTCACGTACTTTTTCTTCTTTACCATCTAGTGCCATAACATCTATCCCATAGTCTACCACTAAATAATTAATATCATTAAGTTCATTCTTTAAAAGAACCATATTACCAATATCATAAACCATTAAAAGTACCATAAAAGTAATTGGTATAACTAATACAAAAAGCACTAAACTTTGTCCCTTATTGTTCATTAGGAATATACCTCACTACTTCTATCTTATATTTCTTCCCAAATACCCTATTAAGTCCTGGAGTTGTAATCTTAACTTCACTAGCTACCTTTATCTCATCATAACCATCTTTAGTACTTAATTCTACGATATTATTTGGATATAATCCTTTAATTTCATCTATTGTTTTCCCACTTTTATATAAAAGTACAATATCGGTACTATCACTTTCAATTACATTCTTAGCATTGAATATTTTTCCAAAGTCAAATATTACAAATAATAGTAAAAGAAAAATTGGTAATATTAGTACAAATTCTACTAAAGCTTGTCCACGCTTATTCATAATTACCTCCTAGTCCCTCTATCATATCAATTATATCATTATAGATAAAAAAAAGAAAGATTTTATCTTCCTTTTTTAGTATTTTTATTATTATTCCGATTAGGACTATTACTTTTCTTTGGAACTTCTCTTACAAGATCTTCTCTTTTTAATTTTTCAACGTCCTTATTTGCTTTCTTAGTTTCTTCATCATCTTCATCTCTAAAGATTAAGTAAATTAATCCAGCGATAACAAGAAGTATTAAGATAATAATTATTATTCTAGATAATCCATCTTTCTTAGTTTCTTCTTTCTTATCGTCTTCTTTTGAATCATCTGGTTTAACTTCTTTATCATCTGATGATGTTGGTTCTTCATAACTTGTTGGTGTGTAGTTTACTGGAGCAGCAACTTCTTCAGGAGTAGTTTCTTCTTCAGCTTCAGCTTCACGCGTAACAGTTATCGTATATGTCTTTTCTACACCATTATCTAATACTGTAATTTCTACAGTGTTTTCACCTACTTCTAGTTCTTCAGGGGCAAGAACTGAAATAACCTCAACACCTTCATTAGCTAATACGTAGTCAAGATCGACAGCTGTGACATCATTACCAACTGTAATATTATAATTAGTTTCACCATCTTTAAGTTCTATATCTTGTCCAGCAACACTAAGTGATGAAAAACTACTTGGTTCTTCTTCAGTTGGATCCTCTTCATCAGATTCTTCGATTGTTACGTCTGCACTTACTTCTTCATATGAATAGTAATATGATTCTTCATTTAAGTATACAATACCATCAGCATATACTGTTGTATCTCCAGCACTAAGTGCCTTAAATGTAAGTGTTACTAATACATAATCTACATCTTCATAAGTGACTACTTCGTTACCATCTTCATCTTGTGTAACAGTCTTTTCAAGTTTTAGAGCATCCCCTAAATAGATGAATCTGCCATTATCAATATCACCTAAATCAAAGTAATTAACACTAGTAGATACAAGTTCTAACTTTTCTTCATCATAACTAATATATCCACTGATACCATTGAATGTATATTCATTTAATGTAACTACATATTGTAATGTGAATTCATCACCAACTTTAACTGGATTAGTAAATTCGTCAAATTTTGCAGGAATAGTTACATCTTCTTCAGTAGCTCCTGTAACTTCCCCTTTATCTAGTAGTTGTCTTAAATAAATAACATCAACTTCATCAATATAACCATCTTCATTAAGATCTGCTAATATATTTACTGGTACATCAGCAATCATTTGATCTATCATGGCATCTAAATCTTTTTCATCGACAACACCATCTTCATTGATATCGCCATATAATTCATTACCAGTAACTTTCATATATGCAGCGCAATGATGATGTGCATCTTCTAACCATAATTCCTTATTTTCTTCATCGTATTCTACAGATACTTTTGAAAATACTGAAGTAACAATACCAGTTACTGTATCTAAATCAAATGTTGGAGCAGTTAGTTTACTATGTGCAAATACATAATCCGTATTTACTGCACTAAGTGCTGCATCATTATCAGATTCATCTCCATAGTCGAAACAAAAGAATTCTTCAAAATCTTCTTCCATACCTTCTGGATTGGTAAGTGTTCCCATTAAATCTAAACAAAAGTTACCATATAGATTACCTGCAGGTTCGTCTGAAAATACTACAGCGCCATTTACCAAATCTGCTGCTGTATATGTACCTCCATCATCTATACGAAGAGTATAATCTTCTTCAGCAGTAGCCCCAGTAAGTGTTGCTTTAACTTCAATAAGTTTAGCATCCTTACTAACAGCAATGCCATATACATCTCCAGTATATAAAGCACCATCAACATATACTTCATAATTAACTTCTACTGTTTTCTCTTCTTCCGTAGGAGTTTCACCTTCAGTTGGTACTTCACTCTCTGTAGGAGTTTCCTCAGTTGGCGTCTCAGTCTCAACTGGTGTTTCCCCTTCAACTGGAGTATCACTTTCAACTAAAGTTTCACCTTCAGTTGGAGTTTCTTCTTCTTTCTTTTCTCCTTCAACTTCTTCAGTTGGAGTTTCTTTTTCTCCTTCTTCACTAGGAGTTTCTACTACTGAAGGTGTATCTCCTTCACCTTCTGTAGTTATTTCTTTTTCATCTTCTTCATTTGTTTCACCAACGACAGTCTTATCATCAATTTCATCGGCAAATACAACAGCAAATGAAGATAAATTACTAAATAATAATCCGCAAGCTAATAATACTCGCATTAAATAACTTAATTTTTTTCCTATTTTTTTCATTCCTTTACCTTCCTTATTTCATTGTGTATTATTTTTTTGTGTTCCCCTGAAACAACACCTCCTCGTTGATAATACCCTTATGCACTATCAACTATCATTCAAATTAATTATAGCACAAATTCCAAGCATTCCTAGGCATTTGACACAAATTTGACATATTAAAAAAGAACAGAAACTGTTCTAAAAATAATAATTATATTTTTTCTCATAACCTAATGTAGATTTATCACCATGACCAGGATATATTGTAATATCGTCATCATATTTTTTAATTTTATTAATACTTTCCTTCATAATAGTAAAATTACCACCTTCTAGATCACATCTTCCGATACTTTCTTTAAATAAAAAATCTCCTGTCATCATTACTTTTTCCCCTCTAAAGTAATAGCATACACTATCTGGTGTATGTCCTGATACAAATATAACTTCTATATTGAATGGTCCAATTACCAATCTACCCTCTTTTAAATTATCATATCTATATACCGGATAATTAAATTTATTAACTATTTCATCAAGTGAGGCTATATGATCATTATGTCCATGCGTAATAAGTATCCCAACAATATCTTTACCATTAATAAACTCTAGTATCTTATCTAATCCTTCACCAGGATCTACCAAAAGATATTTATTATTAGTCTCTAATAAATAGCAATTTTCTTGATATGCTCCAATCACTATCTTTTCTATTTTCATATTATCACTCCTAATAATATTATATCAAAAAAAAGAATTAACTAATTAATTCTTTTCTTTAATTTCTTTACTTACAAATTTAACAAACTCTTCAAGTCCAAGAGTTACTGATTCAGTAGAACCAAATCTCCTATAAGTAACTTTTTTACCATCTTTTTCTTTATCTCCAATAACTAAAGTTAATGGAATCTTATTCGTTTGACTTTCTCTCATCTTATAAGATAATTTTTCATCTCTATCATCTAGTTTAACTCTTACATTATTATCTTCTAATTCCTTAAATACTTCTTTGGCATATTCTAAATGGAATTCATTATTTACTGGAATAATATTTACTTGCGTTGGACTTAACCATACTGGTAAATTACCTTTTGTTTCTTCAAGAATATATGCCATAAATCTATCTAATGAACCTAAAATAGCTCTATGAAGTACTACTGGAGTCTTTTTAACACCATCAGCATCTACATATTTTAAATCAAATTTAGCAGGTAAACAGAAATCTAACTGACATGTTGATAATGTATATTCATTTCCTACAGCTGGCTTAACATTAACATCAAGCTTAGGTCCATAGAATGCTGCTTCCCCAATCTCTTCAGTATATTCAATACCTAATTCATTAAGTACTTCTCTAAGTTCATTTTCAGCCTTATTCCACATCTCATCATCTGGATGATATTTTTCTTTATCTTCTGGATCTCTAAGTGATAAAACGCATCTATAATCCGTAATATGAAAATCTTTGTATACATCGAAAATTAAATCTACGACACTCTTAAATTCACTCTTAATTTGCTCAGGAGTTACAAATAAGTGAGCATCATTTTGGCAAAAATGTCTACCTCTTTCAATTCCCTTAACTGCTCCACTTGCTTCATATCTAAAATCATGAGCAATTTCACCAATTCTAATAGGTAAATCCTTATAAGAATGTAATTTATTAGCATATATCATCATATGATGCGGACAATTCATTGGTCTTAAAACAAATGATTCTCCTTCCATTTCCATAGCAGGAAACATATTTTCCTTATAATGATCCCAGTGACCACTAGTCTTATATAATTCAACAGTACCTACACAAGGAGTCATAACATGTTGATATCCTAATTTTCTTTCCTTATCTTTAATATAATTTTCTAATTCTTGCCAAATAATATATCCATTTGGTAAAAACATTGGAAGTCCTTTACCAACCAAATCATCTGACATAAATATTTCTAAATCTTTACCTAATTTACGATGATCTCTTTCCTTAGCTTCTTCAAGCAATCTAATATGTGCTAAAAGTTCTTCTTCCGTATCAAAGCATATACCATATATCCTTTGAAGCATCTTATTCTTAGCGTCACCCTTCCAATATGCTCCGCTTACTTTAAGTAATTTAAAATATTTAAGTTCTTTAACCGTTTCAACATGTGGTCCACGACATAAATCAGTAAAATCACCTTGTGTATAACAAGATATTACTGTATCTTTTTCATCCATATTATTGATTAAATCTACTTTATATGGATCATCTTTAAACATTTCTAATGCTTCAGCTTTAGAAATTTCATGTCTAACTATTCTCTTACCATCTTTACTTATTTTCTTCATTTCTCTTTCGATAGCAAGTAAATCATCTTCTGTAATTACCTTATCACCTAAATCGATGTCGTAGTAGAAACCCTCAGCAATAACAGGACCTACCCAAAACTTAGCTTCAGGATATAAATGTTTTACGGCTTGTGCCATCAAATGTGCACAACTATGGTTTTTTACACTTAATTTCTCGTCTTCTTTGATATTTATCATGAATATCACTCTCCTCCATTTTTGTTATTTCTTTTCTTAATCTATATTTTTTATTTTCGTATACTCCTCTTTTTACAAGTTCACTTTTAATAACTTTATAAAAACTTACTTTTCTCTTATACTTACTTAATAATTCACGTAATTTATATGTTGGTATTTCACAAAGATCATTTAAGAATGTTTCATCATCAGAAACTGGTATATCCACTAATACCGTTCCAAGGGTTTCGGTAGGTTCAATTGCCACTTTCTCCTCAGGGCAAATATAAGCACTCACTTTACCAAAAGTATCCTCAACACAAATTATTTCACCACTTGATACTTTATTTTTACTCCTTGATGCTTCTTTCTTGGTTGTTGGCTCAAGAAAATCAAAATTTTTTCTTATATCATCATGTGAACAACTAGCTGCTGGATCTAATTCTATACCATAGTAACTAGATAAGAATTTAAATATTGATATAGCCATTTTAAAACCTCCCTATAATAATGAAAAAAACACTCCCTCAAAAGGAGTGTTAATAACACGGTACCATCCTTAAATTTACTTGATTAAAATAACGGCATAGCCGGCTATCCTTTCGGTAGCAACTCAAAGGTAGTAATCATATAACTAACTATTAGTTCGCACCAACCACTAACTCTCTTTAAATATCATTATATAATCGTGTCCTCATCACAGTTTTTCAAAAAATTACAAGCCTATTATAACTTAATTATTTAAAAATGTAAACAGTTTATTTTTCTTTAATACGTTTTTTTGCTTCTTTTTCCATAAGAAGAACATTTAACATCATAATAAACCGATACATTCCCGCATTTGCATATTTATTTACTCTTTGATGTTTTTCTTCTTCATTTAAAAAATAATTTTTAATTTTATTCTCAATATCTTTAACCATTTCCTTCGTTAATGATTCTGGATTAATTTCCTTTACGATTTCTTCGCATGTTATTATCCCTTGAATCATTCCAGAATCGCCAACTATCATCTCTTCAGCAATTATACATTTCAATTTCCAACTTCTATCTAATATTTCTAATGTTACATCATTAAGTTTTTCCTTTTCCATACAACCTACCTCTAGTAACATTTTAACATTTTATTCATATCAAGTAAAGAAAAAGAATATGCATTTGCATATTCTATCCATTTATTTGTTTCATAACTTCGTCAGCAAAATTTTCTTCTCTTTTTTCCATACCTTCGCCAACTTCATATCTAACGAATTCAAGTATCTTACTATTCTTAGATTCAACATATTTATTAACTTTCATCTTATTTTCTTTAATAAATCCTTGATCTACCAAACAAACTTCTTCGTAGTACTTGTTAATTCTTCCGTTTACAATCATATCGATCTTACTTGGATCAAGTCCTTCATTTTCAGCTTGTTCTTTTAAGATACCTCTTTCTTTTTCTAACACATCTGCAGGAACATTTTCTCTATCCAAATATAAAGGTCTCATTGCAGCAACTTGCATTGCTATATCTTTAGCTACTTCATCTTCTCCAGATAGCTTAACTAAAGCAACAATCTTTCCTCCCATATGTGAATATGTTCCAAATACTTCATCATCATTTTTTGTAAGAAGCGCAAATCTTCTAAATGATAATTTTTCTCCGATTGTAGCTGTCTTTTCAACAACTAATTCCTCGATTGTTTTTCCATCATGTGTTAATTTATTAGCTTCTTCAACTGTAGTAACATCAGAATCTAACACTGTTTCAGCAATTGCATCAACTAAATTCTTGAATTCTTCATTCTTAGCAACGAAGTCTGTTTCAGAATTAACTTCTACAATAACAGCCTTATTACCATTAACTTTTGCAACAGCTAAACCTTCAGCAGCAATTCTTGATGCCTTTTTAGCAGCTTTAGAAATTCCTTTTTCTCTAAGCCAAGTAACTGCTTCATCCATATTACCATTAGTTGCTTCAAGTGCTTTCTTACAATCTAGCATTCCAGCACCAGTTACTTCTCTTAGTTCTTTTACCATACTTGCACTAATCATTTTACCACCCTTTCTATTATTTCAAAACTTCGATTAATTCATCTTTTTTCATTTTTGAATAGCCTTTGATTTCTTTCTTCTTAGCTAATTCTTTAAGTTCTGAAACTGTTAGTATTGTTAGATCAATCTTTGGAGCCTTTTCAGCTTTTGGAGCCTTTGGAGCTTCCTCTTTCTTTTCACTAACTTCTACTGGCTTTTCTACCTTTTCTTTTTTAGGTGCTTTTTCAGAAACTTCTTTCTTTTCCTCTTTAACTTCTTCTTTTTCTTTCTTTTCATGAACTTTTACTTGCTTCTTACTTTCATCTTCAGTTAGATAATCAGTAAGTGGAAGATTTAATGCTTCAGCAGCACCATTATTAAGTACTCCAAGAATAACTTTAATAGATTTAACTGCATCGTCATTTCCAGGAATAACATAATCAATATTATCTGGATCACAGTTTGTATCAATTAAACCAAATACTGGAATACCTAATCTATTGGCTTCTCTTATTGCATTATATTCTTTTGTTGAATCAACAATAACAACAGCTTGTGGTAATTTATCCATTTCTCTAATACCACATAGATTCTTATTTAATTTTTCGTATTCCTTCTTAAGTCCTACGACTTCTTTCTTAGGTAACTTATCAAATGTACCGTCTGTTTCCATTTTTTCAATCTTCTCAAGATAATATACTCTATTTCTGATAGTCTTAAAGTTAGTTAATGTTCCACCTAACCACCTTTCAGTCATATAGTACATTCCAGTTCTAGTTGCTTCTTCCTTACAAACTTCTTGAGCTTGTTTCTTTGTACCAACGAAAAGTATCTTTCCACCATCCTCAACAATCTTCTTGATTGCATTGTAAGCTTCTTCTAACTTTTCACTAGTCTTTTGTAAGTCCATGATATAAATATCATCTCTTGTAGAATAAATATATTCTTTCATTTTTGGATTCCATCTCTTAGTTTGATGTCCGAAATGAACTCCAGCTTCTAATAAGTAACTCATCGCTACTACTGCCATTTTAATTCCTCCTTTTGTTTAATCTTCCAAGTATCTCTTCTCTATCTGCCACCTATTGGCACTAGGCATTTAGATCAACACTTGTGCTATTTTTCTGAAAAGCCATACTTATATTAACATAAAATTATAACTATTTCAATAGATTTATTAGTTAACTTGCAACAAAATATTTATTATGTTATACTATTTTTGAAACAACATCTACAGGGAGTTGATAATATGAAAAAAAGCATAATAAGCAGAGATGAACTTTATAACATTTGGTGTGACTATGATATACTTCAAAAAATATCATACATTCTAGCTAGAAAAATTGATCTAATTAACAGAAGTATAAACAATCGCTTAGATAAAGATATGGCATTTAAATATCGCTTTAATTTATGTGATATAGATTGTGTCCCCAAAGAATTTGGTCTAAATTTCATAAATCTATATAAGGAATTTCAAAAAAGCACCAAGCCAGATGAAATATATAATATTATAAAGGAAATAAAGAAATTGCTAATAAAGTATTACAAATGGGATAATTACTACTTTGACGATTATGAAATAGGAATAATTAATATTGCTTTAGGTGAAGGTGGAGATATTAAATATATAAATGATTTTGATAGCGGAGAATACAACCCAAATCATATACGAAAATTCAAAATTAAATATTCAAAGCCCAAAGATAGACTTAACGAAGAAGACGAAAACGAATTGTTAGATCATTGGAATAAAACCGGATTATTTATATATGTGCTAGATAACTTAAAGGATTTATCAAACAGAATAATTAGTGACATATATATGTCAAATGATTTTTCAAAAAAAGATAAAATAAATATCATAGAAAACTATAAAAAATATTGTCAGATACTGTTCTCAGAAAAAGAAATGGATGTTTCTGTTTTATTTAACACAATCTGCGATCTATACTATTTTATGATGGAAAATATTCCTGATGATCTTTGTAAAGATAGTTTAGTAGCAATAGAAAGAATGTTTTCTTACAAAAAAAGAGATGTTTTTGATGACATGGAAACATATAGAGAAACTGTAAGAGATTATATGAGAAGAACAAGTCATAAAAAATTCAGAACAGCATAAACCTTAATTAAAAAAGCACCACTTAAAAATGGTGTTTTTTAATACTTATTTTTTAAGTATAACAATACTTTTATTACTAAAATCAATTTTCTTAAGAAGATTATTTATTTCTTTAGTAGTAATACTTTTAATTACTTCGATAATATTGTCTGGTACTGTATTATCAAATATTACATTATCGACAATCATATCATTGACCATTTCGATGTTCTCATAACTAAATACTTCATTACTAATAAGAACTCTTTTCTTTCTCTCTAAATCATTATCCGTTATTACCATATCTTTTAACTTATTATCGATTTTTTCTATCAATTCTTCATACCTATCCCCTGTATTTGCTAAAGTAATTATATAATGACTATCAATATCTAATAAATTATATGATAACGTATTAGTTATTATTCCATCTTTTTTTAGTTCTTCATCAAATGTACTAGTATCCCCAAATAATATATTAAATATTAGATACATCATAATACTTTGTTTTCTCTTATCAATATCAAGTATTGGTATTTTTATTGAATATGCCATCTTTGGTACATCCGTATTACATTTAATTATTTCTTTTTCCTTAACTACTTCCAAAGGTTCATTATATTTTTTCAGCTTACAAGGAATATATTTCTTAAATGTTTTATTACTTTGATTCTCTTTAATAACTTTCATTACTTCATCTTTATCAAAGTTACCTGTCACCACTAAAAACATATTTTCTGGATGATAAAAATTATAATAGCATTCCTCTAACATTTCTTTAGTAATACTCTTAATATCTTTAACCGTTCCAATAATACTATCCTTAAATGGATTTACTTTAATAGCATTTTTTCTTATTGCATCATATAGAATATCTCCCGGTCTATCATTACACATATTTATTTCTTGTGTAATTATTCCTTTTTCCGATTCTACACTTTCTTTAGTTAAATAAATATTTTGTACAAAATCAAGTAAATAACAAATATTCTCACATATATTATTAACTCCCGAAAACATATATGTTGTATTTTTAAAAGTCGTATATGCATTCGTAATTGCTCCAGTCATACCATAAAATTCTTCCGGTTGAGGATCTTCTTTTTGTGAAAATACTTTGTGTTCCAAAAAATGGGCTATTCCATTTGGATATTTCTTCCCATTAAATTCATTATAAATAGATCCATACTTTGTCGTAAATGTTACATAATTATTTTGAATATTTGGATTGACATACAAATAAACATCCAAACCATTATCTAATTTTTCATAGTAAATATCTTCATTTATTTTATTTATCGTTATCTTCTTCATTGTCACCCTCCAAAATAAATACTGTATGAAATTCTATCTTTCTACTGACATTTACTATATCTTCTTTTGTAACGCTACCAATCATTTTAATTCTTTCATCGACATCTTTTGAACCTACTAAAATGCTTGCATAATAATTACTAATTATTCCCATTGGACTATCTACACTAGCTTTAATAGCACCTGCCATTGTTTCTTTAGCACTAGTAAATTTATCAAGAGAAAATTTTCCTCTTGAAACATCCTTCATTGTCTTTTTAATAATCTTTATTACATTATCTTCATTACCTGCTCCTACACCCGAATAAATGATTAAGATATTATCATATGATTTAATTATTGCATTTACATAATAAGCATATGAATTCTTTTCTCTTACATTATCAAATAGTAGTGAATTAGCAGTTCCACCAAGCATCTCTGAATAAACAGGAAGAACATATTTTCTTTCCCTATCTGTAAGTTTTGATAATTTACACAATATAGAAATCTGTGTTTGATTAACATTGTCTTTCTCTCTATATTCTTTAATACTTCCATTACTAATAAGTTCCGGCACAATTATATCTGATTTATATTTATGATATGTTGGTAATTTAAAACATTCTCTAAATAGATTCTTAATTTTATCATTATTAACTTCACCTACGACAAAAACATCCACAATATCATTTTTTATAACATCATCATAATAATTCTTAACATCATCCACACTAATTTTATCAAGTACTTCTATTTCTCCATAACTATTATATGAATATGGTTTATCTTTCGTAGTCTCTAATAACTTTAATAATGAATATCTAATTTTATTATCCTTTAAAGATAATATGCTCTTTTTCATTCTATTCTTACATTTATCAAAATCACTATCAAATTTAGGATTGAATATTAAATCATACAAAAATCTAATAGATTCTTCATTCATCCCATCTTCTGTGTATTTTTCATTTAAAAAGCGCATTCTAAAAGCAATTATCGTATCATTACCAATACGATAATTAGATGATGATAGTTTTAAATCATATAGTTTTTCTGTCTCGATTATCAAATCTCTTTCCGTTGGATAAGTTCCATTAGCATTAATCATTAAATCTTTAAGTAGATTTCTAATTGTAATTTCTTCTTTAACTAATTTTCTACGAAAAGCTATTCCTACGGTTATTGTTTTAAATCTATCTGTATTTATAATATGTAAATTGTAAGCATTCATATCATATTTTGTATACTTCATATCTTACCCCACTTTCCCCTATTAGTATTTACCAAACTTATATTTTTAAACAACTTTCTAGTGCTAATACTATCATATCGTTAAGTTCTTTTTCTCTTTCTTCACTAGTAAGTTTCTCATCACTAAAAAATAAATCAGATACCGTAAGCAAAGCCGTCGCTCTCTTTCCAAAATATCTAGCATTATTAAATAGTGCAAATGTTTCCATCTCAATACCTAAAACATCTTTATCTATACTTCTCTTTTTATAATCATAATCTGCTTCATAAAAGGCATCGGAACAATATATATTTCCTTTAATTACTTTTTTATCAATAGTCTTCGCCGTACTTAATATTATATTATTTAATCCTTCGTCTGATTTAACTAATTTTTCCTTATAATTATCTAATGCTTTTGCATAGTAACTTTCACTATAACTTCCTGTCACTAGTATCACATCATTTAGTTTAAGTTTTGATGAATATCCGCCACAAGAACCAATTCTAATTATATCTGTCACATCATATTCCTTAAATAATTCATAAGAATATATTCCCATACTAGGTATTCCCATTCCAGATGGAAATACTGTTACTAATGTATCCTTATAATAACCCGTATATGCAGTTATTCCTCTTACATCATTAACAAGTTTATAATCTCTTAAATATTTCTTAGCTATATATTCACTTCTTTTTGGATCTCCAGGCATTAATACAACCTTTGCAATTTCATCCCTCTTACTTTCAATATGAACTGTTGCCATACTTATCTACCTCCACATATATTATACCTAAAATTTAAATTATTGTCTATTTTATATAATCCCATTTTCATGAAAACTATAATAATTATTATTCCCTACAATAATATGATCTATTATTTTAATTCCATGAATTATCCCAAGTTCACATAGTCTATTTGTAATTCCAATATCTTCCTTACTAGGAGTTGGATCTCCTGAAGGATGATTATGAACACATATTATCCCGTTAGCAGACACCAAATAAGCTTCTTTAAATATTTCTCTTGGATGAACAATAGAATTATTAATTGTCCCAATAAATAAACATTTCTTATCAATATAATTACCTTTTGTATCCAAATAAACAGCATAAAAATATTCTTGCTTTTTATCTCCTAAAATTTCTTTAAAATAATCATATATAACCTTCGGATTATTCATCTTACTTTTTATATTATTATTATCAAGATATATTCTCTTTCCCAGTTCAATTGAAGCCTTTAATTCTATTGCTTTAACCATTCCTATCCCTGGAATACTAGTTAATGTATTAAATCCAATATCTTTAAGTTTCTTTATATCGCCAATTTCTTTTAATAGTTTTAATGAAACTTCCTTAACACTATAGCCTTTACTTCCCGTCTTAAGTATTATTGATATAAGTTCCTCATTTGATAAATTCTCTGCTCCAATATTTCTAAGTCTCTCTCTTGGTTTATCATCATTTGGTATATTTTTAAAGTCTATCATATATTATCCTCCAATAATAATATACAAACTTTTTTCTCATTTTACTTTTTTCTCACAAAAAAACAAGGCCATAGCCTTGATTTTTTTATTAATTACCGCCAGAGTTACCAGATAATACACCAGTTACACCACCAGTACCACTACCTGTATCAAATCTAACGCTTGCTGAGAATAATCTACCTTGGTCGATGTTCTGTTCTCCAACTTCTTCTAGCCATACAACTACCGTATAAGTAGCACTCGTATTAGCATTCATAACTTGATTCAAATTAGTTAATGCAATCTCTTGAGTTGTACTACCGCATACATAAGGTAATGCTGTATTACCAACAACTACATGTCCATCAGTTGCTGTTCCAGTAGCTGTAGCGGTTTCTAAAACATTATATGAACCGTTTGATGTCATAGCACCTTTAAATATTGCAAAGTGTAAGTGAGTATCACTTCCTACACTACCTGTTGTACAACCTGAAGCTTGACCATATGAGAAGTTATTATATTCAACTATCAATTTACCAAATAATGATTGTGCAGCATTTCCTGCTGGGTTACCAACTGTAAATTGTAATGCACTACAAATATTGTTGCCATTATCATCTTTACATTTATCAGCCGTAATACCTACGACAGATGGAAATCTTGTCAAAGATGAATCAACTGGTATTAAATTAGCTTTAACACCTGTTTTAACATCCGTATACGTTAAACTAATGTTAGCACCTGATGCACTGATGGCATTTGCAGCACTGCTTGCTGAAGCACTGAAGAATGCGAATGTTGCACCGATGATAGCAACTACTAATGTAGCTACACCAATAACTCCATAAAATATTCCTTGTCCATTTCTATTTTCCATTATTCATATCCTCCTTTATCTAATTAAATAATAGCAAAAATTATGGATAAATGCAATATACATTACATTTCCTTTACATTAATTTATATAATTTTCTGATACAATCGGTACATCACTCTTTTCAGTATCTGTAAATCCCATTGTTGGTAAAATTATATCATCATTATCTTTTTGAGCATCCTCAATTTTAGATAACATATTATTTGGTTTAACTGTTCCAATATTCTTTATAATTGGCATGTTACCCATTGTCTTATTAGCATCATAGCTACTATCTTCAATTTCATACTGATTATCATCTAAGAATGGATCAGTTTGACTAAATAAATCCAATTTCTTCTCAGGTGGTTCCTCAATAAATATTTCTGTTGGAACTGTTACTTGATCCTCATCATATGGATTAAGTTTAACACTATCCAAAGTGATTGTATCTTTAACACTCTTATCATCAACTTCAGTAGTTTCAAGATTAACTACTGGTGTATCTGGCGTAACAAATACATCATCATAAGGATTTTCTGTATCATTAGAAATATCTAAATCCAAGAAATCTCCTTCGAACTTCAATTCTTTTTGATCTTTGTATTTTTCTTCCAACGTCTCAGGTTTAACACCAGTCTTAAGTTCTTCTTCCGCTTCCTTTAATTTATCTCTTTTCTTATTAAATTTCTTTGGTTCTAATACGATAACTACCTTTTTCATAACTAGTTTAGCAGTATCCGTAGCACTCTTAACATTTGTTTTTACTGGATCTTCTACTTTTACTACCATATTTCCAGCCTTAGGAATAACTCTCATCGTATCAGGAAGATTATCTATTACATCTCCAATACCTTCATCAGTTGTACTAACTGAGACAGTCTCATTTTCTGAAGGCATATCCAATTTAAGAACCTCTGGAGCTTCTTCTGAATACTCTCTAAGTAAATCTAAGATTTCTGGACGATTATTAGCTTTTTCCAAACTATCTAATTTATTCTCACATTCTGTAATATCTAATATTAATTTATCAATATTTTCGATGTTAAACTTCTGTGATTTAATAACACTAAATTGTTCATTAAATAAACTTGCAAAGAATTGTAAATCATCTCTATTATTAATCTCTAATTCTCTTCTAACTCTATTTCTATCTTTTAATATCTCATCTATCATGAGTCTCTTTTGATATAACTTATCATAGTCAGTTTCTTTAGCTAATACAAGTTTATATAAATCTAATACATATTTCTTTTCAGCTTCTCTATAATAATCATCTCTAGCATCTTGTACATAAGATAGATATTCTTCTCTCTCGGCACCAGTAATACCAGCACTCTTAAGTGCTTCATATGATGATAAGAAAGTATTCATAACATCATATTTCTCACGTAATGAAGTTTCTACCTTTAATGATTCACTTTCAATATCTGTATAATTAAGACTACTATAATAACTATCCTTAGTAACTAATTTATTAAATTCTTCGATTAATTCATCTTCTAATTTTGAATTAATAACTTCATTGTTAGCCTTATTATCATATCTTTCTTCTAATTCATCTCTTAGTTTTTGAAGTCTTTCATTTTCTTTTTCTATTTCTACACAATTATTTCTATATTCACAAATATTATCTAATCTACTTTTATAACCTGGAAGTTCATTCTCTAATGATACCCTAGGTAAATCATCTAAGAAATTAGATGTAATCTTGATATAATCATCGATAAAGTCATTTCTTTCTTTAACCCTATTTTGAATGAATTCAATAAGATCTTTAAGTCTAGCTTCTTCATCTTCCAAAGAAGTAGTCGTATACATTTTTGAAGCTAAAACTTCTTCATACATATTTCTCTTAACTTCATCCATTTCTCTAGCTGCCACTTCATATTTTGACATAAGTTCTTCTCTATCTCTAATGTTTCCTAGCATAATACTAGTCCTAAGTATTTTAAACTTTTTTTCTAAAATACCAACATTTGTCATTCCTTGCTTTATCATTCACATCACCTCCACATTACATAATCTTTTTGTAGTTTTCAACGCTTTTAAGAATACTTTTTTCTTTTCTACGCTTAAACTCTTCATTTCTATCTTCTTCTTCTTTTTCTTCTATCTTATCCAGAGCAGAATTTGTAATCTGTGTTCTTAAAACGTTCTCTGCTGCATATGATATACTCTCGCACATTCTAAGTTGATAACATATATAAAATGTCATCAAACTACCAAGAAACTGATTAATATCTGTTTCTATTACAAAATCTTCACCCTCGTAATATTCACCTTTAAATTCAACAGGGAAAAGTTGAATCTTCATAAATTCAAATGATGTAAGTGAATGATAGTGATTGTAATAAACGTTTATCTTACTACAAGACATACTATCAATTGCATTTTCAATACATTTTTCTATTTCTTCGAATCTCTTTATGAAATCTTCCTTGTTAATTTTCAGTACTACCGTATCATCATTATATCTAATCTTTTTACCAATGATTATCTTATTTGCTGTTTTATCTTCCCTAACATGTTTACTAACTTCTGCATTGAAGTTACCACAAAAACCATAATCATTTGCAATATAGATATTTAATTCCGGTTTAGTTTCATCGGGAGTAAAAATCATTTTATCCAAGATTAAATTTTTGTTGTACATTATTCTACTAAGAATATCTGTTACTTCTTTACCAACATCACGATATTTTTCAGCTTGTTTTAAAGCTTTATCCATCCTAAGAAGTGCCTGAAAGTTCATAACTTTAACAACATTCTTAATCTTCATGATTTACCACTCCTTATAGCTTTTTGTAATTCTTTTTCTTTAAATTCTCCTCACGTATTACAATATTATTAAGTAACTTAAATGTCATATAAGTAAAGTACAAGAATACTAGTATTGTTACAAGTCCTAATATTATAAGTAAGAATACTGATGAATATTCATTTACTAAATAATTATAAAGTAAACTTGTAACAAATATACATGACATATTTATCATACATAGTACTAAATCTTTAGGTATACGCTGATAATCATTTATAATGATATCTGCTAGCAACATAAATGCTACCGTTATTACTACATAATATATATTTAGTCCTGAAAAAGTAGCAGTACACCATATCAAAAAGATATAGTTAAGTGTTACTAAACTAAAGGACAATATACTTTTATTATCCATTCCTAAAAACAAGCCATAAAATTTAATTTTACTCGTCTTTACATTATATTTTTTTAGTGTAACTTTGAAGATAATTGCTAATACGCCAATAAAGATTATTCCTACTAATAGAAAGTTAACAATGTCTCCAATTATACTAAAATCTTTACTCATATCAATTACCCTCTTTAATCATCAAATTAAATACATTACCACTATTCATATAAAAGGCTTTTATACTCTTAAAATTTAATTCTATATCCTCACTTTTAATATCGACACTACCATCTATTTCACCTAATATAGGTAAATAATCTTGCATGATAAGAAGATTATAATCTTTACTTATAATCCTAATTACCTTAATATGTTCGTATTCGACAAGTCCTTTCTTTAGATCAAAGATTCTTACTTTTATTCCATTACCCTCATTCATGATACTTACCTATAAATAAGAACTTAGATTCATCAACATTATCATATGTACCATTTAAAATGTTTTCAACATCTATAAGTACATCTTCAATCTTAACAAATTGTCCAGGAATATTTGTAAACGCTTCAGCAACAAACATTGGTTGTGAAAAATAATATTTTAATTTCCTTGATCTATAGAAAATATTTTTATCTTCTTCAGAAAGTTCTTCGATACCTAAAATAGCAATGATTTCTTCTAGTTCTTGATATCTCGTTAAATATCTAAGTACTTCCTCTATTAAATTGAAATGTTTTTCACCAATCTTTTCTATATCTACCATTTTAGATGTTGATTTAAATACATCTATGGCTGGATATAAACCAAGTTCGGCTACTTTTCTATCCAAAACAATTTGTCCATCCATATAAGATGTAATTGTTTGAACTGCTTCATCATTATAATCATCCGCTGGTATATATATAGCCTGAAAAGAAGTAATAGATCCATCATCAGTAGAACTGATTCTTTCTTCTACCTTACTAATTTCTGCAGCCATATCAGCAGGATAACCATTTTCAATAAGTAGTTGCTTAAGTTCAGTAGCTATTTCAGACTTAGCTTGCATAAAACGATATATGTTATCTATGAATAATAACACATCTTGTTTTTTCTCATTTCTTAAATATTCAGCTAATGTAAGTCCTGCATATACTGCCTTACTTCTTGACACTGGGTTATCACCCATCTGTCCAAATACCATTGTCATATTATCCAAAAGATTTGATTCTTTCATCTCTTCATAAAGTTCTTTACCTTCACGACTACGTTCTCCAGCACCAACGAATACTGCATGTGCATTTATTGAAGCATAAACGTTATGGATAAGTTCTTTGATAAGCACTGTCTTTCCTACACCAGCACCTCCAAGAAGTCCCATTCTAAATCCTTTTTGAAGTGGAGCAAAAAAGTCAATAACTTTAATACCCGTCCATAAGATATCTGCATTTACATCGACATCTTTTAAACTTACTGTACCAGAATTGATATTTCTTTTTCCCGCACTTTCAATAGGATTACCATCGATAGGAGCTCCATAAGAATCAAAGACTCTTCCAAGTATTTGGTCAGAATATTCTATTTCAATTCCATTGCTTAGTTTTACTACTTCGCTTCCCTTTTTTAGTCCACGTGTAGATCCTAAACTAATACATGTTGCACTGACATTATTGATAGATACAACTTCAAAAGAATAGCCTTTATCGTCACTAACAGTAAGAATATCACCAATTTTAACTGTATCATCACTAAGTACTACTTCAACGCTTATATCAAAAATTGAAATAATTTTACCAACTACCATAACTATTCTTCCTTTCTATTTCTCTTTTTCTTCTAAAAATTTAAATTTATCTATCATTTCTTGTTTTGATAATGGTGAAAATTTATATTGACTCAGACTCTCAACAATCTTTTTACCTTCACGTAACCTTCTTTGTAAATCTTCACTCATTTCATCTATATTAGCAAGCTCATATATCTGTCTAACATCCAAGTAAGATAAAAGTTCAATTCTTACCTTACTACCAACTTTCTTCATTATATCATCTTGAACATTACCACCAAGACGAGATACTGATAATCCATAATCTATGGCTGGTTTCTCACCTTTAGCAAAGTTCTTGGCTGATAATACTATCTGTCCATCACATATTGAGATAATATTCGTAGATATGTAATCTGTTATATCTCCCGCTTTTGTCTCAACAAGTGGAAGGATTGTAATAGATCCTCCATCCTTATGCTGGCATCCTTTTTCCAAAAGTCTACTATGAGTATAGAAAATGTCAGATGGATAAGCATCACGTCCTGGTGTCTTCTTACTAGCCAAACTTATTTGTCTATAAATATCAGCATGACGTTTCAAATCATCTAGACATACTAATACATCATATGATTGAAGCATAAATGATTCTGCAATAGATAATGCTACATATGGTGTCAAATAAGTTCTCGTAGGAAGTTCATCATGAAATGATGCTACTACTATCGTATATGATGCTGCTCCTCTTCTTGTAAGCTCATAGTAAATGTCTTTTACCTCTTTCTTTGTCTTACCAATAGCAACATATATACATAAAACATTTTTATCTTTTTGATTAACTATTGTATCCAAACATATCTGTGTCTTACCAGTCTTCTTATCTCCAATAATTAATTGTCTCTGTCCCTTTCCTATTGGATATAACAAATCAATACCAGTAATACCAGTTAACATTTCTCTTTTTACAATACCTCTATCCATTATTGGAAGCGGTCTATTTTCAACACTAAGTTCAACCAAGTTATCAAATTTCTTTCCTGCAATTAAATCATTACCGAAAACATCAATTACTTTTCCAATTGAATCTAAGCTAAATAAACACTTAAATTCTTTCTTCAAAGCATATACCATATCTCCTGGTTGAATTTCTTCATTAATTTTAACTAAAGCTACAATAACCCTATCAGCGTATATACCGAATACATAGCCAGATGCTTTATCGCTAACATTTACTTCTTCGTAGAAGGAAACATCATTAAGTCCAGCGACTTCGATATTATAATCGTTTACTTTAATTACTTTTCCAGTATTATAAACATTATCATTGTTCTTAATACTATCGATTGTTTCATTCAAATTGCTAGTCCACATATCATCCATAGCTATACATTCCTTTCACTTAGGCTAAAATCATATACCTTGTTACGATATACAATCTTAATACCTCTGTATATTTTATCACTGTATACTGTTTCAATATACTCACTTAGATGATCATAATTTTCACTCTTACTGCCAACCAATATCTTTACTTTTGGATTATTTAAATCAACTAATTGATCTAAATACAATACAAAGTTTTCAATATCATGTTCATTTACAATAAGTTTAAAAGTTTCATATACCTTATATTCTTTTTCCGTTAACATTTCCTTAAGTTCTGCTTCCATTTCTGAAGGAATCATACTCTTAAGTTTATAAATAGTATCACTTGTAAACTTACCCCTTAAATTAAGACAAAAATCATAATCTTTGTTATCATCACATAAAGTCAAAAAATCTTTTATTAATTCTTCATAATTAACTACAAAATTCTCATCAATTTTCCTATTCAATTCAAATATATTCTGATCTTGATATTTCGTCGAATTAAGTAAATCGATGACATTTGTATCAAATGCATATGCATTGCCAGTCCCTGTTTGCTTAGTTTCTTCTCTTAATCCCTTTTCTCTATTCTTGATTGCTTCATCTATTTCTTGAAGCTTGTTCTCTTTATCTTGTATTAAATCGTCATAGCTCTGTAGCTTATTTACAAAATAAGACTTCGTTTGCTCATTGACAATTCCTACCGTTTTTTTGAGAACTAAAAACATCAAGAATACAAGAATTGAGATAATTAAGCAAACAACTATAAATACTAATACCATACTAGTATGTTACAAGTGGATTAAAGAATAATAACAAGAAACAAAAAGCAAATAAGAAAAGTAGAAACACAGCTGTAATAATTAGAATTGTCATTACAGAATGAACTACATCATTTTTAGTTTCTGGATTTCTACCGATAGCCTCAGCAACTCTTCCGCCAAGTATACCGACACCAATACCTAGACCTAAAAAGCCTAGTCCAACCATAATTCCAATTGCTAGCGCCGTATTTGATAATATCGTTTCCATTTTTTCACTCCTTTTTCTAGTTTCCCTATTCTAGATAATTATATCATTTTATTTTAATATTTGTCAATTACTTACAGCATTTAAATTCTCTGGTTTTGCTAGTAATACTTTATTACCAAAAGATAATAAATATTTACTACTTAAATTGATATTTATATTATCTGAAGTAACTGTAATTTTCTTTCCTTCTACCTCAATAATTTCTGAAGTATCACTTTCTTTATCATAGTAAGTTAATGTATAACCTCCGACAAGATTTACATAACTCATCTTACTAAGTTCTTTATATTCCTTATCATCAATATTAATTGTTACCGCATCTGGAAAGAAATATAATCCTTTCCCATCGTACAAAAAGAAATTATTATAATCCTTTTCGTTACTTGAAATATTTAACATATGTACTCCATCCATATATTCATAAAGAGTATATTTATATACCTTATATTGACTTCCTTCTTTTAAAGGAAAGGCAATTCCCATTTCTGAAGGAAATAATACTTTTTCTTCATCCTTATAATATATTGGTGTAGCATCATATTGAATCTTTTCTTTTTTAGCATCTACATCTACAATTACATTTCTTAAATTTCTTGTAACTATCGCTGTATAACTTGTTTTTATACCACCAAAATGTTGATATACCTTAACTTCTTCTTTATTCCTATAATTATCATATTTATATTCACGATATAAGAAATAAACTGTAATAAGTAGCCCTAAAACTACCATAAGAGGAATTAATATTTTATATTTTTCACGACAAAACTTAATTATCTTTTCCATTCAGTTTACCTCCCAAATCTAAATGTAGAACTACTATTAATTGGTAATTCGTTCTCTCCATATTGAACACTCACAACTGTTAATCTTAGTACTGTATCTTCATCTATAGAATAATCAGATATATCAAATGTTCCCAAAACTGATTTTTCAGTTCCATTAGTAGTTACATATCCATTAATAGATGCATTCTTAATATCTACTTCTCCAGTTTCTGGATCAGTTACTGAATAATTAAATGATAAATGTGTATTTACCCTACTAACTGCAAATCCTTCTTGTAAATTAACTTTATATGTTAATTTTTTAGTTACATTACTAATCTTATAAACTGATATAGAATATTTAGGCATATTCGTTCTAAGCGTTAGATCATCAAATGTATTAGGAATAATCTCGTTTGTTTCATTATTTACTGTCGTATATATAAATTTGATTCTATATTCTGTATTAGCTCTTAAATTATCAAATACTACATGTGTATCATTCTTAGATAAGTAAACTACTTCTATTTCACCATGCTTATTTATTTCAGCATAAACTGATTTATATTCATTATATGGATCATATATAACATAATCTACATCTATTTTAGATAGTGATTCTTGAACTCTAATAATTGAAGTCATCTTCGTCTTATTTTTAAGTTCTCCAATATCGTTTACTGTACCAGTTCCAGTATTATTGACAACTCCACCAACTCCAGATCCGCCTTCACCAGCCCAGTCGCCACTACCGCCTTCACCATTTTCTCCAGTTCCGCTTCCACTATCTCCTTTAATCGTTTCAGCTTCTTCAACATATTCATTTGTACTACCAATAATCTTCTTTAAATTTATATCAAGCAAATTATATTTAAGTCTTTCATTAGCAATATCAAAAGTATACTTTGAAGTAAGCAAAACAGTTGGCGTAATAGTCTTTAAATTTAATTTATTATTAGACAATTTAGCATTTCCCATCTTATCAAGTTCGACAAGTAAATAATTTTTTGTTTCAATACTCTTATCATCACTGAATATTTGTCTATCTACAACTAAGTATTCTCTATCATCAATCTTATAGAATTTACCATCTGTTGTATTCTTTAAAACAGTTTCACCTTTAGTCTCCTCAATACGGCCTTCTTCACTTATTTCATAGAATTTACCATATAATTTCATACTTCCAGTAACCGAATCGTAGACCATTACTTTTTTAGATAGATTAATCTTATTATCTTGATATATTAGATAATAATCTCCATTCCATCTAACCTTTAATTTAGCGTCTTCTTCTATCTCAATATAGTTTTTATTGGTATCTTGCAAAACGCTACCTGTATTGATTGCATATTCGATTCTTGATGCACGAATATACTTATAAATGAATAAGGAGAAAATACAAATAATCAATATTGACAATATTAAAATTATTACAAAATTTCTCTTATTCCTTAAATCATATTTTCTCCTCATATCATTTCACTCCTTAGTTTTTCTTCCCCTCTTCAATATCTTTAATGTATGTAGCATAACCACTAAATGTATGTTCTGTTAATTCATTAGTAACACTATTTTTAACTGTAAATGTTACTATTACATAATATCTCTTACCCTCAACAATTGTAAGTTCAGGTGTAATAACAAATCTCCATTCACCGGTATCACTATACATTTCAAACTTCTTATTTCCATTGACTAAATCGTACTCACCAGTTGCCGTTGTATCATCGTCTCCGCCTTCCCATAATCCAACAGTATATGTTGCATACGTTACATTATTGAAATTAGATCCACCAGAGAACGTAAGTACAACACTAGTTTCTGTAGCGATAAAGTCGACATCATTACCAAAAGCAACACCATAAGAGTTTGTCGTATAAACCGTATGACTTCTTACTATATCAATAGTTCTTTCACTCTTAGGAATTTCAGCGCTATAGTTGTTAATGTATGCCCTGTCATAAACAACTATCGAGTACTTTGTTGCTTCCTCTAATCCAGAAATTCTAATTGTAGTATTCTTAGTTGCTGCATTGAAAGCATAATTTACATAATTACCATTTGTACCAATCGTCACATAATCGCCATCTCTATTTTTAAGAAGCAAATTACCTTTAACCTGTGACGTTGCAGCATCAACTAATTTTACAAAATATTCACCATTTAATAATGTTCTATCCGGATCATTTACATTGATTGTAAAATCTAATACATAATCGCCATCTACAATATCCGCTGACCTACTGACAACAAATTCTGGTACCTCAAGCGGCCTTAAAGTTTGATATATTGTACGTCTATTAAGTATTAATTTTTCCTTCAAATATGTCTTATTAGATGACTCATATCTATCAAATACTGCATAGATATACATATAATATCCTTTGCCAAATTCTAAATCGTATTGTGTAATATCAACTGTATCCGTAACTGTTGCAGCCATGTTTTCAACAGCAATCGTACTAGTAAAGATATTACTGTTCCATTCTTCTATACCACAATTATCATCATCTACCTGACATAAAGCATATTGAACATCGTAATTAAATGGTACCCCATTTGCATATGTAAATAAATTTACTTTTGTAGTCATCAATCTATTACCGTAATTAGCATTTGTATCTGCCTTATACGTAACTTCATAATTATGGAAAATATCATTTGCTGCTAAAGCCGTAAAGCTATAACTTTTTGTTTGATAAGTGTCCTTATAACCGCCATCAAATAGTTGCGTATAAGTCCTTCTTCCATCCTTATTTAAATAAGCATAAATATTATAATAATACGTATTTGAAGCCGCTAATAAATCAATTTTTCCTTCTAACGGTTCTGTTGTATTAGTCTTATTTATCTTAATCTTTAATGTTGGTCTTATTGTTTGAAATAAATCGCCAATATATTCATCATTATTCCATACATCTATATAAATATAGAAATCACTATTAGCTTCATTTATACATTCATCACCATCAGTATCGTTACAAAAGTCTTCAATATCAGCACCCGATAATTTCAAATCTACAACTGCACCATTAATAATTGGCGTTGTCCTGTCAACTGTTACTTTTGGTGTAATACTATTAAATGAAAATGTATTTTTTGAACTAGTCATTGGATCAATAGATATCATCTTAGGATTCAATGTTCCATAGTTAGAAACATAACCTGAACCAGATAAACTATAATTAATATTCTTAACATTCGTAGAATTATATCTACTTATATATGTAAGTGAAGTACTACCAATACGTCTAGATTCATAGTATCCTTTTCCAATATCTAAAAGTTCACTCCATACAGCAATATTTCCTTCTTTAGTCATACTGATATATGCTCCGCTATTATTAGCAGTCGTCAAATTATTTTGGAAAATCATATATGGATAATTCTCTTTATAAGTACTACCATTTTCATAGTAATAGAAACCTGTAAGACCATTATCATATAGTGCTTGTACACTAACTGTAATCATATTTTCAACATTTCTATCAGATTTCATACCGGCGTTCTTAAGATCGACATAATCAAAATATAAACATCTTGGTACAGCACCGTCTTCGTCGCCATCGCAAACGTTTAGTTTCCATTCTTCTTTATCTAGAGAATTCCCTTTAGTATCCCTAAAGTTAACCTTATAACTAACAACTCTATCTAAAATATCCTTATTAGGTAACATCTTAATAGTTACTTTATTATCTATTAATGGATTATTGATAACTTCAAAACTAAAATTATATTTAGCTTCCTTTAAATCATAATATCCATCAAATTTTCTTCTACCATTATCTTCTCCATCCAAGTAGTCATATACATCAGCTGCATATTCTCCAGTTTTTGTAGCATTCTTCTTGTAGTATATTTGATAAACATCACCATTACTTAATCCATGAATCGTTACTTCCCCAGAATATTGATTATTAACACCTGGTGTTGGATTAATCGTAAGTGTTTGTTCTTCGCCATCATTAATCTTGTAATAGAAATAATAATCACTTTCCAAACTATCTCTATATAAAGCCTTGTCTGGATCTTTTATCTCATATTTATAAGTAATACTCTCTTCATCAGTTTCATATATATACATCTTAAGAAGTGGTGTTTCTTTTTCTGTTGCAGCCTTCTTGAACACCCCATATCTAGCTGGTGCATTTTCATCACCATTTTCAGGATATAATAGTGTTTCACTTCCGGTTGATACCTCGATATCGTATCCTATATAATATGTTCCACCACGTTTCATTGAAGTATCAGCTACACCATATTCTGTACCATAATAATCCATATATATCTTAGTTTCATAATAATTCTTATCTTCAAGTGGTGCATGAATTGATTCTACTTCCTGCAAAGCACCACCATTATCTATTAAAAATGATACTCTCTCACCATTTGAATCATAAACATATATATTTATATTCTCAGGCGTTAATGAATTAGCAAGCAATCCTTGTCTATCGAAAGCCGCCATTACAGGAAAACCAACGATAGTTCCGTCATTAAGTAAATATTGGAATTTTCCACTCTGTTTTTTTGTAATAGGTGGAGTTATTTCTAACACTGGTTCCTCTATATTATCCATAAGTAACAATGCTGATATTTTATAAACTACAATGTTGTTAGATAATGACACTTCATTTAATTCATTATTGTCATAGTAGCCATACATTGCTATCGTATAACGCTCACTAAGTTTTCCATCTGTACTAAGTGCTTTTAATCCAGCTAAGTCAAGTCCAAATGTATCTGTTGTATTGATTGGATATACACCATCATAGAAGTTTTGCTTTATATTAAACTCTTCTGTATTTCTAAATGCCTTGGTAGCAATTGGTTCTCTAACCTCAAGCTCATCTACATAGTCGCCTTCATATAATTTAACAACTACTTTTTTGATAGCTTCAGCTGTATCATCAGCATTCATCGTTCCTGTTCCTTCTTGTGGAACTAATTGCGTTTCAAGATTAATTGCGTTAGCTGTTGCACTACCTTTATCATTCCAATCTACAACGAAATTTGTCAATGATTTAGTTGTAATACGTTCTTTAGATTCTTCTGTATGTTTAATTACTACCGGTAGATTATCTCCACCATTATCATTATTCATTACTGCTCTAACTTCGATAGCATAGGTTGTTCCAGGATGTAAATTATTTGCTACAAGTTCATATTTAATATCATTTTCTGATACTTCAAAATCGACAAGTTTTGGAAATCCTGGTACCAATTCCTTATTACCATTAATTGGATTAATTCTACTAACTTCTACTACCGTTGTACTAGCACCCATGCATTTTTCTCTACCAGGCATAGATACCAAGCAACTATTATCTGTTAAATATATTGTTGCTTCAAAACTGTCGTATCCAATATTTGAATTATCTGCAACAACTGTAATAAATGGATCATTTCCCATAACGAAGTTAATTACATCATCCATAATATATTCGATATATTTCTCGTTATCGTAGTATTCAATAATCGTTCTATAATAATAGTTCGTGTCATTTTTAAGCTGATCCTTACCATTGCCAATTTTTACCTCAACAGGTGCGGCATTACTTTTAACAATCTCAGGAATAACTGGTTCACTATCATCACTAGCATCATATATCAAATATTTATAACTAACAATGGCATTGTCTTCATCTTCAATACCGCCTAGTGATAAACTGAAGCTTCCTGCACCTGCATTCTTGCTAACTTGCATATTGCTAAATACCGGTGTCTTTTTAAGTGTCATTGAAGTTAAACTAATATTGTATACATCCTTAAAGTTTGATGAAGCAACTGAAAATTCATCTAAAACAGCTGTATATATCGTATTGCTATCAAGTCCATCAAATGGGATTTCATAAGCACCGGATAATTTTCCTTCACTAGATGTAATTTTAGCAGTTCTTTCAATATATTTTTCTTCCCCAGTATTAGCGTCTGTAATCTTAATTTTAACTGGTTCTAATTTACTAGTTTCCTCATTGTATTGATACAACGTTAAATTGACACTATTAACCTCTGTATCTTCACCAATTTTTACTGCAAAAAGCATACTGCTATCAGTTGAATATAACCTCGTAAGTTCAATTCCAAAATCGCTAGTTTCAAATATCTTTTGGAAGTATTTATTATCATCTTTTTCATTTATTATTGTAAATAAATATTTTGTATCTGGTGATAGCAAATTAACAATTACCTCTTCGTCTGCTTCAATACCTTCGATAATATCAACAGTATATCCACTTTCCAAATTAGTAACTTTTAAATTGAATTTATCTTCTTCTGTATTGTTATACATATCGAATATCAAATCGACATATGTACTACCGACAGTAGCATCTTTTAAACTTACTATAATATCTTCAGTTCTTTCAACAATAACATTGCTATTGCCAGTTCCACCTGATCCATCACCATTTCCATCTGAACCTTCTCCATTGCCGTCTTCATCCTCTTCTTCAGGAAGAACTTCTGGAACTATTTCAATGTTTTCATCACCATTGATTGTAATAGCTGTAATTGACATAACATTTTCATCATTTTTACTTATTCCTTTAGTTCCAAGATCTATCGCAATATTATTACCAGCATATATTACTGTACCTTCTGCCATTACTTGATATTTAACATCTTTGTTTTCAATATTGACAATACCCTCATCAGTATAAACTACTTCAAAATAGTCTCCACTAATAAGTTTGTCATTTCCTGGTATTTTAAGCTCTAATTTACCAACAAAAATATATTTATCATCACTAATTCTACCGATAAAATTATTAAGAACTATATCTTCACCACTAGCTTTTATAATATAATTACCTTTTTTATTTTGGATAATTGATTTACTAGTTATTATATTATAAAAAGGTACTGTAGATGCTCCAAGTCCTCCTAAATCAAGTATAGCTCCTTTATTAAGAAATGAAATAGAGCCATCATTATAATGAAGAAAACTATCTCTTAAAACGCTGACATCATTATCATCAACATCTTTAAACTCTACCATTCTAGATAGATTTTCACGATATCCCGTATCCTCGTTAAAGAAATATTTTTCGCTAACAGAACTAAGTGGATTCAAAACATACCCACTCTTTATAAATGTATCTTCATTATTGTTGAATAGATAAAATGCTCCAACTCCTAGTATCATAAGAACTATAACACTAAGTAGAACAATAAATAAGAATCTACTATCTAACAGTTTCTTCATTGTCTTCACCTCTATTTTAGACACTATACCATACTATAAAAATTATAGCATTTTACACCTCTTCTGTCAACGAGAAATAACAAAAATAATGAAATAAAAAAAGCAGCCTAAACTGCTCTAAAAAAACACATATAAACAAGGAATGCAAGATAAACTATTAAAAGCATAACCTTGCTAAAAGGATACTTTTTATTTTCAATTGTTCCAAATGCATATGAAGTAATTAATCCTCCAACAAGTCCCCCAATATGTCCCCACATATCTATTCCTGGAATAATAAATCCCATAAATAAATTATAAATAATTATTGGTACTATTTGACTTTTTATCATCGCTCCAAGATATCCACGATAATTATATCCAAAATAAGCTAATGCCCCAAAAAGACCGAATATAGCGCCTGAAGCACCAACTGATACAACATCACTGTTAAATGAAGCAGACATTAAATTACCAGCAATACCACTAACAAAATATATCAGTAAAAATTTCCATTTACCAAAAAAGTCTTCTACTCTAGGTCCTACAACATAAAGAGAATACATATTTAAAATCAAGTGAAAAATACCTACATGTAAAAACATTGCTGTCACTAGTCTGTAGACTTCTCCACCTCTTACTAACGATCCTAGATTGCCACCACAAGAAACTAATCTAAATATGTCATATCCTCCGCCACTAACCAAAAACATAATAATGCATAATGCTATTATTGCATAAGTCATTATTGGCTTCTTAGTACTAAAAATTTTCTCCATTTTTTTATTTTTTTTCTCATTTGTCTTGGTTATATCATCTGTTATTTTAAATAGTAATTGTAATCCTTCTTCACTATGATTAGTCTTTTCTATAATATCTGGAAATACCGATATTATCGTTGGATTATTCTTAAAATCTTGTAACTTATTTACAAAAACAGATAAATCTCCGCCATCATCTTTTTCTAATTCACTGACATTATCTCCAAGATTGACATAAATACTTAAAACATTCATTTTAAATGTTAAAGTCTTTAATCTAAGTTTATTAACAATTTGCTTAGATCTAAATCTATTAAATCCTAGTTGTTCATTATTATGAATATATCTAGAAATAATTCTAACTATCTTATAATCGCCATGCATATTCTCTAACCAAACCTCATCATTTATTCCATGAACAACACCTGGATTATAATCTTTTTCAGTCACAAAATAATGAACTAGATTCATTACTACTTCTTCTTTTTTATCTATCACAATTTCGCTCATTTTAGTCTCCTTTATCTATTCTTATACATCTCTAAAATATCATTAAATTCTTTAGGTGGATCTACCTTAAAATCCATATATTCATGCGTAATTGGATGAACAAATCCAATCTCATAAGCATGTAACATTTGCCCAAAATCTTTATTATCCATTTTCGCATATCCATATACTGGGTCATTAACCAAAGGATGATTAATATATGCTAAATGAACCCTAATTTGATGCGTTCTACCAGTTTCCAAAACACACTCTATTAATTTGGAATCCTTAT
>JAEEGF011172508.1_pt1 | contig 32932 bp, 26 predicted proteins | sample 9134171 | NCBI WGS metagenome assembly JAEEGF01 (sample SAMN16246542, study PRJNA631951) | gut metagenome | biome: gut microbiome; feature: rumen; material: AP-attached | host: Bos | place: Iran: Karaj | collected 2018-10
GCCGGAAATCGCATCCGTGGGTCTCACCGAACGCGCTTGTGTGGAACAGGGCCGTGAGGTGCTGATCGGCAAGTTCCCCTTCACCGCATCCGGAAAGGCTACCGCTGCCGGCAGCCGCGACGGTCTGGTGAAGGTGATCTTCGACAAGCAGACGGGCGAATGGCTCGGCTGTCACCTCATTGGCGACAACGTGACCGAGATGATTGCCGGTGCTGTGATGGCTCGCCGCAACAAGATGACCGGCGAGGCTGTGATTCGCTCCGTGTTCCCGCACCCCACCATGTCGGAGGCCATCATGGAAGCCGCCGCCGATGCCTACAAGGAGTGCGTCCACCTGTAAGGGATACCGTTTTTACAATATATATTATATGAAAAAACTGATTCTGCTAACCGTGACAAGCTTGCTCACGCTGGTTCTTTTTGCCCAGCCGGAGCAGGAAGTTGTCCCTGTACATTTCTCCGACACCACCTGGTGCGACCGTGGCTTCGATTTCTATATCGGTGGCGGTATGTTCATCGGCAACAAGTTCAACGCCAATTATTATAATGGCAGCAACCTGAATGAGAATAACCTGAACTATATTTTTACCAATGATTTTTGGAAGAAAGAAATGGATGAGGTTATTAGTGAATACTACCCCGATATACAAATGGGTAGTGCGTATTTGGAATTGGATCCCGGTTCAGATATCTACAATTGGGAAAACCACTACAAGTTGAACATGATGATTGCGTTGGGTATTCGCTATAAAATCCGCAACGGGTGGGGCCTGTCGTTGTCCTATTCCTTCAGCCGCCTGACCTCTTCGTCACAGTGTCTGCTTTCTTCCCCTCAGCCATTGGGCAATGAGACGAGACTTCCGGTGATGGCATTGTTGGGCAAGGAGGATCGTTCTACCATTGATTTTTCGGCCTCCTATCTTTTTTCCAAAGTACATAAGCATGTGAAACCCTTTTTGGAACTTGGCATCCAGTTCAACTATGCGAAAGCCAAGTCATTCAAAGCTGTTTTATTGGATAAGGATGGGAAGCCTGTGGGAAATGAATACACGCTGTTGGATCCATATAATGGCGAAGGCTATTATCCTGGGGCACAGACCTATGACATCACGTATGGCGGTCCCGGCTTCGGGTTTTCCGGTGCGGCGGGATTGAAGATAGCCATCAACAAACGCGTGTCGCTTGATCCTACCTTCTATTGCTATATGGGTCGTACGGGCATTTATCAGATGAAAAACTCACCGAACCCCGAATTTCGGGAAGGCAATAAGTTCACGTTCAACTACGGGGTGCTGGTGCGCGTCGTGATGAGCGATTTCTTCTTCAGCAACCGGTAGTTACTATCGGCCCGACATCCGTTGGATCCGTTTGTTGGCTGTCTTCCATACGAATATGACAAAGATGTAGAAGATAAGGTTCAGTACGGAGGCGACGGCAGTGTCGGTCTTCTGGATGAATTCACCGTACATCAGGATGAAATCGTAGATGCCGTGCAGGATGACGGGGCAGATATAGGCTAACGCGAGGTAAGTGCTCTTCTTCCAGGGCCTGAACTTGGCGAAAGCGAAGAAATAGCCCATGATGATGGCGAAGAAGAAATGGGCGGGTACGGCAAACAAGGCACGCCCCACCGCTACGGCAAGACCCCCTTCCAAAACGTACATCAGGTTTTCCAAACCGGCAAAGCCCAAGCCCACACAGGCCGCATATTCCAGTCCGTCGTAATATTCGTCGAAATATTTGCTTTTCCAAATGAAAAGATATAGGAAAAACAGCTTGCAGAATTCTTCCGGCATGGCCGCTTGGCAAAATGCTTGATATAGAGAATGGTGCAGCCCGCTTGAGAACGAGGTGACCTCGGCAAATCGGAAAAATGTAAGCAGTGCGATGTCCAACATTCCTGCTAAAACACCACCAAGCAGGGCTTTCAGAAGCAGGGATAGTGGCTCTTTCTGGTATTGGTCTTTGCGATAGATATACACCAGCAGGACAATGACGGGCAGCAAGGAGGCGGTAAGGATTATTAGCATTGAGTTTAGAGTTTAAAGTTTAGAGTTTAGAGTTTAGAGTGGGATTTGTAAAATCTCTCAACTCTAATCGCTCAACTCTAAACTATCATTAATCCATTTTCATTACCTTGTCGAAATCTTCTTCGCTGATAAGTTTCAGTTCGAGGGCGGCTTCGCGCAGGGTGAGGCCCTCATTGAGGGCATGTTGGGCGATCTTGGCCGCGTTGTAGTATCCGATGACGGGGCTCAGCTTGGTGACTAACATAAGGGAGTTGTTGAGGTGCATGCGGATGCGCTCGCGATTGGGCGTGATGCCTTTCAGACAATGGTCGTTGAAGGAGCGGATCACGTCGGCCAGCAGGCGGGAGGACTGCAGCAGGTCGCGCCCGATGAGGGGCATGAAGACGTTGAGTTGCAGATGGCCCTGCATGGCGCCCGTGGTGATAGCCACGTCATTGCCGATGACTTGGCAGCATACTTGCGAGAGCGCTTCGCATTGCGTGGGGTTCACCTTTCCGGGCATGATGGACGAGCCGGGCTCGTTGGCGGGCAGCACCACTTCGCCGATGCCGCAACGCGGACCCGAGTTGAGCAGCCGGAAGTCGTTGGCAATCTTCATGAACGAGATGGCCAAGCGTTTCAGTGCGCCGGACACTTCGGCCAGCGAGTCGTGGGAGGCCATAGCCTCGAACTTGTTGGGCGTGTTCACGAAATCCAGCCCGGTGATGGTGTTGATGTATTGGAGCGCCAGTTTGTCGTAGCCTTCCGGAGCGTTGATGCCGTTGCCCACAGCCGTGCCGCCGATAGGAAGCTCTTTGAGGTGCTCCATGCTCTTCAGCAGCGTGTCCAGTCCATGCTCAATTTGCGACAGATGGCCGGAAAGCTCCTGCCCGAGGGTGAGCGGGGTGGCATCCATCAGGTGTGTGCGCCCGATCTTGCGGATGTCGGCGTACTCGACAATCTTCTCCTGATAGGTCTTCATGATGTCCAAAATGGCCGGTATGGTGTGCGTGAGCAGCATTTTGGTGGCGGCGATGCGCATGCCCGTGGGGAAGATGTCGTTGGTGGATTGCGACTTGTTAACATCGTCATTGGGAGAGAGATAGAGCGGATAGTCGTCCAGTTTCCCGCCATGCAGTTGCTGGCCGCGGTGGGCTATCACCTCGTTGACGTTCATGTTGGTCTGCGTGCCCGAACCGGTCTGCCAGATATGCAACGGGAACTGGTCGTCCCACTGGCCTGCCAGAATCTCGTCGCAGGCGGTCACGATGAGGTCGCGTTTGTCGGCGGGCAGAACTCCGAGGTCGCAGTTGGCGCATGCGGCGGCCTTCTTGGCCGTGGCGATGCCGTAGATGATCTCGATAGGCATCTTTTTCTTGCCGATGACGAAATTCTCCATGGCGCGCTGTGTCTGCGCCCCCCATAATTTGTCCGCTTCAACGCGCATCTCGCCGAGCGTGTCTTTTTCGATTCGATAATTCATTGTTTGTCGTGTTTGTATTGTTCGTAAGGTTTATAAAGTTTGAAGGCGTAAAGGTGGATATTATTTTTAATAAAAAGATTCAAGGTTCATTGTCAAAATCCATGGTTCCTTAAACTTGTTAATCATAGAATTTCCAAGTGATGCCAACTTCGAAGTTCAAGCCTTGCATCGGGTAGTTGGGGGTGGTGCAGTAGTCGTAGCCGAAGGCTCCGGCGATGATGTTGCCGGCGCGGAAGAAGAAGGCTATGCGCTGCACCTGCATTGTCAGGTTGGCATCAAAGTAGAGATAGTTGCCCACTTTTTCTTTCTCTTGATGGTAGAATTGATGTAACAGAGGATTGTAGGCATCGGCATAGTAGGAGGTGTTGTACATGAGGTCGCCGCCGACCATGAGCTTCAGCCGGTTGCGGAAAACGCGGAAGCAATAGGCAGCGTACAGCTTTCCGGTGAACAGCGGCACTGCCACGTATGACCGGGTGGCATGCTGCAGCGACATGTTGACGTCCATCTTGAAATTCTTCAGCCGCAGCGGTGCGAACAGATTGAACTGTACAACGTTGATGCTCTTTTCGGAACGTTGCGGAACGTAGTCTGAATTGATGAACAGATAGTTGTTCAGCATAAAATAGTTAAAACTCAACTTGTAGTCGAATATGGTGTAGAAAGCACTGATTTTGAGTTTGTTCTCTTTGGGCCACTCGTGATACCAATAGTTGTTGTTCCCATAATAGTGGGTGAAGAAAAAATCGGGCGACACGCGGTAAAAGCCGGCGGTAAAGCCTATATAATGCCGCCATTTGCGGTTGAGGGCAAAGGTGGCCGACACGTTGGCTATAGCGTCGTTTTTGGTGTATCCATGGAAGGAATAAGCGATGGAGCCGTATAGATCCCACACCTTAAAAAGTCGGATCTGGGTTCGGGCGAAGAGGGAGAAGAGGTTCGACTTGTAGTGGGGCAAGTGGGAGTTTATGTACTCGTGCTGGATGCCCCCTGCGAAGTAAATGAAGTAGTTTTTGTCGCTGAGCTTCGTTAACGGGTCGTAGTTTGACCACTGTAAGGTGTTAAGTATGTGGTAGTAATGTAATGTGTCATAGGTGGTGTCGGTACTGATGAAATAGCGGTTTTGATAGAAGTCGTTGTTCAGATTCTCGTCCAAAAAGGAACATTTGGTGGCCTTGAACTGGAGACTGTGGCTTAGCGTGCCGTAGTAGCGGTCTTTCTTGTCTTTGATGTTCACGTATTGTTGGAACAGCAGGTCGTGGGTGAGGATGGTGGAGGCAGCTTCCTTGAACACCACGCTGTAACTGCCCAATCGCGGCACGGCGTTGGTGTCACGCGCAGGTCGGTCGGCAAAGGCGTGGTAGTCGCTCAGACCGCCGTTCTCCTGGTATTTGCTCCGGTTGAAAATGTATGAGGTGGTGAACCCGTAGATGTTGCGGGGAGTCTGGTAGTGCAGCAGCAGGTCAAAGGCCATCAGATTGGTGCCCTGACGCATGAAATAACCTTTATTGCTGTATCCGAACAGGTTGCCGGCAAAATTCACATACTTGAACTTCTGCGCGTGGGTGGCCCGGAAGTAATGCTCGCTCGTCAACTCTATCGTGGTGCCGTAGGTGTAGGCGAGGTCTGTGAAGGAGGTCTCCAAGTCGTAGAATTTCAAGTCTTTCTGTGTCTTGAAATAAAGAGGATACGGCAACGTGATCAGGGAGAAACCGATTTCACGGTCGTATTGGAAGAGCATGTTTTTGTGGGCTTGGCCGATGATGCCGAGAGACTGGTATAGATTCTCGGTGTGGGAAAGAGGATCATAGTCGGAGGTGTGGAAAATGGTCGTGTCAATGGGGCGGTACTGCAGTGGAAGGAAGAAGGTGCCGGACAGAGAGGCTGTGGAAACAGGCATGTAGGCAGGCGAGATGGCCATCGCCGTGTCAATCTTCGGCGTCTCCGTCGGATTGTCATCTTGTGCGTATGCTGACAGTCCGATCAGGCACAGTATCATCCAACACAGCAGTCTTTTCATTTTCTCAACCATTTGAAAATCTCCCGCCAGCTGACTTTCTTCCCGTACATCAGGATGCCCATCCGATAGACTTTGGCGGCGAACCAGATACAGAAGACAAGGAAAGCAAGTGCTAATCCCATGGAAAGCAAAACTTGCCATAGAGGTACGCCTGCTGGTAATCGAACCAGCATGGAGACTGGCGAGGTGAGCGGGATCATGGAGAACCAGAGGGCCAAGTCGCCATTGGGGTTGTTGGCGATGGAGGGTACCACAATGATGGATAGCAGCAGCGGCAGGGTGATGGGCAGCGTGTATTGCTGTGAGTCGCTCTCGTTGTCCACCACGGAGCCCATGGCGGCATATAGGGAGGCGTAAATCAGGTATCCGACCACAAAGAAGAAGAAGAAACAAAGGATGATTTCGCCAAAGGAGACGGAGAAGTACTCGTTGATCTTTTGGAAGATGCTGAAATCGGCGGGCAGGGTGTCGGCGGCAATCCCGGCACCCGGGACGGCCGTTTCGGGAACGGAACCGGACATCAGCGATGGGGCGGCTATCTGCGCCACGAGCAGGATGCCGAAGGTGAGCATGACCCAGATGACGAACTGCGTGATGCCGACCAAAGCAATGCCGACAATCTTGCCAATCAACAGTTGGATAGGCTTCACCGAGGAGACGATGACCTCCACAATACGGCTGGTCTTCTCTTCCAGCACACCACGAAGCACTTGGCTGGCGAAGATGATGATGATGAAGTAGATGAAGAAACCGCACACCATGCCGATAACCTCGTTGATCTCGGCAATGTTCTCGCGCTCATTGCCCTTGTCGTCCATCTGGATGGTGGTCACATCAGCTTTGGTGAGTTCCTGGAGCTTCTCGAATTGGGCCGGGTTGATGTGCAGCGAGTCCTGCAGGATGCGGTCAAAAAAGATATTGTCCATCTGCCGCTCAATGAAGGATGACAGGCTGCTCGGCACCTTTTCTTTGTAATAGAGGTTCGATTTCAGGGACTGTGAATTGTCAAGGATATGCAGGATGCAGTTGTACTTGTTGTTCTGAAGAATGTCCTGTTTGAAGGTGGTGATGTCGCCTGAAGCGTAGCTGAATGTGACATTGTCGTTCGGTTCGAACGCATTGAGGAAAATCTCCGTTTCATCCACTACCAGCACGTGGGTGTGTTGCTTTTTCTCGCTGTTGATCATCAGGAGGACCGGCAGCATGATGATGGCCGCCATCAGGATGGGCAGCAGGATGGTCAGCAGGATGAAGGATTTCTTCCGTACACGTGTGAGATATTCTCGTGCGATGATGAGCAGGACGGGGTTATTCTTTTTCATGGCACAGTTGGTTGAAATGTTCTACTTGTTCGATGAAAATCTCATTCATAGAGGGAAGTGTCTCGTGGAAAGAGAGGATGTTGCTGTGGCGCATACAGACGTTGAGCAGGTCGTTGGCCCTCTTGCCTTCCGGCAGTCGGATGTCGTAGCGGATGGAGTGGGGGAGTGTCTGCCGTTGGATGACCTCGAAATCATTTTGGAGGTCATCGGCCAAAGAGTTTTCTTCGTTCGAAACCTCCACTGCGAAGATATTCTTCTTGAAACGGTTTTTGATTTCGAAGAGATTGCCGTCCAGGATTTTTTGGGCGTGGTTGATGAGGGCAATCTCGTCGCAGATCTCTTCCACGGAAGACATGTTGTGCGTGGAGAGGATGATGGTGGTGCCGGCTGCTTTGAGCTTCAGGATCTCCTCCTTCAGCAGGTTGGCGTTGATGGGGTCGAAGCCGCTGAAGGGCTCGTCCAGAATCAGGAACGCCGGCTGGTGGATGGTGGTGGTGATGAACTGCACTTTTTGCTGCATTCCCTTGGAAAGCTCTTCCACGGGACGGTTCCACCAGTCCAGAATGCCGTATTCCTCGAATTTGTGGTGCAGGCGGGTGAGGGCCTCCATGTGCTCCATGCCCTTGAGACGGGCTAAATAGAGAGCTTGTTCTCCGGCCTTCATCTTCTTGTAGAGACCGCGCTCTTCGGGAAGATAGCCAATCTGCCGCACATCGTTCGCCGACAGTGGTTGTCCTTTGAACAGCACATTGCCGGAGTCGGGATAGATGATCTGGTTCAGAATGCGGATAAGGGTTGTCTTGCCCGCCCCGTTTGGACCGAGCAGACCGAAAATCACCCCCTCCCGCACACTGAAGGAAACCCTGTCCAGCGCCAGATGACGGGCGTATTGTTTGCTAACGTTGTTTACATCGAGGATGTTCATTGAGTGATGGGTGTTTTCTTCTTTTTTTTCTTCTTTTTCTTTTTCTTCTTCTTCTTGTCCGGAGTGACATAGAAGGCCATGTTGCTGTTGGCTGTTTGCAGTAGCTCGCCGGTGGTGGCGAAGACAAAGTCTTCGGGTACAGTGATTTTCTCTCCTGACAATTCGAAAATCTGACGGGCGATGAGCGCATCGTTGACGGAGTCGCGGTTGTAGGTCAGGTACATCATTTTAAGATGGTTGGCCAACTGAGCGACCATGTGGTCACGCTCCGGCGCGGGGTAGCTGGCCACCTCCTTGAGGATATTCTCCATATTGCGCCCATACGTGCGCAAGGCGATATGATGCTTGTTGTAGTCCGGTTTCACCACCTTCTTTTCCGTCACATCCGGCACCGGCTTGGGGAACGGGGCGTCCACATCCAACTTGTAGTCCGACATGATGAAGAGATGATCCCAGAGCTTGTGCCAATAGTCCAGGGATTCCTTCTTGTTGGCAACGGATGGGTCCTTCACCTCGCTCAGCTGGGCCATGACGCGCACGATGGCGCGTGCGGTTTCGTTCCGTTTCTCACGGTCCGGGATGGCCATCGCATCTTCCACCATCTTCTGGACGTTGCGTCCGTACTCCCGTATGGCGAGCTTGTTCCGTTTGGTGTTGTATTCAATCATATAATGAGATACTTGTAGTAATATAATTCGATTTGTTTAATTTTGTGCAAAAGTACATTATTTTTCGATTCCCTCCATGTCGGCCAGCGCGGTCAGACTGTCCGTGACGGCTTTGGCAATGCTGTCGTTGTAGGCCCGCTGTGCCGCGCGGTATGCGTTTTTGTAGAAGGCCACGATGGGTTTGTTCTCGATATTGAGGGTGGCGAACGGTGTGTCCACCGGCCACATGCCGTTGCGCAGCTGCGTGGCGCCAATGTCATGGCAAAAGTACAGATAATAGTCCCACGTGGTGTCGTTTGCAAGGTAGGGCATGTTGACAAGGACGATATTGCTGTCAGTATGGAAGAACAGGTCGCAAGCCGCGTTGCCGTTGGTGGCCAATAACATGGGCTCCTGACTGAGATGCTGCCCGATTTCTTGTCGTTGGATATACTCCTGCATGGTAAGGCACGCCTTTTTGTTGCATTGGTCGTTGTAATCCAATTCGTATTTGGCGTAGGCGTTGTGGATGCCCCCTGACAACTCGTTGAAATAGAGGGCGGTGAGCGGGTGGTTGTAGGTGATGTGCCGGATAGGCATGAAGGATAGCAGTCCGATGATGGCGATGATGACGAAGTTGGTGTACCGGTCCTGGATGCTTTCCAGTGTGCATTCGATGCCGCTGACGGCAATCAGCATGAAGAGCGGGTAGATGAAATAGTAGATGGCCCATGCCGTGTCGGGATTCATGTAGAGGTTCTTCACCTTCATAATGCAATAGCAGAAAGCGTATAGGAATATGAAGATGGAGTATGGTTTCAGATTCCGGACGGCCGTCTTGATGAAAATGAAGAACAGGAGGAATCCCAATAGCACGACCGATGGGATGGTGATGAACAGGTATTGGATGAGGTATCGACGCGGGAAGTTGTCAGGTCCGATCTCATGACCGGCGAACAACTGGTTGTCGGCCAGCGGGTAATTGTTCGCCAGAAGGGTGAAGGCTTGGCGCGGCGGCACCATTGATGTGGTGAGGAATAGCGTACAGAGACTATGGGTGCAGATGATCAGCAGGGAGATGCCATACACTAATCCGATCAATTGCAGAAGCGGTTTCAGGTATTCCCATTTGTAAAATTTCTTTATAGGGTTGTATAAAATGAAGTTCAAAAGGGTGAAGATAAACAGGAAATGAAGCAGCACGAAGCCGGCATTATAGGTGGAAAGAGCTATCAATGTGCCTATTATGATTTTGATGATGCGGTAGATGCGTATAGTGGGCAGTTCTCGGCAGAAATAGTAGATCTGTGTGATGGCGAAGATGAAGCCGAAAGCGAAAGTCACATCCACTACGTTGCAGAGAGAGTATCCGAGAAAGCGGGGCGATATGAAAAGGAAGAATGCGGTGAAAAACGCCGCGCGCCAGCGGAAAGCCCTCAGAATCAGAATAGATAGATACAGGATGAGCAGCCATCCGAAAATGGCACTGGTGATGTGCTTGACCAGAAATATGTCCTGTGTGTTCAGTGATTTGCAGAATGAGAAGAGAATCAGGTCAATGTATTGCGCCTGAGTGGAGGAAAACGGATGTTCTTTGTATGCTTCCGTATCGCCGATGTGGTGGAAATGGTTGTAAACCAGTTCGGAATAATGGTTCTGCTCCAGTTCGCGGGTGGAGACACCCACGGTCCGGCTCATGAACACCATGTTGATGAGCATGACCGCCATGACGATGATGAACAGGTATTTGTAAAAATCATCGGTCTCTTTGAAGGAAAAGGCAAAAAGCTTCTTGTGCAGGGACGCGTATTTGTCCTTCTGCCGGAACTGCTTCGATACCCGCAATTTCCACACATCATCGGCAAACAAGTCTTTGGAATAGGTGAACTTGTCCACCAGTTGTCTTATCAAATGGATGATGCGTTCTCCGAAATTCAGATTCGTCTTTTTCATCAGCAGGAGGTATAAATGTCCAATTGTGCTTTCAGATAACGGGTCGCGTCAGGGCCGGTGTTGAACAGCAGGTCGAGGATGGATAGGTTCGGGACAAAGCCGTAACGGTCTTCAAAAACCTGGTAGTATGGGGACTGCAGTCGGAATGGGTAGTCGGTCCGGTTCGCGTTTTTCGGATGGATGGTTTCCCGCAGGTCACAGGATGTCGGAGGAGTGCCATCATCGGTCAGGCGGAAGTCCGACGGGATGCGCATCAGGCGCAGGATTGTATCAGTCAGTTGCAGGTTGTAATCGAACAGGAATTCGAAATGTTTCTCGTAGAAGGGCTTCAGTGGGTCGAGGTAGTAGAGGAGGTAGGGACTGTTGCCGTAGGCGGAGGTGATGGTGCGCCAGTGTGTGCGTTGCCAGGGCATCTTGTAGTCAATGCGGGCATCGAGGATGGGTGTCGGGCCGGTCCGGTGTTCCACGGGCACGGTGAGCGTCTGAACGCCGTTGCCAGTGAGGATGCGTGCCCGGTTCCGGTAGCTCTGCTTGTGGTAACGCTCGCGGGTGTCAACCCAAACCCCGCCTCGCATCAGATAGGCGATGTATTCGATGGGCGGGAGATAGGCCGTAGAAAGGAGCGTCGTATTGTCCACAACTATCTGGTAATCACCATTTTTGTTTTGTATGTATGGTTGCTTCCCAGAAGTTCTACCATGTAAATGCCGTTAGGCAGATTGCTGAAGTTCATGGAGAAGGTTGAACCGAGGTTCACATCGTAGGAGGCGACTTTGGCGCCCATCATATTATAGACATTGCAAACACCGTGTTCGGCATCGAAATCGCCTTGTATGGTGACTTGTCCCGTTGAGGGGTTCGGGAGGATGCTGAAGGTGCGGCTGCCGGCATCGTGCTGCTCCACGCCCACGATGGTTCCGTCATAGCGCATGCCCGGAATCCAAGTAACGCCGGTGTTGTCGGGGTCTAACCATGGTTTGAGTTTTTTCGAGTTGTTGGAAGTGTTGTTGTTGGTCCATGAGTAGGATATTTTCCCGTAGTTGTCGGTGCCCCAAGGAGCTTCACAGGACGAAGACCCGTTGCTGAGGTCGCCGATGATGAGTTTGTTGGCATTGAACAGCGGCGATCCGGAAGAGCCTTGCTCTGTGCAGCCTTTGTTGGGGGTGGTGTACCAGCTCACATTCCAATATTTGTTGTAGTAGGCGGAGGTGACGGCTTTGGGAATGCTGATTTTTTTGAAGTCTCCAGCCGGATGATGGATGGCCATACCCACTGAGGAGGCACCGCTGACATCCCAGCCCGCGAAGAAGATACTGCTCTCCTGGACTCTTCCCATCGATCCTGTGATTTTCAACAACAGGAAGTCGGAACTGTAGTCGATGCCATCGGTGGCAACGATGACACCACCTTTGACCCATTGGTTGGCGAAGCCGTAATCGTACACATCACAGGCTGTTGTTTCATATTTGAAGTAGAATTTGAAGGTGCTGTTCATGTCATCACTGAGGCAGTGGTTGGCACTGAGTACGTAGAGTGTTTTGTCGAAACGGGTGTTGTTGATGGTGGCTCCGGAACAAAAGAAAGTGCCTTCACTGTTGGTGATCTCGATGCGCACCACCGAGTTGATCTGATCGCGCCAGTTGTCGCCTTGCGGGCAGTTGGCGTTATAATGGCAACTGCCGGAGAGAGATTTCTCGTCAGCTGTTTCGTCAAGCTTGTTGATGTCGCGGTAACGGTGGCTGATGCGGTCAATGAGGATGGAACCGTGATAGGGCACGCCGGCAGGCTCGTGGTATTCGATGATCAGCTCGTCGCCATCAATGTCATCGGAAACCATAATACCGTTTTGCTGGATGTCAGCGTTGGTGTAGGGACCGGTCACTTGGGAGCGGTCGCCGCTGTAGATGTGCAGGGTGGCTCCTTCCGGAATGTTGAATTGGGAGAACAAGACGGCCATGGCGATAGCATCTTCCGATTTCACACCCAGTCGCCACAGCTTCCCTCCGTTGGGCAGGATGTCTGTGCGCCCGCAGTTCTCAAAAGTGTAGCCCACATGGTGAACGATACCGATACGCATGGGGGAACCGTTCTTGATGTTCTGCGCATCTTCCGCGAGCAACGCCTTGCGGTCCACAGCAGGCATTGCCTTGTCGTCAATGGAATAGGAGATATCTTTGTGGGTGAAAGAGTAGGGAAGATTGTTCACATCTTCCTGTGCGTTGGCTATCCATGCCAAAGACAAAACCATCAATAAATAGAGAGCTTTTTTCATCATTTCAGATTGTGTTTTTTAGGGCTGCAAAAATATAAAAAAAATTGTACCTTTGCCCGCTAAAATAAATATGAACGTAATGACCGTAAGAAAAAAAGTCAAATTTGAAGGAACCCCATACGAAGGGAATATTGATGAGCTTATAATTCAGGCACTTATTGAAAAGCAGGGTGTAGATATCAAGTGTATCAACCTCAAAAAACTGAACCACGTGTTTTTCGATTATTTCATCATCTGCACGGGAAATTCCAAGCCCCATGTGGAAACGTTGTGCGATTATGTGCAGGAGCAGACACAGCGCGTGGCTGGCATGAAGCCCGTGCATGTGGAGGGCCTGGAGAACTGCGAATGGATCCTGCTGGATTATTTCAATGTGCTGGTGCATATCTTCCAGCCCGAAGCCAGGACTTATTACAACATTGAGGCGCTTTGGAGTGACGCCGAAGTTCAGAGTTTCTAACCACACAATTTGAAATCCTATGCCGATCAAGAACTCGCCACGCAATGATGGAGGGAACAAATCCCTGTTTGGAATGGGTCAAGATAAGGGACCGAAACAGAAATTCCCTTTCCTCACCACAATTTATCTCCTTGTCGGGATCGCCCTGATCTCCTTTTGGATGTTCAATATGGGCGGTGGCCAGCCTGTGGAGATTGACGACATGTCGTTCAACCAGATGGTGCGGAACAAGGAAATCGAACATGTGGAGTATGTTCGTAAGGACGAACAGATCAATGTGTTCCTGAAAAAGGAGGCCTTGCAGGCCAATCCTGCCTATGAGAAAATCAAGGACAATGTGAACGGACCGCAGTTCTACATCACCGTCACCGACCTTCAGGTGTTCAATGAGAATTTGAAAGAGGTGAAATCACAGGCCGTGCAGGAGACATTGGCCTCGGACAGCACGTTGAATGCGAATGAATTGGCCCGTGAGTATGACTTCCCCACCAAACAGGACAATAGCAAAAGCTGGGGTTTTGAGGTCATCTTCTGGATTTTGCCGATGGCGATGATTATACTGTTGTTCTACTATTCCACGCGCACTATGCGGGGTGGCATGGGCGGCGGTAGCAGCATCTTCAATATCGGCAAGTCGCGGGCGCAGGAATTTGACGAGAAGTCGGGCCAGTTGGTCACGTTCAAGGATGTGGCCGGGCTTGAGGGTGCCAAATTTGAAATCGAGGAGGTGGTGGACTTCCTGAAAAATCCGCAGAAATACACGGTCTTGGGTGGCAAGATTCCCAAGGGCGTGCTTCTCGTCGGACCTCCGGGCACGGGCAAGACCCTGTTGGCCAAGGCGGTTGCCGGCGAGGCCAAGGTGCCCTTCTTCTCCTTGTCGGGCTCCGACTTTGTGGAGATGTTTGTGGGGGTGGGCGCGTCCCGCGTGCGCGACCTCTTCAAGACGGCCAAGGAGAAAGCCCCGTGTATCATTTTCATCGACGAGATTGATGCCATCGGGCGTGCCCGCGGCAAGAACGCTATGTCCAGCGTCAATGACGAGCGCGAGAGCACTCTCAACCAGTTGCTTACCGAAATGGACGGCTTCTCCACCAACGCCGGTGTCATCATCATGGCCGCCACCAACCGCGCCGACATCCTCGACCGGGCCTTGTTGCGCGCCGGGCGTTTTGACCGCCAGATCACAGTGGAGCTGCCTAACCTCAACGAGCGTCGCGGCATCTTCGGCGTGCATGTGCGCAACCTCAAACTCGGTCCCGATGTGGACTTGGAATTCTTCGCCAAACAGACCCCCGGTTTTTCTGGTGCCGACATTGCCAATGTGTGCAATGAAGCGGCCCTGATTGCCGCCCGTAATAACAAACCGCATATTGAAAAGGCCGACTTCCTGGCCGCCGTGGACCGCATCATCGGCGGTCTGGAACGCCGGGGCAGTGTCTTCACCCCCGAGGAGAAGAGAGCCATCGCGTACCACGAGTCCGGCCATGCCTGTGTGAGCTGGCTGCTGCGTTACGCCTCGCCGTTAGTCAAGGTCACCATCGTGCCGCGCGGCAAGGCCCTCGGCGCGGCCTGGTATCTGCCCGAGGAACGCCAGCTGACTACCTACGACCAGCTGCTGGATGAGATGACGGCTCTCCTGGGTGGCCGCGCCGCCGAGGATGTCGTATTCGGACAACTCTCCACCGGCGCCCTCAACGACTTGGAGCGCGTCTCCAAGCAGGCGTATGCCATGGTCGTTTATTATGGCTTGGATAAAAAAATCGGAAATATCAGCTATTATGATTCCACGGGACAACAGGAATACGGTCTTACCAAACCCTATAGCGAGGCGACCGCCCGCGAAATCGACGAACAGGTCCATACGTTGATAGAATCCTGCTACCAGCGTGCCAAAGATATTCTTTCCACTCACAAAAATCAACTGGATGAACTGGCCTCCCTGCTGATTGAGCGCGAGGTCATCTTCACGGAAGATGTGGAGCGTATCTTGGGACCGCGTCCATTCCAGAAGGATGCACCCTCTGAGACTCAGGATGAGACACCTTCTTTTGATGACAATAGTACGGCAACAATCGCATTTGAATCAGAAAATAACGAATAAAATATGGCAAGCAACAGCAATTCGATGGGAAATCAACTTCTGACGGATAAGGAGAATATCCGTCGGAACATCCGTAACGGACTGGCCTACAAGAAAACCTATCCTACGATGTCGCCGGATCTCAGTTCTGGATTGGGTGTTACATCGCAGGAGCATCCGTTGGTGGAGTTCGTCCGCCATTTCCGCGGAGCCGGCGGCAAGTATATCCCTTGCACCAAGGACAACCTGATTCCCCGCCTCATCAAGATTGCGCAGGGCCAGCAATATGGTACGCTGTTGAACACCAGCCCCAATCTGGGTCAGTTCCTGCTGAAACACCATGTGCGCCATGTCACGGCGGTGAACCCCATGGAGACGGTGGATGCCGCGCTTTTCTTCTCGGACATGCTGATTGCCCGTACCGGTGCCATCGGCTTCACGCCCTCCGTGTCGCTCTATCCCTCCGTCCGGAACCTTGCCCGCGACATCATCGTGGTCTCTCGCGAGCGCTGCATCTTCCGGGATATGGAGGATGCCCTGACGTATCAGCTCTCCCGCAATAACAACGCTCCGAACCCTATCACGGAGTTCATTTGCCCGTCGCAACCGGAAAAGGCGGATGGTGCCGATGTGTTCACCCCGCAGAATCCGCGTTTTATCCTGATGATGGTGGAAGAAAACCATCCTCAGGAATCTGCCCAACCCGAATCGAATAACTCAAACGAAACGCAACATGAATCCCAAACTGAAGAATCTGATCGTTAGGACGTTGGCGGGTGCCGTGTATGTGGCCCTGATGATTGTCGGCGTGTTTTACCCGGTGCTGATGGATGTTCTCCTCTGTGTGGTGGCCTGCCTCGGATTATACGAGTTCTCGAAGATTACATGCGGTCCTGAAGACAAGCCAGCTCTTTATATTATGATGGCTTTCGGCGTTATTTTGTTTGCCGTGGCCTGCTATTACATGCTCCAGCCCTGCACATTCTGGTTTACGCCAGGCATGAAAACCCTGTTATCCGTCTTCCTTATGATTCCGCTGTTGATGATGCTGCTTTCAATCGTCCTCTCAATTGCGGAAATCTTCCGCCGCAGGGCTTGCCCGGTGGAGCAGATCGGTAAGTCATTGTTCGGGTTCAGCTGGATTGTCGTCCCCTTGGCGATGATGGTCGCTTTTGCCGTCTGGTGCAAACCGATGGCATTGGCGTTCTTGCTTTTGATATGGATTAATGATACAGCCGCCTATCTGGGCGGTACGTTATATGGTCGTACGAAGATGTTCGAACGGATTTCCCCCAAGAAGACTTGGGAGGGGACGGTTACGGGTTTGGTGTTTTCTGTGATAGCGGCGGTGGTGTTTCCCAGCATTCCCTTTTTCGGACGTGTCCACATGCCGATATGGGCATGGGTCTGCTTCGCGGCTGTCGTGGTCGTGTTCGGCACCTTTGGAGATTTGCTGGAATCCGCCTTCAAGCGGAACGCCGGCGTGAAAGATAGCGGTAATGTCATCCCCGGACATGGTGGGATGCTCGACCGTTTTGATTCTATCCTGTTGGCCGTCATTCCGGCCATGCTGTTCCTTTTTATAATTTTGAGTTGATGGGTCAGAAGATGATTGAAGTTCGGGGTGCCAAGGTCAACAATCTGAAAAACATAGATGTTGACATACCGCGCAACAAGCTGGTGGTCATCACCGGTTTGTCGGGGTCGGGCAAGTCGTCACTGGCTTTTGACACGTTGTATGCCGAAGGCCAGCGCCGCTATGTGGAGAGCCTCAGCTCTTACGCCCGCCAGTTCATGGGCCGGATGCACAAACCCGAAGTCCAATCCATTACAGGCATACCGCCCGCCATCGCCATCGAGCAGCATAGCATGTCGCACAACCCGCGCTCCACGGTGGGCACGGTGACAGAGATTTATGAATATTTGAAGCTGCTCTTCGCCCGTATCGGACGCACTATCTCGCCGGTATCGGGCAAGGAGGTGCGGCGTGAGCGTGTGTCGGACGTGCTGGCATACGTGCGGAACGTGCCGGAGGGCAGGAAAGTGTATGTGCTCGCCCCTGTGGTGCTGTCGTCAGGGCGCACTTTGAAGGAACAACTCGCCGTCCTCAGCCAGCAGGGCTTCAGCCGTGTGGTCTATAACCGGCAACTGCACGATATTGACGAGTTCCTGAAAGGCCGCAAGGCTACCCGCGAGTCGGGCATGTTCGTGCTGGTGGACCGTTTCAAGTCGGAGAAAATAGTTGACAACATCGCACGTCTGACGGATTCCATCCAGATAGCCTTCTCGGAAGGCAAGGGCGTGTGTGTCATCCAGACCGAGGGCGACAGCGTTTCCCAGAAGACCTTCAGCGACCTCTTCGAGGCCGATGGAATGAGTTTCGAGGAACCGAGTGTCAATCTGTTCAGCTTCAACAATCCGTACGGGGCGTGCAAAACATGTTCCGGTACTGGCATGGTGGAGGGCGTGGACCCGGATCTGGTGCTCCCCGACAAAACTCTTTCGGTGGCTGAAGATGCGGTGGCGTGCTGGCATGGCGATGTACTTAGCGAGTGGAAACGACAGTTTATCCGTCAAGCCTCCCGTCTCGATTTCCCTGTCCATAGGGCTATTGAGGATTTGAGCCAAAAGGAGTATGACCTTTTGTGGTATGGCGATGAAAAACATCATGTGGAGGGAATCACGCAGTTTTTCCAGTTTGTGGCGGCCAACACGTTCAAAATTCAATACCGGGTGTTGCAGGCCCGTTACCGCGGGCGCGAAATTTGTCCCGACTGTCATGGGACCCGCCTGCGTAAGGATGCGCATTATGTGAAGGTGAAGGGGCGTTCCATCATGGAACTGACGGCAATGCCCGTCTCGGAATTGAAAACCTTTTTCCAAGAGTTCAAATACAGCAGCGACTATGAGCGCGAGGTGGCTTCCCGTTTAGTGAAGGAACTCGCCAATCGTGTGGCGCTGCTGGATGATGTGGGCCTCGGCTATCTTACCTTGGACCGTTCTACGTCAACATTGTCAGGCGGGGAGGCCCAGCGCATCAACTTGGCCACCTCCTTGGGCAGTAGTCTGGTAGGGTCCCTCTATGTGTTGGATGAGCCTAGTATAGGATTGCATCCACGCGATACACAGAATCTTATCCAAGTGCTGCGACGGTTGCGCGATATAGGTAATACCGTGGTGGTGGTGGAACATGACGAATCCATCATCCGTGCCGCCGACTGTATCATCGACATCGGACCTCAAGCGGGACGGAATGGCGGTGAGGTGGTTTTTTCCGGTACGATAGATGATTTGATGAAAGAACCGGACAACCTTACGGCTTCCTATCTGCGCGGGATGACCGGTGGTTATCCGCCGGAACTGTGCCGCTATATCCCTCTGCCAAAACGGAGGAGACATTGGCGTAATTATGTGGAAATCATTGGAGCTAAAGAGCATAATCTGAAAAATATAAATGTGAAAATCCCGTTGGAGTGTTTCACGGTCATCACGGGAGTCAGCGGATCCGGCAAGAGCAGTCTGATAGCGAATGTGCTGTACCCTGGACTGTTGAAGATGCTCAACAAGGGAACCCTGAAGCCGGGGCGTTATTCGAGAATCGATGCCGATCTGACCAAGATTTCGGATGTGGTGTTTGTGGACCAGAATCCAATCGGACGCTCCAGCCGCTCCAATCCTGTAACCTACGTGAAAGCCTACGACTATATCCGCGAACTGTTTGCCAGTCAGCCTCTTTCCAAGCAGCGTAACTACAAACCCAGCTTCTTTTCGTTTAATGTGGCTGGTGGCCGATGTGAGGAGTGCGAGGGTGAAGGTGTTATCCGCATCAACATGCAGTTCATGGCGGATGTGGAGATGGTGTGTCCCTCTTGCAATGGAAGCCGCTTCAGGGAAGAGACCCAGGATATCAAACTGAAAGACAAGACCATCACCGACATCCTGAATATGACGGTCTCGGAAGCCATTGACTTTTTCAAAGGTCTTCCCGTGAACGACATGACCACTAACATTATCCGCAAGTTGATGCCGTTGCAGGATGTGGGCCTCGGCTATCTGGTAATGGGCCAGTCCTCGGCTACGCTGTCCGGCGGCGAGGCACAGCGTGTGAAATTGGCCTACTACTTGTCGCTCAATGACGATGACCAGAACAAGCTCTTCATCTTTGATGAGCCTACTACGGGTCTTCATTTCCACGATATAAATAAATTGTGCGTGGCTTTCAATCGTCTGATAGAACGTAATAATACCATCGTGGTGATAGAGCATAATGCCGAGATCATCAAATGTGCGGACTGGATTATCGATATGGGACCGGAAGGCGGGGACCAAGGGGGCAAGATTGTATTTGAGGGTACACCTGAAAAGTTGGTGGAGCGGAAACGTTCTTATACGGCACAAGCCATTTCAGGAAAGCTTAATAGTTTAGAGTAGAGAGATTATAGTTTAGAGATGTTAATTCAAAAATCTTAAATACATTTTACAAATCACAAATAACAAATCACAATTTAAAAACACACATTTATGAAAGCAACAGAAATTTTGGCTTTTGCCGCAGGTGCTGCAGCCGCAGTAGGTGTAACCTTGTTGTTCACCACAGAAAAAGGTAAGGAAATCCGTACCAATGTCTCCAAGAGAATGACCAAGGAGGAGATTGACCGCATCATTGAGAAACTGAAAAGCAAGAGATGTGCCGCTCCCACAGAGGAAGAAGTGGAGATGGACGACCTGTTGGATGACATGGCGGAAGAAGACGTTCAAGCGTAATTTCCCGCCAGATGGATATCTTCAGTCTGTTTTCCAAAGACTCGCCACGTAACGCTCGGACAATCAAGGATGTGAAGACTTACTTGTCCCAGCGTTACGATTTGCTCAAACTCGAACTGTTGGAGAAGTCAGCGCAGCTGTTGTCGGTGATATTGTCCATGCTGATCGTCGTGGTGTGTGCGTTGGCGGTGCTCATTTACCTCTCATCCGCGCTGATCAGCTGGCTCACGCTGGCCTTGAACGCCGGATGGGCCTACACCATCGTGTGCGCCCTGTTTGTGGTTATCATCCTGGTGGTGCTCCGCTATAAGGATATGTTATTCGTAAAACCCCTGATCCGGAAGTTCAGCCGCATTCTCTATGCCCCTTCCGAAAAGGAAACCTCGGAACCGGAAGAAATGCAAACACCGGTGGAGGTGATTTTTGACAAGGAAGGAGATGACCATGACTAATCGCACCAAATCGTCGCCTTATCAGAATTTGGAGGAGATTGCCCTTCGTAAGGCGCAGCTGCGCAAGCAGATAGCTAAACAGGAAAGTCGCCTGAGCCGCGACTTCGATGCCTATCAGGATGATGTGGACACGTTGAAACGCCTCTGGAACCGCGTCGTCAGTATCGCCACTCTCCGCAAACGGACGGTGCCTGACAACGTGTCGTCACGACTGTCCAAGATTTCGGCCTTGTCCAACAAGCCGGGCCTCGTGACGGCCTTGTCTGTGGGAGCCAAGGTGGTGAGTTGGCTTTGGAAACGTAAACATAAAAGATAATTATTTGAATTACAATAAAATAAATAAAAAAACATGGAAAAGATTTTAAGCAAAGTGAAACCCGGAGTGGTTTACGGAAAAGATTTACAAGAAATTTTCAGGATCGCGAAAGCGGGCAAGTTCGCCCTTCCGGCAGTGAATGTGGTGGGTACGGATTCCATCAACGCCGTGATGGAGGCCGCCAAGGCAGTGAATTCCCCGGTGATGATCCAGTTCTCGAACGGCGGCGGTGTGTTCTGCGCTGGCAAATCGCTGAGCAATGATGGCCAGCAGGCCGCTATCCAAGGTAGCATTTCCGGTGCCATGCACATCCATCGTATGGCCGAGATGTACGGCATTCCCGTGGTGGTGCATACCGACCATGCCGCCAAGAAACTCCTCCCGTGGATTGACGGTCTTTTGGATGCTGGCGAGAAATATTATGCACAATACGGCAAACCGCTCTTCAGCTCCCACATGCTGGACCTTTCGGAAGAGCCTCTGAAAGAGAATATTGAGATCTGCAAGAAGTATCTCTCCCGCATGGCAAAGATTGAGATGACCCTCGAAATCGAACTCGGCATCACCGGTGGCGAGGAGGATGGCGTGGACAACACTGGCATTGACAGTGCCCGTCTCTACACTCAGCCTGAGGATGTGGCTTACGCCTATGAGGAACTGAGCAAGATCAGCCCGAACTTCACCATCGCTGCCTCCTTCGGCAACGTGCACGGTGTTTACAAACCCGGCAATGTGAAACTTGAGCCTATCATCCTGCACAATTCCCAGAAATACATCCAGGAGAAATATGGCACGGCGGAGAATCCTGTCAACTTCGTGTTCCATGGCGGCTCCGGTTCTGAACCGGCCAAGATCAAGGAAGCCATCAGCTACGGCGTAATCAAGATGAACATTGACACCGACACGCAATGGGCTTTCTGGGAGGGCGTTATGAACTACTATAAGAAGAATGAGGCTTATCTGCAAAGCCAGATCGGTAACCCCGAAGGCGAGGACAAACCGAACAAGAAGTACTATGATCCGCGCGTCTTCCTGCGCGAGGGCGAGAAATCCATGGTGGAACGCTTGAAAGTGGCTTTCCAGGATCTCAACTGCATGGATCGTCTGTAAGAGTTTATTGCTGTAATTAATATTAATATTGTAAAAAGATGAAAAGACACTCTCTTAACGGGCTGCTCGCTTTGTGCGTCGGCATCCTGTTTGTTCTCATGGCCGGCAGTCTGTCGGCACAATCGGTTACAACAGAGGAGGCTGCCAAGGTCTGCCAGCGTTTCCTGACCGAGAAGACCTCCCCGGAGGCGGCTTCCGCCATGTCGGCAACCCTGCAGGAATCCGTCACGGATGCGGACGGTATGGTCTATCTGTACCGATTCTCTTTGGTACCGCACGGTTTTGTGCTGGTGTCCGCTTCCAAGTCCGTGATGCCGGTGCTGGCGTATTCGTTAGACGATGACTACGAAGCGATACCGCCCGTTAAGAGTGCCTTTGCCGGCTATGCGATGGAAACCCGTCGCGTGGAGGCAGCCAAGGTGGGTGCGCTTCCGCGCGATGCTGCCGACTGGGCCCGCTATCTGGCCGACGAGTTCGTGCCGAAGGTGTCCAAGACGCCCACCCGCGGTCCTCTGCTCACAACCCGCTGGAACCAGAACAAGTTCTACAACACCTACTGCCCGTGGGATGCGGATGCAGGTCCGTATTACGACTACCGCGTGCCCAACGGCTGTACGGCCTTGGCCACGGCACAGATTATGAACTATCATCGGCATCCCAGACAGGGACAGGGCGCTTCGATGTATGTGGCCCAGGGCTATGGGATGCATAGTGTGAATTATGCCCATCAGACCTACAACTGGGACGCCATGTGCGATGAACCCTTCTCGTATGCCAACGAGATTTCCAAACTCGCCTACCATGTGGGCGTGTCTATCAAGATGGGATACAACGCCACAGGATCCGGAGCCTTTACCGAGGATGCCGCCAAACGACTGTACGAGAACTTCTTCTACGACCAGAGCGTCACCAAATATGTGAGAGAATCCTATCCGGGTGAACATGTCTCGGAATATATCGCTGTACTGAAGGCGGAAATTGACGCTCATCGCCCGATTCTCTATTCCGGACATGCCCCAGACGGCACCAATGGACATGCATTTGTGTTGGATGACTATGATGACAACGACCGATTCCATATCAATTGGGGGTGGGGTGGAAGTTCAAACGCCTATTTCGCCATGGACAATTTCACCGTAGGTGGCAGCAGTTTCAATACAGGTTGTATAGCCATCACCAAAATTTTCCCATCAGGTGCCATCGCGCCCAGCACTTGTGCGCAGCGTCAGCGCAACACGGCCTCCTTCGGCTATGTGGCTGATGGCTCGCCGACGGCAAGACCCTACCAGCCGAATCCCGATTGCTCCTGGATTGTGGCCACGCCCGGAGCCAGCGGCTACACGTTCTCCTTCGACCGCCTCGACCTGAAACCGAATGTGGACTTCGTGACCATCTATAATGGTCCGGAAGTCTCCTCCGGCGTGAAGGTGTCGCTCACCGGAAATCAGTTGCCGACCAGCTCTTATACGGTGTATGCCGACAGCGTGCTGATTACCTTCACCACAACGGGTAATGAGACCACGAACACGGATTATTATGGGTTCCTCATCAGCTATCAGAGCCAGTTGAGAGATTATACCCCCTGTGATTTGATAACCAATGTGACAGATTGGCATACAATTCTTTCCGATGGCACGGCAACGGGCAAGGATTACTCGCCCGAAACCAACTGCACTTGGAATGTGTCGTTGAATTTCATAAGCGGTTATGCTTTCACGTTGCCGAAATTCAATCTGGGATCCGGGGATTTTGTGGATGTATATGACAATACGACCAATCCGCCCACATTGTACAAGCGCTTTGATGTGAACAATATGCCCAATGGCGTGTATAACGTGCCCTTTTCCAAGATGCGGGTGAATTTTGTGGCCGACAACTGGGACCAGGGCGACGGCTTCAATTTCGAGTATTATGCCATTGCTGGCGTGGATGACGAGCATGGCGTGCGTGACGCGCAGGTGTATCCTAACCCGGCCGCCGACCAGCTGAATGTCTCGTTCACCAATCCCGAATCGCTGCCGGTGACAATGCGTCTGACGGATGTCACGGGCAAGGTGCTCCGTATGGAGATGTGGCCCGCGGTGCAGGGTGAACAGCACTATCGTCTGAACGTGTCCTCGCTCCCCGCAGGACTGTATCTTCTGGAACTGGCTACCGAAAAAGGCCGCCTCATACGCAAGGTGATGGTGGAATAACAGTATTGTCTGTCCACTTTCCAGCATCGGCATCAGAACCGTATTCTGCAAAAAAAGTATCTTCTTGGAATCGCTGACAGCTAAAAGTCGAACCCGATGCTCAAATGGACTCCCCATCGGGCGGGCTGGCCATTGGCCGACCAGTGTACGTTGAACAATATCGGCCCGATGAGCGACTTGTGGCCGTACTGGAGGACAAAACAGTAATCCGTGGGCCGTATGTAGTCAACTCCATGTATGTGGTTCCCATTTTTATCGAACAAGACGTAGGCCTTATAGAGGGAAGTTATGAACGAAATGTAATCCTTGCGCCCGATTTGGTAACGCAGATCCATCCTGGCGACAGTGGTGGTGTTGCTGCCGAAGACGGCTTGCAGCACATTATAGCCCACAAACGAGAGTTGATTGTTGATGTATTCCCCGTCACGTATGCCACCGACAAAAATCTGATGGACATCGTTATGCGCTGCCACCTCCCGATTGAAACTGGAAAAATCCAAGGCCTGTAGAGAGGTTAAATTCCCGGAAAGTATGATAACAAAGCGTTTGACCACCGGAATGACTCCCTTGATGTGCATGTTGAAGTTATGGTAACGGAGAATATAGCCTTCCGGGGTCCTGCTGTGAAAGACCAAGTCATATCGTCCGCCGACATCCAAGCCATGAGTGGGGAAATATTTGTCATCGGTATTGTCGTACGCTCCCTCTGCGAAAAAGGAAAGGGCGTGGTTGTCCCAACGATTCCTGTACAAATAAGCCGTGCCCTCCATATAATAATCGTATTCATTGCCAGCATTGCTTGCGGTGTTGTCGTCTGACATTAAATTCAAGAAAACGGTGGACAAGGCATACGGCATCACGTTCAGTTCAAATCCACCTTTGTAATACCCGTTATGCATCCATTGGTTGTCTCTGATATAGAGTTGCAGTTGATTGTTCCAGTAGTTGTATGTGTAAAGTGTGTTGAGGATATAATTGGAAATCATGGAGTGCAGAGGGCTGATTTTCAATTGGGTATAATATGATTTGATGTCCATTCCGAAGGCTGGGCCGCGACGAGGGACGTAATAGAGGTCAATCTTCCCCTTGAGGTTCTTCCCTATGACAGCAGAGACGTCTGTTTTGAATCCGTACGGTTTGCGGCTGTTGAAACCGAAATTAAGTCCCAGCGAGATCAGATCGCGGGAGGAGAATCGCAGCCCGACGCCCACTTGATGGATGGGGCCTCGCTCGCCCTTGAATGCCAAGGTGTATGGTTCTCGCGTGCCTTCGATCCGGTAGGAAGCGTTCTTGAAGAGGCCGCTACCATAGAGCACGGCTAACGCATTTTCAATATCATCGCGATTGTAACGTTTGCCTGTGTCCAACTCGATGTTCCGCAGAAGGAAGTCCGTGAGTTCGCTGCTGATCCCGTCGAAACGAATATTGCCGACAAGGATGTCCTTTGTGGCGATATTCACACCCAAAGGCTGTTGCTTTTGGTCTTTCATCGCTTGCGATTTGGCAAGTCCGGGCGTCACGGCTCGCAGGATGATCTGCAGGCTGGAGTCCTGCTGTCTTGCGGCATCCTTTCCCCGGTGAATGCATTCGACAATGTTTTTGCTTTGGAAGCTGAACATGTTCATGCCATCCATGTTGGGGTGGATATAGACATTGGCGAGCGGCTTGTTGTGATCAAAGGCCTCTTTGCCCATGAGCGCGATGTTCTGTTGCAACAGTTTGCCCACGCCATTAATCTCTTCATATCCTCTCGGCTGGCTCAAATCAATGCCAATAATGTAGTCGGCACCCATGGCGCAGGCCATGTCGGTCGGGAAATTGTTGCGCGTGCCACCGTCCACGAGCACCATATCTTTTTTGCGTACCGGCGTGAAATAGAGCGGGATGGACATTGTGGAACGCATCGCCTCCGTCAGGCAGCCGCTGGTCCAGTACTTGGCCTTCAAGGTCACGAGGTCCGTGGCCACACAGCAATAGGGGATGGGCAGGTCTGAGAAGTTCATGGAGTCCTGGTAGCCGACCGTAAGGCTGTTGATCAGGTTATAGACATTGTATCCAAAGAGTACGCCTTCCGGTATGTTGGCGACAATGCCTCGACGGAGAGTCTGTTCGCCGATGTCGGAAGAGGCGTTTTGGTCTCTATTGTCGTATTTCACACTCTCTTGGTATTTTTTCAGGACTTCACGTCCATGCCACTTTTTGTCGTTTTCGTAATAGAGCGGGATGCGCAGGGCGTAAGTCTCGTTGAACTTGCGCCGCCGGTAGTTGAGTTTTTCCGTGGGCACGAAATCACTCATCATAACCCCCCAGTTCATGTTGACGAGGATGCTGTCGATGAGGGCTGCGGGATAGCCCATGGCGTAAAGGCCGCCAACGAGTCCACCCATGCTGGTGCCGAGCACCATGTCAACGGGGATGCCGAGTTCCTCGATGTATTCGAGCGCACCCACATGGGCGGCGCCTTTGGCGCCGCCCCCCGCCAACACCACGGCCACGGTGGGACGGTACTTGCGAATGGAATCCATCTTGTGTCGCATCCGGGCGACAGCCATCGAATCAGCCGCAGGATCGATGCTGGTGGTGGCAAGGTCATACTGCGCATGGGCGGTTATGAACAACAAAAAGGAGCCTATAAAAATTAAGAGTTTCCTCATAAGCACAACTAAAAAAGATGACAAAACACCGCATCACAAACGCGGCCTGCAAATGTATGAAAAAAACATGCATCTTCATCAACGGCGAGGAAGATATGTTTTTGGATATCGTGAATAAAGGATCAAAAAAATAGTGTATATTTGCGCTCCCCTTGAGAGAGGGGAGTTTTTTATTTTAAGATATTGATAATTAATAAGATTCTATGAAAAGAAGTTGCCTTTTGACGCTGTCTCTTGCGGCTTTGTTTGTCGTTTTTTCAAGTTCTGCCCCTATGACCACAAAAGTGAAACCCAAAAAAGTCAAATCCGGTATCGTGGCTTCCAACCTGGACAATTCCGTGAAGCCCACTGTTGATTTCTACCAGTATGCCTGCGGCGGATGGATGAAGCTCAACCCGCTGGGCAATGAATATTCCCGTTTCGGCAGCTTTGACGTGCTGGCCGAGAACAACCAGAAACAGCTCAAGGAACTGGTGCTGAAACTCGCCTCTCAGAAAAATGCACAGGGTACTGTGGAACAAAAAGTTGGCGACCTGTATAAGATTGGAATGGACACTGTACAATTGGAAAAACAGGGCGCTCAGCCCATACAAGGTGAGTTGAAAGACATTGTCTCGTTGAATCGTGAGGGCATCACCAAAAAGCTGGCTACGATGTCATTGGAAGGTTTGAACCCCTTCTTCGGCCTTTTCGGCTCCTCCGATCCCGACAATAGCGACATGACCATCGCTTACCTTTGGCAGACCGGCCTCGGCATTGGTGACCGCGACTATTATCTGGATGCCGATCAGCAGCATATTCGCGACGAGTATGTGAACTTGATGGCCAAGATGTTCCGGATTTCCGGTTATAGCCAGTTGGCAAATTGTCAAGGCCGCGAGAAAACGCTCGCCAAGCGCGTTCTGGCGTTGGAAACGATGATGGCCAACTGCTTTGTGGACAAGATTACGCTCCGCGATCCCTATCAGACTATCCACAAATGCACTCCGCTGGATTTTCAGAATATGATTCCCGCTATTGATGTCAACGAATATCTGCAAACCTTGGGTTTAAAGAATATTGACACGCTGAATGTGGCCCAACCCACCTATTTCGCCGGATTGAACAACATTCTTTCGGTGGCGGATATGGAGGTGATACGTGCCTATCTGGCGTGGAATGTCATCAACGCCGCGGCTCCGTATCTGAGTGATGAGTTCGTGAATGCTGATTTCGAGTTTTACGGCAAGGTGCTCTCCGGCAAGCAGGAGAACAAGCCTCGCTGGAAACGTGTCATCGGCACGGTGGACGGATGTCTGGGAGAAGCGCTCGGCCAGATGTATGTGAAGAGCTACTTCCCGGCGGAGGCCAAGGCCCGCATGGAACAGTTGGTGAAAAACCTGCAATGGGCTCTCGGCGAGCGCATCAAGGCTTCCACCTGGATGACCGATGTGACCAAAAGAAACGCTTTGGACAAGTTGGCAGCCTTCCGCGTGAAGATAGGCTACCCGGATAAATGGAGAGACTACAGTGCCCTTAATATCTCGAACGACAGCTATTATGCCAATGTGGTGCGTGCGCGCCGCTTTGAGAGCGCTTACCAGTTGGCTAAAATCGGTAAACTCGTCGATAAGGATGAGTGGCAGATGACCCCGCAGACGGTCAACGCTTACTATGAGCCGAACACCAACGAGATCTGCTTCCCGGCTGGCATCCTCCAACCGCCCTTCTTTGACATGAACGCCGACGATGCGGCCAACTACGGTGCCATTGGCGTCGTGATCGGCCACGAGATGACGCACGGCTTTGACGATCAAGGTCGCAACTATGACCTGCACGGCAATCTCACTGACTGGTGGACGGAGCAGGATGCGGAGACTTTCAAATCAAGAGCACAACTGATTGTGGATCATTTCAATGCCATTGAGGTGGCTCCTGGCGTGTTCGGCAACGGCTCCTTTACGTTGGGTGAGAATATTGCCGATAACGGCGGTCTGAACGTCTCCTACACGGCATTCCAGAAAGCCAAGGCCGATGGCGCTATCAAAGGTGATATGGACGGTTTTACTCCCGAGCAGCGTTTCTTCCTGGCATACGCCGCCGTGTGGGCCGCCAACATCCGTCCGGAAGAGATTCTTCGTCGTACCAAAGAGGATCCCCATTCCCTCGGACGCTGGCGCGTGAACGGCACGCTGCCCCATATTGACGCTTTCTACAAGGCCTTCAATATCCAGCCAAACGACCCCATGTTCCTGGATCCAGCCAAACGCGCCAGAATCTGGTAATTGACCGTTGAACGGAGGGTGGTGGAGTTAAGAAGTTAAGAAATTAAGGAATTAAGAAGTTGGAACTTAGTTTCTTTTCTACTTTAATCACTTTCCTACTATAAAACTTTTAATATTATAAATTTCAAATCGTTATATAGTTTTTATGACAAACAGCAAACTCGCCGTTATTGCCTTTGGCGGCAATGCTTTATTGAAAAGCCATCAAAAAGGCACCTATCGTGAACAGATAGAGAATGTTACGGAAACTTGCAGATGCCTTGTCCCTATGTTGAAGGCAGGATACCGCATGGTCATTGGACATGGCAACGGTCCGCAGGTGGGCAATGTTATGTTGCAGCACAAGGCCGGCAAGGAGACTTTTGAGGTGGAGGACATGCCTTTGAACTTCTGTGTGGCGGAGACGCAAGGCTCCATCGGGGCGCTGATAGAGGAGGGCTTCCGGCGTATTTTCGCTGAAGAGGGCTGGGACCGCGATACGGTGACACTGCTCACCCATGTGGAAGTGGACGGCAACGACCCCCTGTTCCAGAATCCTACCAAACCGGTTGGCCCGTATGTCACGAAAGAGGAGGCGGAAGCCTATCATGCAGAGACTGGCGATGTGTATCGCGAGGACCCCAAGGGCAATGGTTGGCGTAAGGTGGTGGCCTCCCCGAAACCCATTCGCATCCAGAACATCAAGTTGGTGCGTCAGTTGGCCGACCAGGACATCATCGTCATCACGGTTGGTGGCGGTGGCATTCCTGTGGCCATGAAGGACGGTTATCTGAAAGGTGTGCAGGCGGTCATTGACAAGGACCTTGCCTCTGCCATCACGGCTGTGGAGATCAACGCCGATGAGTTCTACATCCTCACTGATGTGCCGAAAGTATATATCAATTTCCGCAAGCCGGACGAAAAGGCGTTGGATGTCATCACAATAGCCGAAGCCAAACAGTATCTGGCCGAAGGTCAGTTCACGGAAGGCTCGATGGCCCCCAAGGTTCGTGCGGCCATCATGTTTGTGGAGAAGACCGGTCATCCCTGCATCATCACAGAAGCTGGCCGCCTTGGTGACGACAGTTGCGGTACGCGCATTGTGGCGGAGTAAACACTGTGTTTTATAGGCTTTTGCGCCGAATTAGACAGAATTATTACGGGTGCTAACGTGTGTTTGGCACCCGTTTTGTTTGTCCTGAAACGGAGTTGTCCTTGAAATAGTAGTGGTATGGAAGGCAAATATGCCATCCAAAGCGAATGTATTTCAGGGAAACGGTGTTTGGTCATTCCAATATTTTTGTAACGAATAGTTCGTAATGAAAAATACGAAGCAAGCCTGCATCCCCCCCAAAAAAAACGTTTCTGTTGTCAGGATATTTCTTGCCCGACTTTTTTGCGACCGGGAAAAGAGACTGAAAATTGATTTTAACGTGAATGACTATTTCAAGGACCGACTAAAGTCAAAAAAAACGGGTGCCGTTTTTAGCGGTACCCGTTGGGAGTGTGTTGTAGAGACGCGATGAATCTCGTCTCTACAGTGTCTTTTCTAGTGGACTTCCTCGAAATCGACGTCCTGCACTTCGGAGTCGTTTCCGCCGTTGCCACCCTGCGGGCCTTGTTGTCCGGCCTGCTGGTTGAAACCGCCAGCGTTGAAGTCGGCGCCGGGCTGTTGGGCACCGCCCTGCTGGTACATCTTGGCGGAAGCGGCCTGCCAAGCGCCCTGCAATTCAGCCGTGGCGGCGTCGATAGCGGCGAAATCCTTGTTGTCGTGTGCGGTTTTCAGCTTGGCTGCCGCAGCCTCGATCTTGGCCTTGTCGTCAGCGGGCACCTTGTCGCCGAACTCCTTGAGCTGCTTCTCGGTTTGGAAGACCAGACTGTCGGCGGCGTTCAGCTTGTCGATTTCCTCTTTGGCCTTCTTGTCGGCGTCGGCGTTGGCTTCAGCTTCGGCCTTCATGCGCTTGATTTCATCATCGCTCAGGCCGGAAGAGGCTTCGATACGGATCTTCTGCTCCTTGCCGGAAGCTTTGTCCTTGGCCGTAACGCTGAGGATGCCGTTGGTGTCGATGTCGAAGGTGACTTCGATTTGCGGCACGCCACGTTGTGCGGCCGGGATGCCATCCAAGTGGAAGCGGCCGATGCTCTTGTTCTGTGCGGCCATGGGGCGCTCGCCCTGCAGCACGTGAATCTCCACAGAGGTCTGGTTGTCGACGGCTGTGGTGAAGGTCTCCGTCTTCTTGGTCGGGATGGTGGTGTTGCTCTCGATGAGTTTGGTCATCACGCCGCCGAGAGTCTCCAAGCCGAGGGACAGCGGGGTCACATCCAGCAGGAGGATGTCCTTCACCTCGCCGGTGAGCACACCGCCTTGGATAGCGGCGCCGATGGCGACCACTTCGTCGGGGTTGACACCCTTTGACGGGGTCTTGCCGAAGAATTTCTCCACGATTTCCTGGATGGCCGGGATACGGGTGGAGCCGCCCACGAGGATTACCTCGTCAATGTCGGAGGTGGTGTAGCCGGCGTCGGCCAGAGCCTTCTTGCACGGCTCGATGGTGGCGCGGATCAGGTCGTCGCAAAGCTGCTCGAACTGGGCACGGGTGAGCGTGCGCACCAGGTGTTGCGGTACGCCGTCGATGGGCATGATGTACGGCAGGTTGATTTCCGTGGAGTTGGAGCTGGAGAGCTCAATCTTGGCCTTCTCGGCAGCCTCTTTCAGACGTTGCAAAGCCATGGCATCCTTACGCAGGTCCACGTTGTAGTCCTTCATGAACTCATTGGCCAGCCAGTCGATGATCTTGTGGTCGAAGTCGTCGCCGCCGAGGTGTGTGTCGCCGTTGGTGGACTTCACTTCGAACACGCCGTCGCCCAATTCGAGGATGGAGATATCGAAGGTGCCGCCGCCGAGGTCGAACACGGCCACTTTGGAGTCGGATTTCTTCTTGTCAAGACCGTAGGCCAAAGCGGCTGCGGTAGGCTCGTTGATGATACGCTTTACCGTCAGACCGGCAATCTCACCAGCCTCCTTGGTGGCTTGACGCTGCGAGTCGCTGAAGTAGGCCGGAACCGTGATGACGGCTTCCGTAACTTCCTGACCGAGATAGTCTTCTGCCGTTTTCTTCATCTTCTGAAGAATCATGGCGGAGATTTCCTGGGCCGTGTAGCCGCGGTCGTCGATCTTCACCTTCGGCATGTTGTTGGCGGCACGCTCCACCGTGTAGGGCACGCGCTCGATCTCCTTCGTGACACGGTCGTAGGTCTCGCCCATGAAACGCTTGATGGAGAAGATGGTCTTGGTGGGGTTGGTGATGGCCTGACGTTTGGCCGGGTCCCCGATTTTACGTTCGTTGTCACCCACGAAAGCCACGATGGACGGGGTGGTCCGTCTGCCTTCGCTGTTGGGGATGACAGTTGCCTCGTTGCCTTCCATGACGGCAACGCAGGAGTTTGTAGTTCCTAAGTCAATTCCGATGATTTTTCCCATGATAAATTTTATTTAATTGTTATTATTTCAGTTTGTTACTCGCCTCCGAATCTATGGCGATCCGAAGAGGCAGGGATGACATAACAACAATTGTGCCAAAAATCGAAACGGGCGGAAAACGCTGACATTTTGGCAGAGGGGAGAGTGTTTGAAAAAAGTGTATTTTTGCCGAAAAAACAATCCCTATGAATCGCATAATATTGTCACTTGCCATTCTTTTTGCCTGCGTTTCTGCCTCTTTTGCCCAGGATGTCATTGTCATGCTCAATGCGGAGGAAATACAAGCCAAGGTCCTTATTGTTGGCATTGATGAAATTACTTATAAGAAATGGGACAATTTGGAGGGTCCCTCGTATCAGATTGCCAAGAAAGATGTTTTTTATATAAAATATGCCAATGGGACAAAGGAAGTGTATAATGATGCCGTGACGGAATCCTATAAGCTCAAACCCAAATACAGACCTGGAAATGATTTGGTGAACAAGGTTATATTTCAGAGCTATATAGAGGGAGGCTGTCTGTTCACGAATGATGAGGCAGGCCCGA
>JAEEGF011889973.1_pt1 | contig 32910 bp, 25 predicted proteins | sample 9134171 | NCBI WGS metagenome assembly JAEEGF01 (sample SAMN16246542, study PRJNA631951) | gut metagenome | biome: gut microbiome; feature: rumen; material: AP-attached | host: Bos | place: Iran: Karaj | collected 2018-10
TAACTGCCTTGCGGCCGGCATAAGGAGCCTTTTCAGAACCGAGCTCTTCCGCGATGCGGATCAGCTGGTTGTACTTGGCCATACGGTCAGAACGGCTCAGGGAACCGGTCTTGATCTGGCCGGCAGCGGTACCAACGGCGATGTCGGCAATGGTGCAGTCCTCGGTCTCGCCGGAACGGTGAGAAACGATAGCGGTGTAGCCGGCCTTGTGAGCCATCTGGATGGCGTCAAGAGTCTCAGAAAGAGAGCCGATCTGGTTAACCTTGATGAGGATGGAGTTGGCAATGCCCTTCTCAATGCCTTCCTTGAGGATGGAAGGATTGGTTACGAAGAGGTCGTCGCCTACCAGCTGGCATCTGCCGCCGATCTTGTCGGTAAGATACTTCCAGCCGTCCCAGTCGCCTTCGGCCTGGCCGTCTTCGATGGAGATGATAGGATACTGATCGCAGAGATCAGCCAGGAAGTCAGCCAGCTGATTGGAGGTGAAATCCTTGCCCTCAGCCTTCATTCTGTAAAGCTTGGCTTCAGCGTCATAGAACTCGGAGGAAGCGCAGTCCATAGCCAGGGTAACGTCCTCGCCGAACTTGTAGCCAGCCTTCTCCACAGCTTCCTTGATGGCAGCCATAGCCTTGGCGGTGCCGGCGAGCTTAGGAGCATAGCCGCCTTCGTCGCCTACAGTGGTGGGCTGACCAAGAGCCTTGAGTACCTTGGCGAGCTCGTGGAAAATTTCAGCGCCCATGCGGATGGCTTCCTTAACGGTCTTGGCGCCAACAGGCTGAATCATGAATTCCTGCATGTCCATGGACCAGGCAGCGTGAGCGCCGCCGTTGATGATGTTCATCATCGGGAGAGGCATGGAGTAAACGCCGTGAGTGCCGTTGAGGTCGGAAATGTGCTCATAGAGAGGAACCTTCTTGGACTGAGCGGCGGCCTTAGCTACAGCCAGGGAAATGGCGAGAATGGCATTGGCGCCGAGGTTCTTCTTGAAGGGATCGCCGTCCTTGGCCAGCATAACATTGTCAACAGCGCGCTGATCAACAGGATCCATGCCTACAATGGCCGGTCCCAGGATCTCGTTAACATTCTTAACAGCGGTAAGAACACCCTTGCCGCCAAAACGGCTCTTGTCTCCGTCACGGAGCTCGAGAGCTTCGCGAACACCGGTGGAAGCTCCTGAAGGAACTGCAGCGCGGCCCATGGAGCCGTCATCAAGATAAACATCAGCTTCTACAGTAGGATTACCACGTGAATCAACAATTTCACGACCAATTACCTTAGTGATCTTAGCCATTATATGTAAGTCCTTATGGAGGTTATAAAAAAGACTGCATGAGGCAGTCATCTTAAAAATCTGACAGGAAACGAGAGGCGTCATTACAGCAAGTACAGCAGCAGATACATTAAACCGCTCCTTCCTGACTTCTGATTATAATGTCTCCATCCCTAAAAAACAACAAATTCGGGAATCAGACCGAAGTCCCCGGGATCCGGCCCGTCCCGATAAAAAACCGGGCTTACAGCGCCCGGCAAAAACGTCTTTTTCAGCGCGGCCGGGTCTGGCCCGGCGTCCCTTTAATCTCCGACCTTCTGAATAAAAAGCTCGAAGGTGCCGTCGCCGTTTTCCCGGAAAGCCAGAATTTTATGGCCCTCCTCCTTCACGCTTCTGGGAACATTCTCGGCGGGTTCGCCGCTGTTAAGCCGCACCTCCAGAATCTGTCCGTCATCAAGCTCATCCAGAGCCACCTTGGTTTTTACAAAGGTAATGGGGCAGTTTACATCGGTGATGTCAATTTTGTCATCCGCGGTAATGTTTGCATCAGTCATGGTTTTCAGTCTCCTCAAGAATAACAAGATCTTCCTTTCTTACGGTTCTGCTTCCCTGGGCCCCTTCAATATGGAATCCGTTCAGCACCGGATGATCCTGCTCCGCCAGGGAAAGGATGAGATAGCTGGCCCGGGGATCATTGGCCAGTCTGATATCCTCCTCTGAAGGCCGGGAGGGACTTGCGGGATGGGAATGCCAGTTCCCCAGAGGGGCAAGTCCGGCTGCTCGCATATCCTTAATGGCCGCAAGCTGCTCCCGGGGGTCAATGGAAAAGTGTTCCTCCGCATGATCCGTATTGGTCAGGAGATACACTTTTCTGATCTCCCGGACACCATCCGGACTATCAATGCCGGCCAGAAGCCCGCAGGCCTCCCGGGGACTTTCCGCGAGAGCATGCCGGTAAATCCTGTCAAAGTCGGCCCTAAGCATGGTTATCTTCATACGCCACCCGAAATCAATGCTGCTTTAATTCGCAGACAGCCTGCTCATAATCATGAAGCTCGGTAATCACCGGATTCTCGGAGCAGACAGCGCAGCCGGCGCCCCGGGACGGCAGCTTGATCTTATGAAACTCCATGGTGAGCGCGTCATAGGTCAGGAGATAACCGGTAAGAAGCTCCCCTACCCCGGTAATATACTTAATGGCCTCCATGGCCTGAAGGGATCCGATAACCCCGCCCATGGCCCCGATAACCCCCGCCTGCCGGCAGGTAGGCACCGCATCCTTGGGAGGCGGCTCCTTGAAGATGCAGCGATAGCAAGGGCTCTGTCCCGGGATCACCGTGGTGAGCTGCCCCTTGAATCTGATAATGCCGGCATGGCTGAAGGGCTTTTTGGCTATGACGCAGGCATCGTTTATCAGGAACTTGGCCGGAAAATTGTCCGTGCCGTCAATGACAAAGTCATAATCTTTGATGAGATCCAGAATGTTAGAGCTGTTCACAAAGGTGTAATAGGTATTAACCTTAACGTCCGGATTTATGGCCCTCATGGTCTCTGCTGCAGATTCCGCCTTCCTTTTGCCGACATCGGCCGTGGTATGAATTACCTGCCGCTGCAAATTGGAGAGATCCACCGTATCAGCGTCAACAATGCCGATAGTGCCCACGCCGGCCGCTGCAAGATAGAGAGCGGCAGGAGAGCCTAAACCCCCGGCGCCGATAATCAGCACCTTCGCTCCCAGAAGCTTCTTCTGGCCCTTGGCGCCGATCTCCTTGAGAATAATGTGCCGGGAATAACGCTCCAGCTGTTCATTTGTAAAGGCCATTACTGTCCGCCTCCCATGAAATACAGAAACTCCACCTCATCCCCTTCATTAAGCACATGAGCGTCAAAGGTATCAGACTTGATAAACTCGCCGTTTACCGCTACGGTCACATACTGCGGGGTTTCCACATTTTCAATTTTAATGAGCTCTGCCACGGTAGTTCCCGCAGCTACTTCCTTTCTTTTTCCTGCCACAGTTATTATCATTTGCGGTTCTCCTCTGTAAACAACATCATTAGTATCAAAAGTAACAAAAAAGCTAAATCACATAGCACCACTCATCCCCGGGCTTTACCTCCTCCTTCCGACGGCGGCTGTCCTGAGAACGGTATTCCATTTCGGGATTCTTTACCGTCACCCGGGTATCGGCCGGCACCGATGAGGTAATGAAGGTATTTCCACCAATAATGGAGTTGGCGCCGATTACCGTTTCCCCGCCCAGAATGGAAGCACCGGCATAAATGGTCACATTGTCGCCGATGGTGGGATGCCTCTTTTTTCCCGAAAGCTTCTGCCCGCCCCGGGTGGAAATGGCTCCCAAGGTAACCCCCTGATAGATCTTCACATTCTGGCCGATTATCGCCGTTTCCCCGATAACAATGCCGGTGCCGTGATCAATAAAAAAGCTTCTCCCGATAACAGCTCCCGGATGAATATCAATACCGGTTTCGGCATGCGCGTACTCCGTCATGAGCCGGGGCAGCACCGGAACCCTCAGAAGATAAAGCTCATGAGCCAGGCGGTATACGGTGCTGGCCATAAGTCCGGGATAGGCCAGAATAATCTCCTCCAGGCACCCGGCCGCCGGATCCCCGTCATAGGCGGCCAGAAGATCCGTTTCCGCCAGACGGCGTATGGCGGGAAGGCGTCTCATAAATTCCCGGGTAATGCGGTAAGCTTCCCGGGCCCGCTCCTCCCCGGTCATAACGCCCCGAAGCCGGCAAAAATCCAAAGCCTGCGCCACCTGCTTGTTAAGATGGTAAAAAACGTCCTCCAGAATTACGGCAAAGCCATGCTCCGGATTGTAAATCTTGAAGGAGCGATCCCTGAAATAGCCGGGATAAACAATGCGGAAAAGGTTATCGATGATTTCCCTTACCTCTGCTTTGTCCGGCTTGTGAAAAAAATCGATATCGTCAATATTCTTGGTGCCGTCGATATCGGCAATGATCCCCTGCACCAGCTTCCGGATCTCATCCACGTTGTATTCGGTCTTCATGTCATCTTTCCCTGAAAGCCCTTGAAAACCCCGGACGGCATGCCGTCCGGAGCCTCTGTCAGGCGAAAGACCTCAGAGCCCGAACCAAAGCATCGATATCCTCCGGAGAGTTATAGATGCCCAGGGTAGGTCTCACCGCGCTCTCATAGCCGAATCTCCTGAGCACCGGCTGGGCGCAGTGATGTCCGGTACGCACGGCAATGCCGAAGCTGTCCAGTCTCCGCCCCACCTCGTCATCGGAATAGCCACTAAGCTTGAAGGCCAGAGCAGAAGCCTTGTCCCGGGCCGTGCCTACCAGGGTAAGTCCCGGCACCCCGCGGAGCTCCTTAAGAGCATACTGCAGAAGATCATGCTCCCAGCGGTGCACGCACGGCATCCCGATGGACGACAGATAGGAAAGAGCAGCTCCCAGCCCTACCGCATCGGCAATGCTGCCGGTGCCGGCCTCAAACTTATTGGGCACATCATTGTAGAGAGTCCGTTCAAAGGTAACATCGGCGATCATATTGCCGCCTCCGTGATAGGGCTCGGCGCTTCTTAAAAGCTCCTTCTTCCCGTAAACCACCCCGATGCCGGTAGGACCGTAGATCTTATGTCCCGAGAACACAAAGAAATCTGCATCCAAAGCCGAGACATTAACCGGGATATGAGCCACGGACTGCGCTCCGTCAATCAGGATTCTCACCCCGTGGCGATGCGCTCCGGCAATAAGCTCAGCCACCGGAGTAACAGTGCCCAGCACGTTGGATACATGGGTTACTGCCACAAACTTTGTCCGGCTGGTAAAGAGCTTCTCATACTCAGACAGAATAAGCTGACCGGTCTCATCGCAGGGGATAACCCGGAGCACCGCTCCGGTTTTCTGCGCGATAAGCTGCCACGGCACAATGTTGGCGTGATGCTCCAGAATGGAAACAATGATCTCGTCTCCGGGCTTCAAAGTCGGTTTTACATAGGCATTGGCCACCAGGTTTATGGCCTCTGTGGTGCCCCGCACAAACACAATTTCGCTGGAGGAGCCTGCCCCGATAAAATCCCGTACAATGTCCCGGGCGTTTTCATAAGCATCAGTGGATCTGGCTGCCAGAGTATGAGCTCCGCGGTGCACATTGGAGTTCTCATGCTGGTAATAATAGGAGATCCGGTCTATTACCTGCTGCGGTCTCTGAGTGGTAGCGCCGTTATCCAGCCATACCAGACTGTTTCCGTTTACCTTTTCGGCAAGGATCGGAAAATCGCCGCGGATCTCTGCCAATGTCTTGCTGCCGATGCGAATGGAGTCATTGCTGCCCCGGGGCGTAACGGCGCCGGGAGCCGCTGCCTGCTCCGGAATCTTCCCTGAAGCCGCATCGCTGGCGGACAGCACCACCGGAGCGTAGCCGGGAGAAAGCTTCTCGGTCTCTGCTCCTGAAGGCGCCGCGGCAAAGGGATGCTCCCAGTCAAAGGACGTCCCGGCAGGGATGCCGTAACCGACGGCGGGAACCTCAGGCGCTGCTGCCGGAGCCTCTGCCGGCGCGGCCGGAACTGTCCCGGAGGGAACAGCCGCCTCCCCGATTAAATCAGGGAACAGCTGATTCGCCAGAGCCTCCAGCTCCGCCGCGGCAGGAACTCCGTAAAGAGCCTCCGGGGAACCTGCGGCATTAATCGTTGTAGTCATGGTATTCGCCAACCTCTACATCCTCAAGAACAGCCAGAGCATCATCAGCAAGAACGGCAGCGGAGCAGTAAAGAGACAGCAGATAGGAGGCAACGCCCTTGTTGTCAATGCCGCGGAACCGTACCGCAAGGCCTCTGGAATGCTCGTTCTTGAGCCCGGCCTGGAAGAGACCGATAACGCCTCTCTTGGCTTCGCCGGTTCTGACCAGAAGGATATTGGTCTTGCCGCTCTGGGATACCGGATTCTTAAGACCGTCCACCAGAAGCTTGTCGGTGGGGATCAGGGGAATGCCGCGCCAGGTTACAAAGGTGCCGCCGGCCTGATTGATAACCACCGGAGGAACACCGCGCTTGGTGCATTCTCTTTCAAAGGCGGCAATAGCTCTCGGGTGAGCCAGGAAAAACGACGGCTCCTTCCACACCTTGGTAATGAGCTCATCCAGATCATCCGGGGTCGGAGCTCCGTTTCTGGTCTGAATTCTCTGAGAATCAGCCACGTTCTTGAGAAGGCCGTAGTCATCATTGTTGATAAGCTGGCTCTCCTGACGCTCTCTCAGTGAATCAACAGCCAGAGAAAGCTGCTCCTGCACCTGATCATAGGGCGAACTGTACACATCCTCAATGGCGGTATTGACATTGATAATGGTGGAAATGGAGTTAAGCCGGTACTCCCGAGGCTGAGTCTCATACTCTACATAGCCCTCAGGAATAGTGTCAGACTTCTTGGTCTGGCTGCACAGCACATCCAGAGGAGTATCGCCCTCAACTACGCGGTTCACCCGGAAAATCCCGGTTTCCAGCCCCTTGAACTCCAGAAATCTGGTGAGCCACTTGGGAGTAAGGGAGCCGAACTGCGGTCTGGTCTTGGTAACGTTGGCCAAATTGTAGGCCGCCTGAGCGCCCAGGGCATTAATCCCATTGTTGTTTACATTTTCTGCTGACATTTCATTCTCCTAAAAAAATCAGAAAATTGCTTCTCATAACTCATTCCCTCCAAATCTGCCGGCTTAGATCCAGCCGCCTTCATTGGACAGAATAATATCCTTCATGGCATCCAGTCCTCCTCTGAGACTGTATGCCGGTCCCGCATAGCCGGCCTCCCGCAGGGTCTTCACCGCCAGGATGCTCCGCTTGCCTTCTTTGCAGATAAACACGGTATCGTGCTCCGGATTAAGCTCGCGCTGTCTCCGGGCCAGCTGTCCTATCGGAATAACAATGGCCCCCGAGAAGCGCAGAATCGAACGCTCGTGCGGCTCTCTGACATCAACAATGGTCAGAGGCTCGCCGTTCTCGATGCGCCGCGCCAGATCCTCCGGAGCGATAGTGGCCACCGGCTCCTCCGCAGGATCCTCTCTGAGGCCGCAGAGCTCTTCATAGTCATAGTTCTTAGGCTCTCTGATAGTCGGGGCGCTGCCGCAAACCTCACAGTCATCCCGGTGTCTTACCTCCAGCACCTCGGATCTGAGTCCCAGAGTATCAACCCTGAGGAGTTTCCCGGAAAGATGCTCGCCAATGCCGATAATGAGCTTCAGCGCTTCTGTGGCCTGAATGCTCCCGATAATGCCGGAAAGCGGGCTTATGGTGCCGCCCTCGGCGCAGGTGGGTACCAGCCCCGGCTCCGGCGGCTCCGGAAAGAGACACCTCAGGCACGGGCCGCCCTGATAGTTAAAAATGCTGACCCAGCCTTCATACTGGTAAACAGCGCCGTATACCAGAGGGATCCCGCAAATGACGCAGGCATCGTTAAGGATGTAGCGCGCCTGATAGTTGTCGGTGCAGTCAATCACGAGATCAAAACCGTCGATGACTGACAGAACATTGCTGGCGTCAACCTTTACATTATCGGCAATTACCTCTGTTCTGCGATTAATGGCCCTGACCTTATCCCGGGCTGAAGCCGCCTTGGGACGCCGGATGTCCCGGAAACCATGGATTACCTGACTCTGGAGGTTGGGAACAGCCACCGTATCGAAATCCACAATCTTGAGGGTGCCCACCCCGGCTGCGGCCAGATACTGCAGCACCGGCCCGCCCAAAGCGCCGGCTCCGATAACCGCTACTCGGGCGGCCTTTATTTTTTTCTGCCCCTTGACGCCGATCTCCCGGAGCAGAAGATGCCGGCTGAATTGATCTACCTCAGCATTGTCCAGAGATACCTGTTTTCTCCGAACTTCGGAAATTATCCCCTCCTCCGGAGCGCCGCCGGCAATAAGGGGAAGGAGGAGGAGCGAGCTTCCTGAAGGCACCGGGGTGTCATGCATGTTCTTGTCTGTCCAGTCGTTTTCCCCGGCAAAAATTCTGATAAAGCTCCGGAGTTCGCCCTTTTCATCCCAAAGTCCCTGTCTGGCCTCGGGGAAACGATCCCGAAGTTCCTTTAACGCTTCATTTACGGTATTACCCTGCGCCTCCTCGGCGGTACTTCGGCCGAAAAACGAACGCAGTGTCGCTGAAATAAAAACCTTCACAGTCCTGTCTCCTTAAATAATTCCAGCTTCAGTTCAGAAGGCCTGTCTGCTACTGAAGGCTTCATCCATATTCTGATATCAGAAATATCCTGTAATTCATGACCATATACGGAAATCACCGCATATATGCATCCGGGCACCATGCCCTCCATGTCCCGCCAGGACAGCAATGCGGCTGCTCCGGGATGGGAATGATAAAAACCGATCACTGTAAAGCCCTGGCTGTCGCATTCCCGCTCAAGTTCCAAAAGCTCCCGGGGATCCATCCGGTAGCTCCGCTGCCGGCTGTCCCAGGCATCGGGATTTCCGGAAGCCAGGTTTCTCAGGGGATGAAAGCCGGCAATAACGACAGAACCACTATCTTCGGGCACTCCCAAAAGCGCTCCGCAGCATTCCTCCGGATACGCTGTCCCGGCTTGCTGCGTGATTCCGGTCCAGACGCTTTCCGCCATCAAAGCTCTTACTGCGGCTGTCATTTCTGCTAAGGCCTTTTTTGTTCATCTCTTTTTCTTTAAGCCCTGTTTCTGTTAATCCCTTGCGTCTCTGCTGACCGCCACCGCCTGAAGAAAATCCTGAATCAGATCCTCCGGATCCTCGATCCCCACGCTGATGCGGATGGTGTCCTCAAAGACTCCGGCCTTTTCCGCCTCGGCTTTACTGGTTCTGACATAGAGCGTGGAGGCCGGATGGATAACCAGAGTCCTGAGATCTCCCAGGTTGCTGGCGATCCGGGCATACTTCAGGGAATTTATTACCCTGAAGGCTCTCTCTTTGCTTCCGGCTCTCAGGGTCAGAATGCCGCCCCCCAGGCCCCCGAGCTCCCGTTCCGCAAATTCATGGTACGGATGATCAGGAAGAGTAAGGTAGTTCACCGTAATATCGGGCTCCTCGGCAAGACGCCGGGCCAGAGCATCGGCAGTCCGGCAGATCCTGTCCATTCTGAGACCCAAGGTATCGGCTCCGATATATGTCAGATAGGCATTCATAGGACTCTGGCAGGTGCCGAGATTGGCAAAAATATCCGCTCTCAGCCTGGCCAGAAAGGCCAGCTTCCCATACTGGCTGAAACCGGAAAGCGCCTGATGCCGCCCAAAATCCCAGCTGAAGGAGCCCCCGGACACAATAATGCCGCCCACGGAATTTCCGCCGCCGTTGATATACTTGGAGGTGGAATGGATTACCGCATCCGCTCCCAGACTAAGAGGCCTTGCCAGATACGGCGTTGCCGTGGTGGAATCCACAAAAAGCGGTACTCCCTGTTCATGAGCTGCTTTTGCAAGGGCCGGAATATCCAGCACCGCCAGAGACGGATTACTGATAAGCTCCCCGAAAACCAGTCTGGTTTTGTCGGTCGCGAGGCTCCTGACCGCATCAGCATCCAGCCTGTCGGCATACACGGTATGAATGCCAAGCTTTTCCAGATCATGAAACAAATCAATTGTCCCGCCGTACAGTCCGGCCCCGGCAATAATCTCATCGCCGCTTTCGCACACTGCCAGGATAGCGGTGACTATAGCCGCCATCCCGCTCCCCGTGGCGACGGCGCCAAAACCGCCCTCCAGCTCATTAATCCTGTTTTCAAAAGCGGAGACTGTGGGATTGCCGATTCTGGTATAGGCAAACCCGGGACTCCTATGAGCAAAAACCCTTTCCAGATCCTCCATGCTTTCATACTGAAAGGCTGTTACCTGAGAAATCGGAGGGAGTATGGCCCCCTGGGGATAACTCCGGGAGTTTTTTCCATGGAGAAGTAACGTAGTAAAACCGCAATCATTCATAAAAACGCACTCTCAGCTCTCATATCGCCTTTCAGAAAATTCGTATTTCCGGCCGGCCGCACTCTCTGACTTTTTACGGCTTTGCAGCCCCGGGCCCGACCTTGCTTAAATATAAACATAGTCACCTAGTATGTCAATAGGTTTTTGAGATCTGAGAATGCAAGTAATGGAAATCACTGAAATACAGGAGCCCTCTCGGACTCCTGCTGCGGCAGGGACTACCGGAAAACCCATGAAATGATGACGTGATGGATATGAAAGATGAGAGAGATACGATGGAGCCAAAGGCAAGAAACATGGGGACGAAAATGAAAAAAACGGACAGTCCCAAAGAACCATCCGTTTCCAAAAAGACTCCGGAAGCGGAGTCTCTCTGTCTGCTGTTACTACTGCTGATTATGCCGGGTCTGAGCCTGATACTCCATAGCCGCTTTGATAAATCCGGAAAACAGCGGATGACCGTCCCGAGGGGTAGAGGTGAACTCCGGATGGAACTGCACGCCCACAAACCAGGGATGGTCAGCCACCTCCACGATCTCCACCAGCTGTCTGTCAGCGGAAAGACCGGTAACCTTAAGGCCGGCGGATTCCAAATCCGGCAAGAGATTGTTGTTTACCTCATAACGGTGGCGGTGTCTCTCGTAGATCTCCGGCTTGCCGTAAAGTTCCCGCACCCGGGAACCATCGGCCAGATGACATTGCTGAGCCCCCAGACGCATGGTGCCGCCCAGATCGGACTCTTCGCTTCTTTCCTCGATCTGACCTTCCTTGTTGACCCACTCGGTAATAAGACCGATAACCGGATACGGGCATTCCCGGTCAAATTCCGTGGAATTGGCTCCGGTCATGCCGGCTACATTCCTGGCATATTCGATAATGGCCACCTGCATGCCGAGACAGATGCCCAGATAAGGAACCTTGTGTTCTCTGGCAAAACGGGCCGCCATGATCTTGCCCTCTATGCCGCGGTTCCCGAAGCCTCCCGGCACCAGAATGGCATCGATGCCTTCGAGAGTTTCCTCGCCGTTGGTTTCCACGCTCTGGGAGTCAATGTACTTGATCTTCACATGCACCCGGTTCTTAAGGCCGGCATGCTTCAGGGCTTCGTTAACGGACTTGTAGGCATCGGGAAGCTGCACATACTTGCCCACCATGCCCACCACCACTTCGCCTTCGCTGTTGGCCTGCTGATACACCACCTGCTCCCATTCGGAAAGATCCGCAGGTTTGCAGTCGATGCTGAAGCGCTCCACGATAAAGTCGTCCAGCCCCTGATTCCTGAGCAGAGTGGGAATCTTGTAAATGGAATCCACATCCCTGAGGGAAATTACCGCTTTTTCTCCCACGTTGCAGAAAAGCGCGATCTTCTTCTTTTCCGGCAGCGGAATATTGGTATCGGAACGGCAGATAAGCACGTCCGGCTGAATGCCGATGCTTAAAAGCTCCTTTACGGAATGCTGAGTGGGCTTGGTCTTGATCTCGTTGGAGGTCTTGAGGTAAGGCACCAGAGTGAGATGCATGAAAATGGCATTCTGCCGGCCGATTTCCACTGCCAGCTGTCTCAGCGCCTCCAGAAAGGGCAGGGATTCAATGTCACCCACCGTGCCGCCGACTTCCACAATGGCCACCTGATGCCCCTGACTGCCCTGCAGCACCTTCTCCTTGATCTCGTTGGTAATGTGGGGAATAACCTGAATGGTTGCTCCGAGATAGTCGCCGTGCCGCTCCTTTCTGATAACGTCAGAGTAGATTCTGCCGGTGGTGAAATTATTGTTCTTGGTCATTTTTGTGCGAATAAAGCGCTCGTAATGACCGAGATCCAGATCCGTCTCCGCGCCGTCCTCGGTAACAAACACCTCGCCATGCTGAATCGGACTCATCGTCCCCGGATCCACATTGATATAGGGATCCAGCTTAAGCATGGTTACGTCAATGCCGCGGGCTTCAAGAAGAGCTGCCAGAGAACCTGCGGCAATGCCCTTCCCCAGAGATGAAACCACTCCTCCGGTAACAAAAATAAATTTAGTGCTTGTTTTGCTGACCATAGAAAACCACATTCTGAAAACAAAAAACAGCACAATTGAACAAAAGATTCCAACTATGCTGCCAGGGAATTTAATACAGGCTCTATTTTAACAAATGCTCGGGCATTCAACAACCAGGAGATTAAGCCGCAAAAACGAAACCTGCGGCCAAACCCCGAATGATTTAACGGCAATTAATGGCAGAAAGCCGCTCCTTCTTCATGTAATCCGCGAGATCCGGATCCCTGGTTACCGCATCAGTGGCATACAGATTCACTCCGGCCTTGCATTTCGCATTGCTGCCACACTGCTTGCAGGAATTCTTCACTCCCTCCTGAAGGGTTATATATTTTGTACAGAGAGGAGTTACATCACGGTGCCCTCTGGTGCAGTAGGCATTGACCCCGGAAAAGCCCAGGAAGAAAAACACTGAAACAGCGGCAATGGTCATGGTTAAATATTTCATATAAACCTCTGATACACAATTAATAAAAAATATTTTCATGTTAATTACAAAAACTATTATCGAAAAATGATTACACACTAAAACTACCTGTCCGGACAGCTATCATGAAATCAAGGCAGGCCGAAGAGAGGGGGCACCTTCTTCAATAGAACAGTCTGCTGACTTGCAGCGCTCATCGCATCCGCGCGGCACCAGCGTAAAGTGATATATTCATCACACTTCTGAGAACGATTGTCGCGTTATCAGGTTACAGCCAAATCAAATACTGCGGAAAAATGACGAAAACCGAACATACTGACGAAAGATAAAACCGGCGGTTTCTGATAAAATATGCAGCTTTAAACAAAAATGCCCTGAAAACAGCTTCTCGGCATCAACCCAAAGCGGGAGGATCAGACAATGCCAGAAAAAGAAATATTCACCTGTCACCTTGATATGACCGCCATGCTGGGAATAGCCACCATACTTCTTCTGGCCGGAAGCGGCGTAAAATGGCTCCTGCCAGTCCTGAAACGATTCTACATTCCATCTCCGGTTATCGGCGGGATACTGTTTTCGATAGTGACGCTGCTCCTTTATGAATTCCGGATCTGTCATTTTACCTATGACGGGCAGCTTAAGGATCTTTTCATGATGGCCTTTTTCACCAGCATCGGCTTCATGGCTTCCGCCAAAATGCTGATTCATGGAGGCATCGGCGTTTTCCTGTTTCTTATATGCTCCACTCTGCTGATACTCTGTCAGAATGCGGCTGGCGTTTCCATTGCCGCCCTGTGCGGCGAACATCCCCTGCTGGGCGTGGCAGCCGGATCCATATCCCTTTCCGGAGGACACGGCACCTCCGCAGCCTTCGGCCCGGAACTGGAAAAATACGGTCTTTCCGGAGGTCTTTCCGTATCCGTGGCCTGCGCTACCTTCGGTCTCGTGGCGGGGTCCGTTATCGGAGGCCCCATAGGAAAACTCCTCATGGCAAAACATCAAGTTGTGTACAAAGAAGAGAAATCTGACGTATCCTTTAAGGACAAACGCCATGAAGAAAAAAACTGCCATCTGACAGACCGCTCTCTGCTCCGGGGAGCACTGCTTATGACAATTTCCATAGCCCTGGGCAGCCTCTTTATCCGCTGGCTTAACAGCATGGATATCATTATTCCGGCCTATCTGGGACCTATGGTGATTGCCTCGGTTATCCGCAACATTTCAGATCTCACCAAGCACAGCATTCCCATTACTTCCATTTACACTATCGGCAGCATTTCTCTGGAATTCTTCCTGGCCATGGCTCTTATGACCATGTGTCTCTGGGAACTTAAAGATCTGGCCCTGCCGCTTATCTCCATTCTGGCCGTTCAATGCGTCATTATGGCCCTGTTTACCTATTTCATAACCTTCCGCATCATGGGAAAGGACTACGATGCCGCAGTTATTGCCTGCGGTCAGTGCGGCTTCGGTATGGGAGCCACGCCCAATGCCATGGCCAATATGCGCACCTTCACCTTAGCCAACGGCGCCTCTCCGAAGGCGTTTTTCGTGGTGCCCATGGTGGGAGCTCTCTTTATTGACTTTGTTAATGCCTTTGTGGTGACCGGCTTTATTAAATCCCTGTCCTGAAAAGCATAAAGGAGCTCCTGAAAGCTCCTTCACTTCAGTCCTGCTCTCTTCAAGCCCTACTCTCTCCGGGCCGACAGCACATCCGGCATCTGATTGAGGCGGGACAGGGTTCGCGTGAGATCGTTAATGTTGTAAACCTCCATCCTGATGACGATTTTGGCCAGCTGCATTTTGGTGTTGGAGCTGGAGGATACCCCTAGCACATTGATTCTTTCGTTGGCAATAATGGTGGTAATGTCCCTTAAAAGACCGGATCTGTCATTAGCTTCAATAACTATGGTCACCGCATAGCCCTGGGAATAATTTTCGCCCCATTCGGCCTCCACCAGCCGCTCCGGACTTTTCTGGGCCATGTGCTTCAGCTGCTCGCAGCCCCGGCGGTGGATGGTGATGCCGCTGTGGGTGATAAAGCCCACAATGTCATCCCCCCGCACCGGATGACAGCACCGGGCCATATGGGTGAGAAGATTGCCCACGCCGTTAACCATCACCTGACTCTTGCCCTTGGCCTGTCTGGCACTGTTAAGCCACTGCTGCTGATTCTGCTCGATGGTTTTCTGGAGCTCTTCGGTATTGTCAGGCTCTTCGTACTTCTCCTTGAACTTCTCCTCAAGGAAGTTCATAAGCTGGTTGATTCTGATGTCCCCGGATCCCAGCTTGGCATAGATATCCTTATGATCCCGGGCGTTGTACTTGTTAAGAACCTCATCAAGAAGTCCGGGAATTTCACCGCGCTCCAGCTTAATGCCATGCTGATCCATGGTTTTCTGGAGGAGAGCCCGGCCTTCTTCAATATTTTTATCCCGATCCTGCTTCTTAAACCAGGCCGCAATTTTATTACGGGCCTTGCTGGTGGCAATGTAGCCGTAGGCCGGATTCATCCAGTCTCTGCTGGGATTTTCCTCCTTCTGGGTGATGATCTCCACCTGATCGCCCGTTTGAAGCTTGTAGGTAAAGGGCACGATGCTGCCGCCCACCTTGGCGCCGGTGCAGCGGTGTCCGAGAGCGGTATGGATCTGGTAGGCCATATCCAAAGGAGTGGCTCCGGCCGGCAAATCCACCACATCGCCCTTGGGAGTAAACACATACACCCGATCCTCGAAAACCTGATTCTTGAAATCCTCCACAATGGCTCCGGTCTCCATCATGTTTTCCTGCCAGGAGAGGATCTTGCGGAGCCAGGCAATGCGCTTTTCGTACTCGGAATTGATGCCGGGAGTATCGCCTTCCTTGTATTTCCAATGAGCTGCCACGCCCAGTTCGGCATTCTTGTGCATGCTTTCGGAACGGATCTGGATCTCCACGGCCTTGCCCTCGGGCCCCAGAACCACGGTATGAATGGACTGATAGCCGTTAGGCTTGGGGTTCGCGATATAGTCGTCGAATTCCCGCTGGATGAGATGGTAACGGGTATGCACAATGCCCAAAGCGGCATAGCAATCCCGGACGTGCTTTACAATAACCCGCACTGCTCTCACATCGTAAAGCTGGGAAAACGCGAGGTGCTTTTTCTGCATTTTGCGCCAGATGCTGTAGATATGCTTGGGCCGGCCGTATACAGAGGCTTCGATGCCGGCTCTTTTCAGGGCCTGGGAGAGCTCTGCCACGAAATTATTGATGTAGTTTTCCCGGTCAATTCTCTTTTCATCCAGAAGCCGGGCAATCTGCTTGTAGGTATCCGGCTGGAGATATCTGAAGGAGAGATCCTCAAGCTCCCATTTGAGCTGACCGATGCCGAGACGATTGGCCAGAGGAGCGTAGATATTGGCGCTTTCCTTGGCCAGGAGCACCTTTACCTCCTCGTCCATGTTTTTGCTTTCCCGCAGCACGGCAATTCTCTCGGAAAGCTTGATTACCACTGCTCTCACGTCCTCGATCATGGCGATGAGCATGCGTCTGATGGTGTCCACCTGCTCATTGGAAACCATAGCTCCCGAGGACAGATTATGCATGAAGTTAATGGCCTCCATGTCCTTCACGCCATGGAGAATGCGGGAAATGCGCGGCCCGAAATCTCTGTTGGCCTCCTCCAGAGTAAAGAAATGCTCCTCAAGATGGGGATAGAGAATTGCGGACTTGTAGGTATCAAGATCCATGTGGAGAGTAAGAAGGATGCCCACTATTTCAGCCGCTCTTCTGGTGAGCTTCTCTTCCTCGGCCAGGGTTTCTGGCATGTGATCGCGGCAGTAGGCGAACACCTTAAGAATTTCTTCGCGATCCGAGTCTTTTACATGAAGGCCGCGGGCCCAGACCTTAAGATTGAAGTCCTGACCGACGTGATTGGTTCTTACGGCTACCATGGACGCTCCCTTTTTGTACCTCTTTAGGCCCCTGAATCTGCAATCCGAAAAGCCCCGGAAAAGCTCGTGACACTGATTCTATTATATTTTTGCCGGTAAAACCCCGATACAGCCTGTGTTTTTGCAACATTTTTCTGTGATCCTGAAAAAAACGCTCCGGGAAAGAAAAAAAGCCTCCCCGCACCCGGAAAGGCTTCAAAATACCGCCGGAAGAAAACACCGGCCCTCCATTCAGTTTTAATCAGGCTCTGACATTCTCCCTCTGCCTGTTCAGATTACCGGCTTTCCCTGGCCCATTTTTTGACTTCGGCAGTGTTCACGCTGCTGGAAAAGCCCTTCCCCGGCTTCCAGGAACCGGCTCCGGCCTTTGCTGCCAGATGCTCGGAGCTCTGACCATGGCCGCTGCTTCCGGAGGTGGAGAAGGTAATAACGGTCTTGCCGGAAAAGTCATGCTTCTCGGCAAAGGTGTACACAATATTGGGAGCCTCCCCCCACCAGATGGGGTAGCCGATGTAGACGGTGCCGTACTTATTCCAGTCCGCCACGTCCCCGGTGTATTCCGGCTTTATGGACGGATCCTGATGCTCCTTGGAGGAGCGGCTCTCAGGATCCCGGTAATCCAGATCCTTCACGGAATACGGAACCGCGGGATTCAGGGCAAAGGTATCCGCCTTGAGCTCTGCGGCAATGGCCTCTGCCGCCACCTCGGTTCTCCCCGTGGCGGAAAAGTACACCACCAGAGTATCGGTTTCCGCCGCCAGAGCAGCTGATCCGCCGAGGGAAAGACCGGATAACAGGCCGGCAGCAAGAATTTTACGCAGTGTGTTCATAAATCCTCCGAAAAATTGTCCGAAATCAGGCAGGCAAAATCATCTAAGACGAAACCGCCGCATGATTCCGCGCTTATGAATCGTAGAAATGCTGCCCGTCCTCAGTTACGAGGCGTTCAGTCTTGGGATACTCAAATATGGTGCTGTTATCGGCATTTCCTTCCAGATAAGCGGCAAACTCATTGGCATACCATTTAGCCATCTCCAGGTTATGCATGCGGCAGTAACCGCAGTTTTCGGGAGCGGTGCCGGGCACCTCCTTCACGTCATTTACGGACTTGAAGGCGCTCAGCATGAGTTCATAAAGCTCCCGGGAAGAACGGCTGCCCTTGAGGATGAGATAAAAGCCGGTAAGGCAGCCCATGGGGCCCCAGTAAATAACCTCGTTTTTCCAGTCCGGATCGTTGCGAAGGTAAGTGGCAATGATATGTTCCAGAGAATGCATGGCCGCCACGTCAATGACAGGCTCCCGGTTCGGTCTTTTAAGCCTGATGTCATAGGTGGTAACCGAATACTCTCCCAGATGATCGACTCTGCTGGTGAAAATACCGGGCACAATGCGGGTATGGTCTACCGAGAAGCTTTGTATAAGTTCCATGTCGTTTCTCCTGACGCTGCAACTGTTATTAACTGATATTAGCCTTGCCATAATCTTATCACAAGAGATCCTTTTGTTCCGGTTTCGGCTGGGTTTTTCAGTAACATCTGCGCAGAGTTTCAGGTTACAGCTTTCTGCTTGCCGGGGAACCGAACTTTTCCGAAATCAGGCTTTTCCGGCAGGTTCATCTTCATTCCTGAGTGCAAAAAGAGTTGTCTTCGGCAAAAGGAGTTGTAGTAGCTGCAGGAATTACTGTCTTCCGAAATGAACTTTGTGCACACTTCCTGCGTTATTTGGCAGTTAAGGGGGTAAATTTTGCAAAAAGTTCAAAAGATGCCGCCTTAACCCCAAAATAACTCTGACTCCTAACATATTAATTGTCTGACCATACCAGATCTCCTGACAGGATAAAGCCATGAAACTCTACCGACGGGAAAACTACCTCAGGAAAATGCGGGGATATTTTCATGACACCGGCATTATCAAGGTGATCACCGGAGTGCGTCGGTGCGGGAAGTCATGCCTGATGCAGACTATTGCCGAAGAACTACGTCTTTCCGGGATTCCAGAAGAAAATATCATCTTCCTGAATCTGGACAAACGGGGATACCGCAACATTAAAACCCCGGAAGCTCTGGATACGCTTATAGCAGCCAAATCTTCCGGAGCCGGCGTTAAATATCTCTTCATAGACGAGGTGCAAAACGTTGCCGGGTTTGAAGAGGTCATCAACGGATTCCGGGAAGAAGAAGAGTACTCGATTTTCATTACCGGTTCCAATTCATACCTATTGAGCGGAGGACTGGTCACCAAACTGACCGGACGCTATCTGGAATTCGAGCTCTTCACCTTAAGCTTTGCGGAGTATCTGGAAATGAAGGCCTTTCTGGGTAAAACGGCAGAGCCGGATCTCACCAGGGAGTTTGATTCCTACATTTCCGAAGGCGGCTTCCCAAAAGCTCTGAAGTATGAAGGATCTGACAAGGAGAGCTATATCCGCGGCATCATCACGGAAATTTTCCAAAAGGATATCCGCATCCGAGCAAAGATCCGTAATGTTTCAACATTCGAAACGGTGCAGCGTTACATTATCAGCAATTTTGGCGTCACCATGAGCCTCACCAATATTCTGCAGGATCTGAAGAAAAACGGCTGTCATGTGCGACGGGAGACTCTGAAACGCTATCTCGCAATCCTGGAGGATGCCAAAATTATCCATTCCTGCGCTCGCTGCGATCTGAAGTCCCGAAAATCAATAGCCGGAGAACAAAAGTACTATCTTGCTGACCTGGGATTCTACTTCGCCATGAACACAGACAAACGCATCAATTACGGACCCGCTCTGGAAAACATCGTTTACGTTTATGCCAGATCAAAGGGCTATAACGTCAGCATCGGACGCATCGGGAAACTGGAATGCGATTTTATAATGTCCCGCGGCAATGCTGATTACGCCTATGCGCAGGTGGCCATGACCATTATGAATGACATCCGCACGGAAGAACGGGAATACAGATCCCTGGAAGGCATCAAAGACAATTATCCCAAATACCTGCTCACCCGCAATGATCCCCTCCAGCATCGGAGCGGCATAAAGCACGTTAACATTCCTGAGTTTATGAAAGAAAACCGGGAATTCTGACAGCGGGATCCGGACTTGCGGGATATGTTTCTGCGGATCCGTTTATCGCAAAGATGTCAGAGATGAAGGAAGGTAACGCCAGATTGTTAACGAAACAGCCAGCCTGACTGAGGGGCGCGCCGGGCTGAGCGGCAGAATTCAGCTCTATCTCAGCAATTTCATAATCGTTTACTACATGTTGATATTTCAGGGAAATACCTATAATATCCGATAGATAGCTTCAACAAATGGCTGACATCAGGCACTAACTAACAATAAAAATTATACCAATTTTACTCTCGGAAAACCTGTTTGCAGTATAGTGCAATGGCATTGGAAAAAACGGGATTAAGGAATCATTATGAGCGAAGAAAAAGCTGACCTGTTAAGCAGTCCATACGGTGAGGTTGCTTATGAAACATTCCGCGAACTCGATCGGGCCTTTGTCGACAAAAGTTCGGTAATAAAAACACTTGATGACAAAAAAACACCTCGTTACCCGGTTCTGCTCCGTCCGAGACGCTTCGGCAAAAGCACCTTTATCCGGATGCTCAAATGCTTCTATGACATCTCATTCAAAGACAAATATGACGAAATATTTTCCGGAAAGGATATCTATAAGGAAAACCTTCCAAGCCATAACACCTACCATGTTATCAATTTCGATTTTTCCAAGGTTAGCGCGCAAAGCAGAGCGGCCATGCTGAACAGCTTTTTCTCGGCGGTGGCAAATGGCATCGATAACTTCAAAAGAAGGTATCCTGATTTTGCTTTTGATTATCAGAATCTCGACAAATCAGACTCGGTTACACTGTTCAATAATTTTGCCTCAGCCTACTCTGATTATGCCAAAGCAAATTTAAGTTCTGAAGACTCGGCAAACCGGAAACACGGCAGACTCTATGTCATGATTGACGAATATGATAATTTCGCCAATCAGATCCTTTCTAAAGATGTCAATCTGTTTCGATCCATAACCGGAGACAGCGGTTTTCTGAAAGAATTCTATGCTGCCATAAAAGCAGCAGCGGCAGATTCGGACTGTATTGCCAAAACCTTTATTACCGGAGTGTCATCCGTGTCCCTTGATTCCCTGACTTCCGGATTCAATATTTCCCGCAATGTTACATCACGTGCCTGTTTTAACGAATATGCCGGCTTTACCGAAGCGGAACTTGCTAAATTGATACCGCAGCTTGTGGACGTTAAACAGATGGGAATCAGCGCGGATGACATTATAGCCAGGATGAAACCCGTGTACGATGGCTACTGCTTCAGTCAGGAAGCCAAACAAACGGTGTTCAATTCGTCAATGTGTCTGTATTACCTTGACGAGATGCAAATAAAAGGACGCCTTCTCCCTCCGGAAAATTACATGGATCCAGCATCTGATCATGACGGCTCCAAACTGCAGCAACTGTTTGAAATTGCCGAAGATGGCCTTGCCGATGAAATTATCGAAACCTATCTTGGCGGTGACCGATTTTTAGTGAAGGAACTGGCTGAAAACATCAATCTCAACAAAAACACAAAGTATAACCGTATGCAGCTCCTGTCCATGCTTTACTATCTGGGTTATCTCACAATAGATACCAATCCGGCATCAAACGACAAGCTGCCTCTTAAAATCCCGAATCTGTTCATGTCAAAGCTGTTTGCCCAGTGCACCGCTGATATGCGATTAAAGCCCAGCAAGGTGTTTACGGATTCAGTGCTGGACATATCGGCATTGCAGAACCTGAATGATGACATCGCCCCGTTTGCTGCGTCATGCACGGAATTCCTGGGCGGGATCTTCACCAGCCAGGTACTGACTCACATGAGCGAAATGGCTCTTAACCTTACGCTCTATACCAAGCTGGATTCCATGCGGGGTGTTGCTGTTGAAATGCAGAAATCCCTGAGGGTGGTAGGTGACGGCGAGAAATTCGCTGACCTGGTCATCACTGTAAATGAAGATAAAAAAAACGAATGCGCTTATCTTATTGAATTAAAGTATGCTGCAAAGACAGAGGCCTCGGAATCAAGAATTCAGAGTCTGATAAAGGAAGCTTCGGATCAGGTTCTTAAATACAAGTCTGCTCTGGAGTTCAGGAACAGACAGGTCAAGGCATATTCCATGGTCTTTGCAGGATCAAATTGCGTACACTGCCAGTTGCAGAACCAGCAATCATTCCCGCAACACCTTTGATTTCAAGGGCTTTCAGAGCCGGTTCTGTTTTGCCCGTGCCAGTACGATCTCAGCGTGTTCCGTGCGGAATCATATTGGAAAGGTAAACCAACCGAGGTACCTCGGGATCCTGGGGATCTGCCGATCAGGTTATTTCTTCAGCCTGTATTTCTGATTCCTGCTATTAGGCTTATCAGGGATCGTCATTTCTATAACGCCGAGCCTCAACGCCGGGTTCAGATAATTCTGTCTGAACGTTGGCCTGTGAGATAATCCCAGCCGTTTCATTATTTCCGCAGCGGAAAGAATATCTTTTCCTATAGCCTTTCGCAGCTTATCAATCAAAGGATCTGTTTGTTCCTCCACCCCATTTCCGACAACAGCTGTATTTTGCAAAGTATCCAGAATCACCTGCAATAAAAATGCTGCAAAAGCGCTGCTGTCGGCATCGCTGTCCGATTTACCCAGAGCTTCATAATATTCGTTTTGCCGTGATCTTATAAGATCTTCGACAGGCAACCAATAGAATATCTCATTCCAGCGGCCCAGCAGAAGGCTGTGCCACAGCCTTCCCATGCGCCCGTTTCCATCAGCAAACGGATGGATAAATTCAAACTCATAATGAAAGATGGCGCTTCTTATGAGGGGATGGATTTCAGATGTCTTGTACCAAGTGAATAAATCCCGCATCTGACCGGGAACCATATTTGCCGGCGGAGCCATGTGAACAAGATCTTTGCCGTTAAAAACTCCCACCCCGTCGCTTCGGAATCTGCCACTTTCAGAAATCAGTTCATTCATCATCGCTTTATGAGCCTTTAACAGATCAGCAACAGAATAAGGATCTAAGGTCAGCATCATCTCATAAGCTGTGTAGGCATTTTTAACTTCCCTGATTTCCACAGGATTGCCGAGAATTCTCTTGCCTTCAAGAATAGCAGTCACCTGTTCTAACGAAAGAGAATTATGTTCAATGGCCAATGAAGAATGAATTGTTCTTATACGGTTCTCTTTTCTGAGATGAGGAGTAATGCTGCCTTTGGACAAAATTTTGATCTGCCCTAACTGCTCACTGATAGCAGCGGTCAAATTAATTATTTTGTCCGTCATGTGAAACGGCGGCTGGTACTTGCTCACTTTTTGCTCCTCATACTGAGCCCTCTCCGGTATCAGGATATTTAGCGAATGGGCCGTTAACGATTGCGGCATTGATTTCTGATAATATCTCTTCACAGGACAGTTTACCCTGCCATGTAAATTGATTATCCCTTGTTAATCAATGCTCTTTCCGAAAACGGCCGTCCCCCGTGATATCAGAACCTGCGGTCTTTCTGAGCCTTCTCCTTCTCGGCTTCTTCTGTTGAGAAAGCGAAGATTTCCTCTATCTGCCGGTTGGACAGATCTCCGATCCACTTTTCACCGACATTTATGGCAATATCTGCCAGATCCTTCTTGGATTTGATAATATCGTTGATCTTCTCCTCAAAGGTATTGGCGCAGATCAGCCGGTAGACCTGAACGTTTTCCTTCTGTCCGATGCGGTAGGCCCGGTCGGTTGCCTGATCCTCCACTGCCGGATTCCACCACAGATCATAGTGGATTACTGCCGATGCCGCCGTCAGGGTAAGTCCTGTTCCGGCAGCCTTCAAAGAGAGAATCATGCATCTTTCGTCACGGCGATTCTGGAACTTGTCAACCATTGCGGCCCGTTCGGAAGCAGAGAGTCCTCCGTGAATAAACTCGGGACGGAAACCGGTTCTCTCCTCGATCCATTTCTGCAGCAGATCTCCCATTACCTTGAACTGGGTGAATATCAGACATTTCTTGTTGTTCTCAAACATGTCGTCCAAAAGATCAAACAGCACCTCCATCTTCCCTGAATATCTGGCATCCTGATGCGCATCCTCCTGAGAATAATGAGCCGGAGCATTGCAGATCATTTTGAGACTGCGGATCAGATTGAGCACCACCGAACTGCGCTGCAAGGAATCAAGCTCCTCCATGACAAGCATGGAATGATTCACCTTCTCCTGATAGAGCGCCACCTGCTCCGGAGTAAGGGTACAGTACTTGTCGATCACGATCTTGTCCGGCAAATCGCTGATAATGGACTTGTCTGACTTGAGGCGTCTCATGATAAACGGAGCCGTTATCAGCTTGAAGCTCTTCACGGCAGCCGGATCTCTGGTACGCTCAATCGGGTTGGCAAATTCGCGTTTGAAGGCCTCCGCAGAACCCAGAAGTCCCGGATTGGCAAAATCCATAATCGACCAGTACTCAAGAAGCCTGTTTTCAACAGGGGTACCGGACATGGCAATCATGGAATCCGCCTTGATGGAACGAACCACCTTGAAAATCTGCGACCGGGTGTTCTTGATATTCTGAGCCTCATCAATAACGATAAGACGCAGCTTCAGCTTCTGAAAGAGCTTGTTTTCAGATCGGAGAACGCCGTAGGAGGTCAGCACGACATCGGCGGGCTTCGAAAGATCCCGTTCGGTATAGAAGGTATTGACCCTGAGCTCAGGAGCAAACTTGGCAAGCTCCTTGTCCCAGCTTACCAGAAGCGAAACCGGCACCGCCACCAGAACCTGCTTGTCCCGCAATTCTCCGTCATAGCGCAGCTTTTCTATGGCGGCAATTACCTGAACGGTCTTGCCCAGTCCCATATCGTCGGCCAGAATAGAACCCATCATGGTCCGCAGATTCTTGGTAAGCCAACTATACCCTCTGAGCTGGTATGGTCTGAGCTGCGCCTTAAAGGTGGGAGGAACCTCAATGCTCTTTTCAGAAAGAATATTCTGAAGGCAGTCCCGAAGCTCCTTTGTAATTGCCACATTGTCTTCGCCGAAACGTCCGGTGAGCGCGGCAGCCATGAGCCGCTGCTTGCCGGGAGCCTGAGAGCCGCCGGCAAGCTTTTTGGCAATACGGGAAGTAAGAGCGGGGTCGACATAAACGAAAGACTCGCCGAATCTGACAACCTTGCCCTCATGAAGCCGGAGATCCGCCAACTCCTCCGGGGAAATAGAGCGATCCCCCAGAGCAATACTCCAGTCGAAATCCAGAAGATCGGTAATCCCGGTGAATCCCGTACCGTCGTCCCATCTGTCTTTCATGGACACCGTCATGGAAGACTTCGGATAAATGATCGACTTCAGAGCCTTAGGCACAATAAGTCTGACGCCAAGGATTTTCATGGCCGGAATGGTAGACTGGATAATGGGAGCCAGATCATCAAGGGCAATAATCCCCACCCCGCCCCGGTTTTCCAGAAGCTCGGTGAGGGGCGGACATACGGAACTCAGGCGGGCCACTGTTCTCAGACATTCAAAGCGGATTTTCTGATACTCCCGGTTTTCAATAATCTCGGACAGCGGAATGAAGGTATCCTCGGGAGTCCCCTGCTGATCCAGACGATTAAAGCCCATGGAAATCTGAACTCCGGTATTGTTGTCAAACAGGCCCTTTCTGTGGCCTTTTTTGGCTTCCGTCTGGTCTGCCTCATCAGCTTCCGGCGCAGTAATCACCTCTCCTCTGTCAGCCTGATAAACCGGAGATGATTCAAGGTCGATATCGGCATCCCCGTCGCTTTCAGTTTCGTAAACAGTTCGGGCTTCATTAATCACTTCTGCCAGCGCCGCGGCGGACTGATCCTCGAGAATAATAACCGGCTGCACCTTGAGATTCTGGAGGTAAATCGGAGCAATCCAGGACTCCAAACGCTTCTTGACGCTCTCTCTGGCATGAAAGCCCTCCTCCAGATCCACCAGTTTGCCCAGGAATATGCTCTGACATTCCAGGGGAAGATCCTCGCTGGCATAATCATCATGGAGCTCGATAAAAGCTTTGGTGATATAGCTCCCGAGATACATGCTCAGAATCATTTCGCCCAGAACATAGGGGTTCATGTTCTCCGGCCGGCGGGCTACGCTGATGACGGTGTTGTCAATGGTCATAAAGAAACGCCCCACCGCCGTTACAATATCCCGCACCTCTTTCGACATCACTGCCGGAATCCAGCGCACGGCAAAGAAATCATCCACCGGCTCATAAATCTGCGGTATCAGAGCGCCGCTCTTCACCAGCTTGGCGGCCAGAACCCAGGCATTGTACAAAGCCTCGATTTCGACCGGAGCAATTTCCAGGGACTTCTGATTAATGGCTCCGGAAAACATTTCATAATAAGCCGCGCCGTCATATTTTTCCTTCCAGACGGCAAACGGATAAACCGAGGCCTCCCTGCCGCTGTTTTCCATGGAATAGGTTTTCCAGGAAAAATTCTCGTTAAACCTGATCCGGCCCCAGGAATCAAAAGTCAGAATCGGTTTTTGGGTATCGTAGGACGGCAGATCCCGATCCTCGTTATCCTTAAGCTGAGCATCGGCAAGCTTGGCGGCGCGCTGCATGCATTCCTTCATCACATCCCTGAGATTGGCCTGGATGTAACCTGCAGGAGACGGCTTGAAAAGTCCCACAATGGAATCAGTAAGCTCCGGAACTTCCTTAAAGGTGGCTTTTCTGAACTCGTCCATGGAGCTTGGCTGAAGTCCGGAGTTCCGGGAGGAAATTATTTCCGTCCAGGTGGGCATCTCGGATTCCTCCACCTGACCGATATTGACATCGCGCTTGGCAAGCTCGGCCACCAGATCCAGCCCCTTTAATTCAAAAATAACAAACGGGTTGGCGTCAATCACCTGACTGAATTTGTAGATTACCGCTGCAATATGCTTGCAGGGCACTGCGGTATCCGGACAGGAGCATGATGCCTTAAGATCGCTCCACTGCTCGGGAAAAATGTTTATCCCCTGCTCCTGAGCCAGAGTGTCAATCTCCGGCGCCAGTTCTCGCGCCGAAAGACGCGCCAGAATCACCGGGTTTTCGGCAATGGCATCCAAAAGACGCGTTTTTTCCTCCTCGGTGAATTTCGGGAGCCGGATTTTTACAGAATAGAACGGATCATACTGACCTTCCACCCGGGCCTTGATCATGTTCTGATCCGGATCCAGGTTCGGAGAATTAACCTTTCCTTCATTAGCGTAGGCAAAGCCGCGGGGAATGCGGTTTTCGTAATCGATACCGGTGAGGGCGTTAAGCCATCTTTCACCCCACCAAGTTGTGCCGTATTCATTTTTTGCAAGCGTCATTTTGTAAAAATTCCATAAACTCTCAAATCAGTATGATCCGTTCACATCCCTCGCAGCACCATGCCGCTATAACTTCGGGGGGCCAAAACTTCGGACGACCAAATACCAGTGAAAGCGCAAATATTGCGGGATGTGAAAGCAGGGACGGGTAATTTTATCCCATATTGAGACATCAAAAAAGGGGACTGTTCCCGAAATGAAATGAACACATTTTTCCGATGTTTTGCCTGGCAGCGCTTTTCCGGACTCCGGGGATTGAAAGCAAGGCATCAGGTCTAAAGTCAGTGCTTTAGACCTTCTTAAATATTCCAGGGCATTGCCTGATCATGAATAGCATTTCTTATTTCAAAAGACAGCGATTCATCTTTTGGTTGGAGTCTGTGAACACTTAGGTACCTGAACAGAAATTCAAGATATATTCCAAGTCAGAAGCAGATTCCGGTCCTTCAACAGAGCCAAATCCTCCGGGCATTGAATGTCTCGGTACAGCAAGGTAACGAATAACCCTCTCGTCAGCCAAGTTATCCAACAGAATAGTGCCGTCCTTAGGGATTCTGGAAAATTGCCTCACAAGTTCTTCGACAGGATAAAGCTATGAAACTCTACCGATGCTGTTTGGGCAACCTGAATTTACCTACGTTTATGTTGACAAAACAAGGCTGAAGCTCTGATTGTGAACTGGAGGGAAAAGAATATGATAAATGGGACGACTTAACTTGATCTCTTAACTTGATCTCAAAAGGAATGGTATCAGGTAAGAAACGGTTTCTTCATACTGATCAGCAACAAAGAGCAGACACCAAATGAAACGCTGATTGATTATCGCAGACTAGTTCACATAGGGCGTGAACTTAATTAATCACATAGACACATATGGTTGCTGCTATATGCACAAATTTCTTTTGATCTTTGGATACCTTAATTTAAGGTAACATCTTTAAAAATTTGAAGTTCTTCAAATAACACCATCAACAAAATTACCATTTTGGTAACAATTAGTTGCATTTACAAATGAACTATGTTATCTTTGTGCAAGAAATGGTTTACAGTGGTATTTTGTGAGTGAGCCGATTTTATGAGTGCTATTCATCCTGGTGTTAAAATTCAAGAGCTGTTAGTTCAAACAGGAATGTCTAGAAGAGATCTGGCCGTTAGAACCAGTTCTACTGAAAAACACATCTGCACTATTGTTAATGGGGATAAAGGCATAACTGCGTCCTTTGCTAGAAAATTAGGATATGTCTTTGAAGGATTTGATGCACGGTATTGGCAGAATCTTCAAAATGAATTTGACTTTTCCGAACTGGAAAGACAAGAAGAGAGCGATATTAGTAAAGAAGAACTCAGAGTACTAAAAAATATCGATGTTATAGTTAGATATTTTATTAGTATGAAATATATACATAATGATTGTTCACCAACAAACAAAGTAATTCAACTTCGAAAGCTGCTGAATATTAGCGATCTTACCCTTATTCCTAGGGTTACTTATAACGCAGCATACAGAGCTCAATTGACATCCAACGGAAAAGTTGATCCGTATGTTCTGTTTGCATGGCAGAGACTTTGTGAAAAGGAAACTGAAAATTTAAAGGTAAGTTCTTGTCTCAACTTGAATTCATTAAAAAACAGATTAAATGAAATTAAAGAATTAATGTTTAATCCATCACTCGTAAATGGGTGCTTCGTATTACAGAACTTACTAGCCACGTGTGGCATTGCCTTTAAGATAGTTAAACACTTTAGAGGTGCCCCTGTTCAAGGTTTTATTAAACAAGTAGCTGATAAGAACATAATTCTCTGTCTCACATTGAGAAGACAAAGGGCCGATATATTTTGGTTCACGTTATTTCATGAAATAGCCCATATAATCAACGGAGATTATAAAATTAAATTTGTTGATTTCGATTCAATAGATAATGAATTAGAAATTAAAGCAGATCGTTGGGCTAGAGACTTTCTAATTCCTTTAGAGAAATATAAGGAATTCGTTAACTCGAAAAGCAAAATAAATTGGGACGATATCGTTAACTTTGCTCAAAAAGTTCATGTTCAGCCTTACATTGTCCTAGGCAGACTACAAAAAGACGAAATCTTAGACTGGTCAGAATACAGTCATAATATCCCACTGTACACGTAAATTTTCCCAAAATTCCTACTAAAATTCCCACCCAAAAAAATTAATGAATTCATTGTCACATAAGCGTTTGTGAAGATCAATTTATTCTTTACTCCCCCCGAAAATTGACATATAATTTTAGTAGGATTCCTACTAAAGGAATTTGAGGTGTCAGTAAGGGGATCAGGGTATGCCAATTTACCGGAATATTGTTGTTGACATTCCATCTAAATGCTATATCGAGAAAAAGGATCAAAGTGTATTTGTAAAGGACAGGAACGAATATGATCCTGCTGTGAAATATAATCGGGTAAGCCATGTAATTATCGGCAGGGCAATTGACAAGACAAGGATGTACCCCAACCATAATTTCCGCATGAGATATCCTGAAGCTTTTCAGCAGGCGGCGGGAGAACCGCAGCTGAAATCCATAAAGAGGATGGGGATGTATGCCGTTGTCCTGGCTCTTCTGGAAAAGAACTCCATGTACCGGTGCCTGCACGAAACCATGGGAATTGAGTCGGCAAACCTGATTCTTGATTTTTGCATGTATTCCATACTCCATCATTCAGCTGTTTCCGATCACTTCAGAACAGCCATGTCTGAACAGATGCTGTTCTCCCGCAATCTCAAATCCGGAAAGGATTTATCTTCGTTTTTTAATCAGGATGAGAATATTGAAAGGCTGGAAAGGTTCAAGACAGAATGGGCAGGAGCCTGCAAAAAACGCGGGATAAAGGATGTCTGGCTGGCAATTGACGGCTCAAATAATGATTGTGCCGCAGATGTTGATATTGCCGAGCGGGGGTACGCAAAATCCAAAAAGGATGTTCCGGTCGTGAGTTATCTTTATGCCGTTGACAGCAGTGACGGAACCCCGATAAGCTTTGATGTTTACCGGGGCAGCCGAGTTGACAGCAAAGCTGTCATGAAAATGATCGGATGGCTGAAAGCATATGAGATGAATGTCAAAGGTGTGGTGGTTGACCGGGGTTTTGCAACCAAAGATGTTCTTGAGATGCTTGACAGCAATGAACTTCAATATGTTGCCATGCTCAAGGGAGATACAAACGCTCATAAGACAATGCTTGCCGAATATGCATCCAAAATCAGCAGGCAATTCGAGTTCATGCTGGACAGATATGATAACAGCGGAAAAACAGACAATGTCAGAGTCTTCAGCAGTAATGACAATGTTTACTATGGGATATCATCAGAGGATAAGGTTAAGCTGTTTAAGCAGCATAAGTATAAGGCTTATGTTTCTCTGATTTTTGACGGACAGAACGGTGAGGAGCGCCAGCAGAACTGGTTTAAAAAGGTCTCTAATGCTGCGGTGGATTTGCAGAACAGACTGAATTCAGGAGAAGATGCCAAAGTTCCGAAGGAATTTGAAAAAAGCATGGAAATCCAGCAAAATGAAGGCAGGAAAACAGTCCTGATAAATATGGAAAAAGTACAGATCTGCGGCGATCAAAAAGGATTCAGTTCTCTTGCAACTTCCGAAAAAATGAGCGCCGGAAGAGCCAATGAAATTTACACCATGCGAAGCTCTGTTGAAGCTGATTTTGCGATAGTTAAAACTCAGCTTGGTTACGGCAAGACCGGAGTACACAGTGAAACTGGGATAAAAACCAAGATTTCCATTGGTTTCATCGCCTCTGTGATTCGAAATGAACTGCTGAAAGCTGCAAAAAAGGCGGGACTTCCTACCAATAAAATAGCAAAGGAGATCAACTACATTACGATGGGGCTCAATCAAAGCGACCGGTATTTTGTCTCTCATACCGAAAGTAAGAAACAAAAAGAGTTCCTTAAGGAATGCGGTGTTCTCCCTGCAGATCTGGATCGTATAGCCGAGGCTGAAAATAAGAGAATTTCCAGTAAAGAACCGAACCCGTTCCACAAATTCCCTAAAGCTAACACAAAGGAAAAAAAGTCAAAGAGCGGACAGTCAAAAGCTGACAATTCCTCCGTCAGCGGGACATCATCTGTTACTGCTGGCAAAGAGGAATAAGCCCACAATTTTGACAAGCTAAAAAGGACTTTTGCTTCTGGGTCTGGATTGAGGGTTTTAGTAGGATTTTTGGGAAAATTTACGTATATACGGTCTCCTCATTCCCTATGGAAAACTGAAAGCCATTGTAGACACTCTTCATCTTGGCGTAGACATCGGAAACGCTCATGTCGAGAACCGCCGCCGCATTCCGCACGTAGGGATCAAAGTACTTATGGAGCTCGTCTTCGGTTATTCCCAGCAGTGTGGCATAGTCATCATCTGCGGAAATGTCACGAATATTGTTAAACAATGAAAACAGGCTTGCGCGGGCTATTCTGGTAATGCCGGTAACAAAAACAAACCGGAAAATCCGTTCTGCTGATTTGATGCCGGCAAAAAATGAATCCAGAATATCCGAAATGTCATTAAGAACCTGACCTCTGTTCAAATGATGAGTTACCGGGGAATCATATTCATCAATAAGAAATACAATGCTTTTGTCAGCGATATCCTTATCATCCCTGATCCTCGCTAAAATAACTCCGGCTGTCTGGATTCGTTGTTACCGGAAGTCATAAGATAATGGTTATTGCCGTAAATCCCGCTTATCATCGTATCGTTAAGATACATTCTGAGATCAGCCGGAGAAGAATTTGCCACTACCGAAAGATCAAAGCGTACCACCTTATAAACGGTATCGGCCCATTTGTTTTTTCCGGTGTCGATGTCAAGACCTTTGAAATCTGCCAGGCCTCTGGAAAACAATGAGTGAAAGGTGGAAACCAAAAGGGACTTTCCGAACCGGCGCGGTCTTGTCAGAAATACCGGAGCGCCTTTAATTCTCGCCAGACGTCTTACCATTTCCGTTTTTATCAACGTAAATATTTCCATCTCTTCTGACAGATGAAAAGGCTGTCCTGCCGAAAGGAAGTCTGTCCATTTCGTTTTCATCTAACATTGCGTTGCACATGTCATGCAGCTCCTTAACTGTTTTTCCTGAGCCGTGTTTCACCTGATCCGGCAGTAAAGCCTTTGGTTTTACCATTTGCTATTGCAAAAATGATATTTCCGGACTTCTTAAATCACACCTGTTATACCCCCATATTCTGCACTTCATCAAACAGTCAGAAACATTCATAAGGCTCAGATAGAGCTGTTCCGGGCCCGCTTCTCCATCTGCCGCTTTTTCTCCTTCTCACCGGCTTCCCGGAGGATACCCTCATAATTGGCATTGCACTCTTTTACCTCATCCTGGGCCTGCTTTACGGCATTCTGATCCCGGGCGTTTTTGAGGGCCTCGTAATACCCGCACTCCTGAAGCCCCTCTTCATCAGTGGGCATGGTAAAGTGCCAGCAGCTCCACCCGCTGGCAAAGCAGGCGCCCCGCTGATTCCTGCCGCAGACTCCCGCCGGAGCCATGCCCGTGGCGCCCGGATTAAACGAGATGGCCACAGAGCTGCTGGCTCCGCCGTGGCTCACCCGGCCGTAATTGCAGAGACACCCCAGAACCCCGTCATTATCCACTGCCGTCATGACATTGACGATTTCAGCCTCCCGGCGGTACTGCTTAAGCTCCTCTCCCACAATGATCTCATTATCATAATAGAGGGCATCCCAGCCGCATTCGCAGGCATAATCGGCCGCCCTTTTAAGATAGTCCACTTTGCTTTTCATAAGCTTGCAAAGCATATCCTTGGCATCCTTCTTAAGATTCTGCTGAGAACACTTGCGGCCGCCCTGATTCCACATGAGAAGTTCCCTTTCTATTTCCTTTTTGGTGCGGTAATAAGCCTTGAAGCCCTCTACCTCCCGGGGACAG
>JAEEGF011219149.1_pt1 | contig 32878 bp, 16 predicted proteins | sample 9134171 | NCBI WGS metagenome assembly JAEEGF01 (sample SAMN16246542, study PRJNA631951) | gut metagenome | biome: gut microbiome; feature: rumen; material: AP-attached | host: Bos | place: Iran: Karaj | collected 2018-10
CTCGAGACGCTTTCCGTCGACCTCTCGGTCTCGGAGCGGCTTCTCGGGGAGATTCCCGATGGGATCTTGCGCGTCGCGGAAAGCGGCGTGCGCACGCGCGCCGACATCGAGCGCCTCGCAGCAGCCGGCGCGGACGCCTTTCTCATCGGAACGACGCTCATGAAGTCGTCCGATCCCGTCGCGCAGCTCCGCGCGCTCAGGGGCTCGGGGTCCTTAAAGTAAAAGGGCTGCAGTTTTAGGGGGGGGGATTCTTCATGAACTGCACTATTCCCCGAATTTGAGACACTCTAAATAAGCCGTAGTGGTTGTCTCCTTTCTCAAGAAGGAAGGAGACTGTAATGGATGAAGGAAACGGGATGACCGGGGAATGGGCTGCGCATTGTGTTGCAGCCAGACCTATAGACGTCGAAGTCAAGCAGGAGTGCCTGAGATTGTTTAGGCAAGGAATGGGATACCATCGTGCGGCAAAGAGTCTTGGACTCAAGCCGTACACGGTCAGAGACTGGCTCAGGCGTTTCAAGCGTCTGGACGACAGTTGGGCGACAACCGACGGATGGGGGCACTGGCGTCGCGCCGAGGCTCGAGATTTGGTAAAATACCAACATGAGTTCGAAAGCAATCCAGAATGCCGTCTCCCGCATGATGCAGGCGACCGATCCGGATGCGATACCAAAGGAGGTGTCGTTGGAGGAGAGGGTCAGGCTGCTAGAGATGCAGAACAAGATTCTGCGCTTCCACCTTTCAGCGCAGCTGGAGCGTGGTCAGCAATCCTCGCCGGAGGATGTCGTAAAAAAAAAGAGATAGAGGCGGTCGAGAATCTTGTTGCGCAAGGATACGACCGCAAGTCCGCCTGCATTGCAGCCGGCATCAGCCGTGCGACATACTATCGAGCCAAGAAGATCTCGCCTAAGGCCGAGAGCGACGCCGAGCTTGTCGAACTAATGTGCAGGATCGAGAATGATCGCCACGTGTCGCAGACGTATGGCGTCGACAGGCTGACCGCTGAGATCAACAGGCAACTCCAGATCATCGACGAGGCCACTTCCGCAAAGATCCTCGGCAATAGCGCCAGGGTGAATCGCAAACGCACACACAGGCTCATGAAGCTGTACGGAGTGCATTCGCGCCTGCGCCGAAGAAGGCATCCCGACAACTATTACAAGGGCATCGGCGAGATGCTCAAGGTCAACAAGGCGCCAAACATCCTGCACCGGGAGTTCAAGTCCGCCCGCCCAATGCTGAAGATGGCAACAGACGTTACATACATCCCCTGTAGTGACTCAAAGTTTTTATATCTCAGCACACTTCTCGACCTCTTCAACAAGGAGGTCGTGTCCTATACGATGAGCACCGTCAACTCTGTGGAGTTCGCAATCCGGATGATTCGCCTACTGCCGCCTGAATTACTGAAGAATGCCTTGCTGCATTCTGACCAGGGCAATCTCTACTGGTCAAATGCGTGGGTGGCGCTCTGCGACGAACTAGCCATCGTCCGCAGCATGTCCAGGCGCGGCAACTGCTGGGACAATTCGCTCTGCGAAGGTTTCTTCTCTCACATGAAGAGCGATTTGGGCCTCTGCAAGTGCGACTACAGGCATCTATTACCGGAAAGGACGATCAGGGCAATGATCGACGATTACATACCGTGGTACAACGAGGGCCGCATCCAAAAGAGTCTTAGTTACATGTCCCCGGTGGAATACAAGAAGGCATTCGCAAGCGCTCTGAGCTGATACATAGCGCAAAGGCTAATCGACTACATGTCGGACTTGGAGTTCCAGGTGCGGATCGTCGCCGCCTCGGCCCTTTGGGCCGCCTCCTTCGGAGGACGGCGCCTCCTCCCCGCACCTGGAACCGGAGGAGCTTGCCCATCTTCCCGAAGTTCCGTCTTTTATGCTACAATACAGTCACTCTCGAGATTGGAGGCTCATGTCTCACTTTCGGGGCATGGTGCAAACGTATTTGCGACGGCGGTGGTTTCAGTGTTTGCGGCGGCGGGACTCCAGGCGGCGCCGACGCTCGAGGAGGGCTTTGCGAATCCGCCGGATTCCGCGAAGCCGCACACGTGGTACCACATGATGAACGGCAACGTCACGAAGGAGGGCATCACCTGCGACTTCGAGGCGCTCGCCAGGGTCGGCATCGGCGGAGTGCAGATGTTCGACGCGGGATGCGACATCCCGCCAGGCCCGCTCAAGTTCAATTCGGACGAATGGTTCGACATGTTCCGCCACGCGCAGAAGGAGGCGAAGCGGCTTGGACTTGAGATATGCATCCCCAACTGCTCCGGATGGTCCAGCTCGGGCGGTCCGTGGAACCCTCCCGCCAATGCGATGAAGGTAGTCGTCTTCACAGAGACGCCCGCGAAGGGTCCGTCGAGTTTCTCCGGGAAACTCCCGCGCACGTCCGACGACCACGGCTTCTACGATGACATAGCGGTTCTCGCCTATCCGACGCCGAAGCCGGGCGCGAAGCTTGACCGCCTCGACAACAAGACGTTCCGCGAGCGCGGGGACACGTGGCACGTTTCGCCGGAGTTCCCGAAGGACCAGCTCGTCGCGCGCGGAAGCGAAATCGACCTCACGGAGAGGATGACGAAGGACGGCTCGCTCGAGTGGGACGTCCCGGAAGGGGACTGGACTATTCTCCGCATAGGTTATATCTGCAACGGGCGCTGCAACCACCCCGCGTCCGAGAAGGGACGAGGACTCGAGGTGGACAAGCTTTCCGCCTCCGCGATGGACTACCACTTCGACCAGTACGTGACGCGCCTCTGCCGCGACCTCGGCATCACCGCGCAGACCGACAACTCGACTGGATTCAACAACATCCTGGTCGATTCGTACGAAGTCGGATGCCAGAACTGGACGCAGGGGCTCGACGCAGAGTTTGAACGGCGCATGGGCTACTCGCCGCGTCCGTACCTCCCCGTCTTCGCCGGACGCGTCGTAGGCTCGGCGGACGAGAGCGAGCGCTTCCTCGAGGACTTCCGCCGCGTCGTCGCCGATCTCTTCGCGGAGAACTACGCCGGCAGGCTCACGAAGCTCTGCCACGACCACGGACTTATGTGCTCCATAGAGCCGTACGGGAACTGCACCTCCGACGACCTCCAGTACGGACAGGACATAGACGTTCCGATGGCCGAGTTCTGGTCCAACGCCGCTCTCGGCGCTCACGGTTCCGGTGATGTCGGAAACTCGCGCCACGCTGCGCATATCGCGCACGTGTGGGGACGCCGCTACGCCGCCACGGAGTCGTTCACGGCAGATCCCGGCTACGGCGGAAGATGGCGCACCACGCCGTTCTCGATCAAGAGCCAGGGAGACAAGGTCTTCGCCGCCGGCATAAACCGCATCATCTACCACCGCTTCACGCATCAGCCCTGGCCGGGGAGCGCGTACCTTCCCGGAATGACGATGGGCCGCTGGGGGATGCACCTCGACCGCACGCAGACGTGGTGGGAGCTTTCGCCGGCGTGGTTCAGGTACCAGGCGCGCTGCCAGTGGATGCTGCAGGAGGGGGTGTTCGCCGCGGATGCGCTCTACTGGACCGGCGAGGAGGTCCCGAACGGAGGCGGCATGCCAGTCCCGATGCCCGACGGATACTCCTACGACGTCTGCGCGACGAAGGCCGTCGAAATGCTGTCCGTGAAGGACGGCAAGGTCGTCGCGCCGGGCGGGGTGGAGTATTCGCTCCTCGTCCTTCCCGAGACGGACACGATGAGCGAGCGGATGGTCCGCCGCATCGGCGAGCTCCTCGCCCAGGGCGCGAAGATCTGCGGACGCAGAAGGCCGACGCGCGCGCCTGGCCTGCGCGGATATCCCGACGCCGACGAGTCCGTCAGGAATCTCGCGGCGGAAGTGTGGTCGCGCGGCGTGATGGAGTGCAGCCCCGCGGACGCGTTTGCGAAGCTCGGCGTCAGGCCGGACTTCGCGGGGCAAGGCCTCTCGTGGATACACCGCAGGAGCGCAGCGTCCGCCAAGGGCGACAAGGCGGAGTGGTACTTCGTCGCGATGGACAACGAGGAGCCGGCGACGGTCGAGGCGTCGTTCCGCCAGCAGGGGCTCGAGCCCGAGATATGGGACGCGGAGACGGGATCGATGCGTCCGGCGCGCGTGTGGCGCGAGGATGGCGGACGGACAGTTGTGCGCCTCGAGTTCCGTCCGAGCGGCTCCGCGTTTGTCGTCTTCAGGAAGCCCGCCAGGGGTCCGCATCTCGTCGCCGTCAAGGCGTCCGTCTCGCCGAATCCCGAGCCTGCGACTGGTGAGAAGGAGGTCCACACTCTCGTAGTAAAGAAGGCAGAGTACGGCACGGCGGCGAAGGACATCCGTCCGAAGTGCGTCGAAGTCTCGCCGTTCATCAAGCCGGGAGAGGCGGTGCGAATCGACAACACGCTCGCGGGTGATCCGGCGCAGGGAAAGGTCAAGACGACGGAGATCACGTACGCTGAGGGAGGAAAATCCATTACAAAGACAATCGGCGAGGGCGCGACGTTCACGCTGCCGAAGGGCGCGGAGCTGGTGGGCGCGTGGTACGGACTTCCCGAGCCCGGCTGGAAGAAGCCCGAGTCTCCGGCCGCGGACATCACCGCGAAGCTCAACGCGCTCGTGAAGGACGGATATCTTTCAGTCGTCGTGAACAACGCTTTCGTCGGATACGATCCGGTTCCGGATGTCAGGAAGCGCACGAAGGTTGTGTACGAGTATGACGGACGCGAGTCGACGGTCGAGGTGGGGGAGGGCACGCGCATCGTTATTCCCGCCCCTGTCGAAAAGAGCCAGCCACCGCCGGAGTGGGAGTGGACGGGCGACAGTGGTGTGCTTGCCTGGCAGCCGCTTGAAATGGAGCTCGAGTCGTCCGATGGCTCGAGGCGCACGCTCTCCGCGAAGCCTGCCGCGCCCGTTGCTGTCGAGGGCGAGTGGAAGGTCTCGTTCCCGTCCGGATGGGACGCGCCCGAGTCGACTGTGTTCCCGAAGCTGATTGCTTGGGACCGCCACGAGGACGAAGGCGTGAAGTACTTCTCCGGGACGGCGACGTATTCGAGGAAGGTCGCGCTGCCCGCTCCGCGTGCGGAAGGGCGCGTGATGCTCGACCTCGGGGTCGTCAAGGACTTCGCCGAGGTCAAGGTGAACGGGAGGGCGTATCCGGTCCTGTGGAAGCCTCCGTTCCGCGTGGACGTCACGGACGCGCTGCAGGATGGCTGCGAGTCGTTCGATCTCGAGGTGAAGGTCACGAACCTCTGGGCGAACAGGCTCATCGGTGACGACGGGCTCTATGCCGACGACTGCGAGTGGAGCGGCGCGAGCCACGCGGGGAAGAAGGAGATCGCGATCAGGGAGATTCCGCAGTGGGTGAAGGAGGGTCGCAAGTCCCCGACCGGACGCCACACCTTCACGACGTGGAAGCACTGGTCGAAGGAGGACGACCTTCTTCCGTCGGGCCTTATCGGTCCCGTCGTCCTCCGCTTCGGCGAGCCCGCAACCTGTCGCTCGACTGCTGAGTAATAGGAATTTTTTTGGTATAATATAGCCATGAAAACGAAATTCCTCCGCTTCTGCGGCGCGATTGCGTCCGCAATTTCGCTCATTGCCGTGCCGGCGTCAGACGCGTCGGCGGAATCCGCCGCGTTCGTTTCGGGCGAGATCGCGGCCGAATACGAGACGGGTGCGGAGATTGCGCCTGTTGTGCTGTCCGTCGGCGGGCAGGCTCCGCTGACCGTGAGGGCGTCGGGACTTCCGTCTGGACTCAAGTTCACCGCGAAGGCGCTATCCGTGAAAGCGACAAGGACGACGCCCGCCCGCGAATACGAGGCGAACACGATCTACGGAATTCCGACGAGAAGCGGAATCTACAACGCGACCGTTTCCGTGACGGCGGCGGACAAGTCGAAGGCGTCGGAGGTGTTCAAGTTCGTCATTCGCAGGGAAGGTGAAAAAGTGATCGACCTCGTTGCTGGGGCCGAGGGATGCAAGGTTTCCGGAGCGGGCGTGTACCTTCCCGGGAAGAAGGTGTCGCTGAAGGCGACGGCGGCGCGTGGATACGTCTTCGCCGGATGGTATTCGGACGAGTCCTATTCGCAGCCGATCGACGGAAGCGCCGACTTCCGCACTGCGTCGTATCCGTACGTCGTAGAAGACTCCGACGCGACATTCTACGCGAAGTTCATCCCGACGACCGACGACTGGGCGACTGTCGACGCGACTGCCGAGGCCGAGTACGCGACTGGATCGGAGATCATTCCGATCGCGGTGGCGGCGGACGGAGGGAGCCTTCCGACGGCCAAGGTCGCTGGGCTGCCCTCGGGGTTGAAGTTCACGGCCAAGGAACTCGTCATCAAGGGACGCAACGGCACGGTGGAGCGCGAGTACGCGGCGAACACGATATACGGCACGCCGACGAAGAGCGGAATCTACAACGCGACGGTGACTGTCACCACTGCAGGAAAGGCAAAGGCGGAGAAGACCCTGAAATTCATAGTCCGCAAGGATGGCGAGATCATCCTCGATGCCGTCGCCTCCGCTCCTGGCTGCAAGACCGCCGGCGCCGGCGTGTACGCGGCAGGCAAGAAGGTGTCTCTTAGGGCGACTGCCGCACGCGGGTACGTCTTCGCCGGATGGTACGCCGACTCGGGATTCTCGGTACCAGCCGAGACGCCGGTGGATTTCCGCACGGCGTCCATGTCGTACATCGCGCCAGAGTCCGACACGACGCTGTACGCAAAGTTCGTGGAGTCTTCCGAAGACGGCTCCATCGTGATCGACACGGCGGACTCGTATGCGTATTCCGACGCCGTTGACCTCAAGATCGGCGTCGAGTCGACGAGCCTTCCGAAGGTCACGGTCTCGACTCTTCCCGCTGGCCTCAAGTTCGATGCGTCGACGCTGACGATCAAGAAGGGCTCGGCGACTGTTCCGAAGCCCGGAACCTATCCGGTGACGGTAAAGGCGACGAACGCAACGGTGAAGAAGGCGGTGACGAAGACGTTCTCGATCATCGTGGACAACTTCACGGACGCCAACGGGCTCTTCGTCGGCGGAATCGCCAATGGCCCAGGGGAGAAGTACGTCGCTACCGTCGGCGTGGAAGGAGGCGACCTGCCGTCGCTTGAGCTTCTGGACGAGACGATGAAGCTCAAGGTGTCCGGACTCCCCTCCGGCATGACGTACAACGCGTCCGAGAAGCGCATCGCCGGCGCGCCGTCCAAGGCGGGAACGTTCACCGTGACGCTCACGGTCGGGACGGCTGTCTCGACGTTCACGCTCGTCGTGGAGCCGCTTCCGGCGTGGCTCGTCGGCGACTTCGGATTCGAGCTCGACCTCACCGATGAAAGCGGCGCGACGAACCGCGTCACTTGGCAGGACATGACGGTGACTTCCGCCGGAAAGGTGAGCGGCAGGGGCAGGTGCTTCGCGCTCGCGAAGTCCGGCGACTGGACCGACGCGTGGCTCGGGAGCTGGACTGGACGCATCGTCTCGCGCTCCGGCGAGGGGAACTCCCTCAAGTTCGTCGTCCGCCGCGAGGTCGTGGCGAAGTCCGGCGACGCGACCGTAACATACGTTCTCAACCTCGAGGTGAAGCCCGAAGTCCTCAACGATGCCACTGTGGCGTCGATCTCCGGAGCTCTCGAGCCCATTGACCACGGTATCACCGGCGGCGATGGCGACGGCATTGGCGCCGCAGTGTCCAACGGAGGCGCGAACGTCTGGACGAAGGCCGCGGGCACCTCCGTAGCGCCGGCGTTCGAGTCCGGTCTGGCGATGAACCTGGACATCACGGCTCCGCAGACGAGGGTCTGGGATGCGAATGTGTCGTTCGAGTACGAGGGCACGCTGCACCTCGCGTTCGGGAAGTCCGGAAGCGTCACGTACTACTACGTATCGCCTGAGGACGGGTCCGTTTCCGGTACAGGAACGGCAACGCCCGTGCTCTCCAGCCAGACCGGCGGATCTGGCGGCGGCGGAATCATCGGCGGCGGCGATGCGCCCAAGCCCGCAGGCAACGTCTGGCATTTCCCGGTCGTCTGCGCGCCGAAGGAGAGGACTCCGTTTGTCGCGATCGTTGAGATGAAGGCGTCCGCGGAGGAGAAGACCCTCTCCGCCGAAACGGTTGAGCTCTCCGTGCTGAAGATATGCGCCCGCGAGCGCGATCCGTACTGCGGCTGGGCCGCGGGAACGTTCTACGGCTACCATCTGCTGCGGAACTTCGACAACGGAGGCGCCTCCGGCTACCACAGGGTCGTGAAGATCGCGCTTCCGAAGTCCGGCGGACTCACCATGTACGAAGTCGGCCTCGCGGGGACCGAGCGGATCACGCAGTACTACATGACGACGAACACCGTCGAGGCCGACGGCGCGCGGATGGAGTTCAACGCGTCCTTCAGCACGACGAAGAACTCGTACGGAAACAGCTCTGCTACAATCTCGCGGATATGGGAGACGCTCAGCAACGTGGTGGAGCGCGCGGAGCTCGATGGACTTGCGGTGGGGGTACTCGAGGGAGACGGCAGGGGGCAGCTTGAGGGTTCGCATACATTCGACTCCCACATCTGCCTCGTGAAGTCGCCGTGGCTCGATGACAGGGCCGACGGAATCGTGCTTGGTTTCGCGGACACGAACACGTCCGTGTCGTGCGAGCTCAATCTCAACGAAGGCGGACTTGACGTCGGCTACACGTCCGTCACCGCTGCGCTCAACATCGCGTCCAACGGAGTCGTCGACGTGCGCTTCACTCCGGCAGGCGACGCGACGCTTCCAGGAGAGCTGTACGTGGACGCCGGGAACGGGACGCGCAGGAGGGTGCAGCCTCTCAAGTACTGCTCGTCGAGGCTTGTTCCGTACGAATTCGACGGTTCCGTCCTCAAGGCGTTCGTGACGGTCAGCGGTGCGATAAAGGGCAGGAGCGGCGTTCCGCGCGAGGAGCACGGCGCGTTCTTCTCCGCCGTCGTGAACCTCGAGATCCCGGTCGACGGCGAGGGCAGGGCGGACATTCCCGGCGCGACCTGCTCGCTGCTCGAGGCGCCGGTGGTGTATCCCGTGTACGTGACGCAGTGATTCCACGCGGTTTCCCCGTGATTATAAAAGGGATGTCGTTGCATTTACGAATGGGATGTGTCGTTTCTCCGGTTTTGGTATAATTGACGCAACCAAAGAGAGGAGCCACAGCACATGTTCGTAATTGCATCGATTATAGCCGCGGCGCTCACGCTGCCGCCGTTCGGCGAGGTAAAGGTGGTCGACGAGATCGACTGCACGAAGTCGGACCACCGGTTCGTCGACAGCCCGAAGGGCTCGAGCACGGTGGAGACGGTAGCAGGCAGGCAGTGCCGCGTCCTTCCCGTCCAGGGAGGGAAGTCGTCGTACCTCAACTGGCGCATAGGCGAGGGCAAGGGGCTCAAGCCGAATGGCGCGTACGTTCTCGTGATCGAATATCCCGACGACAAGCCGCGCAGCTACTTTGTGCGCAACTACGGCAACAACTCGCGCCGTTCGTTCTACACGGGCGCGGCCACGGGCGATGCGTACGAGGGGCCGATCGTCCACCACAAGCCGGAGTCGCTCAAGATTCCGCAGAGCGGCGCGTACGAGAAGTGGACGGCCCTCTCGATACTCAGCGAGAAGGCGTCCAACCTGCGCGACCTCGATGCGAAGAAGTCGGAGGCCGCCGGAGTGAAGCAGTTCCTCGACATCGCGACGGAGGGCTTCGACGTCGTCGTCGGACAGTACCGCCGCGAGTGGAACCCCGCCTCGGAGGGCGTCGCCGTGTCGAAGATTCAGCTCTGCGAGATAGTCGACGAGAAGGCGGCGTGGGCGAACGTCAACCTGCCGCCGGCGCCGCTTCCGCGCCGCCACGTGTTCTGGCGCGAGGAGATGAGCGACGGACAGATGGACGCCCAGTGCAAGGGCAACGCGGGCGTTGACTGGTTCGAGCAGAAGTGCAGGGCGATGAAGTTCTTCGGGCAGAACACGTTCTGCAAGGACCTCCTGGAGTTCGGACACAACCAGCATTGGGACTGCAACTGGAAGCAGGGCAAGCCGGGCGGCAAGACGTGGAAGTGGATGTGGGGCACGAAGGGAGAGCTTGCGGACCTCTGGTCGAAGCTCGTTCCGATGGTCGTCGACAAGTACGGCTTCGACATCCTCCCGTACTACGAGTACGCCGGCGCGTCGGGCGATCCGTCCGAGTCGCTCGGTCCGCAGAAGAGGGCGGAGCCGCTCGACATGGACAACAAGCCCGACAGGGCCACGAAGGGCGCAAACTACACGCACATCTGGTGGACGGACGGCTCGCTTCGCGTCGACATAACCGACCCCGACACGATCGAGGAGCTCAAGTACGTGCTCGAAGGCACGATCCTCCGCTACTCCGAGCAGGTCGCGAAGGGCGGCTTCGCCGGAGCCCTGATGCGTCCGAGGCCCGGTCAGTGGGCCGTCGGATTCTCCGACAGGACGCGCGAGAGGTTTGCGAAGGAGGCGAACGGAGGCAAGAGCGTCTCGCGCGACGACCTGAAGCGCGACAAGGCGCTCTACGAACGCTACATCGCGTGGTGGGGCGAGAAGCGCGCGAAGTTCATGGACGAGATTCGCAGGTATCTCGAGGAGAACGGAGTCAAGAACGCTATGGCGATCCTCGAGAACGACGACAGCGAGACTGGACGCTTCCTCGCCGACGCTGACGGAATGGTAACCGACGATCCGGCCGCGTGGAAGGCGCGTCTGCCAGGCAAGAAGTTTACGGACATAAACGATCCGCGGCTCGTCAAGGACCATCTCTTCATGAAGTCGCTCAGGTCTCCTTCCGGAACGTGGGGCCCGTGGGAATGGCAGCACGCCTCGCCCGCGTGCGATCCCGAGCACTACGCCGGGATGAAGAACGTCTGGATCGCGCTTCCGTTCCACGCGCTCTTCACGGTGACGGACCCCGCGTGCTTCTCCGCCTTCGGCAACGCGGACGGAACGGAGACGATCATCCGCCACTACGACCTCAACGAGGGCACGCTCGACGATCTCGGATACGCGATGGCCGACTGGGAGCGCGCCGGAAGGGCGTGCATGCTCTCGGAGATCACCGCGGTCGCGAACGGCGATCCAGTGAACCTCGGCTATCTCATGGGATCGAACTACACGCGCGGCTTCCCCGGTCCGGTGAGGGAGTTCAACCAGAACTTCCTCGCGCTTCCGGCCGTGAAGTCCACTGTCGTGAAGGGCGCGTGCTCCGATCCGGAAGTCGTCCTCCGCGAGATCGACTGTTCCGCGTTCGGCGTGAAGGCGAAGTACTACGCGCTTGTCCACACCGGGCTCGCCGAGAAGCATGACGTCGTCGTCAGGCTGCCGAAGGGAGCGAAGGACTCCGTGGAGTTCCTCGCGTACGGCAGGACGCGTCCGCTGAAGAACGGCGCGCTCGAGTTCAAGAAGCTCAAGCCGCTGCAGCTCATCGCCATCAGGCGCTGACAGCGCGGCGTGACGTCCGGCGTTCCGTTTTTTTGGTACAATAGGGGGTATGGAAGACATCTCCCATGAAAACGGGGCGCCCTGGCTGTCTGAAAAGGTGCTGAGGGCCGCGCCGGCAATTGCCGCCGCGGCCTTTGCCGTGCTTCTCGTCGCGTTTTACGCGAGCCTCATGGAGTACCGCGCCTCGATCGAGACGGACGCGCGGCGCGAGCTCGAGGCGCGCGCGGAACTTGCCGCGATGACGCTCGCCGAGCCGCTGCGCACGCAGGACTTCGCGAGCGTGCATGCGTTCGGAGAGTCGTGCCGCGCGATGGGCTACTACCTCTGCATCACGTCGTCCGCCGGCGGCAGGCTGTTCGCGAACTACCAGGGGGTCGGGCCGACGAAGGTCTCGATCCATGCGTTTGCCCATGCCGGGGAATACGACGTCATGCTCTTCCGCATGCGTGCCGAGGTGTTCGCGCCGTACCGCAAGGCGTATCGGCTCTTTCTCCTCGCCGCGCTTGCTGGCGCCGCCGGCATGTTCTTCTTCTTCTTCGCGTTCTACCGCCAGCGCGTGCGGCTGCGCGAACTCGCGCGCTCAGAGCGCTTCAGGCGCGAGTTCGTAGCGGACGTCTCGCACGAGATCAAGACTCCGCTCACCGGCATACTCGGCGCGGTCGAGATGCTTGGCGACGATCCGCCGGATCCCGCGGTGCGCGCGAGGCTCCTAGGGATGGTCGGCAAGGAGTCGAAGCGCCTCAACGCGCTCGTGCAGCAGATACTCGACCTCGCGCGCCTGGAGCGCGAGGGGGATGCGCTGGACCTCGCGGAAACTGACCTTGCGGACGTCGCGCGGGAGACTGTGGAGTCGATGCGCGAGCGCGCCGAGGGTGCGGGCGTGCGGCTGGAACTGTCCGCAACGCCCGGTGAATGCGTGGCGAAGGTGGACGCGCGGCTTGTCGGCGAGGCGCTTGGAAACCTCGTCGCGAACGCGATAAGGCATTCCGGCTCGCCGACGGTCTCAGTGTCGGTGTCGCGCGCGGCGCGCGGCTTTTCGATTTCCGTCGAGGATCACGGAACCGGAATTCCGCCAGAGCACGTGGAGCGCGTGTTCGAGCGCTTCCACCGCGTCGACCCTGCGCGCGCGGCGGAATCCGGCGGCGCGGGACTCGGACTTGCAATCGTGCGCCGCATCGCGCGCATGCACGGCGGCGAGGCGACGCTTGAGCCGGCGAAGCCGCACGGATGCCGTTTTTCGGTGCTCATTCCGGTCGCTTGAAGTTACACAGGGCAGGGGGAAATTTGCTATACTATTTTGCCAAACGGAGAGTAGCAAGATGAGAGAGTTTGGAGAGATACTTGAAGACGTTCGCGGCAGAATCGCCGCGGCGTGCAAACGCGCGGGGCGGAGCCCCGACGAGGTGGAGATCGTCGCCGTGACGAAGACGCACGGCGCGGAGGTCGTGAAGGAGGCGTGGGACGCAGGACTGACGATCGTCGGAGAGAACAAGGTGCAGGAGGCGGCGTGGAAGAAGCCGGCGAGCGTGTCGGGTCCGTCGTGGCACCTCATCGGGCACCTCCAGTCGAACAAGGTCCGCCACGCGCTCGAGCTGTTCGACTTCATCCATTCCGTCGACTCGGTGAAGCTCGCGGACAGGATAAACCTCATTGCGGACGAGACCGGCGCGTCCCCGCACATCCTTCTCGAGGTAAACGTCTCGGGGGAGAAGTCCAAGAGCGGGATGAAGCCCGAGGACGTCCGCTCGGCGGTCGAGCACATCGTCTCGGAGTGTCCGCGCGTCACGCTCGAGGGGCTTATGACGATGGCGCCTTTCAGCGAGAACCCGGAGGACGCGAGGCCGTACTTCCGCCGGCTGCGCGAGCTGCGCGACTCGCTCGAAAGCGAGCTCGGGGTCGGGCTCCCGAGGCTGTCGATGGGGATGAGCGGAGACTACGAGGTCGCCGTCGAAGAGGGCGCGACATGGGTGAGGCTCGGCACGGTGCTTTTCGGCGAGAGGCCGAAGGTGAAGCGCGTTGCGTCGTCAGACGGCGACGACGGGTCGACCCCGTGCGGTGATTCGGACACGTACGCGGGCTTCGGAGGGCTCGACTCCTATTCCGGAGCTGGTCCGACGGCGAAGATTCTCGACTGACCGCGTCAACTTTAGCCTTGTCCATTTCGGTCAATATTTGGTACAATTTCAGTCAGAAGGGTTAAGGCGCGGCGGTTTGCCGTAAAGCCGCGCGCCTCGTGTCCGTTCGAATAAGGTCGCAAGAAGTGAAAACAGTCAAGAGTCCATTCAAGTTCAAGGGCGGGGTTCATCCCGACTACAACAAGGAACTCGCGCGTGGCAAGGCCATCGAGACGATGCCTGTCCCGGCGGAGCTGGTCGTCTCGATGAGCCAGCACCTCGGCGCGCCGGCGAAGTGCGTCGTGAAGGCGGGCGACTATGTCGCGAAGGGACAGCTCCTCGGCGAGAAGAACGGCTTCATATCGGTGCCGGTGTACGCTTCGGCGGCAGGGCTCGTAAAGTCGGTCGAGCCGCGTCTCGGCCCGGCCGGCGGCAAGGCGCTCGCAGTCGTGATCGACACGACCGCTCCCGCGCCCGAGGGCTTTGACGCCTCCGAGTGCACGCTCCCCCCGCTCGACTGGAAGACCGCGACGAAAGAGGAGCTCCTCGCGCGCGTCAACGACGCGGGAATCTGCGGAATGGGCGGCGCGGGCTTTCCAACGTGCGTGAAGCTCAATCCCCCGCCCGGCAAGCGCTGCGAATACCTCATCCTCAACGGTGCGGAGTGCGAGCCGTACCTCTGCGCCGACCACCATCTCATGCTCGAGCGGGCGGACCGCGTCCGCCTCGGCGTTGAGATCATGCGCAAGGTGCTCGGCATGCCCGCCGTCAGGATCGCGATCGAGGCGAACAAGCCGGACGCGATAGCGGCGATGGAGAAGGCTTTCGCCGACATCGACGGCAACGTCGAGATAGTCGTGCTTCCGGTGCTGTATCCGCAGGGCAGCGAAAAGCACCAGATCTTCGCTACTGTCGGACGCGTCGTGCCCGAGCCGCCGGCGCTGCCGATCGACGTCGGATGCGTCGTCGAGAACGTCGGCACGGTCGCCGCGATAGCGGACGCGGTGGAGAAGGGGCACATCCTCCTCTCGCGCGTCACGACGGTTTCGGGCGATGCCGTCGCCGAGCCGAAGAACGTCGAGGCGCCGCTCGGGACGAAGTACGCGGACCTCATCGCGTTCTGCGGAGGCGAGAAGGGACATGTCGCCAAGCTGATCTCCGGCGGAACGATGATGGGCTTCGCCGTGTCGACGGCCGAGATCGCGACGACCAAGACGACCTCGGGTCTGCTGCTCCTTTCTGACAGCCGTGTCTTCCAGTACAGCTCGCAGGCATGCATAAACTGCGGCAGGTGCGTGAGGGCGTGTCCGATGAACCTGAACGCCGCGGAGATCGCAAAGGCGGTCGAGGCGGACGACATAAAGGCCGCGGAGGACGCGCATGTGATGACGTGCATCGAGTGCGGTGCGTGCAGCTTCAGCTGCCCCGCGTACCGTCCGATAACCCAGTTCTGCCGCCGCGCGAAGAACTCGATCCGCGCGCGCATCGCCGCGGAGAAGGCGAAGGCCGCAGCGGCCGCGGGGAAATAGTTAGGTGGTTAGGTAGTTGGGTAGTTAGGTGGTTATTAGGTAGTTGGGTAGTTAGGTGGTTGGATAGTTAGGTGGTTTAAGGAGAAAACGATGAAGCCAAAGGAGACAGCAGAGCATTTCATTCTGAGTTCGAGTCCGCACGCGCACGCTAACTCGAGCGTGTCGCGCATCATGCTAGACGTGATAATCGCGCTTCTTCCGACGACGGCGATGGGCATCTTCTTCTTCGGGATGCCGGCGGTCTGGACGATTGCGACATGCGTCGCGACGTGCGTCCTCACCGAGGCGCTCTGCCGCATGGCGATGAAGCGCGAGTCGACGGTAGGCGACCTTTCGGCCGTCGTCACGGGACTTCTCCTCGCGCTGAACCTCCCGGCGGGGATTCCGCTCTGGATGGCCGTCGTCGGTTCGGTGTTCGCGATAGGCGTCGCCAAGCAGGTCTTCGGCGGGCTCGGGATGAATCCGTTCAACCCGGCTCTCGCAGCGCGCGCGTTCATGCTCATCTCGTTTACGGGTCCGATGACAACGTGGCTCAAGCCGTTCTGGTGGCGCACTCCCGACGCGATGACTACGGCGACGCCGCTCGCCTCGATGAAGACGATGTTTGCCGCCGAGGCGGCGACAACGGCGTCTCCGCACGGACTGTGCAGCGCCGCCACGGGAGGCCTGGAGGGCATCTGGAACCTCGCCATCGGCAACGTCCCCGGATGCATCGGCGAGGTGTCGGCGATCGCGCTCGCGATCGGCGCTGCGTACCTGCTCGTGCGCAAGGTGATCACGTGGCACATCCCGGTGTCGTTCATCGCGACGGTGTTCGTCTACTCGCTCATTGCGGGCGGAGCGCCGGCGATGGCGCAGGTCTTGGCGGGCGGCGTGATGATCGGCGCGTGCTTCATGGCGACGGACTACGTGACCTCTCCGACCACGGCGAAGGGCAAGCTCGTGTTCGGCTTCGGGTGCGGACTCCTCTGCATGCTGATCCGCCAGTTCGGCGGATATCCCGAGGGATGCTCGTTCGCGATTCTCATCATGAACGCCGTCTGTCCGCTCATCAACCGCTTCACCCAGCCGAAGCCCTTCGGAGCCAAGTGAAGTCGGCCTGGATTCTTCGGGGACATTCCCCGTGGAAACCTTCTGGCCCTGAATGACTCCAGCTGAATTCATAGACGATCCGAACTGGGCGGCGTTTCTTCCTGAAATCGACCGCGCGGCGAAGTCCCGTGCGCTTCCAACGCACGAGGACTGCTCGCCGATCGACCCCGAGTCGGCCGCGATGCACCTGAGGAAGGGCGGCACTCTCGGACTTATGGACGGATACGAGGAGCGCCCCGGACAGATCGACATGCTCTCCGCCATCGTGCGGGCGTTCAACTCGCGCGAGCACCTCATGATCGAGGCAGGAACCGGCGTCGGCAAGTCGCTCGCCTATCTGATTCCGTCCATCCTCTGGGCCGCGGCCAACGACACGCCCGTCGTGATCTCGACGGCGACCCGCAACCTGCAGAGCCAGCTCATCGGGTCCGACATCCCGCGCGCGCTGCGCGTTCTCGGCGACGGCGCGGCGAAGTTCCGCGTCGCGCTTCTCAAGGGGCGCACCAACTACCTGTGCCTGCGCGCCGTCGGAGACTTCTTCTCTGGCGGATACTGGACGATGTCGAAGGAGGAGCAGGACGAGATGCCGCACTTCATCGACTGGCTGAAGTCAACGCCCGACGGTGATCTCGACCGCTACGAGGGACTCCAGCGGAGTCTTCTCACGTGCCCGGGCGAGGAATGCGGTGGCAGGAGGTGTCCGTTCTACTCTCGCTGCTTCGTCTACCGCGCGCGCAAGAAGGCGGCGGAGGCGGACCTCATAATCGCCAACCATTCACTCGTCCTCGCCGAGGCCACGGGCGGCAACGCGACGATCCTGCCAGCCTACGGGCGGCTTGTCCTCGACGAGGCGCACAACCTCGAGGCGATTGCGACGGAATACCTGAGCTACGAGTTCTCCATGCCTGCGCTCGCGCGCCTCCTTAACCGGCTCATCCGCCGCGGGAAGGGAAAGCGCGGAAGGGCCGGCGGCATACTCGCCTCGGTGGAGCGCCAGCTCGCCAAGGGAATACTCTCCGGCTCCGACGTCGGAAACCATGTCCGGCGACTGCTCACGGAAGCGTCCTCGCTCGTCGTTCGCGTCACGGATTCCGCAGACGAGATGCTCTCGCTCGCGGAGGCGCAGGTGCTGGCGGACCACACGCGGGAGATTATCCGCTACCGCGGTCCGCTCGACATGAAGGACGCCCACGCGCGCTTCGACGACGCCGTCGCCGCGATGGTGACTCTTCTGCACGACCTCCGCGACACGCTGGACGATGCGGCCGCGCCCGGCGAGATGAATTTCATGGCCGACCTCTCGACGCAGGTAGGCGGCATGGCCGAGAGCTTCGTGTCGTTCGCGAACGAGGCGGATTTCGTGGTGTCCGGGGACAGGGATACCCACGTCTACTGGGCGGAGCGCGTGCGGCTCGAGAAACGCCGGCGCTACGTGCGGCTAGTCGCCGCTCCGCTCTCAGTCGCCGACGCGCTGAGAAAGCTCCTCTACGACCTCAAGGATTCCGTCGTGATGTCGTCCGCCACGCTCAGGGTCGGCAACGACTTCAAGTACATGTGCAGACGGCTCGGCTTCTTCGACCCCGCGGACCGCGAGCAGCGAGCATCGACCCCCGAGCAACGCTACCGCTGCCTGACGGCGGCTTCGCCATTCGACTACCTGAGGCAGTGCCTCGTCGTTGCGCCGGACTGCCTGCCCGATCCGTCTGCCGACGCGCCCGGCTACGCCTCCGCGCTCGCGGGGATGATGAAGGACCTCTTCGCGGCTACCGAGGGTCGTGCGCTCGTGCTGTTCACGAGCTACGAGATGATGAAGGCCGTTGCGGACCTCGCCGCTGTTCCGCTCTCCGAGGCCGGCATACGCCTGCTCGTGCAGGGCGAGGGCCTTTCGCGCGAGTCGATGACGCAGGTCCTGAAGGACAACGCCAAGGTAGTCCTTTTCGGAGCGCAGTCGTTCTGGGAGGGAGTTGATGTCGCAGGCGAGGCGCTCAGCTGCGTCGTGATAGCGAGGCTTCCGTTCGCGCAGGTGGGCGATCCCGTTGTCGAGGCGCGCGGAGAGAAGGTCGAGCGCGAAGGCGGCAGCCCATTCCGCGACTACGCGCTCCCAGAGGCGGTGATTCGCTTCCGGCAGGGGTTCGGACGCCTCATACGCACGAAGTCGGACCGTGGGGTCGTCGTGGTGACGGATCCGAGAATCGTGACGAAGAACTATGGCGCGGTGTTCAGGAAGTCGATCCCTGCATCCGTGCACACAGTGGTGTCGTCCGACGAGCTGCTCGACCGCGTCTCGGGATTCTTCTCCTGAAGCCTGCTACGGGCGAACCTCAGCCCACTTCGCGTCAAGGCGCTTCTCGCTCACCGGAATCGCCGCACGCACCTCAGGCGCGAACACCGAGACGCGGAACTCCTCCACCATCCAGCGGTATTCCGCGAGCGCTTCGCGGTCGATCTTCGCGTCCTTCGAGACGATTGCCTCGCGGTAGCGCTCCCAGAAGGGCGCGACGCGCAATTCCTTCGCGCGGTCTCCCGACGGATTCGACCTCGCGCGGTCTACGCGCACCGCGATCGCCTTCATGTAGCGCGCGTAGTGGCGAAGCCGCTCCGGGGAGACGGCGCGCAGAAAGCCCGGGAACACGAGCCACGCGAGCTGGGTGTCTATAGAGTCGGCGACGTCTTCCGCCGCGTTCGAGCGTGCGAGCGCGTCCGAGCAGTTCGCTGCGGCGTCCAGCGCGGACGCGAACAGCGCCTCGATCTCCGCCTTCGCCGCGGCAAATGCGCCGCGCCGGTCCTTGAGTCGCGACTCGAATTCGTCCTTGTCGCGCACGGTGGGAAGTCCGTCGACCATCGACGACCTTACGGCCGACCAAAGTATGTCCGAGCCGATGCGCTCGGAGTCGTATCCGATTGACTTCAGGTACAGCGCCGCGCCGAGCGAGAGGCGCTTCGTCTGGAACGTCGGGCGCGACTTGCCCGCGATCCTGATGCACATCAGCCGCGCGACGCCCGCCGCGTGCGAGCGCGCGGCCTCGGCGGCCGACTTGAAGAGACGCACGACAACGCCGTCGCCGCAGTCCGAGAGCGCGGGGTAGTGCGCGAGCGTCCAGTCGCCGCTGCGCGACTCGACCTGCTCCGCGACTGCACCGAAATCCCAGTCGACGTGCTTCGCCGCTTCGCCCTGGAGGGGCTTTCGGCCGGACGACGCACCTGCCGCGGCGAGGGCTTCGTCGAGGCTGCGGGTGTCGGCGATGATGCGGCCGTCTTCGTCCTTGATCCTGTAGCGGACTATCAGATGCGGCGGATACTTCACGTTGGCCCACGCGCTCTCTGGGACTATGATTCCGTTGTGGTCGCGCAGCAGCTTCCTGAGCGCGTCGGCGAGCGGCGTGTCGTCCGGACGGAGAAGCGGCGCGAGAATCGAGACTGTGTCCGAGATCGGCGAGACGACGCGCCGCAGCGATGAGGGAAGCGAGCTGAGCAGGAACGCTAGTTTCTCCGGGAGCGCGCCTGGAACGAGCCAGTCGGCGTTCCACAGCGCGAGCGCGCCGGCGTCCGCCTTCGCGACGGTGCACGTTATGCCGTCCGTCGCAGGATCGTCCGGCGTGTGGCGGTACGAGAGCGCGAGTCGGGCCTGGCCGATGCGGAGCGAGTCTGGGAACGCCGAGTTGGAGGTGCCGACCTTCGGGAGCCATTTGCGCCTGTCGAGCCTGAAGCGCGACTTCTCCTCGTCCGTTGCGGACCAGAGCCACTTCGCAAGGTCGCGCGCCGAGACTATCTCTGGCGGAACCGCGGCGTCGAAGTGAGCGGCGAGCGCGTCTTCGTCGAAGAGCTCAGGACGCCTCATGCGCTCCGCGCGGCGGAGCATCTCGGCGATGACGGACGAGTTCTCGCGCACTTCGCGCGGGGGATGTGGGAACTCGCGCCGGACGAGTCCGCAGAGGATGAAGAGCCTTCGCGACACGACGGGGTCGATTCTGCTGTAGTCGCGGCGCCGCGCCGGGACGATGACGAGTCCGTAGAGCGTCACCTGCTCCGTCGCGCGGACGAATCCGTTCGCCGCGTCCCACTCCGGCTCGCGGTAGCTGCGCTTCACCACGTCGGCGGCGATGGACTCGATCCAGCGCACGTCTATGACTGCGGCGTTGCGCGCGAAGAGGCGGGAGGTGTCGACAAGTTCGCCTGCGACGATCCATTCGGGAGCGTGGTTTACGGTCCGCTGTTCGTGGTTTGCGGGGCGTGGCGCGCGAGTCTTCTTCGTCAGGACCGAGCTTGGATGCAGGGCGAAGCGAAGGGCGTGTGCGCCGCGGTAGTCGTGTTCCTCGGGATCGAGGTGTCCGATGCGCGAGAGGAGCCCCGTCATGAGCGCTCGGTGGAGCGAGTCAGGCCCGCCGTTGTCGCTCTCCACGTCGAGTCCGAGGCGCTTCGACAGTTCCGCGAGCTGACGCGACAGGTCGCGCCATTCGCGCATCTTCGGATACGAAAGGTACGTCTTCTTCGCGAGCTTGCGCAGCTGCGACTGCGAGAGCGTCTTCGTCTGGTCGTCCCACCAGTTCCAGAGCGCGAGCGTTCCGAGGAAGTCGGAGCCCGGACGCCTGAACTGCGCATGCGCCTGGTCCGCCTTCTCGCGCTCCTCCACCGGACGCCGCTTCGGGTCGTCGCAGCTCATCGCGGCGACGACGGGGATTGCGGAGGGGAGCGTCGCGAATTCGGAGGCGGCGATGAGCATGCGCGCGAGGCGCGGCTCAACGGGGATGCGCGCGAGGCGGCGTCCCGTTTTCGTGAGCGCGATGTCGTGTTCGGCGTCGTGCTGTATCGCGCCGAGTTCGAGGAGCTCCTTGAGTCCTTCGCGCACCATCGCCGGTTTCGGAGGGTCGATGAACGGAAATTCCTCGATGTTGCCGAGGCCAAGGTCGAGCATCGTGAGGATGACGCCGGCGAGCGAAGAGCGAAGGACTTCCGGCGGAGTGTACTTCTCGCGCGATTCGAAGTCCTCCTCCGAGTAGAGACGCACGCACGTGCCGGGTCCGAGCCTTCCGCACCTTCCCGCGCGCTGCTTCGCCGAGGCCTGCGAGACGGGCTCGATCTGCAGGCGCTGCACCTGTGTGCGGTGGATGTAGCGCGAGATGCGCGCGAGGCCGGAGTCTATGACTGCGCGGATTCCAGGAATAGTCACCGAGGTCTCCGCGACGTTCGTCGCGAGGACGACGCGGCGGCGCGGCGAGAGGCGGAACGCGCGCTGCTGCTCGCCGGAGGGCAGGGACGCGAGAAGGGGGATGATGTCGTCCGCGGCGAAGGAGGGCGTGTGGCGCAGGTGGTCGGCCGTCTCGCGGATGTCTCGCTCGCCAGGGAGGAACACCAGCACGTCGTCCTTCGGCGGGAGTGTCGCGAGCGCGGCGGTTACGTCGCGCGCGAGGTCGCGCTCCTCGCGGTCCGGCGGCTCCATGTACCGCACCTCGATGGGGAAGAGCCTTCCAGGGACCGATATCGCCGGCGCGCCGTTGAAGAATGCGGAGAAGCGCTCGGAGTCGAGCGTCGCGGAGGAGACGATCACCTTCAGGTCGCGGCGTTTCGCGAGGATGCGCTTGAGGATGCCGAGGAGGAAGTCGACGTTGAGCGTGCGCTCGTGCGCTTCGTCGACGATGATCGCGTCGTAGGCGCGGAGGAGGGGATCTGCGCGCGTCTCGGCGAGAAGGACTCCGTCGGTCATGAACTTGACGCGGGTGGAGTCGGAGAGTTTTCTCGCGAACCTGTGCTGGTATCCGACGGTCGCGCCGACCTCGCATCCGAGCTCCTCGGCGACGCGTTCCGCGACGGTGACGGCGGCGAGTCGGCGAGGCTGGGTGCAGGCGATGCGGCGCCCGTGCGCGCCGAGTCCGAGCTCCATAGCCATCTTCGGCAGCTGCGTCGTTTTCCCCGAGCCGGTGTCGCCGCAGACGATAACGGCCTGGCTGCGGCGGAGCGCGTCCATGATCTCCGCGCGGTGCGCTGAGATCGGCAGCTCCTCCGGGTATCGCAGCGTGATTCCGCCGTCTTCTCTCTCGGTCTCCGTCATATGGCGGATATTATACCAAATCGCAATTCGGAGATAGCTGGATCGACCGGCAAATTCGAAAATTACCTTTGCGGATTTTGTCCGCATATATTTGCCGATAATTTCCGTTCCATTTTTGCAGTTTCGTGTATAATCTTCGGTGCATCGACGGACCGTCCCGCACGATGCACAAGGAGACGCATACATGAGACACATCAGACTCGCCGCGTTCGTTTCTCTTGCCGCCGTGATTTCGGCGACGCAGACGCTTTTCTCCGAAACCGAGGGGAGGCGCTGGACCGCCTGCGGATGGGGCGGAGGCGGATGGTTCTGGAGCTCCGCGGCCGATCCGCTTGATCCCGACGTGTTCTACATGGGCGGTGACGTGGACGGCGTGTGGAAGACTGTCGACGGAGGCGAGAGCTGGCTTTTCGCGAACAGGGGGCTGTCAAACTACGCGGTCTACTCGCTCGCCGTCGCGCCGTCCAACGGAGACAGGGTCTACGCACTCACCGGGAACGGAGTGTGCGCGTCGTCCGACGGCGCGGCGCACTGGACGCACTGCGCGGCGACGAAGGGCCTCGGAATCATCGCCGGACGCGACGGATCGGTCCACGCAATCGCGGTCGATCCGAGCAATCCCGACGTTGTATACGCGGGAGGCAAGAACGGGAAGGCCGCGAAGTCGACGGACGGCGGCACGAGCTGGAAGACGATGTCGTATGGCGGCGAGTCCGGCGGGGCGGTCTGCACAATCGCTGTCTCTGGTCGCGATCCGCGCACCGTGCTCCTGTGCAGCAGGAACGGCGGACTCTACCGTTCCGTTGACGCGGGCTCGTCGTGGTCGCGCGTATCCTCCGCTCCGTCGTCCGCGCGCGCCGTCTTCTGGGCGGGACCTGCCGCCCCGCGGAAATGGTACGGCGCGTTTGGCGCGGACGCGGTGCATGTCTCGCAGGACGACGGCGCGACGTGGGCGAAGCTCGGCGAGTCGTCTTCCTACGAGTGCCGCGACGTGGTGTGCAGCGCCGTGGATCCGCTCGTCGTGCACGCGCTGTTCGCGAGCGGATACAGCACTTTCATATCCACCTCGCGCGACGGCGGCGGGAGCTGGACGCGCAGCTGGAACTTCGCGTACGACCACGCGGCGAATCCGACGCTGCCGGGACAGGGCGCGAACGGAAGCTTCAGCGGACTCAAGAACCTTTCGATAAGCCCGGCGGATCCCGACCGCATCCACGCGCCCGGGAACTGGAACCCGGTGATGTCGCACGACGGCGGGAGGACTTGGCGCGAGAGCTGCAGTGGTGCGGACATCTCGTGCCACCACGATCTGCAGTTCCTCGGGTCGGACGTCTACACCGCGACGATGGACGAGGGCACGCTGCGCACGTCCGACCGCGGCGCGACGTGGAGCGGACTCTGTCCGACGGTGTGGAAGGCGGGGCTTAGCGGACACCACTGGCGCGTGATCGCGCAGCGCCTCGCGAACGGAAACACGCGCGTCGTTTCGTCCGTCTCTCCGTGGGCGAACGCGGGGATCACCTATCCGGTCAAGGTCGTGTGGAGCGAGGACGGAGGCCGCACCTTCACCGAGGCGACCGGCCTGCCCGACTACCGTCCTACCGCCAACACGATGTGGGGTGAAGGACACGGAAGGGCCATGGCGGCCGATTCCAACAATCCCGACGTCATCTATCTCGGCATCGACGCTGATCCGACGCAGGGCAGGTGCGGCGGAGGCGTGTTCAGGTCGACGGACGGAGGAAAGTCCTTCTCGCAGCTTCCGAACCAGCCCGCGTCGCGCCGCATGTTCTACGGCCTTGCGGTTGATCCGACGAATTCGAAACGCATCGTGTGGGGTGCGTGCGGAGACAACTCGGGAGTCTACGTCTCGAACGACGCAGGCGCGAGCTGGCAGAAGAAGTCTTGGATCGGAGACTGGATCTACAACGTCGAGATAACGCCTTCCGGTACGATATACGCGTCCGGCGGAAGCCTCTACCGCAGCACGGACCACGGCGAGAACTTCGCGGTCGCGGGTTCGTTCTCGGGCGGCACGGTGCTTGGCATCGCCGTCGATCCCGCGGACGAGCGGCGCGTATGGGTATCCGTCGCGCCTTGGTCTGACGATGCGACGGGAGGGATATACGAGACGACGGACGGATGTCGCACCTGGCGCGAGATATCTGGCGACATTGGCTTCATCCAGCCGCGCGTGTTGCGGTACGATCCAGAGGGGCACGAACTGTGGGCCGCGGGAAACGGACTGTTCCGGACGAAGGTCGACGGCGTTGAAAGCGTCGACGGCATAGCGGAAGACGCCGTGGAGCGTCCGGTGATAGGGGGACTGGATGCTGCGTCCGGAGCGATCTCCGTCGCGAACGCGGAAAAGGACGTGTCCTACGCCGTCTACGCGTGCGAACTGCTCGGCGGGGATTTCTCGCCCGCTGGCAGGCGGGTTCGGGCGAAGTCGGACGGGGCGCTCGAGCTAGGGATAGAAGTGTCCGCGCTTCCTCCGTCCATGTTCTTCAAGGTCGTCGCGTTCCCGCCCGAGACCACCGGCATCCTGCACAGGTGACGCGGTGCGGCGGACTCCCGCATATTTTCGCGCTTCGCGTGCGCGCGCTGTGCGGAAATATGGTAGAATATTGGAAAACAACAATCCAACAAAAGGAGTGCATCAATGAGCGGAGGCCTTATCTTTTTCGCCATACTGGCGTTCATCGTCCTCGTCGCGGTTCTCAAGACCGCGGTGATCGTGCCGCAGAAGACGGCGTACATCGTTGAGCGGCTGGGCAAGTACCGCTGCACGCTCGACGCCGGCTTCCACATCCTCGTCCCGTTCTTCGACAGGATCGCCTACCGCCACACGCTCAAGGAGCAGGCGATCGACGTTCCGCCGCAGGAGTGCATCACGAAGGACAACATTGCGGTGTCCGTTGACGGAATCCTCTACATGCAGGTGATGGATCCCGCGAAGGCGTCGTACGGAATCGGAAACTACCTCTTCGCGACGACTCAGCTTGCGCAGACCACGATGCGTTCCGAGATGGGCAAGCTCGACCTCGACCGCAGCTTCGAGGAGCGCACCTCGATCAACGCGGCGATCGTTGCGGCCGTCGACAAGGCGTCCGACCCCTGGGGCATCAAGGTGACGCGCTACGAGATAAAGAACATCACCCCGCCGCGCACGATCCGCGACGCGATGGAGAAGCAGATGCGCGCCGAGCGCGAGAAGCGCGCGATGATCGCAGAGTCCGAGGGCGAGCGCCAGGCGAAGATCAACCGCGCCGAGGGCGAGAAGCAGGAGGCGATCAACCTCTCCGAGGGCGAGAGGCAGCGCAAGATCAACGAGGCCGAGGGCCGCGCGAAGGAGATCCTTCTCGTCGCCGAGGCGCAGGCTGCCGGAATCCGCAAGGTCGCGGAGGCGATCAACTCGCAGGGCGGCATCGAGTCCGTCAACATGCAGCTCGCCCAGCAGTACCTCCAGCAGTTCGGCAACCTCGCGAAGACGAACAACACGATGATCATCCCGTCCGACCTCGCCAACGTGGCAGGCGTCATCAAGGCCTGCACGTCCATCGTCGGCAAGGTCGAGAAGGCGTGAGCGTCGGCGGGCGGATCCTCGACGCCGTCTGGCCGCGGCGGTGCGAGGTCTGCGGGGCGGATGTCGACAGACCGGGGCGGTACATCTGCGCCGACTGCCTGAACCGCGTTCCATTCGTGCGTCCGGAAGATGGCGTCTACGAGATTCCGGACGCCGCGAGCGCCGTCCGCTTCGAGTGCGAGACGCGCGAGATGATACTCGGCTTCAAGTTCAACCGGCGCGTGTGGCTGAGGGACGACTTCGCGGACTGGCTCGAGGCCGCCGCGGCGTCCCGCTTCGACCTTGCCGCCGTAGATCTCGTCGTCCCGATGCCGACGACGGTTCGTCACCGCATGGACCGCGGCTACAATCCGTGCGATCTGCTGGCGCGCGAGCTTGCGCGGCGCATGTGCCGCGTCTGCCGGCGCGTCCTCGCGAGGTGCGGGAAGTTCGCGCGCCAGGGCTCTCTCAACGAAGAGGAGCGGCTCGAGAACGTGAAGGGCACTTTCGCGGTGAGGTGTCCGGAGTACGTCCGCGGCAGGACCGTCCTTGTGGTGGACGACATAATGACCACTGGTGCGACACTTGCGGAGTGCGCCAGGACGCTGAAGGCATCGGGCGCATCGCGCGTCTGGAGCGTAACGTTGGCGCGCAGCGTCCGCACATGACCGACTTCGGACGATAAGGCGCTGTAATCCGCGGATGAGGCGTAATTTTGCGGAATTATGTCGTCCTCAGAAAAGACTTCATTTTCCCACTCCACGCGCCGCGGCAATTTGGTATAATATTCGTCCGATTGCAAACATTTTCAAATTGAAAGGCAGTTGGCTATGAAGCGTGCGGACATTGACAAGGTCCTTATCATCGGTTCTGGCCCGATCGTAATCGGGCAGGCTTGCGAATTCGACTATTCCGGAACGCAGGCGTGCAAGGCCCTGAGGGCCTGCGGATACAAGGTCGTCCTGGTGAACTCCAATCCGGCGACCATTATGACGGACCCGGTGATGGCGGACGCCACGTACATCGAGCCGCTCAACGAGGCGCGTCTCGAGCAGATAATCGAGAAGGAAAGGCCCGATGCCATTTTGCCGAACCTCGGCGGGCAGACGGGCCTTAATCTTTCCATGGAGCTCGCGAAGAAGGGCATCCTCGACAAGTACGGCGTGAAGGTCATCGGCGTCAACCTCGGCGCGATCGAGCGCGGAGAGGACCGCGAGATCTTCAAGGAGACGATGCAGAAGCTCGGCATCGAGACGCCGAAGTCGGGCATCGTCCACTCCGTTGAGGCGGCTATCAACCTCGTCCACGACACGATCGGCTACCCGGTCGTCGTCCGTCCCGCGTACACGATGGGCGGAGCGGGCGGAGGCTTCTGCTACAACGACGAGGAGCTGCAGACGATCTGCGCCCGCGGACTCGACGCCTCGCTCACGCACCAGTGCCTCATCGAGGAGTCGATCCTCAACTGGGAGGAGCTCGAGGTCGAGGTTGTTCGCGACGCCAAGAACCAGATGATCGCTGTGTGCTTCATCGAGAACATCGACGCGGTGGGCGTGCATACGGGCGACAGCTTCTGCGCGGCGCCGTTCCTCACGATCTCCAAGGACCTCGAGGAGAGGCTGAAGCGCGACGCGTTCAAGATCGTCGAGGCGATCGGCGTCATCGGCGGGACGAACGTGCAGTTCGCGCACGATCCGAAGACGGGCCGCGTCGTGATCATCGAGATCAACCCGCGCACCTCCCGCTCGTCGGCGCTCGCCTCGAAGGCGACCGGCTTCCCGATTGCGCTCGTCTCCGCCAAGCTCGCCTCGGGCATGACGATGGACGAGATTCCCTACTGGCGCGACGGAACGCTCGAGAAGTACACGCCGGACGGGGACTACGTCGTCCTCAAGTTCGCGCGCTGGGCGTTCGAGAAGTTCCGCGCAGTCGAGGACAAGCTCGGCACGCAGATGAAGGCCGTCGGCGAGGTGATGTCCATCGGCAAGACGTACAAGGAGGCCTTCCAGAAGGCTATCCGCGCGCTCGAGCGCGGCAGGGCGGGCCTCGGCTTCGTCAAGAACTTCCACGACCTCTCGCTCGAGGAGCTTCTCAAGCTCCTCTCCGTTCCGAACTCCGAGCGCCACTTCCAGATGTACGAGGCGCTCAGGAAGGGCGCGACGGACGAGCAGATCTTCGCGCGCACCGGCGTGAAGGCGTACTTCGTCCAGCAGATGCGCGAGCTCGTTCAGGAGGAGGAGGAGATCCTCAAGCACAAGGGCGCGAAGCTCCCCGACGACATGCTCGTCCAGGCGAAGAAGGACGGCTTCAGCGACAAGTACCTCGCGCAGCTCCTCGGCATCGCGGAGAAGGAGATCCGCGACCAGCGCAAGGCGCTCGGATGCAAGGAGCGCTGGTTCGCGGTTCCCGTGTCGGGAGTCGAGGGCCAGTCGTACTACTACTCGACATACAACGATCCGAAGCCGGGACACGCCGCGTTCGGCGAGGCGCCGGTGTCGTCCAACCCGAAGAAGGTGATGATTCTCGGCGGAGGGCCGAACAGGATCGGACAGGGAATCGAGTTCGACTACTGCTGCTGCCACGCCGCGATGGCGATGCGCAAGATGGGCTACGAGACGATCATCGTCAACTGCAACCCCGAGACGGTCTCGACGGACTACGACACGTCCGACAAGCTCTACTTCGAGCCCGTCACGGTCGAGGACGTCCTGCAGATCTACGAGGCCGAGAAGCCGATGGGCGTGATCGTCCAGTTCGGCGGGCAGACCCCGCTCAACATCGCGCGCGGACTCCAGGAGGCCGGGTGCAGGATCCTCGGCACGTCCGTCGACTCGATCGACGACGCGGAGGACCGCGATCTCTTCCACTCCATCATGGACCGCCTCGGCATCCCGATGCCGGAGTCGATGATGGCGAGCGACATCGACGGCGCGCTCAAGTGCGTCGAGAAGCTCGGCTACCCGATCATCATCCGCCCCTCGTTCGTCCTCGGCGGACGCGGAATGGAGGTCATCTACGACGAGTCTGCCCTGCGCGAATACGTCGCGAAGGCCGTCGGCGTGACGCCCGACCGTCCGCTCTACCTCGACCGCTTCCTCCACCACGCGCTCGAGTGCGAGGCTGACGCGCTTTCGGACGGCAAGGACATCTTCATCCCGGCGATCATGCAGCACGTCGAGCTCGCGGGCATCCACTCCGGCGACTCCGCGTGCGTGCTGCCGCCCGTGTCGATCAGCGAGAAGAACAAGGCGACTATCCTCGACTACACGCGCCGCATCGCGACGGAGCTCAAGGTCGTCGGACTCATGAACATGCAGTTCGCGATCGAGGACGACAAGGTGTACGTCATCGAGGCGAATCCGCGCGCGAGCCGCACGGTTCCGCTCGTGTCTAAGGTCGGCGGAGTCCAGATGGCCGGCATCGCGACGCACCTCATGCTCGGCGACACCGTGAAGTCGATGGGCCTCGACAAGAAGCACGTCGTCCCGTACTTCGGCGTGAAGGAGGCGGTGCTGCCGTTCGACAAGTTCCCGGAGGTCGACCCCGTTCTCGGACCGGAGATGCGCTCCACGGGCGAGGTTCTCGGTCTTGCGGACAACTTCGGCCTTGCGTACTTCAAGTCGCAGGAGGCCGCGGGCGCGCCGCTTCCGACGAAGCCTGGACGCGTCCTCGTCTCGCTCACGCAGAAGCAGGCCGACATCGAGTCCGCCGTCAAGAAGCTCGTGGACCTCGGCTTCACGATCCTCGCGACCGAGGGCACGGCCAACTGGCTCCGCGACCTCGGCATTCCGGCGTATCCCGTCGCGAAGATCGGCGAGGGGCGTCCCGACTGCCTCGACGTCGTCAAGAACCGCGAGGTCTCGCTCGTCATCAACACTCCGTCGGTGAAGGCGAACTCCATCGAGCACCTCGGGCGCATCCGCAAGGCGTGCATCAAGTACAAGGTGCCGTACCTCACGACCATCGCCGCGGCCTACGCCGCGGCGGAGGGAATCGAGGCCGCGATGAACGGAAAGGGCGAGGTCAAGTCGCTCCAGGAGTACCACGCGACGATAAGCTAAATGTCCAAGAAGCACTATCCTGTCCGGATACCGCGGTATGCCGCGGGAATCCGCGCGCAGGAGTCTCGCTCCGGCGGCGCGCGCACATGGTGGGCGCGCCGCTGGCTTGAGGTGCTGGAGCGGATGGGACTCGGCGCGCGGCTCGGGAGGGGAAAGCACTACGCCGTATCCGGACAGGTCACCGGAATGCGCATAGAGGGTCCGCACGTCGAGGCGCAGGTAGTCGGCACGCGCGAGAATCCATATCGGGTCACGATCGACTTCCGCGTTCCCGAGGGCGCGGCGCGCGAGGCGATCGTCTCGCGCATAAAGGGCGAGCCGATGCTCGCCGCGCGGCTCATAGCGGACGACATGCCGATGGAAGTCGAGCAGGCGTTCCGCGACTGCGGGCTCGACTTCTTCCCGGGCGGGAAGCTCGCGCCCGGCGTGTACGACATGACGACCGCGTGTTCGTGTCCGGACTACGCCAACCCCTGCAAGCACGTCTCCGCCGTGTTGCTCATCCTGGGAGAGGAGATCGCGCGGCGTCCGATGACGCTCCTGGAGCTGCGCGGAATCGGCGAGGAGGAGCTCTATGAGGAGTGAGTGCGCGAAGAAGGAGAGCGCGGTCCTGAAGCGGCTCGGACCCGTTCCGTTCTGGCGAGGCGAGCGCAAGTGCCTAGACGCCCTCGGCGAGATGTACTCGCGCGCGATGGAGAGCGCCGACAGACGCCTCCTGGCGCTCGAAAAACGCCATCGTTCCAGCGACGGAAACAAGTGACGGAGATGCGCCCGAAGGGCACCCCTACGATCGTAGGGATTGCATCCGCGCGCCGTTGCGTATATAATCTTCAGTGTAAAATCTAGAGGAGGGTCTGCACATGAAGATTACGGATATGAGTTTCGGCATTCGGAAGGAGGCGGTCCGATGACGGCGGCGCTTTTGCTTGCGGCGGCGATGAGCGTCTTCACGGACGATTTCGCCACGAACCAGACGCTTGCGGAGCACTGGCAGGCGGACGGCGAGATACGCAGCGAGGAAGGCCATCTCGTCGTGGCTCCGGGCGCGAAGGCGACCTGGCGCGGTTCTGTGCCTGAGAAGTACGTCCTCACGTGGGTCGAGGGCGAGGAACGCCGCTCGCGCCGCGAGGAGTGCACGAGTTCCGAAAAGCCGAAGGTCGTCTTCATCGCGGGGGCGCGCGCGCGCATCATCGACGATGTCGTCGTCTCGCTTCCGGAGGACGCAAACGCCTCGCCTAACCTGATCGTGAACTCAGGGTTCGAATTCGACGAGGACGGCATACCCCCGTACTACTGCAACCGCGGCAGCTTCAACTGGCGCAAGCACTCCGGCGACGAGTACGAGAGCTGGACGCGCGCCTTCATGGTCGACGGGAAAGAGCGGCACTCCGGCAAGCAGTCGCTGCGCATCGTCGTGAATTCGCTTTGGGGCTCGCTCAGCTTCTATCCGTGGCGCACGGCCACGCAGAAGGGCGCGCACGGCGTCTTCACAGGGTGGATGAAGGCCGAGCGCCCGGGAATGAAGATCGAAGTCGCGATCGGGAACGAGCGCCGCACGTTCGACCTTGCGACGGACTGGGCGCGCTACGAGTTCGCTTCCACGAACATGCCTGCGCCCGGGATCTTCAGCCCGGTGACGTTCAGCGTCCGCGACCCCGCAAAGTACAGCGGCGCCATATGGCTCGACGACCTTCAGCTCGAATACGGCGACAAGGCGACGGAGTGGCGCGCGAGCGACCTGGACGCCTCGCGCTTCGGCGCGCAGCCGAAGGTTGAGCGTCCGCCGACGGTGCAGGTGAAGAAGCTGCCAGATGGCGTGCATCCGACTACGGACCTTGCCTCCTGGGAGAAGTTCGCGGCGGACGCCGGCAGGTTCTACATCAAGCGCCAGGAGCCGATCAACCGCACGCAGGCGTTCCTCGCGTGCGACGACGACAACCTGTACATCGGATACCGCAACTTCGGAGAGGACGTTTCGCAGCTCTCGCACAAGCCGTACTTCAAGGACGACACCGGGATATGCATGAACGACTCCGTCGAGGTTCTGCTTCGCCCGACGGAGGAGAAGAAGAACTACCACTTCTTCTGCGCGCCCAACGGAAGCCGCGCCGACGCCTACGGAGAGGACAAGACATGGGACGGAACATGGACCGTCACCGCGCGCGACGCGGGCGGGGCCGTGGAGTACCTCGTGACCGTTCCGTTCGCCGACATCGCCGCGAACGGCATCTCGCCGCGATGGCTCTTCAACCTCGGGCGCAACGACCGCCACAGCGTGAATCCGCAGTGCCCCGGCACGTCCTACACCAAGGGCGGAGACTTCCGCGACGACGCGTATTGGGCGTCGCTCGAGCTGCCCGCCGACGTCGCCGCGAAGTGGGCGCGCGTCGCGGACGCGAAGAAGCCAGCGGCGAAGCCGGTCGTGCTAGGACGCCTCGACTTCTACATGAACGAGCCCGAGGCGCGCTGGCGCATATGGGACGAGAAGGGGAAGATGGAGGAGGTGTCGCTCGACATCTCGAAGATGGCGTGCGGGACGAACTCCGTGACGGTGAAGGCGCACGGACGCGACTGGCCGGTCGAGGTCGTGAAACTCCCATACTGGAAGGGCGCCACGCAGGTGAACCGCTTCTCGAGGTCCGTCATGCACGGCGGCGAGCAGGTCCTGATGGTCTCGAACTGCCTGCTCGTGAGGGAGAATCCGAAGAACGACAACGGACGCTACGAGCAGCTGGAGATCATGAAGAAGCGCGGTTTCCGCTACGGACACCTCTGCACGTTCTCCGACAAGAAATTAACGGAGCAGACGGCCGAGATGCTCGAATACGGCAGGTCCATCGGCATGGACTTCATCCTCTGGACCGGTGACAGGGACGGACGGGACGAGACGCGCGCCGATACGCGTGCGCGCCTCAAGGACTTCGACAACATCATCAGCCGCGTCGCGACCGACGAGCCGGAGCTCGCGCGTCCGAGCGACGAGGTGCGAGACTTCATGATCGAGGAGAAGAAGCACTATCCCTA